>Ga0209698_10001097_pt1 | contig 31114 bp, 28 predicted proteins | sample LitLauG_LLR_2012_FD_187203 | JGI IMG/M metagenome (GOLD analysis project Ga0209698, IMG submission 187203) | Freshwater sediment microbial communities from Pennsylvania, USA - Little Laurel Run_MetaG_LLR_2012 (SPAdes) (version 2) | ecosystem: Environmental > Aquatic > Freshwater > Creek >... | reverse complement strand
GGTGAGTTCGGTTTAAACCACATTCCTGCTAAGAATGCGGCCTGCGAAAGTGGGCCCGAGGGTTCAAATCCCTCCCTCTCCGCCATCAACACCGAGCGCCCAGCGCTCGGTGTTGGCGTATTTCGAGGAGAGGCCCATGCGGTATTGGATTGAAACGCTGGGCTGCCCGAAGAACCACGTCGACTCGGACAAGCTGGCCGGTCTCCTCGTCTCGCAGGGTTACGAAGTCGCGGCGTCGGCCGCGCAGGCCGACCTGGTGGTCGCCAACACCTGTGCCTTCATCGAAGCGGCACGTGAGGAGTCGATCGAGACGGTGCTCGAACTCGCCGACACCAAACGCGCGGGCGCGCGTTTGGTGGTCACCGGCTGCATGGCCGAGCGTTACGGCGACGAGCTCGCCGCGGCGCTTCCCGAGGTCGACTTGGTCGCGGGCTTCAATGAAAGCCTCACCGCACTCGCGCCGTCGACACCGGTGAGCCTTCGCCGGCGCCCGACCCCCGCGTTCGATCTACTGAACCTGCCGCGACCGGCGACGACCGCGCCGTGGGCCTACGTCAAGATCGCCGAGGGCTGTGATCGGCGATGTGGCTTTTGCGCCATTCCGACCTTCCGTGGCGACCAGCGCTCGCGCAGCACCGAAGAGATCCTGACCGAGACGCGCGCCTTGGTCAGCGGCGGGGTCCAGGAGATCGTTCTCATCGCCCAGGACCTCGCGTCGTGGGGGAACGATCGCCGTCGAGGTGCGCTCGGCGAAGCGGTGGAGGTACTCGATGAGGGCGGCACCCAGCCACTCATCGAACTGACCAGGACGCTGGCGCGCGAGGTCGAGCGCGTGCGCTTGCTGTACCTCTACCCCTCGGGACTCACTGCGTCCCTCATCGACACCATCCTCGAGACCGGGGTGCCCTACTTCGACCTTTCCTTGCAACACTCCTCGCGGCCACGGTTGCGCGCCATGCGCCGCTGGGGCGACGGAGAACGTTTCTTGGAGCGTATCGCCGCGATCCGCGCCGCCGACGCCGACGCCACTTTTCGCTCCTCGTTCATTCTGGGCTACCCCGGCGAGACTGAGGACGACCAGCGAAACCTGCTTGAATTCATCGAAGGGGCCCAACTCGACTGGGCGGGATTCTTCACCTTTTCCGATGAGGACGGCACCTACGCTCACGACCTCGAGTCGCACGTGCCACACGAACTGGCGTTGGAACGACTGCGTGAAGTCTCCGAGTTACAGGACCGGATCACCGCGGCCCGGCGCGACGCTCTCGTGGGTACCGTTCAACGGGTATTGATCGACGCCCCCGGCGTCGGTCGTAGTGTACGAGAGTGCCCCGAAATTGACGGCATCGTGATGGTCGACCCGGCGCTTCGCGTCGGGTCGTTTGCGGACGTGGAGATCGTGGCGAGCCACGGGACCGATGTGGAGGGGGTGACCAGATGACGACGCGCGAACGAATCTACGGCGAGTCGGCGCTGCTGACCCCGGCCAACCTCATGACTATCTTCCGCCTGGCGGTCGCGCCGGTGTTCATCTACATGATCGTCCTGCATCGCATCTCGTGGTGGACCACCGGAGTGGGCGCCCTGGCCGCCGCATCGGACTATTTCGACGGCATCGTGGCCCGTCGCCACGGTACGACCACGTCGGGTGCGTTCCTCGACCCGCTCGCCGACAAGGTCGTCGTCCTCGGGGGCCTGTACGCCATCATCATCTCGCGGCCCCACGGCGTGTCGAGCTTCATCATCCCCTCGATCATCATCACGCTGCGCGAGGTATGGATGAGCGTGCACCGTTCGCGTGCGGCCAAACGCGGTTTCTCGATCCCGGCGGTCAAGATCGCCAAGTGGAAGACCTTCGTCCAGGACTGGGCCATCGCGTTCTGCGTGATTCCGCTGACGGCGCGACACCTGGTGATCGCGGATGTGACGATCTGGGTGGCGGTCGCGATGACCGTCTACACCGGATGGCGCTATTACGTCGACGGCAAGGAGATGTTCGCCCGTGCGAGTTGAGATCGTCGCGGTCGGTACTGAACTGCTACTCGGACAGATCCCCGATACGAATTCCCAGTGGCTCGGCGAGCGCCTCGCGGCCAATGGCATCGCATCGCATTACCATCAACACGTCGGTGACAACCACCAGAGAATCGTTGCGGCCTTTCGAATCGCCCTGAGTCGTAGTGACGCGGTGATCGTCTGCGGCGGACTGGGTCCGACCCAGGACGACATCACCCGCGCGGCCCTGGCGGAGATCATGGGCGTCGCTCTCGTGCGCCACGACGAGATCGTCGACAAGATCCGTTCGTTCTTCGACGCGCGTGGACGGACCATGTCCCAGAACAATCTGCTCCAGGCCGACGTTCCCGTGGGTGCGAGCATCATCGAACAGGTGCGCGGAACCGCGCCCGGGCTGATCTGCCCGGTCGGGGACCAGGTGATGTACGCGGTGCCGGGCGTGCCCTACGAGATGAGTGACATGTTCGAGCGGGCGATCTTGCCCGATCTGCTCGCGCGTCAGCGCGCGACCGGCCAGACCGCGGTGATCGCGAGTCGCGTCCTTCGAACCTGGGGGGCCAGTGAATCGGGTCTGGCCGAAGCGGTGGCGCAACGCTTCGACGCGCTGATCGATTCCGACCGCGTCACGATCGCCTTCCTGGCATCGGGAATCGAAGGCATCAAAGTGCGCATCACTGCGCGCGGTGACGACCGCGACCACGCGCTCGCGCTGCTCGATGAGGAGGAGCAGTTGGTGCGAGCACTTATCGCCAGCGCCTTCGGTGACATCATCTTCGGCATCGATGACGAGACGATGGAATTCGCCATCGCGCAACGGCTCCTCGCTCGAGGACTGACCCTGGGGTTGGCCGAGTCCCTGACCGGTGGACTCATCGCGAGCCGCCTGGTGAACGTGAGGGGTGCCTCACAGTGGTTCCGTGGCGCTCTGGTGAGCTACGCCTCGGACGTCAAGTTCGACCTCTTGACGGTGACGCCCGGACCGGTGGTCAGCGCGTCGGCGGCCGAGGAGATGGCGCGCGGCGCGCGCAAACTTCTCACGACGGACGTGGCTCTGGCAGTGACGGGGGTCGCCGGACCCGATGAGCAGGATGGGCAAGGACCCGGGACGGTCTTCGTCGGGCTGGCGATCGGTGACGATGTGAGCCACGTCCAACTTCGGGTACCGGGGGACCGGGCACGCGTGCGCTCCTACAGTGCGATCGGCGCCCTTGACGCCCTTCGTCGCGGCCTCGACCGGATTGGTTGAGATTTTCCAAGGAAATCCTCGATACGAACACTTGTTCGTAGTACGGTACGTTCCAGCGGAGAGCGACCGATGTGACTGGGGGTCAATAACGTGCCCCCAGTGACGAAGAACAAGGAGACATCAATGGCAACCGACGATCGCGCCAAGGCCCTCGAATCGGCCCTCGGCCAGATTGAGAAGCAGTTCGGCAAGGGATCGATCATGCGTATGGGTGAGAACCTGCACATGAACATCGAGTCCATCCCGACGGGCGCCCTCGCCCTCGACATGGCGCTCGGCATCGGCGGCCTGCCACGCGGGCGTATTGTCGAGCTCTACGGCCCAGAATCGTCGGGCAAGTCGACCCTGGCCATGCACGTCGTCGCCGAGGCCCAGCGCAACGGCGGCGTGTGCGCCTATATCGACGCCGAGCACGCCATGGACCCCGTCTACGCCCGCGCCATCGGTGTCAACGTCGATGACCTGCTCATCTCCCAGCCCGACACCGGCGAGCAGGCTCTTGAGATCTGTGACATGTTGATCCGATCGGGCGCCCTCGACGTGATTGTTATCGACTCAGTCGCCGCGCTGACGCCTCGTGCCGAGATCGAAGGCGACATGGGTGACTCGCACGTCGGCCTGCAAGCGCGCCTCATGAGCCAGGCTCTTCGCAAGCTCACCGGTGGTTTGTCCAAGTCCAACACCGTGGCGGTCTTCATCAATCAGCTGCGCGAGAAGATCGGTGTGATGTACGGTTCGCCCGAAGTCACTCCCGGCGGGCGGGCACTGAAGTTCTATTCCTCGGTGCGCCTTGATATCCGTCGCATCGAGTCCATCAAGGACGGCACTGAGGTCGTGGGTAATCGCACCCGCGTCAAGGTGGTCAAGAACAAGTGCGCTGCCCCGTTCAAGCAGGCTGAGTTCGACATCATGTACGGACAAGGAATCTCGCGTGAGGGCTCGGTCCTCGACGTCGCTGTCGAACTCGGTTTCGTGAAGAAGGCGGGCGCCTGGTTCACGTACGAGGGCGAGCAGATGGGACAGGGTCGTGAGAACGTCAAGACGTTCCTGCGCGAGAATCCCCAGACCATGGCCGAGATCGACGGACGCGTCCGCGAGCACCTCGCCACCGCGTTGCTGCCTGACATCGTTGGCGCGGAGGTCGACGTCGACGCTCCTTTGACGCTGGATTGATTGCGCGATGCGGACCGTGGTCCGAGTGCCACATCCGCTGATTCACTAGCGTGGTCGCGGTGAACACGCGACTGGGATTTCGGCGATGGTTGGGTGCGCGAGTTCGCGCCACGCGTCGATATCTTGACGAAGTCGCCACGGTCGCGCCCCACGACGCGTACGCCAAGGAGTTCTTCTACTTCGGTCGGGGTGCGGGGCTCATGGCCCCTCAGGGCGTCATCTACAACGAGCGATACCTTTCCATCGGTGACGAGACATTGGTCGGACCCAACGTGTGCCTCACCGCCGGCATCAACGCGGAGCAGGAGATGTTGCACGCACCGGTGGTGAGCATCGGAAGCAAGTGCGTCATCGGGCGCGGCTCGCATCTCATCGGGCACTGGTCAATCATCTTGGGCGACGAGATCCAAGTGGGACCCTACGTGTACATCACCGACCAGAATCACTCGTACCTCGACCCCGACACCCCGGTCGGTTGGCAGACGCCCGAGGAGTCGGCGGTCTCCATCGGTTCGGGTAGCTGGCTCGGTACCAACGTGGTCATCCTCCCCGGCACCCACCTCGGTCGCAACACGACCGTGGCTGCGGGCGCCGTGGTGCGCGGGACCTTCCCGGATCACGTGGTTCTTGGCGGAGTCCCCGCGAGGGTGCTGCGTCACTACACCGGTGACGCTGGATGGCGGTCAGGGCCACCGTCGTGAGCCGATCGTTCGGCGTCGATCTCACCCCGCTGCGCGTCTCACGGGAGTATCGCCGGCTCTACGTCGCCGGCTTCATCACGGCCCTGGGCTCGCAGGCGACCTACGTGACGATCCCCTATCAGTTGAAGCAACTCACCCACTCCCCGTTCGATGTGGGCGCGCTAGGACTGTTCGAGCTCGTTCCCCTGGTCGCTTTCGGCCTCTATGGAGGAGTCCTGGCGGACCGCATGAACCGACGTTCGCTGATCATCACCATGGAGGTGTTGCTCATGGTCGCGACCTCGGTCGTTCTGGTCAACGCCCTGTTGCCCCATCCACAGGTGTGGATCCTCTACGCCGACGGCGTCGTCGCGGCCGCGGTCTCGAGTCTGCAACGCCCGAGCATCGAGGCGTTGAACCAACTCTTCGTCCCCCATGATCTCCAGAGGTCGGCCTCGGTCCTGGCGAACATCCGCTACACCACCGCGTCGATCATCGGGCCCGCGCTGGGTGGCCTGGTGGCCGTGGGTGCCGGCCCGGGATTCGTCTACGGCGCCAATTTGGTCACCTTCGCCCTGTCGCTCTACCTGCTCTCGGGTCTGGCCGCGCAGCTGGCGCCGGTGTCCAGCGACGACAACGACCGAGCCGCATTGCGCGCCGGCGTGTCGTTCCTTCGTTCGCGACCCGACATCGTGGGGACCTACGTGATCGACCTTCTGGCCATGACGTTCGCCTTCCCGGTGGCGATGCTGCCCTTCGTGGCGACGCGCTTTCACTCGGCGTACGCGCTGTCGCTGCTGTACTGCGGATTGCCCGCCGGGGCCCTGGTCTTCACCTTGGCGTCGGGTTGGACCAAGCGGGTCCACCACTACGGACGAGCCGTCGTCTTCTCCGCCGCCTTGTGGGGGCTGGGCATCGCGGTGTTCGGCTTTACCAGCCCGCTCTGGCTGGTGGTGGTCGGTCTCGCCATTGCCGGCGGCGCCGACTCCTTGAGCGGGATCTTTCGCGCGACCATGTGGAATGAATCGATCCCGCCCGACATTCGTGGGCGCATGGCGGGGCTGGAGATGATCTCGTATTCGCTCGGACCTACCGCCGGGCAATTCCGGGCGGGGGTCATGGCGGCCTGGACGAGCCTACGCTTCTCGCTGACCTTCGGAGGGCTCGCGTGTTCGGGCTCGGTCGGCGTGGTCGCCGCGGCCCTGCCATCCCTATGGCGCTTCGACGCGCGCACCGACCCGCACGTGGCCGCCGTGCGCGAACTGCGACGGGCCGATGGGCAATCCTGAGAGGTGACGCGAACCCGTAGCATTTAGCCGTGTCCCGCGTCACCTACCTCGTCACCGTTGCCGGTCCCGACCGTATCGGGGTCGGCGCTGAACTCTTCGCCGCCCTCGCCCGGGTCACCCGGTCGGGCGGTCAGCTCTCGGACGTCGCCCAGATCACCATTCGCGGTTCGCTGGTGCTCTGCGGTGAGGTCACCGTCGACGACGTGGTCGGCGAGGACGACGTGCGCGCGGCCATCGGCGAGCGCGACATCGACCGTGACGGCATCGTCGCCACCGTCGAGAGAGTCACGCCCGACGTGGCTCTCGAGGGAGGCAGGCTCCTCGTCACCTTGCTCGCCACGCGCATCGACGCCAGTCAGCTCGAGACGGTCTTTCGCGCCATCGCCGGGACGGCTGCGACCTGCGAACGCATCGTGCACCTCGCCAGTTATCCGGTCGATTGCTATGAACTGGTCGTGCGTGGTCGCGACCACGCGGCGCTGCGCGAATCCTTGGCCCAGGTGGCGCAGGCGAGCGGGGTGGACCTGGCGGTGCAGCGCGCTGGGCTTCACCGACGGGCCAAGCACTTGGTCGTCATGGACGCCGATTCCACCCTCTTACAGGACGAGGTCATCGATCTCTTGGCCGAAGAGTGCGGCTGCGCCGACGAGGTGGCCGAGATCACCGAGCGAGCGATGGCCGGCGAACTCGATTTCGCCGAGTCGTTGCGGCGTCGCGTCGCCTTGCTGGAGGGGCTCGACGCCGGCGTCCTCGACCGGGTCCGCGAGAAGTTGCGCCTCACCCCCGGGGCTCGCACGTTGTTGCGCACCTTGCACCGCCTCGGTTACGTCCCCGCGGTGGTGTCGGGAGGATTCGTCGAGGTCTTGGCACCGCTCCTGGCCGAATTGCACGTCGACTACCTCGAGGCCAACCGTCTCGAAATTGTCGACGGCGTCTTGACGGGGCGTCTGGCCGCGCCGATCGTGGACCGGGCCGCCAAGGCGCGCGCCCTCGAGCGTTTCGCCGCCGAAGTGGGCGTGCCCCTAGCGCAGACGGTGGCGGTGGGCGACGGGGCCAACGACATCGACATGATCTCAGTCGCCGGGCTCGGCATCGCCTTCAACGCCAAGCCCGTCGTGCGCGAACACGCCGACGCGGCGCTCTCGGTCCCCTACCTGGACGCGGTCCTCTACTTCTTGGGCATCAGCCGCGAGGAGATCGAGACCGAATGATCGTGGACGCCAGCGGCGTCAGCGCAGGCTGAGGTCCGTGGGACCGCTCGCCCACAGGTTGGCCATCCACTCCTCGATCTCGTCGGGGTCGCGCGGCAGGGCCTCGGAGAGGTTGCGGTGCCCGTCGGCGGTCACGAGGACGTCGTCCTCGATGCGAACGCCGATGCCGCGATACTCCTCGGGGACCGTGAGGTCGTTGGGCTGGAAATAGAGGCCCGGCTCGATGGTCAAGACGTAGCCCTCGCGCAACTCGCCGTGATAGACCTCGTCGCGCGCGTGGGCGCAGTCGTGCACGTCGATGCCGAGCATGTGGCTCACTCCGTGCAGGGTGTAGCGCCGATAGAGCTGGCGCTCGGGGCGCAGGGCCTCCTCGGGCGCTTCGCTCACGATGCCCAGTTCGTGCAGGCCTCGTGCCAGGATGTCCATCGCGACCCGGTGGGGTTCGCGAAAATCTACGCCGGGCCGCACCGCATCGAGCGCCGCGCGCTGGGCCGCGAGCACCAGCTCGTACACCCGCCGCTGGGCCGGTGAGAAGGTTCCATTGATCGGCATGGTGCGCGTGACGTCGGCGGTGTAGAGCTCGTGGCACTCCACGCCGGCGTCGAGCAACAAGAGGTCGCCCTCGTGGACCTCGCCGTCGTTGCGCGTCCAGTGCAGGATCGTGGCGTGGGCTCCGGTGGCCGCGATGGTGTCGTACCCGGTGTCGTTGCCTTCGACGCGGGCTCGCAGGTTGAAGACTCCCTCGATGACCCGTTCGCCCCGACCGACCGCCTGGGGCAGGGCTCGCACCACGTCCTCGAACCCCTTGACCGTGTGCGCGATGGCCTCCTCGAGCTGGGCGACCTCGTAGTCGTCCTTGGTGAGGCGCATCTCGGAAAGCGTCGCGGCCAGTCGTTCGTCGTCGGGGCGCACGTCGATCATCGCATCCACCTTCGCGTCGAAGCCCCGTACGCTCAGGACCTTGGTGGCCGCGAGCGACACGAGGTCCGTGGCGAGGTTCTCGAGGGGTGCCGTGGCGATGTCGTAGTACACGGCGCACTCGGCACCACCGCGCCGCGGCCCGACCCAGAGCTCCCCGTAGCGGGCGTCGCTGTAGAACTCGTGGGTGCGCGCGTCGCGTCGGCCCGCGACGTACAAGATGCTGTTCGCCCCGGACGCGCTCGGTGCGATCACCAAGACCGCGTCGGGCTCTTGACAGCCAGTGAGGTAGAAGAAGTCCGTCCCCGCACGGAAGCGGAAATCAGTGTCGTTGGCGCGTACTTTGGGATTCCCGCTGGCAATGACCAGCGTCGCGTCACTGAACCGGCGCGCGAGCGCCTCGCGACGCGCTGCGAAGTTCGACGTCGCCGGGTGTATCGCGTAGTCCGGGTGCACGGGTTCCCAGTTGGACGTCATGTGCTCGACGAAGACTCGTGGCATCGGGGGGCGATGATGCCCGGCCCAGACCCAATGCTCGGAGAGGGGATGCTCCTCAGAGACATCCGGTTCGGGCGGGGTGCTCACATCGCTCATGACGTCCAATGTAGTGTCGACGCCTCCGGGGTGGGTCGAGCGCTTACTCGCGCGCGGACCGGTCCGAACGATCGACCAGGCGCCAGGTGGCCGGCAACAGCGTTCCCGCGACGACGGCCTTGGCGAGGTCACCGATGAGGTAAGGAGTCATGCCCAACGTGATGGCCTTGGCGAGAGAGACGTGCAGGTCCAGGGCCAGCCACGGCACGCCAATGGCGTAGATGGCGAGTTCGCCGATGACGAAGAGTCCGAGCGCGCTGACCACGTTGCGGTCATTTCCCTTGGTCGCCAGCCAACTCATGACGCTCACTGACAAGACGAAACCCAACAAGTAGCCGAACAGGGCCGCCGAGTAGCCGCTGGCGCCGCTGGCGAACCACGGCAGGCCCGCGAGCCCCGCCACGACGTAGAGCCCCATCGACGCGAGCGCGCGGCGCAGGCCCAAGGTGCTGCCGATGAGTAGGACGCCCAGGGTTTGACCGGTGAAGGGGACGACGAAGGGGTGGACGTAGAACGAGATCTGCGCCAGGAGGCCGACGAAGGCGGCGGCGCCGACCACGAGGATCGCGTCGCTCGCCAGGGACCTCGACACGACGTCAGCGAGGACGGGCTGGCGGGTGGAGACGGCGACAGTGGACATGGGCACTCCTTCAAGGGACGTCGAGTACCACTGTAGGTCAGGCCCCCGGACCGGGGTAAGCGTTACTACGCGGTAGCGATCCAGCCGTGGTCGCGGGCGATCTGCTCGGGGTCGCCGATGCGAAGTCCCGTGCGGTGTTGAAGGGTGCGAATGAGCCCGCCGGCCTCGTAGAGCGATTCGTGCGTACCGGTGTCGAGCCAGGTGGTGGCGCGCGAGAGCGTTTGCACGTGGAGCTCGCCGCGTTCGAGGTAGGCGTTGTTGAGCGCGGTGATCTCGAGCTCGCCGCGCGCGCTCGGAGTCAAGGTCTTGGCGAGCGCCGACGCCCGCTCGTCGTAGAAGTACAGCCCCGGGATCGCGTAGCGGCTCTTGGGCTCCTTGGGCTTCTCCTCGATGGAGAGGACCTTGCCGTCCTCGCCGAACTCCACCACCCCATACGACGTGGGGTCCGAGACCTCGTAGGCGAAGATCAGCGCGCCCTCGATGTCGATGTTCTCGCTCAGGTGCGATCCCAGACCCGGTCCGTAGAACAGGTTGTCGCCCAGGATGAGGGCGCACTTGTCGCCGGCCAGGAAGTCCTCACCCAGGATGAGCGCTTGGGCCAGGCCATTGGGTTGGTCCTGGACGATCCACGAGATGGTGAGACCAAGGTGCGACCCGTCGCCCAGGAGGCGCTGGAAAGCGGCCTGGTCGTGGGGCGTCGTGATGAGCAAGATCTCGCGCAAGCCCGCCAGCATCAGTGTGCTGAGCGGGTAATAGACCATTGGCTTGTCGTACACCGGCAAGAGCTGCTTGGAAGTCGCCCGGGTAATGGGGTAGAGACGCGTGCCGCTACCACCGGCCAGAATGATTCCCTTCACTCCATTAGTATAGAAGTCCGTCACCCCAACAAAAGGCCGAGGTACCTCCATGCGCATTGTGATCACCGGAGCGGCCGGATTCATCGGTTCGCGCTTCGTCGAGATGCTGCTGGAGGCCGAGCACCTGGGATACGACGACGTTGTGATCCTCGACGCGCTCACCTACTCGGGTCGTCGCGAGAACATCGAAGGCGTGCTACGTGATTCGCGCGTCAGTTTCGTCCAGGGTTCGATCACCGACGCGGACCTGACCGCCGAGGTCCTCAGTGGGGCCCAGGCCGTCGTCCACTTCGCCGCGGAGAGCCACGTGGACCGCTCCATCACGGGCGCACGCACGTTCTTCGAGACCAACGTCATCGGGACCCAGACGCTGCTGGAGAACGCGCGTCGCCACCAGGTCGAGCGGTTCGTGCACGTCTCCACCGACGAGGTCTACGGATCGATCGCCGAAGGCTCCTGGCGCGAGGACCACATCCTCGAGCCCAATTCCCCCTACTCCTCGTCCAAGGCCGGTTCGGACCTGGCGGCCCTGGCCTATCACCGCACCTACGGGCTCCACGTCAACGTGACGCGCTGCTCCAACAACTACGGACCGCGACAGTTCCCCGAGAAGGTCATTCCGCTGTTCGTGACCAACTTGATGGACGGTCACAAGGTGCCCCTCTACGGAGACGGCCTCAACGTGCGTGACTGGCTGCACGTCGACGACCACTGCCGGGGAATCCTGCTGGTGCTCGAGGGTGGACGCGCGGGAGAGGTCTACAACATCGGTGGAGGCACCGAGCTCACCAACAAGGACCTCACCTATCGTTTGCTACAACTCTGCGACAAGACCGACGCCAGCATCGAACCGGTGGCCGACCGACTGGGGCACGATCGCCGCTACTCGGTGGACTGTTCGAAGATCCGCAACGAACTCGGCTACGCCCCCCAGGTCCCCTTCGATGACGGTTTGGCCGCGGTGGTGCAGTGGTACTTCGACAACGAGTCCTGGTGGCGTCCGTTGAAGGACGTCAAATGAACGTGCGCGAACTCGACATCGCAGGGCTCTACGTCGCCGAATCGCGCGTCTTCGGTGACGACCGCGGCTTCTTTCGCGAATGGTTCAAGCTGAGCGACTTCGAGGCAGCGGGTCTGACGTTCACCACTGAGCAGTCGAACCTGTCGATGTCGACCAAGAACGTCGTGCGGGGACTGCACTATTCGATGGCCCCGCGCGGCCAGGCCAAGGTCGTCACCTGCGTGTACGGGACGCTCGATGACGTCATCGTCGACATCCGCGTCGGATCGCCGACCTACGGCAAGGTGGTGACCGTCTCCTTGGGGGCCGATCTCGGTACCACGGTGGTGCTGCCCGCGGGCGTGGCGCACGGCTTCTGCGTCACTTCTGAGACTGCCGCACTGTCCTATCTGCTGTCGTCGCCATATGACGCCCCCCACGAACTGGAGATCAATCCCCTGGACCCGGAGATCAACGTCCCCTGGGCGTTGACCGGTGAGGCGATCTTGAGCGAGAAGGACGCCGCTGCGCCCTCGTTGGCGCAGCGCCTCTCGGCGGGCGAGCTGCCGCGCTTCCGCTAGTCAGCGTCTCGACGGTCGCGCGAGAGGTCGTTCGTCGACCCCCGGCCGCCACTCGCATAGGGCCGGGGGTCGACGAGGGAACCGTCGTGGCTAATTGTGGGTGATCGTCCCGAAGAACGTGCACGCCGGGGCCGAGGGGTTGCCCAGCACTCCGATGTAGACGCCGGTACCCGACAGGAGGTTGACGAAGGTGTTGCCGTCCGCCGAGGCCATCGAGGTCGAACCATCGTTGGGGCCCGTGAATTGCGGCACGAGGTTGGTACCCGAGGTCGAGTAGCCGACTTGGAGCTCCTCGGACGCGAGCCAGTCATTGCGGTCCGAACTGCCCTTGGCGTAGTCGTCGAGGGCCGAGTGGTCCTGTGACGTCGTGACCTCGGTCTGGGCGATGGTGTTGCCCGAACCGTCGAGGTAGCACCATCCATCGACGGTGAAGGGTCCGACCGTGGCCAAGACCGTCACGTTGGGAGTGCTCACATTGATGCCCGCGCTCGCGATGACCTGGTGGTAGTACTCCGAACCGGGAACGCCCTGAGGGCCAGTGGAGCCCTTGGCCCCGGCCGTTCCTGCGACGCCCGGTGCACCTTGGGGCCCCGCGACGCCCGGGGCGCCTTGGGGGCCAGTGGCGCCTCGGGCGCTCACGGTGACCCGGTGCGATCCCGTCGGACACTTGGCGCCGACCATGACGGTCAGCTGATGTGATCTGTTGGCGCATGCTCGGTAGGTCGGACCCGTGGATGAGGTGGTCGCCGCGGCGACTGCGGTGAGCGACAACGCCACGAGCGAGCCCACGGCCAGGGCTCTGATGGCCTTTTGATGAATTTTCACGTGCAGTATCTCCTTGTTGGTTTGGTTGGCATGCACCTCGGCCGTTACGACAGGTGGTGGATGGTCCATGAAGTATGGCGTCTCGATCGTCGCAAAACGCCTCGCAGGGCCAATGTTGTGAACGTTGTGCGCGAGTTGGGCCATCGCGCGCGAGTGTCGCTACGTCGCCACGGCGTTGACGCGTGTCGCCTACGAGCGGCCATGGCCCGGCCTGCGTCAGCGCCATTGGATGAGCGCCGGACACGTTGCTAGCCTGACTTGAGTGAGTATTGCTCCCCTGCGTCCGGTCGAGGCACGCGACCGCGGTGTCCTGGTCCCCGCCGTGATCTCGGTACCGCTGATCCGCAATGAGGACGAGTTGCGACGCTACGTGGGTGCCCTGAGTGGTGTCGACGCGGTCGGCGTGGAGAGCCGCGTCGCCAAACTCGCCACGCGTTCGTTGAAGAAGTCCACCAAGTTGCGCGCGATTGACCTCGCCATCTCGATGGTCGACCTCACGACGCTGGAGGGTGCCGACACCCAAGGTCGCGTGGCGTCGCTGTGCACGAAGGCGATGCGCCCCGACCCCAGCGACCTCTCGGTGCCCGCAGTGGCCGCTGTCTGCGTCTACCCCGACCTGGTGGCTCACGCGCGTCGGGTCCTGGGCGAGTCACCGGTCGCCGTGGCGTCGGTGGCGACGGCGTTCCCTTCGGGGCGCGCGTCGTTGGCGGTCAAACTGCTCGACGTCAAGGACGCGGTCGACGCGGGAGCCGACGAGATCGACATGGTGATCGACCGCGGCGCGTTCCTCTCGGGTCAATGGGGCCAGGTGTTCGACGAGATCGTGGCGGTGAAGGCGGCCTGCGCCACGGCGCACCTCAAAGTTATCTTGGAGACCGGCGAACTGGTCACCTACGACAACGTCAAGCGGGCGAGTTGGATCGCGATGCTCGCCGGGGCCGATTTCATCAAGACCTCGACCGGCAAGGTCGGGGTGAACGCGACACTGCCCGTCGCCCTGGTGATGCTCGAGGCGGCACGTGACTTCGCCGAGCTGAGTGGTCGACTGGTGGGGGTCAAGGTGGCCGGCGGGATCCGCACCACGAAGGACGCGCTCAAGTACCTGGTCGTCGTCAACGAGACCGCCGGGGGCACGTGGTTGAGCCCGGAGTACTTCAGGTTCGGCGCGTCATCACTCCTCAACGATCTCTTGATGCAGCGACTCAAGCAGCGCACCGGGGCGTACATCCGACCCGACGAATTCTCAGGGGACTGACATGACCGAACACGCGTTGACCTCCGAACTTGGCGCGCTGGCGTACGATGCGGCCCCCGAATCGGCGCAGATCGCCCACCTTCAGCCCAGCTACGGCCTGTTCCTCGACGGCGCGTTCACGTCCCCCGCGCAGCACGAGCAGTTCGCCTCGCTGAATCCGGCGACCGAGGAATCGCTCGCCACGGTGGCCCTCGCCTCGCCCAGCGACGTGGACCGGGCCGTGGCGTCGGCGCGTCGCGCCTACACCAAGGTGTGGAGCAAGACCACCGGGGCCCAGCGCGCCAAGTACCTCTACCGCATCGCGCGGTTGATCCAGGAACGCTCACGCGAACTCGCCGTCGTGGAGACCCTCGACAACGGCAAGCCCATCCGCGAGTCGCGTGACGTCGACATCCCCCTGGCCGCCGCGCACTTCTTCTACTACGCGGGTTGGGCGGACAAGCTCGAGCACGCGGGCTTCGGTGTGAATCCTCGACCCGTGGGTGTCGCCGGCCAGATCATCCCCTGGAACTTCCCACTGTTGATGGCCGCGTGGAAATTGGCGCCGGCACTGGCCGCGGGCAACACCTGCGTCTTGAAACCCGCCGAGACCACGCCGCTGTCGGCGCTGATCCTGGCCGAGATCCTCCAACAGGCCGGCCTGCCCGACGGCGTCGTCAACATCGTCACCGGTGACGGGACGACGGGGGCGGCACTGGTGGATCACCCCGGAGTGGACAAGATCGCCTTCACCGGATCCACGGAGGTCGGCCGCCTGATCCAGGAGCGCGTCGCGGGCACCCCCAAGCGGCTCACCCTCGAGCTTGGTGGCAAGGGGGCGAACATCGTCTTCGAGGACGCGCCGATCGATGAGGTGATCGAAGGGATCATCGACGGCATCTTCTTCAACCAGGGCCACGTCTGCTGCGCCGGCTCTCGACTCCTCGTGCAAGAGTCGGTCGCCGACGAGGTTCTGCGTCGTCTCCTGCGCCGCGTCGACCAATTGCGCGTCGGCGACCCGATGGACAAGAACACCGACGTCGGCGCCATCAACTCCGCCGCTCAACTCGAACGTATCCGCGAACTCACGGCATTCGGCGAGGAGGAGGGCGCCACGCGCTACACCAGTGCGTGCGAGTTGCCCGAGAAGGGATACTGGTTCGCGCCCACGGTGTTCGCCGACGTCGCCCAGAGCCACCGCATCGCGCGCGACGAGGTCTTCGGTCCGGTCCTGTCGGTCCTCACCTTTCGCACCCCCGAAGAGGCCGTCGCCAAGGCCAACAACTCCAAGTACGGATTGGCCTGTGGTGTCTGGAGCGAGAAGGGTAGTCGCACGCTGTGGGTCGCGCAGCGACTTCGCGCCGGGGTCATCTGGGCCAACACCTACAACAAGTTCGATCCCACCAGCCCCTTCGGCGGCGTGAGGGAATCGGGATTCGGTCGCGAGGGTGGTCGTCACGGGCTGGAGGCGTACCTCAATGTCTGAGCGACTCGACGTCAAGAAGACCTTCAAGTTGGTGGTCAACGGGGCCTTCCCGCGATCGGAATCCGGGCGGAGTTACGAAGTGTTCGGGGCCAATGGCCGGTTCCTCGCCAACGTGGCGCAGGCCTCACGCAAGGATCTGCGCGACGCCGTCGTCGCCGCGCGCGCCGCGCAGGCCAAGTGGTGGGGCGCCACGGCGTACAACCGCGGTCAGGTCCTCTACCGATGGGCCGAGATGGCCGAATCCCGGCGGGCGGAGTTGGTCGAGCAGGTGCAGGTCTGCGAAGGGGTGAAGAAGAAGGATGCCCAACTCAGCGTCGGCCGGGCCATCGACCGCATCGTCTGGTACGCGGGGTGGACCGACAAGGTCACCCAGGTGCTGGGTGGGGCCAATCCGGTCGCGGGCCCCTTCTTCAACTTCTCCCTGCCGGTGCCCAGCGGCGTCGTCGGCGTCGTCGCACCCCAGGAGTCGTCGCTGGAGGGTTTCGTCGAGTCCGTCGCGGCCCCGATGTGCGTGGGCAACGCCGTCGTGGTCGTGGCCAGCGAGTTGCGGCCCATCCCGGCCGTGGTGCTGGCCGAGATGACGGTGACTTCGGACCTACCCGGCGGCGTGCTCAATGTGTTGACCGGCATCACCGGTGAGTTGGTGCCCCACCTCGCGACCCACGAGGACGTCGATGGACTCGACGTGTCGGGCAGTGGCGATCTCGCCGACGAGCTGGCGCGACTGGCGGCGGGATCGATCAAGCGCGTGTACCGCGCGCGCCTCGACGACGACGAGAACCCTCTGCGTCGACTTCGGACCTTTGTCGAGACCTCCACGGTCTGGCACACGATTGGACAATGATGACGAACCCCTACCAACTCGCGAGCGAAGCGGCTGACGAGCTGCGCGTACGCAGCGGTGTCGACGCCTACGACCTCGCCATCGTCCTGGGCTCGGGCTGGAAGGAGGGCGCCCTGGCGCTCGGGACGCCCTTCGCCGAGGTGGCCACCGGGACCTTGCGCGGATTCGTCGCCCCGACCGTGGTCGGCCACGCCGGTCAGATCCTGTCGATCGACGTGGCCGGTGTCAAGGTCGCCCTGGTGTCGGGACGGGTGCACCTCTACGAGGGCAACACGGCTGACCAGGTGGCCCACCCGGTGCGAACGGTCATCGCGGCCGGCGCCACGAAAGTCATCCTCACCAATGCCTGCGGCGGCATCGATCCGACCAAGGGTCCCGGCTCGGTCGTCGTCATCAAGGACCACATCAATCTGACCGCCACGTCGCCGATGGAGGGCGCGGCGCCGCCCGCGCCCTACGGTTCTCGCTTCGTCGACTTGACCGACCTCTATTCCCGGCGCCTGCGCAGCGCGGTACTGGGCGCCGCGCCGCAGTTGAGTGAGGGCGTCTACGCGGGATTCCGTGGTCCGCACTACGAGACTCCCGCCGAGATCGCGATGGCGCGCACGATGGGGGCGACGTTGGTGGGCATGTCGACCGTGCTCGAGGCGATCGCCGCGCGCCATATGGGTGCCGAGGTCCTCGGGTTGAGTCTGGTGTCGAACCTGGCCGCCGGCGTCGCCGACGCACCCCTGAGCCATCTCGAGGTCCTCGAAGCCGGCCAGAACGCCGCGGCATCGCTCGGGAGCCTGTTGGCTCAATTGATCCCGGTGCTGTGAACGACGAACTCCTCGCCCGTGTGGGCGCCTGGTTGGTGGCCGACCCCGACGATCACGACCGCGCGACGATCGAGCGCCTGGTCGACGACGACGACGAAGCGGAACTCCATCGCCGATTCGATGAGCCCCTGACCTTCGGAACGGCCGGACTGCGCGGTCGCGAGATGGCCGGTCCCGCCGGGATGAACCGTTGCACCGTTCGCCGCGCGACCCAGGGGGTCGTCGCGTGGCTGAAGGAGATCGGTGTCGACCCCGCGCGCGGAGTGGTCGTGGGCCGCGACGCCCGCCACGGTTCGGAGAACTTCAACGACGAGGTCGTCGCGGTGCTGCTCGGTGCGGGCGTGACGGTCTTCGAGATGCCGCGTCCGCTGCCGACGCCCCTGACGGCCTACGCCCTGCAGCACCTCGCGGCCGGTGCCGCCATCATGATCACCGCCAGTCACAACCCTCCCGCCGATAACGGGTACAAGCTCTATGGCCCGGACGGGTCCCAGATCATCGCGCCCCACGACGCCATCGTCGAACGCCACGCCAACGCCGCCGGGCCCGCGACCTTGGCCGATCGGTCCTCGCCCCTGCACCACGTGGTCGACGAAGGGGTCCTCGAGTCCTACCGTCGCCACATGCTCGCGCGCTTCGCGGTCAACTCGAGCGATCTCGCTCTCGCGTACACCCCGCTTCACGGGGTGGGGGGAGAGTTCATGGCCGACCTGTTCACCCGCGCGGGATTCACGCGGGTGGCCCTCGTGGACGAGCAATTCCGACCCAACCCCGAATTCCCGGGGCTGCCCTTTCCCAACCCCGAGGAGCCCGGCGTGTTGGACGCTGGGACCGCCCGGGCCGACGCGGTGGGGGCGGCGTTACTCATCGCCAACGACCCTGACGCGGACCGACTCGGCGTGGCGCTGCGTCGGGCCGATGCGACGTGGCGGGTGCTGCGCGGCGACGAGATCGGCTGGCTGCTCGGCTCGGTCGCCTTGGCCGAGGCCCGCGAGGGCGACGTGGTCGCCACCACGATCGTGTCGTCGTCGATGCTCGAGAAGATGGCCGCGCGCGCGGGTGTGCCGTACGCGACCACACTGACCGGATTCAAGTGGATCACCAAGGCGGCACCCGGGGGCCATCTGCTCTTCGGCTACGAGGAGGCGCTCGGTTTCGCTGTCGATAGCTGCGTGGCCGACAAGGACGGGATCTCCGCGGCCCTGGCCCTGGCGCGCCTGGCGCACGACCTTTCGCGTCTGGGACTCACCCTCGAGGACCGATTGGACGAGCTCGAAGCTCGCTACGGCGTGCACGCGGGCGCTCAGTTGTCGCTACGCGTGTCGCCCCCTCGTGGGCGCGAGGTGCTCAGCCAGGTGATGGCGCGGGTGCGCGCGCACGCTCCCTCGTCGCTGGGCGGCGTGGCGGTGAGTGAGGTCATCGACCTGGAGGCGGGCTGGGACGGACTGGCCCCGACCGAGGGTCTGGTGTGGCGACTCGGGACGACCGGTCGCGTGGTGGTGCGCCCGTCGGGCACCGAACCCAAGCTCAAGGCCTACATCGAAGTCGTCAGTGAGCCCTCGCCCACAGACCTGGCCGAGGAGCGTCGCCTCGCCAGCGCCCGATTGACGGCCATCCGTGAGGACCTCGCGCGACTCCTCGCCCTGGACGGCTGAGCCGCGAGGTCGTTGACTCGCGGGTCGAAGTGACCTAGACCAGAGGCAGCGTTTGACGACCCGTCGGGTGGGGGTGCATGGACGAAGTGGGCGAGATGTCGACGGTCCCGTCGCCGGGCTCACTCGACACCGCACTGGCGCTGCGCGAGAAGTCCAAGTTGCGAGTGCTGATCGGTCGCATGGACGGTCTGGCGATGATCCTGTGCGCCCTGATCGGCTTCGACACGTTTGGCAAATTGACGAGCGAAGGCGCGCAAGCGATCACCTGGCTGCTCTTCATGGGGGTCGTCTTCTTCGTCCCCTACGCTTTGCTCTGCACCGAACTCGGCACCGCCTTCGCGGTCGAGGGCGGACCCTACGTCTGGGTCAAACTGGCCTTCGGGCGCTTCTGCGCGGCGATCGCCGCGCTGCTGTACTGGATCTCGAACCCGATCTGGCTCGGGGGCACGCTGACAATCACGGCCGTCGCGGCGTTCGACTCCTTCTTCACCCCCTTAGGCGGCGTCGCCAAATACGCCTTCTCGCTGGCGTTCATCTGGGTGGGCATCGGCGCGACGATCTTCTCGTTCAACGTCGGTCGGATCGTCTTGCTACTCGGAGTGTGGGTGCGCGTGGTCCTCATCGCGTTCTTCACCCTGACTGCGTTGATCTATGCGGCTCGCCACGGGGTCCACGGCGTGCACCTGGGGGACTTCTCGCCCTCGATGACGGTCTTCGTCGCCACCACACCGATCCTGTTCTTCGCCTTCTCGGGTTTCGAGCTGCCGAGCGAAGCGGCCGAGGAGATGCACGACGCCCGCGGCGACGTGCCGGTCAACATCGCTCGCGGGGCCCTGGGCACCATGCTGATGTACGCGGTACCGATCCTGGCCGTGCTGTTGATACTGCCCGCGGGCCAGTTGACGAGCCTGGGCGGATTCCTCAACGCGGTCAAGTTGATCTTCACGGTGTACGGCGGGCACGCGACCTCGACGGGATCGTCGCTCAGCGGGTTCGGTCGACTCCTGGGTGACCTGGCGGCCGTCGGGTTCATCCTCACGTTGCTCAGTTCGGGGGTGTCGTGGATCATGGGCGCCAACCGCGGCTGGGCGGTCGCCGCCCTCGACGGCGCCGCGCCGCGCTCCTTCGGGGTCATCTCCGAGAAGTACGGCACCCCGGTGATGGTCGACCTGGCGGCCGGTGGCGTCGCCACCGTCACGATGGTCATGGCGTACTGGCTCTCGAGCGGCAACGCCGCGAAGTACTTCAGCGTGGTCCTCGGCCTAGCGATCTCAACGTCGGCGTTGGCCTACCTCGCGATCTTCCCCGCACTGACGCGGCTTCGATACTCGATGGCGCAGGCGCCGCGCCCCTTTCGCATCCCCGGGGGCGCGCCGGTCGTCTGGCTGGTGAGCGCCATGACCACCCTGTGGGCCGTCGTGGCGACCGTCGGCCTCCTGTGGCCCGGGGTGGGATCATCGCCCGCCGACGCGTCGCTGCCGACGGGTTGGGCGCGACAACGAGGAGCCTTCGAACTGACCCAGGCGCTCCCGCTCGTGGCGACGCTGATACTCGGGGTCGTCTGGTACGCCATGGGCGCGTCGACGCGTCGTGAGCTGGTGGTCGACCCGCCGCGCGCCTGAGCGACTCAGGCGCCGGCGCGCAGGGCCGCGTACCCGGGCTTGATGACGGTATTGATCAGCGCGAGGCGCTGGTCGAACTGGTAGAACGAACTCTTGGCCGCGTTGAGGGTGAGCCATTCCATGTCCTCGAGGGTCCACCCGAACGCTGCGGCACAGGCCGCGAACTCGCTCGAGAGCGTGATGCCGCTCATCAGACGGTTGTCGGTGTTGAGGGTGACTCGAAAGCGCAGTTGGCGCAGCAATTCGATGGGGTGTTCGGCCAGCGTCGCGGCGGCCCCGGTATGGACGTTGGAGGTCGGGCAGACCTCCAAGGGAATGCGTCGGTCGCGCACGAAACTCGCCAGGCGGCCCAAGCGGTACTCGTCACCCACCCGCACGATGTCGTCGACGATGCGCACGCCGTGGCCGAGACGCTCGGCGTCACAGAACTGCACGGCCTCCCAGATCGAGGGGAGACCGAAGGCCTCGCCGGCGTGGATGGTCATGTGGAAGTTCTCGCGCTGGATGAGGTGGAAGGCGGGCAGGTGCTCGGTGGGCGGGAAACCATCCTCGGGGCCGGCGATGTCGAAACCGCACACGCCCGCGTCGCGGAAGCGCACCGCCAACGACGCCATCTCCTCACTGCGGTGCGCCTGGCGCATCGCCGATACCAGGGTTCGCACGATGATGTGCTTGCCGCGCGCGCGGGCCTGGGCCGTGCCGTGGGCGAAGCCCGCCAGCACCGATTCCACGACCTCGTCGAGACTGAGACCGCGTTGCTGGTGGAGCTCGGGCGCGAATCGGATCTCGGCGTAGACGACGCCGTCGAGGGCGAGGTCGAAGGCCGTCTCGGAGGCCACTCGTTCGATCTGGTCCTTGGTCTGCATCACCGCGATGGTGTGGGCGAAGCCTTCGAGGTAGCGCACGAGGTCGCTGCCGGGCGCGTCGGCCACGAACCAGGTGGCGAGGTCGTCCGCGTCGGACGTCGGGAGTGCGCGATAGTCGATCTCGCGCGCGAGTTCCAAGACGGTCGACGGGCGCACACCCCCGTCGAGGTGGTCGTGCAACAGGACTTTAGGGGCGGCCTTGATCCGGTCGAGGGTTAATGGCGTCGTTGACATGAGCCAAGGCTAGCCAACGCCCCGGGTGTCGCTCAGGTCGTGATTCGTTCGATCAAGATCGACTCGACGGGCGCCGCCTGGTCGCCCAGGGCCACCGCGTTCTCGATGGTGGCCATGCCGCGCTGGAGATGCTCGTCGTCGTCGGCGTAGAGCTCGAAGAGCGGCTGGTGCGCCACCACGTAGTCGCCCTCGCGCACGAGGCACATCACTCCAGCCCCGGCGCTGACGGGGTCTTCTTTGCGCGCGCGGCCGGCTCCGAGGCGCCAGGCGGCGACGCCGACTCCCAAGGCGTCCACGGACTGGACGATGCCGTCGTGGGGCGCGGTGACCACGTGGTGGTGCGCGGCCACCGGCAGTGTGGCGCTCGCGTCACCGCCCTGGGCCTCGATCATCTCGCAGTAGACGCGGTAGGCCGAACCGTCGTCGAGCTTCGACGCCGGATCCGCGTCAATGCCGACGAGTTCGAGCATGGTGCGCGCCAGTGAGATCGTCAGTTCGCGCACGTCCTCGGGACCGGCACCTCGCAGCACATCCACGGATTCGACGACCTCCAGGGCGTTGCCGACCGCGCGACCCAGTGGTTGGTTCATCGCGGTCAGTTGGGCGATGGTGGCCACACCGTGGGCGTTGCCGAGTCCCACCATCGTGGTGGCCAGTTCGCGCGCGCGATCGAGCGTCTTGATGAAGGCGCCGCGGCCCACCTTGACGTCGAGCACCAGGGCCTGAGTCCCCTCGGCGATCTTCTTGCTCATGATCGACGAGGAGATGAGCGGGATCGACTCGACGGTGCCGGTGACGTCGCGCAGGGCGTAGAGCTTGCGGTCGACCGGCGCGAGTCCGGCGCCCGCCGCGCAGATCACGGCGCCGACGCTCTCGAGTTGGGCGATGGCTTCTTCGTTGCTCAGGTTCGCCCGCCAGCCGGGGATCGACTCGAGCTTGTCCAGGGTTCCCCCGGTGTGGCCGAGGCCGCGCCCCGACAGCTGGGGCACCGCCGCGCCGCACGCGGCGACGAGCGGCGCCAGGATCAGCGAGATCTTGTCACCCACGCCACCCGTGGAGTGCTTGTCCACGGTGGGTCGCGAGAGTCGTGACAGGTCGAGTCGTTCGCCCGAGGCGATCATCACGTCGGTCCAGCGAGCGAGCTCGCGCGTATCGAGGCCCCGAAAGAAGATGGCCATCAACAGTGCCGAGACTTGTTCGTCGGCCACGGTGCCCGCGACGTAGGAGTTGAGCATCCACGCGATGGCGTCGTCGCTCAGCGTCCCTCCGTCACGCTTGGTGGTGATGATGTCGACGGCGGAATGCGTCACGGAGTGCTCCTGGTCGGTAGGTCGTCGGGTCCGAACGCGTGGGGCAGGAGTTCATCGAGGCGCAGCGCGGGTGCGTGTTCGCCCTGGTCGATCAGGAGCGCGGGTCCGGCGTGTTCGAAGAGGAGTTGGCGACAGCGCCCGCACGGCGCGAGGGGCTCGCCGTCGCCGGCGACCACGACCAGGGCGACGAGTCGGCCGCCGCCCTGGCGCACCAGGTCACTCACCAGCGAGCACTCGGCGCACAGGGTCAGACCGTAGCTGGCGTTCTCGACGTTCGATCCGACCGCGACGACGCCGGTCGCGCTGAGGGCGGCGGCGCCGACGTGGACGTGCGAGTACGGGGCGTAGGATCGGCGCGACGCCTCGTGTGCGAGGCCGCGTAAGTCGGCCCAGAGTACGTCGGCAAGCTCGTTCACCACTCAACAGTATCGCCGCACGAGCGACGTGCACCACGCGCCGGTCGCCTCAGTCGGGCTCGCACTCCCACGCCTCACGCCCCTCGCGCAGGGCGAAATACACGACGGCGAGACTCGCCACCGGGTCGGCCCACCACCAGCTGATGGTGGCGAGCGACACGCCGATGAGGGTGCTGATCGCTAACAGTGCGCACAACGCCGTTTCGGACGCGTCGGACCCCATCAGGCGCGAGAGCGAGGTGAGTCCGTGGTCGCCGAGGTGACGCGCGCTGGCGCGCTTGGCCCACGCCAACATCGGCATCGCCAGGGTCGAGGCGATCGCGACGACGATGCCCAGTGCGTCCTCGTGGGGGTGGTGCGTGCGGGCCAGCGCCCACGCGGCGTTGGCCACGACGTAGATCGCCAGTGCGAAGAACAGTACGGCCAGTATCCGGTGCGAACGGTGTTCGCTGAATCGACCACGGGGACGATCATGCACCAGCGCCAGCAGTTGTCCCAGGACCACCACGGCGCTGAGCATCTCGATGACCGAGTCCGCGCCGAAGGCGACGAGGGCCACCGAGCCGGCCACGATTCCGCTGACGAGGGCCGCCGCCGCCTCGAGGGCGGCCACGGCGATGGTCAGGTATTCCAGACGCAGCGCCCCACGGGTCGGCGGGTGGGCGACCTCGATGTCCATGACCTCAACACTAGGGACGTCGACCGCGGCGACGACGACGCCACCTCGGAGGGTCCAAGTACACTTCGGCCCATATGACTCGTGCACTTAGACCCCATCTCAGCATCCACGACGAAGTGGCGACCGCCTTGGACGAAGGTCGCGCCGTGGTCGCGCTGGAGACGACCATCGTGGTGCACGGGTTGCCGTCGCCGCACAATCTCGAGGTCGCGGCGCACTGCGAGGCCGTGGTCCGCGCCGCCGGAGCCGTGCCGGCCACCATCGGCGTCGTCGGCGGCGTGTTGAGCGTCGGGATGGGCCCCGCGGCCCTCGAGGAATTGGCCGACCCCGGACGTCACAGCGCCAAACTCTCCGCTCGTGACCTGGGTTTGGCCGTCGCGACGCGTCGTGACGGCGCCACCACGGTGGCCGGCACCATCGCGGTGGCGCACTACGCCGGGATCGACGTGATGGCGACGGGCGGTCTGGGCGGCGTGCACCGCGGTGCCGCGACGTCGTTCGATGAATCGGCCGACCTGACGGCGCTCTCGCGCATCCCCGTGCTCGTGGTCGCCTCGGGGGTCAAGTCCATCCTCGATGTCGGCGCGACTCTCGAGCGCCTCGACTCACTGGGCGTGCCGGTCGCGGGATATCGCACGTCGAGTTTCCCCGGTTTCTACCGTAGTGATTCGGGTTTCGCGCTCGACTGGAGCGTGGACTCGCCCGAGGTCGCCGCGGCCGCGTTCGCGGCGCATCGTCATTGGTCGCCCACGGGCTTCGTCGTCGCCAATCCGGTTGACGAGGAGCGCCAGCTCGACGCTCGAGTCCACGACGAGGCTCTCGCGGTGGCGTTGGCCCACGCCGAGGCCACCGGCGCGTCCGGCAAGGACGTCACACCGGTGGTGTTGGCAGAATTCGCGCGCCACACCGCGGGTTCGAGCGTGCAGGTCAATCGCGACCTGGTGGTCGCCAACGCGTCCGTCGCCGCGCAGATCGCCGTCGCGCTGGCCCGTCTCTCGTCGTGAGTCGCCGCGTCGTGGTGGTGGGTGACGCCATGCTCGACGTGGTGGTGCGACCGCTCGCGCCCCTCGCCCCCACCAGTGACACGCCAGCCAGCGTGCGCGTCCTGCGGGGTGGTTCCGGGGCCAATCTGGCGGTGGCCCTTCGCGCAGCGAGCGACGCCGTCGAGGTGGTCTTCGCGGGCATCGCCGGTGACGACGCGGCCGCGATGATCGTGCGTCGTGACCTTGAGGGTTCGGGTGTCGTCGCCCACCTGGCCTCGGGCGAGGGCAGCACGGGCGTCCTGGTGTCGCTGGTGGGCGAGGGGGGCGAACGCGCGATGATGACCGAACGCGGAGTGAACGGCCAACTGACGTTCGATCACGTGGCGGGGCTGTTCGACGACTCGCTGGTCCACCTGCACGTCTCGGGCTACACCGTGCTCGACGAGGCGACGCGCGAACTCGTGCCTCGACTCTTGGAGAGCGCCCTCGCCCACGGGGCGACGACCTCGGTCGACGTCTGCTCGGTGGGTCCGTTGAGGGATCTGGGACCCGTCGTCTTCGCCCGTGCGACGAGCGCCGCCACCATCCTCTTCGCCAACGAGGAGGAGGCCCTCGTCCTCGCGGGCGACGTGGATGTTCACGACGCGCTCGCGACCCTCTCGCGACAGTGGGACGAAGTGATCATCACGCGAGGCCCTCAGGGCGCCGTGGCGAGCGTCGGCGCTGACGTCGTCACCGCACCGGCACGCGGCGCGGACGTCGTCGACACGACCGGGGCCGGTGACGCCGCGACGGGTACGTACCTCGCGCACCGATTGGCCGGAGCCGATCAGGCGACGGCACTGCGATCGGCGATGGGCGCGGCCGCCCACGTGGTTCGGGGATTGGGGAGTCGGGGCTAGTCGCGGTGGTAGGGCACGCCGTCGGCGGCCGGCGGGCGAACTCGACCAATGAGTCCCGCCACGACCGCGATGGTCACCAGGTAGGGGAACATCGTCAAGAACTCGGTCCCGATCGGCACGTTCGAACTCGACAGGTTCTGCACCATGTAGGCCGAGAGTCCGAAGATGATCGAGGCGGTCACCGCTCCCGACGGCTTCCAGCGACCGAAGATCATGGCGGCGAGGGCGATGTAGCCGTAGCCCGAGGTGATGCCCGGTTGGAACTGGCCCTGGGTGGCGATGAAGGCGACTCCGCCGAGTCCCGCCACCGCGCCACCCAGGATGACGGTGGAGTAGCGCACCCGGGCCACGTTGATGCCCACCGACTCCGCGGCCTTGGGGTGCTCGCCGACCGAGCGCACGCGCAGTCCCCAACGGGTGCGAAAGAGTCCGAAGCTCACGAGCGCGACCAGCGCGATCGCGGCGTAGAAGAACATGTTCTCGTCGAAGAACGTCGGACCGATCACCGGGATCTTGTAGAGGAGCGGTATGGCGACGTTGGAGGGTGCGTTACCCAGGTTGAGGTTCGGATACGGCGCGAGGACCTGGATGTTGAGGAAGCTCGAGATGGATCCCATCAACGTCACGATGACCACGCCGATGATGATCTGGTCGGCGAGGTAGCGCACGGCCAGAAGCGCCAGGAGCGCACCGATCGCCGCACCCACCAGGGTGCCCACCAGGGCGGCCAGCCAGAAGCTGTTGGTCACCGAATCGACCATGCCGCCGGCGAGGGCCCCGCCGATCAATTGACCCTCGATGGCGATGTTCACCACGCCGGATCGTTCGCAGAGCACCCCCGAGAGCGAACCGTAGATCAGGACCATGATCACCGCCGAGGAGTTGACCAGGACCGAGGTGATGTTGATGGTGCCGATGGTCGCGGGACCCGGCTGACGCACCGACCACAGGAGCAGCGCCAGGAAGAACATGACGCCGCCGATGCCGAATCTCGCCAGGGCACCGGCGGGCCGGCGCACCCAGGTCTCGACCCCGATGCCCAGGGCGATGAGACCGAGCACCACGTTCCACCACCGCGTCAGCACCGTCAGATCGCTCAAGCCCCAGGGCGCGCCCGAGGAGGTGTTGATCGGGTTGAAGACGACCACCGAGTGTGCGCCGCCGGTCGAGCCGAAGCCGAAGACGAAGATGATGAAGAGTCCCAGCGCGATGGTGAGTGCGCCGATGACGCGACGGCGCCCCTGGCCCGGTACGCGCAACTGCGGGACCGCCACCTCGGCGTCGGGGGACGTGGTGACGCTCATGAACTCCATCCCTTGGTCGCCATCTGGAAGGATTGGGCACCCTCGCGAAGGCGGAATATCTCCTTGATCAAGACGGGGCTCGCGACGAAGAGCACCACGATGGACTGGATGATGGTGGCGAGGTCGAGCGGGATTCCGGTCGCCGCCTGCATCGCGCGTCCGCCCACCCCCAGGGCCGCGAAGAGGAGGGCGCCCCAGACGATTCCCATGGGTTGCAGGCGTCCGAGTAGCGCGATAGTGATGGCGGTGAAGCCGATGCCCGCCGAGCCCACCAGGAAGCCGCCGTCGATGTAGTGGGTGGTGCTCGCCACTTGCACGACGCCGGCCAGACCAGCCAGTCCGCCCGAGACGACGAAGAGCGCCATGATGATGAACTTGGGTTTGATGCCCGAGGCGCGCGCGGCGTTGGGGTTGGCACCGGTAACGCGGAAGTCGAAGCCGAGCGACGAACGCTTGAGGAGCCAGATGGCGAAGACGACGACGGCCGCGGCGACGAAGATGCCGTAGCTGACCCGCAAGCCCGACTTGGTGCCGAAGATCGGGTCGAGGGTCGCCGACGGGTCGAGATTGCGCGAGATGCCGTTGGACTGGTTCGGCAGTTGCAGGGCGGTCGCGGTGACGGCGTAGATCAATAAGGCGTTGCACACGTAGTTGAGCATCAGGGTCACGATGACCTCGTGCGCCCCCGTGTACGCCTTCAAGACGCCCGGCACCAATCCACAGATGGCACCGCCGACGATGCCCCCCAGCAGCGTGAGGGGCAGGTGGACGATCATGGGCACGTGGATCATCGATCCGACCGCCGTGCCGAGGATGCCGCCGATGATCGCCTGGCCGTTGGCACCGATGTTGAAGATGCCGGTCTGGAAGGCGATACCCACGCCGATGCTGATGATGATCAACGGCGTGGCGTACGTGAGCGTCTCCGACAGCGGTGTCATGGTGACGTCCCAGCCGTGACCCGTGCTGATCGAGTGGAACAACAAGGTCGGATCGACGATCGAGCCAGTGACCATCGCGCGATAGGCGGCGGCGACGTAGTCGAAGGTGAGCTTGAGGGTGCCGCCGATCGTACTGAGGTGGTGGAAGGTGTGGCGCCACGCGTTGAGCACCGGCGCCGAGGTCACGATGATGATGATGGCGCCGATGACGAATCCGAGCACCAGCGCCAGGGCGGAGAGGACGATGGGGCTTGTCGAGGAGTAGCGCTGCCACCAGCGGTGACGGCGCGACAACGCGACGCTCGAGGAATCGGTCGGGGTCGCGACGTCAGTCATGGTGCACCATGCTCGCACCGGCCATGAGCAGGCCAATGTCCTCGCGGCTCGTGGACGGATCGACGACGCCGGTGATGCGCCCGTCGAACATCACAGCGATGCGGTCACCCAAGGCGACGACCTCGTCGAGCTCGGAGGAGATGATGAAGACCCCCAGACCCTCGTTGCGCTGGTTGACGATCTGGCGGTGCACGTATTCGATCGAACCGACGTCGAGCCCGCGGGTGGGCTGGGAGGCCATCAAACAGGTGAGTGGCCGCGAGAGCTCACGCGCGACGATGACCTTCTGCTGGTTGCCGCCGGACAATGAGCCGGTGGTCGCCTCGATCGACGGCGTGCGGATGTCGAAGCGCTCCACCAGGTCCGTGGCATTGGCGCTGACGGCGGCGAGGTTGCGGGTGCCGCGCCGGGCGAAGGGGGCGCGACGCGGGGTGTTGAGAACGAGGTTGTCGGCGATGCTCATCGAGAGCACCAGACCGTCTCGTTGGCGGTCCTCGGGCACGTGGCCGAGACCGGCGTCGAGGATCTCGCGCGGGGTGAGGTTGGTGATGTCGCGACCACGCAAGATGATGGTCCCCGACTCCACGTGGCGCAAACCGGAGATCGCTTCGGCCAACTCGGTCTGTCCATTGCCCTGCACGCCCGCGAGGGCGACGATCTCACCGGCGTGGATGTCGAGTGACACTCCATTGACGACCGCCAATCCCCGATCGTCGCGCACGACCACGTCGCGAAGCTCGAGGACCGACTCGCCGAGCTCGGTCGCCTCCTTGTCGACGGTGAGGTTCACCTCGCGTCCCACCATCAAGGACGCGAGCTCACCCTCGGTCTCGGTGGGGGGTACGGACGCGATCACGCGTCCCTGGCGGATCACGGTGATGACGTCGGCGACCGCGCGGACCTCTTTGAGCTTGTGGGTGATGAAGAGGATGGACTTGCCATCCTTGGCCAGGGAGCGGATGATCTCCATCAACGCCTCGATCTCCTGGGGGGTCAAGACCGCCGTGGGTTCGTCGAGGATGAGCAACTCGGCGTCGTGACTGAGAGCCTTGAGGATCTCGACACGCTGTTGGAGGCCGACCGACAGGTTCTCCACGACGGCGTCGGGGTCCACCTCGAGTCCGAACTTCTGCGACAACTCGTGGATCTGGGCGTCGGCGGTCTTGTGGTCCAACCGGTTGAACGATTTGGTGGGCTCGAATCCGAGGACCACGTTCTCGGCCGCGGTGAAGACCGGCACGAGCATGAAGTGCTGGTGGACCATCCCGATCCCGTGGCGAACGGCTTCACCGGAGTTGGCGAACTTGACCGTCTCGCCGTCGATGAGTATCTCGCCCTCCTCGGCGCGCAAGAGTCCGAAGAGGACGTTCATCAGGGTCGACTTACCTGCGCCGTTCTCTCCCAAGAGGCAATGGATCTGTCCGGGTTCGACCACGAGGTCGATCTGGTCGTTTGCGGTGAAGGAGCCGAAACGCTTCGTGATCCCCTTGAGTTCAACGCGCATAAGTTCCTATCGTAGCCAGCACAAAGGCCCGGGTCGCGAGGGACCCGGGCCTTTGTGCTGCTCGTAACGCCGAAGCGTTAGATCACTTCGGGGTCGCGGGGTACGCGTTGGGCTGGACCGAAATCTTGCCCGTCTCGATACCCAGCTGCAGCTTGGCCAGCGTGGCCTGCAGCGCCGACGACGCCGATGACGTGTTCAGCTCGAGCAGCGTGCCGCCATTGGCGAGCGTGCCGTGGTAGACGCCACCCTTGAACTTGCCGTCAGCGGCGGCCAGGATCGCGGCCTTCACCGAAGGCTCGACGCCCTTGGCGACCGTCGCGTTGTACCACTTGCACTCGGTCGGGTCGGTCAAGCAACCGTTCGAGTCCACCCACGTGATCTGCTTGCCCTTGCCGGCCTGCTTGGCGGCGACGACGGAACCGAGGCCGACCGAACCGGCGACCGGGAACACGAAGTCCGCACCCTCGGCGAAGAAGTTCTGCGCGAACGTCTTGCCGTCGGTCTGGGAGGTGAAGTTACCGACGAAGGATCCGGTACCGGGGCAGGTGGCCAGGTTGCAGGCACCCTTGCCAGGAACGAAGCCGAGCACCTTGACCTTGGACTTGGTCGACTGGTCGTAGTAACGAACACCGGCGACGAATCCGCTCATGTACATGGCGACCGACGGGAAGTTGATACCACCGTACGTGGCCACCACGTGGGTCTTGGAGGTCGCGGCGTCCAGGTACCCACCGAGGAACGCGGCCTGGTTGGTGTCGTACTGCAACGCCAGCACGTTCTTGGACGTCGTGGTCGGCTTGTCGTCAACGATGGCGAACTTCTGGCTCGGCGCCGCGTTGGCGGCGGCGGCGGTCGCCGCGTCCATGTTGAATCCGACGGTCACGATGATGCCGCAACCCTTGTTCTCGAACGTCGTGATGTTCGGCGCGTAGTCCGTCGACGAGGTCGAG
>Ga0209698_10001096_pt1 | contig 31131 bp, 29 predicted proteins | sample LitLauG_LLR_2012_FD_187203 | JGI IMG/M metagenome (GOLD analysis project Ga0209698, IMG submission 187203) | Freshwater sediment microbial communities from Pennsylvania, USA - Little Laurel Run_MetaG_LLR_2012 (SPAdes) (version 2) | ecosystem: Environmental > Aquatic > Freshwater > Creek >... | reverse complement strand
TTTGTAAAAATACCACCATGGAATGCCATTTACTGCCGTGACAATCGGGGTATCGTCCCGCAACAACGGGAGAAATTCCGCAGCGCTCGCATAGGCCTGATGCGCCTTCAGCGCACAGATCACGATGTCCTGCGGACCAAATGTTTTTGGGTCATCGCTCGCCTCAATCCTGGCGATCTTCGAGTGGCCATCGGTCAGCAATTTCAGACCGTACTGCTGGATCGCCTTAAGATGTGGGCCGCGGGCAATGGCACAAACGTCATGTCCTGCCAGCGATAATTCCACCGCGAGATAACTACCAATCGCGCCAGCTCCGAAAATGCAGATCTTCACGTGGTCATCTCCTTGAGAGACCGAAGGTCCCCGCGTCGTGGTCGTGTTCGCTCATTTCTTTCCTCCACTTCGTGGCCCGGAATGCGCAGGGCGCCCCCGTGAATACCAACGCGGGAAAAGACGCCGGTTGTGAGGCGGCGCCGCCGGCGCACCGCGCCACGTTCTCGTAGACCTTAAGGTCGGAATACGGCGACTGATCATTGAAGCCTTTGACCGACCCATATATCAGTCTAGGATTGAGTTCCTGAATATGCTCCCAGGAGACGCCCATCCTGTCCATTGCGCCAGGGGCGAAGTTTTCCACCAATACGTCGGCGTGTCGGATCGGTTGTTCCATGATCTTTTCGCCTCGAGCGTCTTCGTGCCACCGCGAGAGACTTCTTGTTGCTATTCAGTTGGGTGAAATATAGAGCGTCTACGTCAGGGATGTCACGCAGTTGCCGGCGCGTCACATCGCCGCCGCTGAGGCGTTCAACTTTCAGCACGTCCGCGCCGAACCAAGCCAACAACTGCGTACACGCAGGACCCGCCTGCACGCCCGTGAAGTCAATAATTTTGATCCTTCAAGAGGTAAGCTCATGATCTCAGTCTCCTTATATGGTCCGAATGCAAAGTAGGGGCCAAAACCCTATTGCGTTTAATTGCGTTTCGTTTCTTGAAAGCCCACCATGGCCATACGCTCCGCGAGTTGCTCCTGCGTCACCGCACGTCGAAATAGCGCCGCGCAGCTCCAACAACGCCTCACCAAGGCGTCCGCATTGAGGCGAGAAGTCTGGTACGAACCGTGCACGCTGACCTGCGAGGAACTCATGAAAACCGACACACCGAATCGATCGATCATCGCCGCGGCAGGCGTGTTCATGCAGATAGCTCTGGGCGCCGTGTATGCGTGGAGCGTTTTTCGTATTCCGCTGACTCAAACATACGGCTGGACCGTTTCCCAGGTGACCCTGGCGTTTGAACTCGCTATCCTCGTGCTCGGGTTCGCTGCCTTTGCCGGCGGCATATGGATGAGGCGCGTTGGCCCTAGTCCTGTCGCTATTGCCGCCGCAATGCTCTACGGATCCGGCACCGCCTTGGCCGGACTCTCGCACAACTTGACGATGCTCTACCTCACTTATGGCGTGATTGCCGGTGCCGGTCTGGGACTCGGCTATATCGTCCCGATCGCTACCTTGGTCCGATGGTTTCCAGACAAGCGAGGAATGATCACGGGTATTGCGGTGGCGGGATTCGGCGCCGGCGCGTTGGTCACGGCGCCGGTTGCCCAGCGCTTGATTACGGCCGTTGGCGTGTCGAGCACCTTCGTGATCCTCGGGATCGCCTACTTCGTAATTATCATGATTGCGGCTACCGTTATGAAGAATCCGCCCGCGGGATACGCCCCTGCGGGCTTCCAGCCTACCAGCGTCGGTGGGTCGGCGGCACGGGACTTCACGCTCCCGCAGGCGCTCGCCGCTTGGCAATGGTACGGATTGTGGCTGACGTTGTTTTTGAACACTACAGCGGGGATTGCCATCATTTCGCAGGCGTCTCCGATGGCTCAAGAGATTTCCCGGGTCAATGCCACGGCTGCGGCGGGGTTGGTGGGCATTATCTCGATCGCCAACGGATCTGGCCGATTCCTGTGGGCGTGGCTTTCCGATGCGATCGGCCGGAAGGCCGTATTTCTTACGATGTTCCTGCTCCAGGCTCTCGCCTTCCTGCTGCTTTCGCGTGTGTCGGGCTTCGCGCCGTTGGCGGCCTTGGCATTTGCGATCCTGCTCTGTTACGGTGGCGGGTTTGGCACGATGCCATCGTATGCCACAGACTATTTCGGCGCCAAGGACATCGGGTCCATCTACGGACTCATGCTGACGGCATGGGGGGCAGCCGCCATCGCCGGCCCGACGTTCATCGCGCAGGTTCGGCAGGCGACCGGTGAATATCAGGGCGCTCTGAGAATCATGGCTCTGGTAACACTGTTGAGCGCGGTTGTGCCTCTGGTACTGCGTCCGCCGGTTCCGCTGCCGAGCCCATCCAAGAAAGAGAGCGACCTGGAGGGCGTCAGGCGGCGGGTCGCTTGACGGCGAGTGAATGCGGGTAGCAATCCGGATCCCGCTCCTCGGGTTTGTGCAGGCACTGAAAGTCCTTTTCCACCAGGATCGCGACACTTGAATTGCCGGGTCCTTCGATAGTGACCTGCCTGCTCCCCGCCCACGCTGCCACTACCGGACTGGGCAACACCACGAAAATCGTGTCGTACAGGTAGTCCACTGAGACCTCGGTCGCGTCGGGCAAACTTGCCACAGAGTAGCAAAGCTCCCGGCCCGTCGGAAATCGAATGGCGCTTTCGACGAGTCCGTAGTCAAGCAGGCGTGTCACCTCGTTCTGCGTCAGGCGAAGACGCAGCACGTTGTCTTGAATGCGAAGTTTCATCGAGGACTCTCCAATCCTCCGATGCGGCCGCTCCCGTTGTATACGTTGAAGCCACCGTTGCGGAGGAATCCGACCAGCGTCATCCCACAGCGCTCGGCCGTCGCGACCGCCAGGCTGGAGGGAGCGCCGACAGCGGCCAGCATCGGCACGCCGGCCATGGACGCCTTTTGCACCAGCTCAAAGCTGGCGCGCCCACTGACCAGCATCACCGAATCGTGCAGTGGAGTGCGAAACCTGAGCAGGGTATGGCCAACCAGCTTGTCAACAGCGTTGTGCCGCCCCACGTCCTCACGTAGGGTATCCAGTTCACCCTGTCCGTCGAAGAGCGCGGCAGCGTGCAGTCCACCCGTACTCTCAAAAAGATCCTGCCTCTGGCGTAATTGTTGGGGAAGCCGATGGATCACCCCGGCATCGATCTTGAGACCGCCCGGCGGAAGAACCGGGCATCGGTTCGCGGCGAGCGACTCCAGCGATTCTTTGCCGCAGAGCCCACAGGCGGACGTCATCACGAATCCCCGCTGCGACTTCGGCTGTTCGATCACGCCATCCGGCGAGAGGTCCACCTCCACGATGTTCGGTTGGGAGTTCGTCATCCAGCGAATCTCGCTTGCGCTGCTGATGATACCTTCGGCAAATAGAAAACCGGCAGCCAGCTCGAAATCATGTCCCGGCGTTCGCATGGTAACAGAGAGGCTCCTAGAGCCAACGCGAATCTCAAGGGGCTCTTCGACCGTGAGGCTGTCCTCCTGCAGACGCGTGATGCGGCCCTCGATTTTCCCGATTGGGACACGAACCGTGGCCTGTGTCATAGGCCCTTTCCCAAGCCCTCCAGAAGGTCGAGGCCTATCGATACGGCGTGGCGGCTGTCCTCATTGCGGAGCCGCCACAGGAGGCGGAGCAACCCGGGAGCCTTCTGCGCCTTCTCTCTTTTGGCGCCGGAGTTGACGGTCTCGGCCAGGCTGTTCAGGACATCCGGAGGAATGCTGGCGAAGAACTTCGTCAGCAGAAGGAAGTTGCGGATGGCACGGATCGATTCCGGCGTGTCCACGGCCGTAGCGATCGTGCCGATTAACGCATCGCCGCCACCCACCAGACCGCGGAGCAGGTTGAGCACGCCGCGGTCGTGCAGGAGTTGCAAGAGCTCGTAACCCGAGAGCACGGCCTCGGCGTGTTCCGCGGGAGCGTTCTGCAACCTCTCCAGGTTCGTCGGCGCCGGCTTCGCGGGCGCATGGAAAGCAATCGGTTGAGCCATTGTCCATCTCCTCGGCTACTTGGTTTGTATACTCACTAGGCCGCCGCCCGGCATCGTATAGTCGGGGCGCTTCCACTTCCGCTCGACTTCGACTCCGCGCTGCGGAGTCGGTTGGCCGAAACGGGAATTGGTTCGGGGCATTGGGCTCTCTCCCGCTTCGTTCAGCACCTGCAACTTCACGGCGGTTTCTTTGTAGGCGGGCGTATGCGTTGTCGGGTCGGTGTGGCTGCCGGTGAGAACATTGACCGGCGTGTCGGCGGAGTTCATGGGCATGTAAAGCTCTCCGTTGTGCACGCGGTCGGTGACTACGGCCCGCACACGCAGGCGGCCGCGGCGCGACGTCAGTTGAACCAGGCTTCCGCTCTGAATGCCGCGTTGCTCCGCCAGTTCCGGCGAGACCTCGACGAACGTATCCGGAGTCTTTTCCTTTATGCCAGGGCTGCGATAGGTCAGATTGCCTTCGTGGAAGTGCTCCAGCAGCCGGCCGTTGTTCAAGTGCAGATCGAACTCGGTGTCAGGTTGTTCGGGCGCTTCGCGCCACACCAGTGGAAACAGCCGGGCTTTGCCGTCCGGAAAGTTGAACCGCTTGGTATACAGCAGCGGCTCATCGGCGCCATCGCCTGCGACCGGCCACTGGAGGCTCTTGTACCCTTCCAGGCGCTGATAATTCACGCCGGCGAACATCGGCGTAAGGGACGCGATTTCGTCCATGACTTCGGAAGGATGCTGGTACTTCCACGACGCGCCAAGCCGATTCGCAATCTGCTGCACGATCTGCCAGTCCGGCCGGCTGCCCTCCACCGGCTCAAAAACCTGGTACAGCCGTTGGACGCGCCTCTCCGTGCTGGTGAACGTCCCCTCCTTTTCCAGGCTTGGACAAGCGGGAAGCACTACGTCGGCGAACTTGCAGGTCTCGCTGAAGAAGATATCCTGTACCACGAAGAAGTCGAGCTTGCCGAAAGCAGCGCTGACATAATTGGCGTTCGAATCGACGATGCTCATCTCTTCGCCGAACAGGTACAACGCCTTCAGCTTCCCCTGGTGAATGGCATCGACCATTTCGTGATTGTCCAGGCCCTTGGTGGACGGCAGAGGGACGTTCCAGCCGGCCTCGAACCTGCGCCGCACCTCGGGATCGTCGATGGGCTGATAGCCTGGCAGGAAGTTCGGCATGGAACCGTGATCGCTTGCCCCCTGCACATTGTTGTGGCCGCGCAGCGGGTACGCGCCCGTGCCCGGCCCCATATAGTTGCCGGTCACGAGCAACAGATTCGATATGGCGGTGGATGTATCGGAACCGTTGCTGTGTAGCGTCACGCCCATCGCCCAGAGAACGCAGACACGCTTGGCGTCGGCGATCATGTGCGCGACCTGTTTCAAGGTCTCGATCGGGAGGCCGCAGGTCCGCGAAGCGAACTCCAGCGTGAACGGCGCCAGGCTCTTTCGATATGCGTCGAGGTTATTCACCCACTCTTGGAGGAACGCTTCATGCGCGAGGCCGCTGTCGAGGATGTAGCGATTGACGGCCGAGAGCCAGACGAGATCCGTGCCCGCTCGCGGATGGAGGAAGACGTCGGCGCGCCGCGCCATCTCGTGTTCCCGCAGATCGGAGACAATCAGCTTTTGGCCGTGCAGCTTGTGCGCTCGCTTCACACGGGTCGCTATGACGGGGTGGCTCTCCGCGGTGTTGCTACCTACGATCATCACCAAGTCGGCCTTTTCGATGTCTCCGATCGAACCCGAATCGCCGCCGTAACCCACTGTCCGGAAGAGACCGGCGGTCGCTGGAGCCTGGCAGTACCGCGAGCAGTTGTCCACGTTGTTCGTGCCTATCACTGCTCGTGCCAGCTTCTGCATCAGGTAGCTTTCTTCGTTGGTGCACTTGGAGGAGCTGATGAAGCCGAGGGCATCCGGTCTATTGTTCGCTTTGATTTCCGCAAGGCGCGCCGCTACAAGGTCCAGCGCTTCATCCCAGCCCGCCGCGCGGAAGCGGTCGCCCTCGCGGATCAACGGCGTGGTGAGGCGGTCCTGGCTGTTGACGAAGTCCCACGCGAATTTGCCCTTGATGCAGGTGGAAACGCCGTTCGCAGGACCATCCGCCGGCTCCACTTTCAGAATGTGGCGGTCTTTTGTCCAGACATCGAAGCTGCAGCCGACGCCGCAATAGGTGCATACCGTCTTGGTGCGGCGGATGCGGGTCTCGCGCATCTTCGCTTCAATCTCGGAAACCTTCAGAATTGCGGTGTAGCCAGTCTCGCGCTCGACGCCTTTGACAATGTCGATCATGGCATCGATCGCCGGTTTGGACAGGCCGGTCATGAACCCGGCGTGGTGAAGCATGGATTTTTCCATAAGGGCATTGCAGGGACAGACCGTGACGCAATGGCCGCAGGAAACGCAGCTTGATTCGCCGATGGCCGCGCCGCCATCCCACAGAACCCGCGGATGCGGATCCTCCCAGCGGATGGACAGAGTTTCGTTGACTTCGAGATTCTGGCAGGCTTCGACGCAGCGGCCGCAGAGAATGCACTGGTCGGGATCGTACCGATAGAACGGGTTGGTGTTGTCCACTTCGTAGGGTTTGGTCTTGAATGGGATGCTCTGGTGCTCCACGCCCAGCATCTTCGTCGTGTTGTGAACGGTGCAGTTGCCGTTGTTATTGTCGCAAACGGTGCAATACAGGAGGTGATTGGTCAGAATGCGGTCAAACGCCTCCGTGCGAGCGGCCTGCGCCCGCGGCGTCGTGGTTCGCACCGACATGTCCTGTGAAACCGGGGTCGCACAGGCGCGCACCAGTTCGCCATCGATTTCCACCAGGCACGTGTCGCAGGTTTGGATGGGGCCGAGCTGCGGGTGATAACAGACGTGGGGAAGCTCGACGCCAGACCGGCCGATCGCGTCAACGAGGCGCTCGCCTGCCTGTGCCTCCTTCGGAGAACCATCAATGAGAATCGTCATCTGAGTAACCGCCAGTTTAAGAAATGCACTCTCGGGGCCGTATCGAAATCCCTGGATTCCATGGGCAAACCTGCCTCGGGCGAGTCGACAATGCGTCACGTGTCGCTATTGCGTCAACCAATCTTCCGTGCATACACGATGAACCTTTTTGGCGCACTCCCGACATAATAGAACGGATAGCAGGTGACCAGCGTCAAGTCGCGACCGGAGGCAGGCTCCAGCACTCCAATTTCGGAAGGCGGCACGATCTCGGTTTCCGTGACGGCGTACCGCGAAATGCCTGTTTGTGTCTTCAGGGCAATCACGTCATTCGCATGAATGGTGCGCAGCGGGCGGAAATATGTGTCTCGATGCGCGGCAATTCCGATGTTGCCGCTGCCTGACGGTAGGGCCGTCCCCGGAATATGGCCCGCGCCTCGTTCCAGGATACCGGCATCATCGCCTTCGAAGACCACTACTGAAAGGTGTAGGCGTGGAATCTCGACCTCGCCCACGACGTCGCCGCGGCGCAGGGGAGGCGACGTCGCAGGCACGGAACCATGGCTCGCCGATGCCCTGTTCAACCATTCCTTGGCGCGCCGCTGCGCTTCGGCCCGCTCGTGCAGCGTGTAGGAGTAGTATGCCAATAAGACAGCGCCCCCAAGAATGAGGGCGCTGCCGAGCCAAATCAACCATCTTGGCTTTCGCATGGATGTTCGCCTTAGGCCTGAGACTTGCGGCGCGAGGCCGACACGGCCACTAAGCCGCCGCCCAACATCGCCAGTCCGATCATGAGCTCCAGGCTGGAACCCCCCGCGGTTTCGGGGAGCATCCGGTCCGCGCTGCCCTGGGAGTCAGCTTCCGGCGTGGGCATGAGAGCCGGGGCCGGCGCATCGTTCTGCACGCCCGTTAGCTCCCCTTCAACGACCGTCACTTGTTCAGCAGCAGGCGCTGCTTCTTGAACCTGCGGCGCCTCCGGCAGAGTTGGAGTCGCGTCTGCGGTCACGGGAGCTGGGGCGGGCGTCGCATTCGCGCTTGTCTGCAGAGCCTCGCCTTTGGGATAAATGAACTCCCAACCTGTGTTCTCTCCGGGGTAAAACCAGCTATGAATCGCCTCGGGCGTCCCGGCCGGCCTCTCGTCAAAGTGGACGATGGGTTTCTCGGGCGTCTCCTGCCTGTAATCCGGAATCGCCATCAGGGTGGCGACCAGCGATAGCTTCCCGTTCGAATCCTCCGAGAAGATCTGCACGATGTTGCGATCGGCGTCGTTGTCCACGAGTTGGAAGATATATTTACCGGCCGGCAGCACCTTTCCCGGAATCTGCACAGGCTCACTGAACTGGAATTCCGTTTTCTTGTTCCACTCATCGGCCATTACCGGCTGGGCCAGAAAAGGGGTCAGCGCTAAAATACCGCCGATGGCTAGTGTATTCAATTTGATGTTCATTGTTTTTCTCCTTCGTCTATCGATCGAGCACCGGAACATCTCTGTTCCGGTACTCACCCACACAAGGGCAGGTGGATTTCCGAATCGCGGCCTATGATTTCAGGACGGTTATTGGTTTGCTCTTCGCTGCGGAGTTGATAGCGTGACAGTGCCTGCCATCCGGCAGGCACCGTCTGCCCTTTGGAGCGATAATTGATGCTGACGCGCTGATGTGCATCGCGCGTGACGAGCCGATGATGCGGACATTCTGGAATTCGAACGGCCAATCCGCCACGCCATTCCTGCTTGGCATCATCGGCCTGGCACTGATCACATTTGCCGCGATCCCGCTTCATCTCCAACCGGGTGCGATCTCGTTTCTCTATCTGATCGTTGTCGTCTTCGTGTCTCTCAGGGCTAGCTTTTTGACCTCGATAGCAGTTTCTCTCGCGGCGGTTACCTGTTTGTACTACTATTTTCTTCCGCAGCTCACTCCGACAATTAGAAAGAACCCTTTAGCCATCGTGGCGAGTGCCGCCTTCCTGATCACGGCGTGGGTGATTACCGCAACGGTGGCTCGAGTGCGCAAGTTGACGGAAGCTCAGCTCACGTTGCGATTTGAAGAACGCCTCGCCGAAAGAACGCGCATCGCACGGGAACTCCACGACACCCTGTTGCAGAGCTTTCAAGGATTAATGCTCCATTTTCAAGCGGTATACGACATGCTTCCGCCCGGCCAGGCGAAGGTAGCGCTCGAAAAGGCTCTCGATCGAGCCGACGGCGCGATTGTCGAAGGCCGCGACGCGATTCAGAACTTGCGATCCTCTACGACCGCTACTAACGAGCTGGCCCAGGCCCTGGCAACTTTGGGAGAAGAACTCGGCTGTGCCCGAACTGGCGGAGGGACCTCGCCTACGCTCCGGGTCTCGGTCGAAGGCACGCCGCGGGAGCTGCATCCCATCCTTCGCGACGACATTTACCGCATCGCGCGCGAAGCTCTGCTGAATGCGCTTCGCCACGCGCACGCAAACAAGATCGAGGCCGACATCACGTATGCCGAACGGCTTCTTCGCCTGCGTATCCGGGACGATGGAAGGGGAATCGACCCCAAGCTTCTGGACGCGGGACGAGATGGACACTGGGGCCTGCCAGGAATGCGCGAGCGCGCCGAGCAGATCGGCGCGCGGCTCGATATTTGGAGCGAACTCGGAGCGGGTACAGAGGTGGACTTGCGCATTCCAGGCTCCATCGCGTACGGGACTGAAGGGGGCCGCCAATGAGCGCCGATCGCCCGCCCATTCGCATCCTCAGTGTCGACGACCATCCCCTCCTTCGCGAGGGCGTTACCGCGCTACTGGCCGGTCAACCGGATATGACACTGGTTGCCGAGGCTTCCAACGGTCGCGAGGCGATCGAACAGTTCCGAAAACATCGGCCCGACGTGACGCTCATGGATTTGCAGATGCCGGAAATGAACGGTGTCGATGCCATGATCGCGATCTGCGCGGAATTCCCGGCGGCGCGGATCATCGTTCTGACGACTTACACGGGAGACGTTCAGGTCATGCGCGCCCTCAAAGCCGGCGCTCGTGCCTACCTACTCAAGAGTCTGCTGCGGAAGGAACTGATTGAGACCATTCGCGTGGTACATGCCGGGCAAAAACGGATCCTGCCCGAGGTGGCCACGCAACTCGCCGAGCACGCCACCGACGACTCACTGTCCTCACGGGAGATTGAGGTTCTACGGCTGGTCTCGGGCGGAAATTCCAACAAAGAGATCGCCGCGCAGCTCTCGATCACCGAGGAAACCGTGAAGGGGCATATCAAGAACATTCTCGCCAAGCTGGGCGCCAACGACCGAACGCACGCCGTCACGATCGGGCTGAAGCGCGGAATCATCGACCTCTAGACACCTCGAAAGAGGGGTTCCCCGAATCCACTTTTTAGGGTTTCGGTGTTTTCGGAATGTCGATAGCCTGAGGACGGGACCATTTGTGCAGCGGCTTTTCTCGACATTCCCGGACGGCTGGCCAGGAACCGGCCTTGTATTTTTGCGAGCAGTGGCAGCTATTCCACCCGTTCAACACGGGATCGCAGGACTCCTGGCGGGTCCGCTTCCAGCGCTGGTCATCCTGCAATTGGTCGCGACCGGCGCCGCGGCGCTGTTGCTGGTTGGTTTCTGGACTCCGGTCGCAGGTGTCTTGATGGCGGTAGCGGAGTTGTCTCTCGCCTTCTCGCAGTCCAACGATCCATGGATGCACATCCTGCTCGGGGTTTTGGGCGCCTCACTGGCAATGCTCGGACCTGGCGCGTGGTCCGTGGATGCGCGTCTCTTCGGGCGGAAACGCATTCAGATTCCGCAGCGCTGAGCCCACCTCCACTCTCTGAGCCCAAGCGGCGAGAAATCGCAATCTCCCCAATCCTATTACGCTTTGTCGGCGAAGGCGGTGTTAGTGCCATGCCCCTCGAAAGGGGTGGCGTACGCCATTACGATCTAGCGGGCACAAGGAGCTTCCATCGAGGGTTGTTGAAAAGGGCAACCGACTCCAGAATGAGGATAGAAGTTCGAAGAATTCTCACAAGGAGGGTAGAAAGGTGCTTTCAAACAACGTCATTACGATGAGAGGACAAGAGGGGAGTTCACGGTGCATCGCACTCGATCAATATCTGGACTTGCCGCATGACGCGCAAGAAAACCGAAGCGGGTTTGAAGGCATCGTGGGGTCGAGCGCCGCTCTTCGTGAGGTATTGGACCACATTCGGACTGTTGGCCCAACCGATTCGACCGTTCTCATCGCGGGCGAAACGGGTACCGGCAAAGAGCTCATCGCGCAGGCCATCCACAACAACAGCAGTCGCCGGGGCCGGCCGTTCGTGAAATTGAACTGCGCGGCGATTCCTCTGGGACTCCTCGAGAGTGAGCTCTTCGGCCATGAAAAGGGGGCCTTCACGGGCGCGGTGGCGCAAAGGCTGGGCCGGTTCGAGGCGGCGGACGGCGGCACCCTGTTCCTGGATGAGATCGGCGACATTCCGCTCGAATTGCAGGCGAAGCTGCTGCGAGTTCTGCAGGAGCAGGAGTTCGAAAGATTAGGCAGCACCTATACCCGTCGCGTCAACGTGCGCGTGGTGGCCGCAACCAATCAAGATCTCGCCGGCCTAGTGGCCGAGAAGCTGTTCCGAATGGATCTTTATTACCGTCTGAATGTGTTTCCTATTGCCCTTCCGCCGCTCCGTCACCGGCTGGAAGACATTCCGATGCTGGTGGCGCACTTTGTGAATCGGTATGCGGCTAATATGGGCAAGCAGATCGAGAAGATTACTTCGGAGGCGATGGAGGCGCTGGTCCATTATCCCTGGCCCGGAAACATTCGAGAGTTGCAGAATTTCATCGAGCGGGCCGTAATCCTGACCAGGGGCGATGTGCTGCTCCTCGCGCCACTGCCAACTCTCGCCTTTTCCACGGAGCCCGTCACCCTGGCGGACGCGGAGCGCGATCACATCCTCAGCGCGCTGCGCCAGAGCAACTGGGTGGTGGGCGGTGCGGCTGGAGCGGCCTCGCGTCTGGGTGTGAAACGGACAACCCTGATCAGTAAGATGCGCAAGCGCGGTCTCACGCGAGCTATCGCGCACGGAGCTGCTTAGTATGCGAATCAACAACACCTTCATGATTGAGTCCGAGCTGTCCGCGCACCGACTGTTCTTCAACGGACAACAGATCGGAACGTTCGCCACGTTAGACGGTGCTGAAAACGAGGCGACTGAGCTCGCCGAGCGCGTGTTTCCGGGCGTCGAACTTCGGTTCGAGCTGGAATTTGGATGGACGCTCACAGACCTGGAGATCCGCGCGGCCACGTTGCAGGGGGAAATCGGACAGCCAACTCAATCCGCAATTGGAAGAGGTTCTGTATGTGGATTGTGAGGCTTGCGCTCGCGCGCCCGTATACCTTCATCGTATTTTCCCTGGTGCTGCTGCTGATCAGCCCGGTCGTTCTGCTTCGGACGCCGGTAGATATCTTTCCGAGCATCAACATTCCCGTCATCAGCGTCATTTGGACCTACACCGGCCTGGCCCCGTCCGAAATGGAGACTCGTATCGTCTCGATTTTCGAGCGATCGCTCACCACCAGCGTCAACAACATCGAGCATATCGAGTCGCAGTCGTTGAATGGCGTTGCGGTGATCAAAGTGTTCCTGCAGCCCACAGCGAATATTGACGGCGCGATTTCGGAAGTCATCGCCGAGGCCCAGGTCGGTTTGAAGCAATTCCCTCCCGGGATCACGCCTCCGCTGGTGCTCAGCTACGACGCGTCATCGGTTCCCATCCTGCAACTCGGATTGAGCGGCAAGGGCATGTCCGAACAGCAGTTGAACGACCTGGGAGTGAACTTCATCCGTCCTCAGTTAGCGACGATTCAGGGCGCCTCCGTTCCCATTCCATACGGAGGCAAGGTCCGCCAGGTCATGGTGGACATCGACTCCCACGAACTCATGGCAAAGGGGCTTTCGCCGATGGATGTGGTGAACGCCGTCAACGTACAGAACGTGATCTTGCCGTCCGGCACGGCGAAGATAGGCCGGACAGAATACAACGTCGGCATGAACGGCACTCCATCCATGGTCGATTCGCTCAACCATATCCCGGTCAAGGTGATCGGCGGCGGCACGATCTACATCCAGGATGTCGCGCACGTACGCGACGGGTATGCCGTACAGCAGAATATCGTGCGGCAAGACGGCCAACGGGGCGTTCTGCTCGCCGTGCAGAAGTCCGGAAACGCGTCGACGCTATCGATTGTGTCGGCGATCTATAGCGCATTGCCGAAGATTAAGGCAACGCTTCCTCGGGAGCTGGTGATCAAGCCGCAGTTCGATCAATCGCTGTTCGTACGGGCGTCGTTGCAAGGTGTGGTTCGCGAGGCCGGCATCGCCGCCCTCCTGACCTCGCTCATGATCCTGATGTTCCTGGGCAGTTGGCGGAGCACGCTGATTATCGCGATTTCCATTCCGCTCTCCATCCTGGCTTCGCTGCTCGTCTTGAGCATGCTTGGGCAGACGATCAACATCATGACGCTCGGCGGTCTCGCGTTGGCCGTTGGAATCCTGGTCGATGACGCCACGGTGACCATCGAGAACATCGAACGCCAGATGGCATCCGGGAAGGAGCTAATCCAGGCGATTCTCGATGGCGCTGAGCAGATCGCGGTCCCGGCGCTGGTCTCCACGCTATCCATCAGCATCGTGTTCGTACCCATGTTTTTCCTCACTGGAGTTGCGCGCTACCTCTTCGTACCTCTGGCCGAAGCCGTGGTTTTCGCGTTGCTGGCGTCGTACTTCTTTTCCCGCACGCTGGTGCCGACGCTGGTCATGTACCTGATGAAGAAGGAAGCGGTCAGGCATCAGCATCCGGAACAGGAACAGAGCAGAGGCAGTTTCGCGCGCCTTCATCGCGGATTCGAGAGCGGCTTTGACGCCATCAAACGAAGCTACTCGAACCTGCTGCAACTCTGTCTGGATCACCGGGCGCTCTTCGCCGGCGGTTTCCTAGTCTTCTGCTTGGGGAGCCTGGCGCTCGTCAGTCATCTGGGTCAGGACTTCTTTCCATCCGTTGACGCCGGTCAGTTGCGCCTCCATTTGCGCGCCAAGACGGGCACGCGCATCGAGGAGACCGCTCGTGTCACCAGCGAGGCGGAGAACGTGATTCGGCACGTGATTCCAGCGTCGGAACTGGGCGGCATCCTGGATAACATCGGCTTGCCCACGAGCGGGATCAATCTGTCCTATAGCAACAGCGAAACCGTGGGTAATTTCGACGCTGAGGTCCTGGTCTCTCTTCAGCCTAAGCATCGCCCGACTGCCGACTATGTGCAGACGCTGCGAGAGGAGTTACCGAAGGCTTTCCCCGCAACCGCGTTCTTCTTCGAGCCGTCCGACATCGTCACCCAAATCCTGAATTTCGGCCTACCCGCCCCAATCGACATTCAGATCATCGGCAGCGATATGCCCAACAATTTCGCGCTGGCCGCGAAGATGGCCGAACAGATCCGTGCAGTCCCCGGCGCCGTCGACGTGCACTTGCATCAATTGCTCAATCAACCTCGGCTGGACCTCGCAGTCGACCGCGTGAGATCGCAGCAAGTCGGCCTCAGCGAGAGAGACGTCGCCAGCAACGTCCTGGTGTCCTTGAGTTCCAGCTTTCAAATCAGCCCGAACTTCTGGCTCTCACCGAATGGTGTCAGCTACGGGATCGCGGTGCAGACGCCGCAATACAAAGTGGATTCGATCGATGCGCTGCGGACCATTCCGGTAAACTCTCCCGTGGTACCGCAGCCACAGCTCCTGGAAAATCTGACGTCGATGAGCCGGCGCCAGGAGCCTGCCGTCGTGACGCACTACAACGTTCAGCGAGTCATCGACATCTTCGCCGGTACCCAGGGGCGGGATCTGGGCGGTGTCGCCGCGGATGTCGCGAAGATCACAGCCGCGGCGCAAAAGGAGTTGCCCAAGGGAAGCAGCATGGTGACTCGCGGACAGGTGTCCACCATGCAATCCTCATTCATCGGACTGGGTGCCGGCCTCGCTTTCGCAATTGTGCTGGTGTACCTGCTGATCGTGATCAACTTTCAATCGTGGAGCGAGGCGTTCATCATCATCACGGCTCTACCGGCGGCGCTGGCGGGCATTTGCTGGATGCTATTCCTGACCCACACTACGCTGAGCGTGCCCGCGCTGATGGGGACCATCATGAGCATGGGCGTCGCGACGGCGAACTCTGTCCTGATTATCAGCTTTGCCAATGAACGTTTCGCCGAAACCAAAGATGCCTTGCGCGCCGCCCTGGAGGCCGGCTCGACAAGATTGCGGCCGGTGATCATGACGGCGTTGGCGATGATTATCGGAATGATTCCGATGGCTATCGGGCTGGGCGAGGGCGGCGAGCAGAACGCCCCGCTCGGCCGCGCGGTCATCGGCGGCCTGCTGTTCGCAACTGTCGCGACTCTCTTCTTCGTGCCCAGCGTATTCGCGATTGTCCGCCACCGAAAAACTCAGAACGTGTGAGGACTTTATGAAACAACTTGAAGATGTAATGAACAACGACGTGAAGCATTCCAAGGACGCGCCTTCACGGCGAAGCGGAAAGCGCCTGCTATGGTTCCTTGCGATTCCGATGGTGTTGGCCGCTTCCGCCTTTTTCCGCGTACAGGCGAGGCATCAGCAGAGTCAGCAGCTTGCTGGCACGACAAAAGCGCTGGAGATGCAGCCGGTCAAAGTGATCCACCCGCAGCGCGGCCAGTCGAACTCGGATCTCACTCTGCCGGGGATGATCCAGGCATTCTCGCAGTCCCCGATTTATGCGCGCGTCGACGGCTACGTTCGCACCTGGCAGGTGGATATCGGCACGCACGTGACGAAGGGCCAGTTACTTGCCGTGATTGACGCGCCGGAAGTGGACCAGCAGTTGAACCAGGCTCAGGCGATGCTGAAACAGGCCGAAACCAACCTGGCCCTTGCCAAAGTTACGGCCCCTCGCTATCAGGAGTTGATCAAAACTAATTCGGTCTCGCAGCAGGAAGTGGATCAGAACAACCAGAACCTCGCCGCGCAGGCTGCAAATGTCCAGGCCGCGACCGCCGCCGTGAGCAGGCTGGAGCAAATGCAGGGATTCGAGAAGATCGTGGCGCCCTTCGACGGCGTAATCACTCAGCGGAAAACGGATTTCGGCGACCTGGTGAATGCGGGTAACGCCGGCGTTGGCCGCGAGCTGTTCCAGATTTCGCAGAACAGTGTCGTGCGCGTATTTGTCACCGTGCCAGAGGAATTCAGCCAGCAAGTCAGGACCGGCACTAAGGCATCCATGGACCTGACCTCGCTCCCGAATCGCCATTTCGCGGCCGCCGTTACGCGAACTACCGATGCTATCGATGCCAACTCCCGTACATTGACGGTCGAACTCGACATCCCGAATCCATCCGGTCAACTGCTACCGGGAGCCTACGCGAACGTGCACTTTCGGCTTCCGCTCAACGTCGTACCCCTGGTGCTGCCTGCCAGCACCATCCTCTTCCAGGCGGAGGGTCCGCAAGTGGGTGTGGTGAGCAGTCAGAATCAGGTCGAGCTTCGAAGAGTGACGCTTGGGCATGACTTCGGCGACAGGATCGAAGTCCTGACCGGCATCCGGCCAGCCGATGCCGTGATTGCCAATCCGCCGGACTCTCTTACGAACGGGATGCGCGTCGCGGTGCAATCGGCGTCTGCCCCACCGGCTTCAGCTAACGCAAAGGGGAATTGATTATGTGGAAACCCAGGATCGTGTGGCCGGGCGCGACCGTCACCTTGGCCGTTATTTCACTCACGGGATGCATGGTAGGTCCGAAATACCACCAACCTGTACCTCCGGTTCCGGCGAACTTCAAGGAAGGCGGCACACCGGGTTCCGGTACGCCGGACATCGCGTACAGCGATTGGTGGCGCGTATTCAACGACCCTGAGTTGGCTCGGCTCGAGACTGAAGCCGATGCCGCGAATCAGGATATCAAGCTCGCAATGGCCCGCGTCGAGCAGTCGGAAGCCGGCGCCAGAGTCGCCCGCTCCTTCCTGTTCCCAACGATCAGGCTGGGAGCTGGGGTCTCACGCACGCGTGAGGCGCAGAACCGGCCCAACAATGGCAATACCGGCGGACGGGCCGCGACCTTCAACGACTTTCAATTGCCGGCATTCCTCAGCTACGAGGTCGATGCGTGGGGTCGCGTGCGCCATTCGATTGAGTCCGCCAACGCAACCGAACAGGCGACTGTGGCTGATTTGCGATTCGTGCGCCTGGCCGTGGAAGCCAACGTGGCGATGGACTACTACAGCCTTCGCGAGAACGATGCCGAACGTCAGGTTCTCGACACAACGGTCGAGGACATGCAAAAGGCCGTGGATTTGACGACGAACCGTTTTCGTGGCGGTTTGAGCAGCGAGCTGGAGGTCAAGCAGGCCGAGACGCTATTGAACCAGACGAAGGCACAGGCACAAGCCTTGGACGTCCAACGCGCTCAACTGGAACATGCGATTGCTGTGCTGGAAGGAAAAGCCGCATCGGACTTCTCGATTCCGCGCAGTCCGTATAGCGGCTTGCCGCCTGCAATCCCCTCAGGGCTTCCTGCGGAGCTTTTGGGGCGGCGGCCCGACATCGCCGAGGTCGAGCGCTTCGTTGCAGCCGCAAACGCCGAGATCGGCGTCGCCAAAACGGCGGCCCTGCCCCACATCTCACTCTCGGGTATCGCCGGCTTTGAGAGCACAAGCATGACGAGCCTGTTCAGTTGGCAGAACGGCATCGCTTCGCTTGCGGCGTCCGCAATCACGCCATTGTTCACCGGCGGCCGAACGAAAGCCGGCGTGGATCAGGCATGGGCCGTGTACCGCCAGACGCTGGCGCAGTATCAGAAGACCGTGCTGATCGCATATCAGGAGGTAGAGGATCAATTGGCCGCTCTACGTATTCTGGCCGGTGAGGCGCAATCGACGGCGGATGCTGTGACTACCGCTCAGCAAGCCGAAACGATCGCGCTGAACCGGTTCCGGAATGGCCTGGTCAGCTATCTTGACGTAGTCTACGCACAAACGGCCCTCCTGGCGAACCAGCGGACCGCTACTCAAATCGGGGGCCAACGCATGGTTGCGACGGTCGTCCTGGTCAAGGCATTAGGCGGCGGCTGGCTTGGCGTCCCCGCCCCACAAGGATCGCCTACCCCCAACGCACCGAACCAGCCGCCAAAGGTGGTCAACAAATGAACAGAATACTTCTAATCCTCACGACACTTCTTGCTTTATCCAGCGCGCCTTCGTTCGGGTCGCAGACACACGAGGCAAGGGCCTGGGTGATTCTTCAACAAGGCCTCAAAAGCCACAGGGCCGAAAAACGCGCGAACGCCGTTCACGCACTTCGACTCCTTCCACATAACCCGAGGGCGCAAAAGATGGCGGAGAACGCCCTCACGGATCAGTGCCCGACAGTTCGAGCCGCCGCCGCACGCGCTCTTGGTCCGATGGGGGCCGTATCGTCGGCGCCCAAGCTGAAAGCGGTCTTGAATGATCAGGAGCCGGCAGTGGTTCTGGCTGCCGCACGCTCTCTTTTCATGTTGGGAGAGCGCGAGGAGGCGTACGAAATCGACTACGAAGTGCTGACAGGCGAGCGGAAGAGTGCGCACGGGTTTGTGAAATCTCAGATAAACGAGCTGAAGGATCCAAAGGCTGATGCGATGATCGGCGTTGAGACCGGCATTGGGTTCGTGCCGTTCGGCGGCGAGGGGTACGAATTGTTCAAAAGAATTCGGAAGGACGAGCATACGCCCGTACGAGAGGCCGCCGCCAAGGAGCTTGCTGCGGACCGCGACCCGAAGATTGACGCCGCTTTGGCCAAAGCCTCTTCGGACAAACAGTGGCGTGTTCGGGAGGCGGCGGTCGTCGCCATTGCCAGGAGAGAGGACCCTAAACTACTGAACGTGATTACACCGTTGCTGGATGACAAGAGTGAGGTCGTGCGGTATGAGGCGTCCGCCACGCTGCTGCGGTTGAGCGGGAACCAGCCAGCGAACGAAAACAGGGTCAACAAATGAACGGAATGCTTCTAATCCTCGCGACATTCTCTTGCCGAGGGCGTCGAGGGCGTCGAGATCATGGCGATTCTGGTCGGCCTGGGGGGCGACTCGCGGCTGGCCTCTGCACAGTCTGGAAGAAGAGGCTTGCACTATTCCACCTTGCCGGCGAAGTGCCGATATACCAGGACTGAATACGCAATTGCCAGACACATGCCAGGGATGAACCACCAGAGCCCGACGATCAGTCCATGCTGAGCCGCAGCAGAATTGTAGATTGTGAGACTGAAATCCGGCGCCATATTCGATGGCAAGACGTTTGGAAAGATTCCGAACGCTACGCTGGTCAGCATCCCGGTCAGATACAGACACGAAGCCAAGAAGGCCTCGGTGTCGCGCCGCCTCGAACTCAGCAAACGGGCGCCGAGCATGCCTGCAACGGCCACCGCTGGGAACAGCACTCCCCAAGGATGGCTTCGGAACTCCTTCAGCAAGTTCGGCTGCAGCTGAAAGCTCGTCACCGAGATCGTACAGGTGACCGCGACCGACCCGGCCCAGCACTTCGCGCCGAACGACCGGGTTCGATCTTGCAGACTCCCGCCGGTCTTCAAGACCACCCACAGGCTGCCGTGTACCGCGAGCGCCAGGAATGACCCCGCGCCGACAAGCAGCGTGTACCAATCGATGATTCCGACTTGGCCGCTTGGAGAGAGATTCGTCCACAAGGGCAGGAAAAAGTAGCCGGTTGGGTCCAAAGGCACGCCACGCACAACGTTGCCTAGCGCGACTCCGAGGAGCATGGCCAGGACCGCGCTCGCCAGACCGAACACAGTGCCCCAAAATGGCCGCCAGAGGGGGCCTTCAAGGTGACTACGGAACTCAATCGAGACGCCCCGTAAGATTAGTAACCACAGCACGATCATCAAGGACAGATAGAAGCCACTGAACGCAGCAGCGCACAAAATCGGGAAGGCGAATAATAGCGTTCCGCCGGCAGCCAGCAACCAGACCTCATTGCCGTCCCACACTGGACCGATGGAACTCAGGACTTGATCTGTATCGCGTTCGGCCCGCGCCACGCAGACCTGAACAATTCCTGCGCCCAGATCGAAGCCATCGAGTAAAACATAGCCGATGATCACTACCGATGCCAAGCAGAACCAGACTGTTGCCATTGTCAACTCCTTTGTCCCACCGGTAGTTGGTTGGTTGCCGTTTTAGCTGATTCGGACCCCGGCTCAAGCGCCTGCGGGCCGTGTGCGATCTCCCGGGTGACCAGGAACAAAAAGAGAATGCCGAGCATCATATACAGCCCCATGAAGCCGAGCAACGAGAACAATCCGTTTCCTTCTGAGACTCGCGGTGAAACGCCATTGACGGTGCGCATCAGTCCATAGATCAGCCATGGCTGGCGGCCGAGTTCAGCAGTCATCCAGCCCGCCGTCGTCGCGATGTAGGGGAACGGGATCGACAACATCAGGGCCCAAAGTATGGCCCGAGTCGCAAAGAGTCGACCGCGCCAAAGGAAGAATGCCGACAAGGCCATGACCGCGATCATGATTGTTCCAAGACCGACCATGATGTGATAGCTGTAGTAGAGTAAAGGGATGTTATCTGGCCAAGAGTCTTTTGGAAAGTCTTTGAGGCCCTTTACTTCGGCGTTCCAGCGCTTGTAAGTCAGAAAACTGAGAACGCCGGGGACCTCGATGGGATTATCCAACGCGAGTCGGCTCATGTCAGGTTGCCCCAGCAGCGCTATCGACGCGCCGTTAGCGGTGTCGAACAAACCCTCCATTGCTGCCAGCGTGATCGGCTGGGATTCAGCGACCATCTTGCCCTGTCCGTCTCCTGTCGGAAAGAGCATGAGAAGCGTGGCTGCCAAACCGGCGACCACACCCACACGAACAAACATTGCGGCATATTGAGTGCAGCGATTCGCCAGAAGGTAAAACGCTCCCAAGCCAGCCATCACGAAACTCGCTGTTACCACAGAGGCGATCATGTTGTGGGAATACTGCCAAAACGTCCAGGGATTCAGAAGGACGCGAGCGAAGCTCTGAATCTGAAATTCGCCGTTAGGTCCGATCGCGTACCCCACGGGGTGCTGCATCCAGGCATCGGTCGCGATGATGAAGAATCCCGACAACCAGGATCCCAGGAAAACGAGACAAGCGGATGCCAGGTGCAGCCTGGGACCGAGACGTTTTTCCCCGTAAAGAAAGAGGCCGAGAAACGACGATTCGAGAAAGAACGAGAATACTCCTTCCATCGCCAAGGTCTGCCCGATCACGCCGCCGGCCGTCTTGGAGAATGCCGCCCAGTTTGTTCCGAACTGGAACTCCATAGGGATTCCGGTCACCACGCCCATCGCAAAGTTGACTGCAAAGATTCGCGCCCAGAATCGCGCCGCGTTGTTATACGACTCATCGCGCTTAAAGAATCCCAGGAACTTCAGAACGACGATGAGAAACGCCAGGCCCATGGTAAGTTGCGGAAAGATGTAGTGAAAGGTAATCGTAAACGCAAATTGGAGACGGTGAATGGCAATCGCAGAGTTCATAATGTCAAGCTGAAGATGTCGACCGTCGTCGCATCGCCAAATCCTCGGGACCCGCGCCAGCGCCAGTCGCCGCCCCAGGGGTCGTAGAACGTCTCCAGAGTTTGCTGGTCGCGGGTTGTTTCGATCCCGACACGGGCCGCATCGCCGCCGGACGGCACTTCCGTCCACCCCCTGGCCCCAAGCACCGCGTTTATGGCTGACTTGATCCGGACGATTATGAGCGGATCGCGCGTGCTCACGTTTTGCCAAGAAGATGTCCTATATTGGCCGAAGCTCGCGCTTCGGTCATAGTCCGTCTTAACCTGTTGCGCGACAGATGCGGCGGCAAACGCCAAAATCAGCGTAGCGCCCGTCACTATGCGTGAAGTGAGTTTCATCGCGATCCTTCGGTTTTCCTGGTTGGCAGATGCAGACGATACCAACACTTGCGGCACGTGTCCCACTCGAGGCCATGTTGATCCTAGACACCCGTGAGGTGACAATGACAGGCGACGACCAGAGAAAGTAAATGCAATTCCTTGGCGGCCCGCCTCAACCAGGCAACGGCTGCCGCCGAATGGGCCGCAACCGTTCATTCCGCCCGCACGGTCGATACGCACATCGCATGGCTGCGGCAGAAACCGGAGGGGAATCCTTTAGTCACCCCGGCGTATTCTGACAGTCAGAGGCGACGGCTGTCGCTTTGAGCCGTGATTTTATTCGGCGGCGGCGCGCCAGGTCGCGTCTTTGTGAAACCCCGTCATGGCACTTGCGAGCCACGCAGTGTTCGGCCCAAGATCCCTCTCGTAGACAACGTCTTTGTCCGTGACAATGAAGGTCATCACTCCGGACGATCGATACTCCACCGGGTAGACAATCATAGCGAATCCCCCGGTTCCAGGCGTTTGACCCGTAGGCAGTTTGCGAAAGTAGTATCCATGGAACAGCGCTGGGTCGCCGCCGGCGGACTCGTCCATCGCTCTCGCGACCAAAATCGCAGGAGAGCCGGCCGCCGGATTCGCAGCGTTCGATTTGGCGCGATGCTCCTTTTCTCCAGCAACGAGCTGGTGGCAAATCGTTATCGCCGTCAGTTCGTTCTCGCCGATGCGCCGGTACAGGACCTCCTTCAGACCGGCATCCGAATCGAAGTGCCAGACGCCGCTGTTCTCAACGATCGGTATGGGGAAGGGCCAGTTCTCGGCGCCGATGTACAGGGTTACCGACCGGTCGGCATGGCGGCTCAAGCGGTGCATCTCCTGGTATTTTTCGACGAAGATCTCGCGGTCCAGCTTGTCCTGGCCTGGGTCGCGCGATGAGGTGAGTTCCGTTGGTCCCCCCAGGATATTCGCGATGGTCGGCTCGTTGTTGCTCTGCACAGCCTGGAAGAGGTTTTGACTAGCTTCCACGGCCGACGGGAACGTCGGCTGAGCGGGTTGTTGAGCCAGCGCCCGGTAAGCGCCGGCCGTTGCCCATATCGCCACTATGGCGAGCGGTATGGTTGTTGTCGTCATCGTTTCTCGTGTCATGGTTTAGTCACCTCAATCGATCTACCTTCGGCCTCCGCCGTGGAATCCGCCGCCTCCGCCGCCATGGAATCCGCCAAAGCTGGACTGTCCACGGAAGGCGTTTTCTCTCGTAGTGCCCCCGTGGCTGAACCCGCTGAAGGCGCCGGAATGTGTGCCTGTCACCGTGTGTGATCCCGCAGGTCCCCGAGACTCTTCAGGCCCGCCGAAACCTCTGCTGGGCCCGTGATCGAAACTCGCTCGACCCCCATGGAAACTATTGCGGTTGACGATCGTTCTGCTGTGGGAGATGTACGTATTGTGGTTGTAGACGACTCGTCCGCCGTGATGCCAATCGAATCCCCAATTGTGCCAACCCCACCCGAAGCCACCAAACAGGCCGATGCCGAATCCGAACCCGAAGCCGATTCCCGGGCCTGCCAAGTACAGGCCTGGATACGGATACCAACCGGGGAAGACCGCCAGCGGGTCCCCATATACCAGCCAGGGATCGTATTGAGGCACATAGACCACTTCCGGCGTTGCCGGTTCGATGACGATCGTGCTTCCTTTCGTGGCCACTTTCTCCTGGGATGTCGTCTGCAGGTTCCCAGCCTGTTTCGCCCGTCCGCGCATGGTTTGAACAGCCTGGTTCAGCTCCTGCTGCTGGTTTACATAGGCGTCGCCCAGTTCCGATGTCCAGGCGAGATTCTGCCTCATATTCGCGAGGACCGCCGGGAACTGTGTCAGCGCCTTAACGCTCGGATCCCACGATTGCCTGTCTACTTCCTTGGCCAGTTGGTCGCCTTGTAGCTCCTTATGTTGGCTTATCCAATTCCCGGCTTCCACGATCTGGTCCGGATAGGTCGCGGCCGGCAGGATCTGCGCAATCAGTCCGTCCGGATACAGAGCGATGGGCGCCACCAGTTGCTGCAATTGCTCGGCACTCTGCTGCGCCGCCTGCGGTGGCTGCGAAGATGGGCTCACCTGATACGCGAACCCCTCTCCAGCAGCAACCAGAAGCAGGCAGCAGGAAACGAATACGACCATACCCTGCTGAAAAAGATATCTCATAACCGACTCCTTTCACCTGACTTGTCATGCGCTCTCAAATTCGGCCCCTTATCGGGCATGCTGCGAGCGCGCATCCGCGGAGGCTTCTGTCAATTCGCGCTACTTCTTCGGCTCCGGCGGAAAATGGTTGAACATCTTCTGCACGCCCTTGTCGAGGTTCTTGATGTTGTTGTCCGACTTGTCGGAAAGCGTGTCACTCGACGATCCCCGCCAGATGAGTTTCTTAGTGTTTGCATCGAACAGGTCGACAACAAGGGTCCCGACCTTATAGTTTTCGACTGTTGTAGTTGCATCTCCGAATCCGCCGCCCCACCGCCAGCCGCCGCGGAAACCGTTGTAGAAGGTGTCGAGAGTCTGCTGGTTCCGAGTCATCTCGATCGCTACGACGGCGACGCTGCCGCCCGATGGCACCTGCGTCCAGCCTTTGGCTGCCAGGGCCGAATTGACGGCTTCCTTAATCCGGTCGACCCATAGCGGGTCTTGTGTTTGGACCTTTTCCCAGGAGTACGTCTTGTACTGGTTGAAGTCTGTACTGCGGTCGTAGTCGGTCTTCACCTGCTGAGCGAATGACGCGGTCGCGGCGAGAAGCATGATCCCAATCGAAGCGAATATCTTATGTTGCGCGTTCATCAGTTTCTCCTTTAACACGCCTATGTGATATGCAATCGGCCTGCCAAGGGCTCACGTTGGATTGGTGATGTCGTACTAACACGAAGTCAACAGAGTAGGTCTGAGTCGTGGCGACATGCTGCCAGTTGGTGTCTTGATTACGCCTCGTTAGCCTCATGCTGCAACATCAACTACAACGACTGTCGTGTCGTCGAACTGCTCCGTCCCGGCTGACCATTCCGCGACCGTCTGCATCAGTCTCCCGGTCACACCTTCTGCATCAATCCCGGACGCGATGGCTGTGCAACAGGCAATCAAGCGTTCGTCCCCGAATTCTTCCTCCGCGGCGTTTTGAGCGTCGGTAAGACCATCGCTGAATATCACGAGCCGGCTTCCAGGCCGCATCTGAAGTTCTCTGGCCGTATATTGCGCATTGGCGAACATTCCGATTGGGAAACCATCCGAATCCAGCCTCTCAATCTCGCCGCCCGGCTTGATCAGAATCGGCGACGGATTGCCCGCGTTGACATATGTCAATACGGACGTTTCGGCGTTGTACGCCGCCCAAAACAGAGTCGCGTAGCGATTGTCTCCAAAGCGGCCCGTAAGCTCTCGATTGAGAATCTCAACGAAGCGGCCGGCCGGCGTGCCCGCTCCGTCGCACCTATCGCTGAGGTGCGCCCGCGCGACAGCCTGCAGGTTCGCCATCATGAGCGCTGCCGGAATGCCTTTGCCGCTCACGTCCGCGCAAAGGATCCCAATTCGCTCCCGGCCGAGATCGAGAAAGTCGTAGAGATCGCCGCCAACCGTTCGCGCCGCCAGCGTGCGGCCCGCGATGGTGGCCCCACGTAATAGGGGCACCACGCGCGGGTACAAGTATTCCTGAACGCGACGCGCCGCCTGAAGTTCGCTCTCGACCCTTAGTGCCGCCGCCTGCTCCTTGTGAAGCCGTCCCAGGGCGATGGCCATATCATTGAAGTCACCGGTCAGGTCGCCCAACTGATCTTTGCGGCGCACCCGCATCCGCCACGCAAAGTTGCCCCCCGCGATCTGGCGTGCTGCACCACTCAGGTCATCAATTGCTGTGGCGATACTACCGCCCAGCCGGATGCACACCCACACGCCCGCGGCATCCAGAAATACGACCAGAAGTGAAAACCCGGCGAGAAGCCATACCCAGTTCGCCAGTTGGCTACCCAATCGTGCCACATCTTCGAAGGTGCTTGAGTAACTGGGCTGAACGCTGTACGCGATCCAGTCCTCCAGTGCGCCGGTTTCCCAGTTTCGGGCAGTCAATACGACGGCTGCCGGCCGGGACATGCCCGGCAGGAAATTGCCTTCTATGGTTCTGAGCACCCGCTGGTTCGGCGAATGCACCCGAAACGGCCTGGATGAGACAGTCGTCACCGCCATGCTGGCTGCCGAAGAGAGTCGCTTGGCTAATTCGGAGCCCAACGGCAAGCTGAAGGTCGCAGTTGCCTTGCAGGCGCCCCTTTGGCTTGTCAGAACATTGCGGATCTCAAGCTGTCCACCATCGACCACCAGTCCCGCGAAATCGGTGTCCGGCAACCAATCCGGATGTTTGCCGAAGACGCGGTCTGACCCCGGCAGCACAACCTGCACACCACTGGGGCCCTCTACGATCAGGGAGGCCTGAGCTTGCGGAAACGCCTCGTCCGTGAACGCCAGGAGCGGCTTGAGCCCGACGGGATTCTCTGGCGGCGTCGTGCAAGCGCCGGCATGATCCAGAATTGCGGGAGCGACGGATCGGCTCGCCTGAACCAGCACCTGAATCTGCTTCTCCACCACATTGGCACTCTCGCGCCGCACAACGACATTCAACGCCGCGACTGCCAGGCAGACGATCAGAATTGTAGAGGTCCCCGTGAAGACGATAATTGCCGCGATTCTCCAGCGAACCCGCCCCCAGGCACGGCGGAGAACGTTACGAATCCGATCGGGCGTGACATCCTTGGTCATCCCTGCAATCGATGCAGACGAATGGCCAAATGCCAAACGCGCCGTTCTCCACGCCGGATCGTGAAGCCCGCAGAACTGAAACGGAGGGAGTGGCGTCCGCCTGCCGACGTGTCGAAACAAAGTCACCCATGTCTCCGATCCGACTAACGCACCGATCCAGACCAACAACAACTCTCACCCTTCCAACACGGAGTCGGTTCTCTGGTTTGGCTCCGCGGTTGCACTGGAGAATAGCGAGATAGAAATCGGCCACCGGGAGGAGAAGTCAATGTCGACGTCGAGTGTGGTTCGTTCGTGGAAGGAAATCCCGAATTCCCTAGCGTGTGTGCCAGCCTGCCGCACCGTTCTCTGCCTGCTTACGATGCCTCTCTTCGCCCAAGCGTGGCAGACCACCGCCCCGTCCGTCGGGGGGTGCCAGGCCGCCGGCCAGATTGCCGGATGGGACTTGCTCGATCATACGCTCACGCTCAAGAGCGATTCCAGCCACTATTTCGACTTCCGCTATGACGCTTCGACGACCTTCACAACCGCCGGTGGTACTTTTCGGCCCGACGAACTAGGGATACCCGAAGGGCTGAGCATAGACGACCGCCTGTGTGTAGAAGCTTTTCGCGCGGACAACAAGGAAATCGCCTCTCGCGTACGGGTGACGTACCGCGGCGAGATTGACGCCCGAGACAAGCGAGAGCTGATCCGCTGGCAGAGCGAAGGGCTCTTTGGCGCCGTGAAAGCGTTAGACCAAGCCAACCACAGAATTACGGTCCGTGTCTCCGCTTCCTCCGACGTTTCGGTCGATGCCGCGGGATCCGTTACGTTCTGGATACTGCCGACCGCTGCCGATGACCCGGCCGACACCGTCCGCGGCGGTTGGGAATCCCTTAACCCGGGGGACGCCATCTACGTCCGCGGCGAACGCGTTTCGGGAATGCCAACCATGCGAGCCCGGCTGATCGTCTCCGGCGGGTTCCGCAGTGTGGCGGGCACCGTAGAATCGATGGAACCTCTCACCAGTGAACTCCACCTTCGCGATTTTCGCACCGGACGCAGCCGGTCTGTCCACTTTGATTTCATGCCGATCTACGTGGTTGGAAAGAATGCGGCGCCCGGCGAAACAGACCGCCGGCTGTACCGGGCAACCGTTGGTGACATTAAGGAAGGCGACTCCGTTCTGATCCTGGGCCGCGAAAACGATCAAACCCGCGGCATCGATGCCTTCCTGCTCATCACGGGTTTCTCTCCGGGCGGTGTCCTCCAACCGGGCCCCGGACAATCCGCGGACTGGATCTTTCAGGCGATTGGTTTTGGCGGACGCAGACCATGAATCTTACACTACTAACCGAGTTCCTGGTTCGGCCCAGCTAGAGCCGCGCGAGGAGCAGCCAGTACAAAGGGAGCCACAGAGATGATTCGTAGACTATTTGCAACGGATGACAGCACCGCGACGGCCATTCTGAGACTGGTGCTGGGAATTGTCTTCTTCGCGCACGGCGCACAGAAAATGCTGGGCTGGTTCGGAGGATTGGGCTTCTCCGGCACGATGAACTTCTTCACCGGCGCCATGCACATCCCGGCTCCGTTCGCTTTCTTAGCGATCGCGGCGGAGTTCTTCGGTGGGCTGGGGCTCGTGGTGGGATTCCTCACCCGAATCGCAGCATTCGGAATTGGGGTCACCATGCTGGTGGCGATTGTGACCGTGAACAGCGCAGTCGGATTCTTCATGAATTGGTTCGGCACGCAGCGAGGCGAGGGCTATGAGTATGCCCTCCTGGTGCTCGCAATGACAACGTTCCTGATGATTCGCGGGGCGGGCGCGTTTTCAGTGGATCGCGCCCTTTCGGTCGCTCAGCCGTCGGTTACGGCGCAGCGGCGCCTCGCGCATCCATGAGCAAAGCGCTTGAGTGGAAATCTCTCACTTTCTTTCAGGCTATGGCTTTCGCATTCATTTCGATTCTTTAGAAGGAGCAGGCCGCCTACTCTCTTCTCCATTGTGCATGCGTTCCTGCATGGCTTTCGCCAGTTCCTTCTGGTGCTCGGCCAGCAACCCTTCAATTTGGTGATGCTTTTCGTCGCTGATCGCGTGGATCTGCGGTTCCAGGTCTTCGCGTGAAAGCGTTGGATTCTTGTCGAACAACGCCTGAATCCTGCTGCGCTCCTACCGCCACTTACTGTCGTGGTGTTGCTCAAGCAGTGGTCGGATGTGCTTTTGCCTTCCTTGAGGTTCAGCAGGTCCCACTCCCACAGCAGGCCCTGGCCAAAGGCGCCGCCCCGCTCTGCGAACAATTTGGTGACCTGGCGATCACGACCTTCTTCCGTCCAGTCTTCTCCACCCAGCCGACGATACGCGGGTCTTCCCACGAATTGAGAGTCGTCCGGTCGATCGGCTCGACTGCCTTGGTCGCCTCGGCCAGAGGCGCGACCAAACCCTGACGCTCCTTGAAGGCAGTCGTAGTCAGCATTGGCACTTTGAAGATCGCTGCCGCCTCGGCTAGCGCCACGGCCTGGTTGATGAGTTCGCTCGCGTTGTGCGAGCGAATGGTGAGCATCTGTAGATATTGGTGGTCGATCATCAGCAGCGAATGATTATCCGGGCTGAGCAGCGTCTTGGCTGGATTCGCAGGCATCGCATTTCTCCTTTAGCAGTATGTCGCGTTTGCGTGGCGCGGAAGGTCCTGGGGTGTTCAAGACCAGGGTCAGGCGGCTGCACCGCGAGCCAATGATTTCACCGGTGATCTCGTGCCCCAGGACCATACCGGCTGAAGCCGTAGCGCGCCCTCGGACCATATGTTGATCGCTGCCGCAGATGTTGGTGCTCACGACCTTAAGGATCACACCGTGCTCGCACTTCCGCGATCCCAACGATAACTTTGGAAAATCGATCGGCCGTACCTCTACCTTTCCCGGCCCGACGTACACCACTCCACGATTGCTTGCCATAAATGTCAGCTCCTTTGAGAATTTAGAACGCTTGGGCGCCAGCTTCCGCTACGGTGTGATCTTGCTCTCCGGAGCCGCCGCTCACGCCCACCCCGCCAACCACTTTTCCGCCGCGCGTCAGCGGGATGCCGCCGGCGAACACCATCACGCGCCCATGGTTGGACATCTGAATTCCGAAGAATTGCCCGCCCGATTGCGAATGTTGCGCGAGATCCTTCGTCGAAATATCGAACGCGCGGGAAGTGTAGGCCTTGTTAATAGAGATATCGACGCTGCCGATCCAGGCGCCGTCCATGCGAACGTGGGAAACAAGGTTGCCGCCTTCGTCGACCACCGCAATGTTCATAGGGTGTCTGATTTCACTAGCCTTCCGTTCGGCGGCCTCAATGACTCTACGTGCTTCCGCCAGTGTGACCATGAATATCCTTTCCACGGAAGGGGAGAGCAATCGCCACTCCAAACCTGGATTTGCACGGTCGCACGCTGATCAAACAACACTTAGAGTCCCTGGATACAGCTTGCGAAGGTCTCTATTTCGACAATGTGTCGTCATTTCATCGTTGTTCTTGACCGCTCCAATGCTCGCAACCTCTTCTTACGGCGAGTATGCGATCTATACCGCCCGAGTGGGTTTGTGACGACGGTAGTTTGAAGTATGTCAACGCGGGCCATCCGGCCACAATTACCGATTCGCAGAGATTGGGACCGCCAGCGTTGATCGCAGCGGCCACGCAGGGCATTGCCCGCGATTGATCCCCAACCGCTTCATCTTAGAGATCAGAGTCGTCCGTGCCAGACCCAGCCGGTCGGCTGCGCCATCTCTACCCCCGATCACACCCTTTGTATGCCGGAGAGTCTGAAGAATGTGGGACCGCTCCGCATCGTCCATCGTCACAGGCGCGGATATGTGCGCCGTGCCAGTGAGTTCGGGCAGCGGCCCACTGAGCACGGCACCGGTCGAGAGAATTACCGAACGCTCGATGAAGTTTTGCAATTCCCGGACGTTGCCCGGCCAGGAATGACGCGTGCAAGCCTTCATGAATTCCTCTGAAATTGCCGTAATCCGCTTGCGCATGCGAGCGGCGTAATCCATCGCGAAATGATGAACCAACAAACGAATGTCTTCGCAACGATCACGCAGCGGCGGTAATTCGATCGGGAACACGCTCAGCCGATAAAAGAGGTCCGCGCGGAATTCACGCCCATCGACCATCTCAACGAGATTCCGATGCGTGGCGCAGACGACGCGAACATCCGTGTGAATCGTGCCAGTACCGCCCAGACGCTCGAATTGTCTTTCCTGCATCACACGAAGAAGCTTTGGCTGCAGCTCCAGCGGAAGATCGCCGATCTCGTCCAAGAACAGCGTGCCCCGGTTAGCCCGCTCGAACCGTCCAATGCCGCGCGCCACCGCGCCGGTGTAGGCGCCACGCTCGTGACCAAAGAGCTCGCTTTCCAGCAAGCCTGCAGGAATTGCGGCACAATTCACCTTCACAAACGGCCCGTTCGATCGGTCACTGCACTTGTGAATAGCCTCCGCAATCAGTTCC
>Ga0209698_10001095_pt1 | contig 31148 bp, 27 predicted proteins | sample LitLauG_LLR_2012_FD_187203 | JGI IMG/M metagenome (GOLD analysis project Ga0209698, IMG submission 187203) | Freshwater sediment microbial communities from Pennsylvania, USA - Little Laurel Run_MetaG_LLR_2012 (SPAdes) (version 2) | ecosystem: Environmental > Aquatic > Freshwater > Creek >... | reverse complement strand
GAGCGGCCAGGACAAAATTGACTATGTCTGCGAATTGAAACTGGACGGCATGTCGCTCGCCCTGATTTATGAAGACGGCGTGCTGGTTCGCGGCATCACTCGCGGCGATGGCAGCATCGGGGAAGATGTGACGCTGAATGTCCGCACCGTGCGCTCGATCCCTTTGTCCGTTCCGAAAGACAAGCTAAAGAAGGCCGGCCTGCCTGCGAATTTCGAGGTGCGCGGCGAATTGCTCATGCCACTTGCCGCCTTCAAGCGGATGAACGAAGACCGCGAAGCTAAAGGACTCGCGACTTTCGCCAATCCCCGCAACGCAACAGCAGGAACGGTGCGACAGCTCGAATCCAAAGTGACCGCGGAGCGGCGTCTCGACTATTTCTCCTACCTGCTGCTTCGCGACGGCCGGACGTTTTTTGATCGGCACTCCGATTCGCTAAGCGCGCTCGACCAGGTCGGCTTCAAAGTCAACCCCAACCGCAAGCTGGTGCATAGCATCGACCAGGTCTGGAGTTTCATCGGGCAGTGGGAAGAAAAACGTGACTCCCTGCCCTACGAAATTGACGGCATCGTTGTCAAAGTAGACCGCACAGCGTTGCAGGACGAACTGGGCTTTACCGGCAAAGCGCCACGTTGGGCGATCGCCTACAAGTATGCCGCGAGAGCTGGCATCACCAAGCTCGAAGACATTTTCGTTTCCGTCGGACGTACTGGCAAATTGACGCCGGTGGCGATGCTGGCGCCGGTTTCGATCGGCGGGACCACCGTCAGAATGTCCACGCTGCACAACATGGATGAAGTCGAACGTCTGGGCGTGAAGATTGGCGATTGGGTCGAGGTTGAACGCGGTGGCGACGTGATTCCAAAGGTCACGTGCGTAGTCGAAGACAAAGACCATCCGCGGGGGCACAAGATTTTTCAGATGCCGGAACATTGCCCGGTTTGCGGCACGAAAGTTGTGCGCACCGAAGGCGAAGTGGACTATCGCTGCGTCAACGCCAACTGTCCGGCCAAGTTGCAGGGAACGATTCTCCACTTTGCCTCGCGCGGCGTCATGAACATTGACGGCATGGGCGAGGCGCTGGTGGCCCAGCTCAGCGAACACGGGCTGGTAAAAAACGTCGCTGACATCTACAAACTCACGAAGGCGGACCTGCTCAGCCTGGAGCGCATGGGCGACAAATCGGCACAAAATATTCTGGACGAGATTGAAGCTTCAAAAAAACAGCCGTTGGAACGCGTGATTTACGGGCTCGGCATTCGCATGGTCGGCGAGCGCACCGCGCAGTTTCTGGCTGAGCACTTCGGCTCGATGGAAGCGCTGGAAGAAGCCGGAGCAGAGGAACTGCAGTCGGTCAACGAAGTCGGCCCGCGCATCGCCGAGAGCATCGTCGAGTTTTTTGGCATCGCGGCGAATCGAAAGATGATCGAGCGCCTGCGCGAAGCCGGGCTCACGCTTAAGGGCCAGAAAAAGCAGCGGGGCACCAAACTCGCGGGCAAGACGTTCGTCCTCACGGGCACGCTGGCGAAATACTCGCGCGACGAAGCGAAGAAAATGATTGAAGACGCCGGCGGCAAAGTAACTGGATCGGTCAGCAAGAAGACTGATTACGTGGTAGCAGGGTCCGATGCCGGGTCGAAACTGGACAAGGCAAAGGAGTTGGGAGTGGCGGTGATTGACGAGAAAGAGATGGAGAAGCTCTTGGCTTAGGCGGCCAAAGCTGGGCCAAGCTACCGCAATACGGTAAATGATTTGCGCCGCGTGGCGTTTCCCGAATCGGGAATCACGTCAGCGCGGCCTTAACTCTCTTCCAAGTCACGTCCAGCGTTTCCGGCAGCAGCCGCGTCTCGCCCACCACCGACATGAAATTCGCGTCTGCAACCCAGCGCGGCAGCACATGCATGTGTACGTGCCCGGCGATTCCCGCTCCGGCGGCCTGGCCGATGTTCATGCCCAGATTGATGCCATCCGGCTTGTACAACTCGCGCAGCACTCCCTCCATCCGCTGCGACAGCGCCATCATTTCCGTCGCAGTGTTCGTGGGCAATTTCTGCAGCTCATCTAAATGCGCATAGGGAACGACCATCACATGCCCGGACGTGTAGGGATACGTGTTCAGAATGACGTAGCACTCAGCACCCCGATACACGATACCCGCCTTCTGGTCATCGCCCAGCTTCGGCGCCTCGCAAAAGACGCATGCCGCACTCTTCCCTGCAGTTGAGACGTAGGCGTAGCGCCAGGGAGTCCAGAGATAGTCCATGACAGGAGCAGGTTAGCAGATGCTATGGTCGACGACGAAAGCGACGCGGCGGAGGCCCGTAACATGCACGTAACATAAGCGAATTCAACGTCTTTTAACCATTTTATGGTTTGACACTGTTTGATGGCGGTTGCTATAGTCAGAGTGTTCCTAAAGGACGCGGGTCCTCTGTAAACGTCCGAACAGCTGGCATTGTCCAAGCCCTTCCGCCAGGATGGGCTCAACGCAACCAAACGGCTCACTCCAGCAGTCCGCAACGCACACTCAGCCCGCGACCTCGCGCAAAGACCAGCAGAGAGGCAACGACATTGTTCGACGACGCAACCACCCACAACTCCGAATCCGCAACTTTGGTAGCTGAACCCGCCGCGGAAACCGCTTCCGCCCAACCCTTGCCCGCCGCTCCCGCCGCCGACGCCGAAGACAAGTCGGCTGGCAGCGAAGATTTTGCCTCGGCCCTGGAAAGCTATACCGCCGAGCAAGCGGCCCAGCAACAACAGAATGAGGACACCGAGGGCGGCGACCGGCTGATCAAGGGGACGGTGGTGAAGCTCACGCCCACTCATGTGGTGGTCGATATCGGCGCCAAGCTTGAGGGTCTGCTGCCGCTGTCAGAAGTTCTGGATCACGAAGGCAAGCCCCGCGTCCAACCGGGTGAAGAAATCGACGTGATGCGCGAGAAGGGACAGTCCGAAGAGGGCTATGTCAATCTCTCGCACCAGAAGGCCCGCCGCCTGCACGCCTGGGAAGAAATCGACAAGGCATACAACGAAAAGCGGCCCGTGAAAGCGCTGGTTCTTGACCGCACGAAGGGTGGCTTGACCGTAGATGTTTTCGGAGCGCACGCGTTCCTTCCCGGCTCGCAGATCGATCTGCGCCCCGTTCATAACGTGGATGCGATGAAGGGCCAGACGATCGATGTGGCCATCATCAAGCTGAATAAAAAGCGCGGCAACATCGTGGTCTCGCGCAAGGAATTGCTGGAAGCTGAACAGGCCGGCGTTCGCGCGAAAACGCTGGAGCATCTGGAAGAGGGCACCATCCTCACGGCGGTGGTGAAGAACCTCACCGAGTACGGCGCCTTCGTCGACCTTGGTGGGCTGGACGGACTTCTGCACGTCACCGACATGTCCTGGGGACGTCTCACTCACCCGCGCGATCTGGTGAATGTCGGCGATCAGATTCAGGTCAAGGTCCTGAAGTTCGACAAAGAAAAGCAGCGCGTTTCACTGGGCTTCAAACAGTTGACTCCCGATCCCTGGCTCGACGCCGAGCATCGTTATCCCGTGGGCGCTCACGTGAGCGGACGCGTCATCAGCGTCACTGATTACGGCGCGTTCGTCGAACTGGAACAGGGCATCGAAGGCCTGGTCCACGTCAGCGAGATGAGCTGGTCGAAGCGCATGAAGCATCCCTCGAAGCTGGTCAATGTCGGCGATCAGGTGGAATGTGTCGTGCTCAGCGTCAATCCCACCGAGCGCCGCATTTCGCTCGGCATGCGCCAGCTTGCAGCCAATCCCTGGGACTTGCTGCATGAAAAATATCCCATCGGGCTCACTGTGGAAGGGCGCGTGCGCAATCTCACCGATTTCGGCGCGTTCATCGAAATTGAAGACGGCATTGACGGCCTGGTCCACGTCAGCAATCTGAGCTGGACCAAGCGCGTGAAGCATCCTTCCGAAGTGCTGAAGAAGGGCGACAAAGTAAAGGCGATCGTGCTCGCGATTGAGCCCGACAAGCGCCGGCTCTCGCTCGGCATCAAGCAGCTTCAACCCGATGTGTGGGAGACATTCTTCAGCACGCACCACGTCGGCGACGTGGTCCACGGCAAAGTGCTGCGAGTCGCCGCGTTCGGCGCGTTTGTCGAGATCAGCGAAGGCATCGAGGGCCTCTGCCACAAATCGGAAGCGATCGATGGCAACGGCCAACCCATGCACCTGGAGCCGGGCTTCGAGCACGACTTCAAGATCGTGAAGATGTCGCCGGAAGACAAGAAAATCGGCCTGAGCATCAAGGCTGTGGGCGAAGAAGCTTCGCGTTCGGAAGTTGAGGCCTACAAGCAGCCGGTTTCCAGCACCAGTTCCACCATCGGCGAACTCATCAACTGGAAGCGCGCCAGCAACGAAAACAACTAGATCCATCTCCACATCTATGAAAAGGCCGCCTTTATCGGGCGGCCTTTGCTTCCCTTCGTGTACCTTGGCCCTTCGTGATGAATGGTTGGAAGGGCAGCAGCCCGGTTTGCCCCTCGCCCTCCCCTGGTCTAGAATCTTGAGTTTGCCACCGCTCATCTAAGCTCACTGAGGAGCATCCCTTTGCCTGAAACCACCTACGACGTCGCCATTATCGGCAGCGGGCCTGCCGGATACACCGCCGCCATCCGCGCCGGTCAATACGGACTCAAGACGCTGCTCATCGAAAAGGACCCGCCCCTCGGCGGCACCTGCCTGCACGTCGGCTGCATCCCGACGAAGGCTTTGTTGTTCAACGCCGAGCTGTGGGATCACTTGAAAGAGGCGAAGGAATTCGGCATCGAAGGCGTAGATGCCCGCAAACTGAACTGGGGGGCCATCCAGGAGCGCAAAGCGAAAATCGTCGCGAAACATGCCAAAGGCCTCGAGTTTCTGATGAAGAAGAACAAAGTCGAGACCTTGCGCGGCTACGGCAAACTCACCGGCCCGGCGCAGAACGGAATTCTTACGGTCGAGGTCACATCCGAAGGCAAAGCCAGCAAGATCAAAGCTAAAAATGTCATCCTCGCCACCGGATCGGAAGCGCGCATGCTCCCCGGCATGGCCCCTGACGATCAGATCCTGACCAACATCGAAATTCTGGGCCTCAAGCAGATTCCCAAATCGCTCGTGATCGTCGGCGCGGGCGCGGTGGGCGTGGAGTTTGCCTCGATCTATCGCTCATTCGACGCCCAGGTCACGCTGATCGAGATGCTGCCGCGTCTGGTTCCGGTGGAAGACGAAGAAGTGTCCAAGGAACTGGGCCGCGTCTATCGCAAGCGCGGCATTGATTTCTACACCTCCGCCAAGGTCGAGAAAGTAGAAAAGTCTAAGACCGGCGTCAGTGTCACCATCACCGTCGACGGCCAGCAGAAAACGATTGAAGCCGAAAAAATCCTGATCGCAGTGGGCCGCAAACCGCGCACGGAAAACATCGGCCTGGAGAAAACCAAAATCGTCGCCGACCGTGGCTTCATCAAGACCGATGGCTGGATGCAAACCGCCGAACCCGGCGTTTACGCGATCGGCGACATCGTGCTGGGCACGCCTCAGCTCGCTCACGTGGGCGCAATGGAGGGCCTGGTTGCGCTTTCAAAAATCGCCGGCAAACCGGGCAAGCAGATCAATCCCGAGCACATCCCCGGCGCGACCTATTCTCACCCGGAAATCGGCAGTGTCGGTCTGACCGAAGCCAAAGCGAAAGAAGCGGGCTACAACGTGAAGGTCGGCAAGTTTCCTTTTACGGCGAACTCGCGCGCGTCGATCGTCGGCCAGCATGAGGGCTTCATCAAAATCGTCTCCGACGCTGAATATGGCGAGATCCTCGGCGTGCACATCATCGGCCCGCAAGCCACGGAATTAATCGCCGAGGCCGTCACCGCGATGGAACTGGAAGCCACGGCCGAAGACCTGATGTGGACCATCCACGCGCACCCGACCCTGGCTGAGGCGATGCTCGATGCGTCGAACAGCGTGTATGGGATGGCGATTAACGCTTAACGGCGAAAACCAGAACCCACCACGGAGACACTGAGGCACGGAGAAAGATGAATGCATGATGTTCGTTTTATGGACCTTCTCAGTGTCTCCGTGCCTCCGTGGTGGGTGTTGACTGGATCGAATTGACCGATTTCCACAGGCCACGCTACAATAATAGAGTTTGACTGTATCCGCTCACCCGTTCTGGGGAGCGCGCCCGGCCAGAAGCGGCCTGGGCCGAGAACACAGCAAGCGAGACGTGAGTGGGCCTGACGCGCCGCGCGCGAAGGACACAAGACTTTTACGGAGGCAAGTTTATGTACGCGGTTATCCGCGCCGGTGGCAAGCAGTTCCGGGTGGCTCCGGGCGATGTGATTCGAGTGGAAAAAGTGGCAGGCACCGACGGCGTGGTCGAATTTCCCGCTGTGGCCGTCTCCACCACCGATGGCCAGATCGACAAGGCCGGCGATTCCACCCGCGTGGTCGGCCAGGTCATGTCGGAAGGCCGCGGCGCGAAGATTCTTGTCTTCCATTACAAGCGCAAGAAGCAGTACAAGAAGCTGCGCGGGCACCGTCAGGATTTCACCGCGGTTCGCATCACTGAGATTGCGGTCGACGGACAGAGCTTCAAAGCTCCCGAACTTCCGGCCAAGAAAGCTCCCAAAGTCAAGAAAGTCGCAGCCGCCGAGTCCGAACCGGAAGCGGAAGCGAAAACGAAGCCAAAAGCTGCAGCCAAGAAGGCTGCACCGAAGAAAGCTGCCAAGAAGGCCGCCCCCAGGAAAAAGTAACTGAACAATTCCGCAAATTCGAAAGCAGAAATTTAAGCCATGGCACACAAAAAAGGACAAGGAACATCACGCAACGGGCGCGACTCCAACGCGCAGCGCCTCGGAGTAAAAGCATTCGGAGGGCAGGTCGTGCCGGGAGGCACCATCATCGTCCGGCAGCGCGGAACGAAACTGAAGCCGGGCCTCAACGTGGGTCGCGGCAAAGACGACACGCTTTTCGCCAAGATCACCGGCCGCATCAAGTTCCAGGACAAAGGCACCATGGGCCGCTTCGTGATGGTGGAAGCGGTAGAGTTGAAGTAGCGTTTTCGCGATCAAGCGATCTGGAACGGCCCAAGCCTCGCCCTCCGGGGATGAGGCTTTTTGCTGCAAGAAGAAAGATTAACCACTAAGGGCACGAAGGTGCACTGGGGAAATCCAACCACGCAAGCCTTCGTGTGACTCCGTGTCCTTCGTGGTTGAAGGTTTTTTATGTTTATCGATGAAGCGAAAATTCGCGTGAAGGCCGGCGGCGGCGGAAACGGCTGCATGGCGTTTCGGCGCGAGAAATTCATTCCGCGCGGCGGGCCGTCGGGCGGCGACGGTGGCCGCGGCGGCGATGTCATCATGGAATCCAGCGAACGCCACAATACGCTGGTCCATTTCCGCTTCAATCCGGAATACACAGCCGAGCGCGGGCGGCACGGCGAGGGATCGAACTGCACCGGCCGCGACGGCGAGGGCATTATCCTGAAAGTGCCGGTCGGCACCATCGTCTATGACGACGCCACCGGCGAGAAGGTCTACGATTTTTCGCAGCCTGACCAGCGCGTCGCAATCGCCCGCGGTGGGCGCGGCGGGCGGGGCAACGCCCGCTTTGCAACGTCAGTGCATCAGGCCCCGCGCGAAACCGAACCCGGACGCCCCGGCGAAGAACGAACCTACCGCCTTGAACTGAAACTGCTCGCCGATGTCGGGCTGGTCGGATATCCGAACGTGGGCAAGTCCACCCTGATATCGCGGATTTCTGCGGCGCGTCCGAAAATCGCAGACTATCCCTTTACCACGCTTGAGCCGAACCTCGGCGTGGTCGTTGTGGGCGAAGCCCGCGAAGAAGTCAGCTTCGTGGTGGCCGACATTCCGGGATTGATTGAAGGCGCACATACCGGCGCCGGCCTGGGCACGCAGTTCCTCCGCCACATCGAGCGCACTCGCTTGCTCGTGCATCTGGTGGACGTGAGCGATTCGGGCGGCCGGCCCGATGTCGTCCACGACGTCGAAGTGATTCAGGGAGAACTCGCCAGCTACGGCGCGCACCTCGAAGACCGGCCCTGCATCATGGTGGCGTCAAAGTGCGATGCGGCGAATAAAGACAAGCTGTCTGCGCTGAAGAAATACTGCAAGAAGCATAAATTGAAGTTGTACGAAATCTCTGCGGTCACCGGCCAGGGCATCGAAGAGTTGAAATACGCGATGGCGGATGCCGTCGAGAAACTGCGGAAGAAGGCGAAACGCGAGGCGGCGGAGCAGGTGAGTTCGTAGCTTCTTACAACTTCAGCGTCCGTACTTGTCCTGCAGATACTTGCCCAACTCCGCTTCAAACGAGCCGTAGTCCGAGTGAACCGTGGCGCGCAGCGCAGCTTCCGTCGAACTGCCCTGCCCCAGCATCTGAAGAATGCGCTGCAGGTCGCCCATTCCATAGGTCTGCTGAATATAAGTAGCGGCCGCCAGCGATTCCGCGTAGGCCACGCGCGCTTCCATGCCGTTCAGGCGCATGAAGCTTCCCTCCAGCACGTTCAGCGGTATTTCCCGCTCTGCTTTGAAAAGCTGCGCCAGTTGCGGGCCATCCTCGCTTAAGGACCTGGGCTCGACGAGTTGTGCGATACCCTCATGTAACCATGGTGGGCAGCGCCCCTGAGAAAGTTGATTAATAAAAGAATGAGCGAGTTCGTGCTTGAGCACGCGCGCCAGATCGGAGGTCACACTCGTGACGCCACTGACCGGAATGCGCAGCTTGCCATCGTTGATCGCGCCCGACCAGGAAGGCGCGCGCGTTACATCAAAGAAAGCCTGCTCGGTGTAGAGAATGACTTGAATATCGTCGTGCGGCGGCGTGCCCAGGTCGCTGACCAGTTCGTCATAGTCCGATTCCAGCACCGAGAGAATCTGGGTCCGCAGCGCCTCGGAAGTTTGCTTGCCCTCAAACCGCAGCTTGAAATGCCCGCTTTCGCGCTCGGCAAATCCTTCTTCCGCGTTTTGCTCTCGCTCTGCCTTTGCCAGCAACTGCTGGATGGTCGCGTCCGGCCGCAGCGCCAGCGAATGTTTCCACGAGATCGTGGCTTCCCTGGCCCGGCCGGAGGCAAATTGCGCGTAGCCAAGCATCGCGTAGGCGTCGGGAGATTGCGGAGCGGACTGCACCGCGCGCTGAGAAAATTCCAGCGCCTGCGATGCGCGGCCAGTCCTGACCAGCAGCGCCGCGTAGTAAATCAGGATCGTGGAATTTGACGGCTGGAAGCGCAAGGCGGCTTCAAAATAAGCCTGAGAGCGGCTGACATCGCCGCGCTCCAGCTCAAACTTGCCGGCGATAAAATTGACGGTTGCGCTCAACTCCGGATTGCCCTTTGCCTCCATTCCCGCCAAAGCATCGGTATTGACCTTCCCGTCCTGAATGACCTTGGCCAGCAGGTCACCTTCGCCCGCGAGGCTGTCGGCCTGGGCCAAGACCGGCAATGCATCCATTTTCTTGGCGTCGGAGGAAACCGACGCGGACGGGAAGCCGCCGGCATCCACACGGTCTACGGAAGACTTCGGGATAGCATAGGTGTCTTCGCCAATCTCGTATTCGTAGCGGCTCCCCGCTTCACGGACGTGATCGGCAACAATCGTGCGGCCGTTCTTGAGGTGAATCGTATCCGCGAACAGACACGTGGCCATCAGCAGCGGCCAGGAAAAACACTTGGCGGAGGCCTTCATTCTGGCGCATTCTAACAACAAGGAAGTCGCCCTCCAGCATGACTAAAGTTCCGAATCCCTGCTTCATCGGTACGCTCGCGCTTGCCCTTGCGGTCTGCTCGACCGCAAGACCGGCCGCGGGGCAGGCGGCCACCGCTACCACTGTTGAGACTGGGCCTGCGGCGCGCTTGTACCAGCAACTCGCCAGCGTTGGCCTCGATCCCAAGCGTGTGTTCCATGTGCGCGACGCTTCCTTCTCACGGCCGGGCGCGGAATTCACGCTGGAAGATGGCACTATCGCCTTCACCCAGGACGTTCAGGGGCAAATCACCGGCGCCTTCTTTGAGGGAGACGGCGAAGTGCTTGTCACCCCGCCAAACGAATCGGAACGGCAGTCGATGAGCCTGTTCACAGGAATGGCGATCCTCGAAGAGCGTTTTTCCTCGGCCTATTTCCGCTTTAACGACAACACGGCCGCCGAGCTTTCGTCGGACCTCCGCGCCACGGAGGAGTCGGCGGAATTTGTGGAGCGATGGAAGGACAGTGCCGCCGGCCTTGCCCAGGCAGACGCCCTGCGCCTGTTGACTACGCTCAGCCGCGGACTATCGGGCTCGATTCCGAGCGTCCCGCCAAATGCGCAGGATCGCTTTTTACACGCCCGGATTGCCGGAACCAAGCTTGGCATCTTTGACGTGGTTTACGATGCGCTGGGCGGCGAGCCCATTGAAGTGGGGCAAGCCCGCAAGTCGGCGGATGGCTCCCTGTACTACGACGTGTGGACGTCGTTCACTCCTACCAGCGCTCTCAAGAGCCAGGCATCAGGCGCACGCCCGGGCCCATTCCAGGTGAATCGCATTTCTATCCGCGCCCACGTTAAGCCTCCAACTCAGATCGAGGCGGTTGCAACGCTCGACATCGAATTGAAAGAAGCGGGCGAACGGGCCCTGATGTTTGAATTGTCCCGCTTTATCCGGGTCCAGTCCGTGCAGCGGGATGGCCACCCGCTCGAGTTCATCCACAACCCGGCTGTAGAAGGCTCCCAGTTGGCCCGCCATGGCAACGACGTGGTTGCGGTGATTCTCGACGAACCCAGCGAGAACGATCAGCATGTCAGCCTGCGATTCGCTTACAGCGGCGAAGTGCTCGCCGACGCGGGACCCGGCCTGCTTTACGTCGGGGCTCGTGGCAACTGGTATCCCAATCGCGGCCCACTGATGGCGAACTATGATCTCGAGTTTTTCTATCCTGCCGAATGGACGCTGGTCGCGACCGGAACCTCCGCACCACCCGATATCTCCGCCCCTCAACCCGGCGAACAGATTTCGAGATGGATCTCCGATCGCCCGCTTCCTGTCGCCGGATTCAATCTCGGCAAATACAAGCGTTCGATCGCTCACGCCGGCGATGTGCCGGTGGAGAGTTACGGCACGGCGACGGTTGAGCGCGATTTCCCTTCTCCGGCGCCCCAGCTTAGCGAACCGATGATCGTCAACCCCGGCGCACTACCGCCGCCGGTAGGGGTCACGCCGCCGCCACCGCCCTCTCCGGCCCTCGGTACGCAAATGGTGGCGGACGCTGCGGCCTCGGCGATCCGTTACTATGCCGAGCGCTTTGGCCCCTTCCCTTATTCCCATCTCGCGGTCACGCAATTGCCAGGACCCGAGAGCCAGGGTTGGCCGGGACTGATCTTTCTTTCGTCTTACGCCTTCCTCACGGACGCAGAGCGCGACGCGCTGCATAAAAGCGAACTCTCGAAAATCATCGAGCGGCAAATTCCAGCCCACGAGACTGCACACCAGTGGTGGGGAGACCTGCTCACCTGGAGCACGTACCGCGATCAATGGCTGTCGGAAGCTCTTGCCAACTACTGCTCCCTGATGCAACTTGAGGCGCGAAATCCCGCGGCCTTCCGCCGCGTACTCGACGATTATCGCGCCCAGTTACTGAAAAACAACGCAGATGGCAGGCAGGTGGGACAGGTGGGCCCAGTCACATTCGGCGGGCGACTGTCATCCTCTCAATCTCCTGAAGCCTATGAACCCATCGTTTACGGGCGTGGGACGTGGCTGATCCACATGTTGCGCATGATGCTGCGCAACGCGCCCGCGAAGCGGGGAGCCCGAGACAGCAAAGGATCGGATGAACGGTTCGTCCGTTCGCTGCTCGCCTTCCGCAACCGGTTTGGGGGCAAGGCGGTGACTACGCAAGACCTGCTCGCCAGTTTCGCCGAGAACCTGCCGCCGGAACTCCAGTTCGAGGGCACACGTTCCCTGGATTGGTTCCTGCAGAGCTGGGTCCAGGGAACATCAATTCCACATCTCAGTTTTCGCGCAGTGAAGTTCGAGCCGAAAGGGAATCAGGTCGAAGTTCGGGGTGTAATCGAACAGAAAAGCCAATCTCCGGACCTCATCACTTCGGTGCCCATTTATGCTGTGGCCGGAGCCTCCACATTTTTTGTCGGTCGAGTTTTTGCGGATGGAGAAGAAACGTCTTTTCGCCTGCTGACCCCAGCCGGGACGACCCGCATCCTGCTCGACCCTGACCACACGATTCTTTCCGACGCCAAGTAGCCGCGTACGGCCAAGCCATGCTCAGGCGCGCTTTCGGTAGCGCGTCGCAAACAGTATCTGATTTGGGATTTCTTCGAGCGGCAGCACATGCCGCAGGCATCCCGCCAGGGCGCAGGCCCGCGGCATCCCGTAGACGACACAAGAACCTTCGTCCTGACCAATCGTAAAACCGCCCTTTTGATGGATCGCCTTCATTCCTTCCGTTCCGTCAGAACCCATGCCAGTCAGGATGATTCCCATGGCGTGGGACCCGTACTCCACAGCCGCCGAGAGCATCAGCACATCCACCGAAGGCACATGTGCCTGGCCTTGAGGGTCGCTGGAGAGCATTATTTTGCCGCCCGAATGTGTAATGCGCCGGACCGTCATGTGCTTGCCGGCGGGCGCCAGATAAACTACTCCGGCCAGCAGATCATCGCCCTGCTCGGCCTCCCGCACTCTGACCTGGCAAATTTTGTCCAGACGCTTCGCGAATGGATTCGTGAAGCCCCGGGGCATGTGCTGCACGATGAGGACCGGCACGCCCAGATCAGAAGGCAGAGTGGGCAGAATCCCCTCCAGGGCCCTCGGCCCTCCGGTCGATGCGCCAATCGAAACCAATGCAGGCGCTAGCGCTGCCGAGGCGAGTTCGGGAACCGAACGCACAGGCTTGCGCAACGCCGGATCGACTGCCCCTCGTGCAGACGATGCGGCCGCCTTGATGGTCATCACTAGTTCGTCGCGCAGGTGGTCGATGTCGAGAGAGTCCACGCCGGTCTGTTTCAGGATGCATTCGAACGCACCGTTTGCCAGTGCCGTTAAAGTCGCGTCCGCATCTCGCTCAGCCAGGGAACTGACGATCACCACCGGTCGCGGGCGAGAAGTCATGATTCGACGCAGCGCCTCCAACCCATCGACCCGTGGCATCTGAATATCGAGCGTGACCACATCCGGATCGAGGGCTGACGCTTTTGCCACGGCGTCTTCGCCATCAAATGCCGTGCCCACGACACAAAGATCAGGATCGGACGCAATCATTCGCGTCAACGCCGTGCGCATAAATGCGCTGTCATCCGCCACCAGCACTCGGATTGGCGTTGCCGTGCTCATGCGCTTCGGTAGATCGCCTGCACCAGCCGCTCCACTTCCACGATGTGGGAATCGAGCTCGAAGGTGATCCTGGCCCAGTCCATGCTCTCTATCGCGGGGAATTTCTGCAGTAATACCGTGAACGATTCCTGCTGCAGTAAGTCGATCTGGCGGGCTTCGATGAATCCGTGGTTCAGACTGCTCATGCGGCAAAGAATGTCGCTCAAATTGACGATTGCAATCAGCTCGGGATAGTCCGACGACGGCTGCGCATCATGGTGGCAGCCGGCTACATCGGCCAGGTCGGGCGCGAGTTCCCACTGCTCGGCAATCAGGCGGCCGCTGTCGCAATGGTTGAAGTCCAATACCAGCGCTTCGGCTTCATGCAGCGGGATGCCGTCGCGTCGCGCAAGCTCGTACGCCGCCCGGAACTCCGCCGGGAGCACCCACAAGTTCACGATGATGCCAACGTCATGCAGAAGACCCGCCAGGTAAGCCTTGTTCACGTCTTTGAATCCCACGGTCCGCGCCAGGTTCTCGGAAACCAGCGCAACTCCCAGCGAGTGCTCCCACAACACAACCGGATCGAGCCCGGACCACACGGTTGGCAGCACGCTTAACAAACCGCACGATACCGCGATATCGCTGATCTGGTGGATCCCGAGGCTAACGACAGCGCCACGCAGGCTGTCGATCTTCTGGCGGTGCCCAAACAGGGGAGAATTCGCCATTTGCAGGCACTGCAAGGCCAGGGAATTGTCCTTGGCGATCATGTCGATCACGGTCTGCACGTTGAGCGACTCTGCCGGCTGCTGCAAATAGTTCAGCAGCCGCATCAATACGGGGGGGATGGTCGGAATCTGTCGCAGCCCCGCCAACCGTTTCGAAATCAAGCCTTTGCTCGTAGCCGTTGGCATATTCAGCTCACCTTTCCGTGCAGCGAGTCCCCTCTCATGTAAGCCGTGGCTCCCGGCAAATGCACCAGGCGATAGTCGTCGCTGACTCCGTGGAGCGATTCTGAGTGTCCCAGGAATAAATAGCCATGTGGCGACAAGTTGTTGTAGAAGTGCCGCAGCACGCGCCTCTTGGAAGCAACGTCGAAGTAGATCAGGACGTTGCAGCACAGAATCAGGTCCATCCGTTTCAGCAGCGCCATGCGAGCGTCGTCGGTGAGATTCACGTGGCGGAACAGCACCTGGTTTCGCACCATGGGCTGCACCTGGAACTCCTCGCCGACTTGAGTGAAATATTTTTGTCGGTGGAACGCGGTCAGGTTCCGCGTGCTATGGCTTCCGTAGACCGCCTTCTGGGCAAAAGCTAGAGATCTCTGGTTGATGTCGGTCGCATGGATCTCGACTACCCAGTCTTTGAGGCGGCCTTTCGACTCGTCCAGCGTGAGCATGCTCAGGGTGTAGGGCTCTTCCCCGGTCGAACAGCCGGCGCTCCAGATCCGCAGACTGCGCGTCGGCTGGCTTGATTTCGCCTCGATCAGTTTAGGGAGCACAACCCGCGCAATCGCCTCCAGTTGCGGACGGTTGCGAAAGAAGCAGGTTTCGCCGATCGTGATATCGCTCAGTAGAGCGTTCAGCTCGGCCTGGCGGCTCGGATGCGTCGTCAGAAACTCAACGTACTCCGATAAAGATTTCACGTGGACGGTCTTGATCCGGCCGCGGCAGCGCTCTTGCAGGAGTGAAAGCTTGTTGTCGGGATGGAAGATCCCCGCGACTTTGTAGATAAGATCGCGAAGCCTGACCAGTTCTGCAACCGGGACATCGCCGACAGGCTCGGCAGTTCGGGCTGGCTGCGGGGCGTTCACGCGTCCATCCTTTCGCCGCTGAGTCCTGTGGGACCGGCCGAGCCGCAAATCGATGCTGCGGGATCGAGAGCATTCGCCAGGATTTTCACTCCACCCCCGCTGCATGGTTTGGTCGAGCTTTCGCGCAACCACACGGCTGCTGTCATGATCGCGAAGCGACTTGCATATCATCGGCTTGCCCAATTGCAGGCTTTACAGCTTTGCCGAAAACTTGTGCCTAGCAGCGCAATGCCTTCAGCGCTGCGATAACGCCGCCAACGATGCTCAACGGCATGCGTGGTCATGGGGAAGGAGAGTCCGCCGGACGGCTTCGGCTGCCTAGAATTACCACGTCGACGCGCCGGTTCTGCGCGCGTCCCTCTTTGGTCGTGTTGGGTGCCACGGGATGGTATTCCGCAAAGCCCGCCGCAGACAGCCGCTCCGGAACGAAGCCATAGCGGTCGATGAGCATCCGCACCAGCGCGGCCGCGCGATTGGAGGAGAGCTCCCAGTTCGAGCCTACCTTTGCTCCCCGGACCGGAACATTGTCGGTGTGTCCCTCCACTCGAAGCCGGTAAGTTCGAATGGCCAGCAGGGACGCGATTCGATCCAGCACTGGAAGCGCCTCCAGGCGAATCTCGGCTGAGCCACTCTCGAAAAATCCAAATTCTTTCAGGCTCAGCACCAAGCCGTCTTCTTCGCGGTGGATGGCCACGGAGTGCAGCGCGATCTCGCCGCTGAGTTGCTCCGCCAACTGCTCTTGCAAGATCGAGAGGTCAGGGTCATCACTGCCCGAACCGCCGCCCGCCAGGTTCTGCGGTATCTTCTCGGGCAGGCGCAGCGTCGCGCCCGAGTCGAATGGCAGCTGTAACGGGACCGGAGGCACGTTTGTCTGCCCCTCGGGGAACACTCCCATTTCCTGAAAAGCCAGATGGATCGCCCAGGAAAGGCGGCCCATTCGCCGCTGGTCCACCTCCGCCGATGCGTAATCGCAGGCCCCCCCTCGCATCGCTTCCACCGCTCCCGGCACGCTGCCATAGGCGGTCAGCAGAATCACCGCCGTCTCCGGCGCGCGCGCCCGCAGGTCGCGCATCAGTCCCAGGCCGTCCCCGTCGGGCATGCGCAGATCGGTCACCACCAGGGCATGCTCGGACGGACGAAACCGCAACAGCGCCTCGCCCACCCCTGCTGCGCCGTCGACGCGCCAGCCATGGCGCAGGAACTCCGTCTCGAGGCCCGCGCGCATACCGCGATCATCGTCCACTACCAGCACCCGGCTCATGCGACTTCCCCCGTCGCTTCTCCCAGCAACCCCGGCCCACCCGCCGCCGGCCTCGCGGCCGCAGCCGCGGCCTCAACCGATGCTGCATCCGGACCGAGCGGAATGCGCACTTCCAGCACCGCGCCGCGCCCGGGCCGCGAATGCGCCGTGATCGTGCCTCCATGCTGCGACACGATTCTCCGCGACACCGCCAGACCCAGCCCCGGGCTGCCCGGATGCGTGCTGAAGCCCGGCTCAAACACCCGCTCCAGATGCTCGGCCCGGATGCCCGGTCCGCTGTCGCTCACCCGCAGCACGGCCTCCTGATTTACGCCCGCCCGCAAGCCCGCCAGCTCCATCCAGCCGCCGCCCGGCATAAAGCGCAGCGCGTTCAGCGCCAGATTCAGCAGCAGCTGAAACATTCGATTGCGGTCCGCCTCGGCCACCACGCCGCGCAACTGGTTGCGCAGCACAATCTCCACCCGGCGCAGCCCGGCCTGCGGCGCGACGAACTGCCGCACTTCGTCGAGCAACTCTCCCAGATCGGTCGGAGCGCAGGTGCAGGCGCGGTGCGCGTGGAAATCGAGCACGTTGTTCACCGTCGCCCCCAGCGTGCGCAGTCCGGCCTGCAAATGCAGCACCCACTCGCGGCACTGGCGGCTCAGCCCAGCATCGAGCAGCAGCCCGGCAAACAGTTCCATGCTGCCCAGCGGGTTGCGGACCTCATGCGCCAGCACCGACGACAGCTCGGCCAGCGCCCGGCTGCGCCGCGCCTGCTCCTCCGCCCGCTCGCGCTCCCGGTGAGACGACTCCAACTCGCGCCGCAGCCGCTCCACTTCGCCGCGCAGCGATTCGTAGGAACGCTCAAGCGATGCAGCGGCTTCGGAGAATCCGGCAAATGCCCGGGCCAGCGCCTGCGACTGCTGCTGGGGATGCGCCGGCAACTGAGGTGGCGAAGCTGCCTCAGACTTTTCCCGGCACTCGGCAACCGTTGGGTTCGCGGTGGGCAAGTTCGGCATCTGAAGGCAACCTTTGCACGAGGAGTGCCAGTGCAGGTTAAAAGGCTCTCAGGTGGCCCGGCCGCAGGCGCGGCCCTCCCCGCTCCTCCCTTTTCTCTTGCCGACGCGACTAAACCGGCCCCACTATTTCTCGCCCGGCAGCTCCAAATCCTGCGAGGCTTCAATCCGCCACTTGCCGTCACTCTTGATGAACGTATCGGTCCAGATGTAGCGGCCGCGCTTGCCGTTCTTCCGCACAAATGTCTCGCTGCCCTGCGCGATTGCACAGTTGCCGTAGACCCGGACTCTCATACCGTCGTTCAGGTGGTTGGAGGCGAATTCCGACGGCCCCGCTTTGGCTTCCGCAATGGCTTCCTTCTTCGTGACGTTCCTTCCATCAGGCTCGACGCCTTGGTAGTCAACAGCGAGAATTTGTTCGAGCGTTGTTACATCGTTGGTCACAACCTGCTCGGCCCAGCGGCGTTCGATATCAACGATTTGTTTGAAGTCGGCGTCCGAATGCGTTTGTTCCTGAGCGGCCACGAGGGAACACAGTAAGCAGCAGGAGAGAAGCAAGTTCTTCATGGGGGATCTCCTTAGCGAAGCCGGATTCTAGCAGCTCAAAGCGCGCCGCCAAAAAGCTCCACCGCCCGCTCCCGAATCTGCGCATCGTCCCCGAACCCCGCCAGCCATAGAACCTCGGGCTCGCGGCGGAACCAGGTCATCTGCCGCTTGGCATAGTTGCGGTGCGCCTGCTGCGCCGCGACGATCGCCTGCTCGACTGACATCTCGCCCCGCAGGACCTGCATCGCCTGCCGGTAACCGAGAGACGTCAGCGACCGCAACCCGTCCCCATATTTCCCGACCAGCCCCGCGGTCTCTTCGACCAGTCCAGCCTCGAACATTTTTCGCGCGCGAGCGTTGATGCGTTCATAGAGCAGCTGGCGGCCGGGATCAAGCCCCACCCGAACCACGCGAAACCCTTGCAACCGATCACCGCTCTGCCGCTGCCAAAGCTCCGACATTCGCTGCCGCGACACCAGGCAAACTTCGATCGCGCGAATCAGCTTCGGCGCGTCATTGGCATGAATCGCGGATGCGGCCGCAGGATCCAGCCTCCGCAACATTCGATGCAGATGGCCCGACTGCTTCCGCCCGGCGCTGGCGCGCAGGCGCTCGCGAAGTTCCTCGGACCGTTGCGGCCCTGGAAACAGCCCATCGATGAGGGCCCGCAGATATAGCCCGGTTCCGCCGACCACAATCGGCAAGTGGCCTCGCGACTTGATCTCTGCCAGCACTTGCCGCGCCAGGCGCGCATACTCGCCCGCTGTGATGAAGCTGGTCGGCTCGATGCAGTCGAAAAGATGGTGAGGCGCGCGCGCCCGCTCCTCCGCAGTCGGTTTCGCGGTGCCGATCTCCAGCTCGCGATACATCGCGACCGAGTCGCAGTTGACGATCTCGCCCCGCAACGCCTCGGCCAGCGCGATCGAGAGCGCGGTCTTCCCGCTGGCGGTCGGGCCCAGAACGACAACGAGTAGCGGGTCGGGCGGAGAAGCGGGCGCCGTCAGCGGAGGCTCCAGTGCAAATCGCGCCAGAATCCCAGCAGAACCAGTGCCAGCAACATGCAGGCAATCAGTAACAGGCCCGTAGTCTCGGCCGCAAAAGCGGCGCGTCGCTTCTGCTGCAGGCGGACATCGTCTTGGGAAGACGGACGGGCCATCGCCGTCATTGTAGCGCTGCCCGGAGAGACCGGCGCCGGATGCTACACTAGCGCCCGTCGTCATGGGCGAACCGCACGCCAACGCTCCCCACCCGAGCGCCCGCTTCGGGCTGTTCGAGCTCGATACCGCAGCGGGAGAACTGCGAAAGCAGGGAAAGCGCATCCGCCTTCAGGAGCAGCCGCTTCAGGTGCTGGCCGCCCTGGTCGAGCGGGCCGGCGAAACCGTCAGCCGCGAGGAACTTCGCCAGCGTCTTTGGCCCGACGACACGTTCGTGGACTTCGATCACAGCCTCAACAGCGCCGTGAACAAGCTGCGCGACGTGCTCGGCGATTCCGCCGGCAGCCCGCGGTTTGTGGAAACCGTCGCCCGCCGCGGTTACCGCTTCATCGCTCCGGTAGAGCGCGAACCGGGACCCGCCCCGGCAATCGCCCAGTCAAACCGAGGTCCCGGTCCGGCGGTCACCGGCAACCGGGAAAAGACCGACCTGCATCCCGAGCTCGAAGTGCCGCTCCCGCGCCGCGGCCTCACTCGGGCCTTGTTCGGGCTGGTCCAGATCATGTATCTCATCTTCTATCTCGCGGCCCTGTTCCATTTGCGCGGGGTTCAGAATGCAGCCGAATCATTCCTGCGCGGCTGGCAGGCCTCGGCCATTGTCGCCGGTGTCATGGTCACCGCCGGAGCCGGCATTCCGCTGCGGCTCTTCCTGATTTCGGCGGTGTCATTTGATCATCGGCCGCTCGGCGCCAAGTTTCGCAGGATGTTCCCTTTCATCCTCGCCCTCGACCAACTCTGGGCGGTTGCCCCGTTTCTGCTGGTCCCACAGATCGGGCTGGGCGCGGCATTCGCAGCTTCCGCCGGACTCCTCTACCTGCCCTTTTCCGAACGCGCGCTGGTCCGCATGGCTTACGTGGGCTGAAGCTCGCCACGCTACTCTTCGCCGACGCGCAGGACGGCAAGGAAGGCTTCCTGCGGAATGTCCACTTTGCCGATGCGCTTCATCCGCTTCTTGCCTTCCTTTTGTTTTTCAAGGAGTTTGCGTTTGCGCGAGATATCACCGCCATAGCACTTGGCGATGACGTTCTTGCGCATGGCATGCACGGTTTCGCGGGCGATAATTTTCGCTCCGATGGAAGCCTGAATCGGCACCTCGAACATCTGCCGCGGGATGAGTTCGCGCATTTTTGAGACCAGGGCCTTGCCGCGCTCATAGGCAAACTCGCGATGCACAATGATCGAGAGCGCATCGACAGGATCGCCGGCCACGAGAATATCGAGCTTCACCATCGGAGAGTCCCAGTATCCGGCGAGGTGATAGTCGAGCGATGCGTAGCCGCGGGAAACGGTTTTCAGGCGATCATAAAAATCCATCACGACTTCGTTGAGCGGCAGTTCGTAGTGAAGCATGACGCGCGAGGAGGCGACATATTCGAACGTTTTCTGCTTGCCGCGCTTGTCCTCGACGAGCTTCAGGATTCCGCCGACGTATTCTTCGCTGGTAAGAATCGTTGCAAGGATGACCGGCTCTTCGACTTTTTCGATCTCGCTGGGATCGGGCCAGCGTGAAGGATTGTCGACTTCGATCATGCGGCCGTCGGTCAAATGCACTTTGTAGCGAACGCCGGGCGCGGTGGTGATAAGGTCGAGATCAAATTCGCGTTCGAGGCGCTGCTGAATGATGTCCATGTGCAGCAGGCCCAGAAAGCCGCAACGGAAGCCGAATCCGAGGGCAACGGAGCTTTCCGGCTCGAAGAAAAATGACGAGTCATTGAGGCGAAGTTTTTCGAGCGCTTCGCGAAGGCGGGTGTGCTCGTGGGAATCGACCGTGTAGAGCCCGGCGAAGACCATCGGCTTGAGCTCTTCAAATCCGGGCAGAGCTTCGAGCGCGGGCGCGCCGTCTTCGGTGATGGTGTCGCCGATTTTGGTATCGGCGACGATCTTGATGTTGGCGACGAGGAAGCCGGCTTCTCCGGCCTTGAGTTCGTCGACGTCTACGGGCTTGGGCGTCAGGACGCCGAGCTGCTCAGCTTCGAAAACTTTGTTGTTCCACCAGAGGCGGATCTTTGCGCCTTTTCGCAGGGTGCCTTCAAAGACGCGTACGAATACGATCACGCCGCGGTAGGCATCGAACCAGGAGTCGAAAACCAGCGCTTGAAGCCGGTTGTCGGGATTTCCTTTGGGCGGGGGAATGCGCTTGACGATGGCCTCGAGAATGTCGGGCACGCCCTGGCCGGTTTTTGCGCTGATGAGCACAGCATCGGATGCGTCGAGGCCGACGGCGCTCTCGATCATTTCTTTCGTGCGCTCGATGTCGGCGCTGGGCAGATCGATCTTGTTGATCACGGGAATGATCTCAAGTCCGTTATTGATGGCGATGTAGGAGTTCGCCAGCGTCTGCGCTTCCACGCCCTGCGATGCGTCGACCACCAGGAGCGCGCCTTCGCAGGAAGCTAGCGAGCGCGAAACTTCGTAGGAAAAATCCACGTGGCCAGGCGTGTCGATCAGATTCAGTTGATAGGTTTCGCCGTCATGCGCGGTGTAGACCATCCGAACGGCGTGGGCCTTGATGGTGATGCCGCGCTCGCGCTCCAGGTCCATGGAATCGAGCACCTGGGCCTGCATTTCGCGCGCGGTCAGCGATCCGGTCAGCTCGAGCAGGCGGTCGGCAAGCGTGGATTTGCCGTGGTCGATGTGCGCGATGATCGCAAAATTGCGGATGTGGGAGGAATCCATGGGATGCGGCTAATCCTTGATTCTAACAGGCGGAATGGCACCGGGCCGCTGGGCCGGCTGGCGGCTCGGCGGCGAGTCAACGAGCGTTTCACCGCAGACGATGCGGGAGACTCCAGGGATTTCGCACGCGAAAACTAACCGCACCGAGCCTGAGGTTAGAATTCTTGGATCATGCTGGTGCTCGCCTCCGCCTCGCCACGACGTAAGGAGCTTCTGCGCAATGCGGGGATTGCATTCACGGTGCAGCCCGCCGATGTTGACGAAGCTCCCTTGGCCGGAGAAGCGCAGCGTGCTTGCGCCGAGCGCTTGGCGCGCCTTAAAGCTGCATTCGTTCATCGCCTCAGGCCAAACGAGCTTGTGCTGGGCGCGGACACGATCGTCGTCATCGACGGCGAAATTCTCGGCAAGCCGCGCGACCAGGACGACGCCGCGCGCATGCTGCGAGCGCTCTCGGGGCGTGTACACGAAGTAATGACCGGAGTATGTCTGATGGGGCCGTCCTTTGAAGACGTGCGCTCGGAAGTTACGCGGGTGACGATGTGCGAATTGTCCAACGACGACATTCGCGAGTACGTGGCGACCGGCGAGCCCATGGACAAGGCGGGAGCGTATGCCATCCAGGGAGGGGCTTCGCGCTGGATTTCACGGATCGAAGGGGACTACGCGAATGTGGTGGGACTGCCGGTGGCGCTGGTGTATGGGATGCTTCGGAAACGGGGCGCGGCCCTCAAGGAGTGAAGCGGCCGCTAGGACTTCTTGTCGTCGCCCTCTTTCTTTTCGCCTTCCTTCATCGACGATTTGAAATTCTTGAGGCCTTCCCCCACGCCGCGGGCTAGGCCGGCGAATTTGCTCGGGCCGAACAGCAGCAGCGCGATGACCACGATCAGAAGAATCTCGCCAAGTCCAAGCTCCATGCTCTCTCCAGCGCTTCCCGCGCAGCGGCGAACCCGTTGATTCTACGCTACCGGACACGGCTCTAACTCAGATGGCTTCCATCATTCCTGCGACCAGCAGGGCGCGTTTGGGCAGTTCCGCGGTTTCGATGAACTCGTGCATGGCGTGGGCGCCGTCGCCGACAGCGCCCAGTCCGTCGAGGGTGGGAATGCCAATGCCCGCAGTGAAGTTACCGTCGGAACCGCCGCCGACCGAGGCTTCCGGAAGTTTCCAGCCCGCATGGTTCGCGATGGCGCGCGCTTGTTGATAGAGCCCGACGACCGACGGCGTGCGCTCAAGCGGCATCCGGTTGATGCCGCCGGAAATTTCGATACGGCAATGCTTGTCGAATGGACGGAGCGAGCGCAGTTTGCGGTCGAGCTGTCTTGCCTGGCCCGCGCTCGCGATGCGTGCATCGATCTCGGCCACCGCTTCGGCCGCGATGACATTGGTGCGCGTGCCGCCGCGGATCACGCCCACGTTCACGGAAATACCTTTCTTCAAGTCGGTCAATTTGCGGATCACGTCAATCTGACGCGCGAGTTCGACGATGGCGCTGTGTCCTTTCTTGGGATCGAGTCCGGCATGCGCCGCGATGCCGGTGACCTTGACCAGGTATTCTCCAACGCCTTTGCGCGCGGTTTTCACGGCGCCTCTGAGACCGTAGGAAGGTTCAAGGACCAGCACCCCGGCGGATTGCCGCGCCAGAGTTTCGGTGATGTGGCGAGAAGACGTGCTGCCGACTTCCTCATCCGAGACGAGCAGCACGGTGACGGGCCGGGGCAGACTGCCGTGCCACTCGCGCAGCGCCTCGATGGCGAACATCATCAGCACGATGCCGGCCTTCATGTCGAGCACGCCGGGGCCGCCGAGTTTGCCTTGCTGTTCGCGGCAGGGCATCTGGGCCAGCGTGCCAATGGGATAGACCGTGTCGAAGTGCCCAAGCAGAAGCACAGGTTTTCTTTCTGTAGGACCTGCGAAGTTCACCTGCAAGTGATCTCCGTAGTCGCGGGCCGGGTGCCGGACCACGGTGCCGCCCAGCGCTGCGAAGTCCTTCGCCAGGATTGCGCCCATGCGGTCGGCCGCAGCTTTGTCGTCGCTGGGGGACTCGACCTCGACGATCTTGCGGATAGCCTCGACCATCCGGGCCCTTTGTTTTTCGAGCAAGGCGCGACGGGCAGTCCAAAATTCGCGCGAGCGGGGTCGGGTAGACATATCGAGTTGGCGGAGCCGACTTAGTGTACTTTGATCGAGGCCCGCGCGAAAATCAGGGTCCTCCCGCCCGAACACTTTGCGGACAATTCTGATTAGCGAGGGTTCCGGGAAGGACACGGCTTCAGCCGTGCCGTTAAGTCGTTCATGCTGGCGGCGCCGCTGCTGCTACCGGCGTGCAGTATAATCGCAGGCTGATTCGCACCGATTTATGTCAGATACAACGCAAACCACCGAGGCCGCGTTCCTGGAGGGCAAGACCGCGCTCGACATTCACGACATCCTGAAAATCCTGCCGCACCGCTATCCGTTCCTTCTCATCGACCGGGTGCTCGAGATCACCCGGAAACAACGCATTGTCGCCATCAAGAACGTGACCATCAACGAGCCGTTCTTCAGCGGCCACTTTCCCGGAATGCCGATCATGCCCGGAGTGCTCATCATCGAGGCGATCGCACAGGCCGGCGGAGCGCTGCTGTTGACCGAGGTAGAAGACCGCGAAAACAAGCTCATGGTTTTTACCGGGATCGAGCGCGCAAAGTTCCGGCGTCCGGTGAGCCCGGGCGACCAGTTGCGCCTTGAAGTGGAAGTCAAGGGATGGCGCGTCGTGCCGGGAATGACCGCAGCCAAAATGCAGGGCACCGCTTCGGTGGACGGGAAGACGGTGGCGGAAGCAATCGTTTCTTGCCAGTTGATCGACAGCGCCCGCGGCCGCGGCGATGCAGCCCAGGATGCGGGAGAGTCGCCGTAGGATGAGCATCCATCCCACTGCGCTGGTGGATGCGAGCGCCAAGATTCCCAGTTCCTGCGAAGTGGGGCCCTATTGTGTGATCGGCGCCGGCGTGGAACTGGGGGAAGCCTGCCGCCTCGCATCGCACGTAGTCATGGAAGGGCCAACCAAAGTCGGCGCAGATAATCGTTTCTTTCCCTTCTGCGCCATAGGCCTCGCCCCGCAGGATATTTCCTACAAAGGCGAGCCGACCGGGCTGGAAATCGGCGACCACAACGAAATCCGCGAGTGCGTGACGATCAACCGAGGCACGGTCAAAGGCGGCGGCCTGACCCGCGTTGGCAGCCACATTCTCATCATGGCCTACACCCACATCGGCCACGATTCCGTAATTGGCGATCACGCCATGCTGGTGAACGGCGCAACGCTCGGCGGACATGTGACCGTGGAAGAATGGGCCGTGGTCGGCGCCTTGTGCCCGGTCCATCAGTTCGTGCGCATCGGGGCGCACTCCTACATCGGCGGCGGCACCACCATCACGCAGGATGTTCTTCCGTTCTCCGTGACCTCGGCCGGGCGCGATACCCATGCGTACAGCCTGAACAAAGTTGGGCTGGAGCGGCGAGGCTTCTCGCCAGAGCGCATCCACAAGATCCGGCACGCCTTTAAGGTGCTTCTCGCGTCAAAAATGAATACCACGCAGGCGCTGGAAGCGCTGCGCACGGAAGCAGACCGCGGCGAGGATGTGGACATGCTGGTGCGCTTCATTGAGAGTTCCCAGCGCGGCGTGATCAAGTAGCAGTCCTCGATGGCCGAATCCCAGATGACCGAATCCCAAAAACTCGGGCTGATCGCAGGCAACGGGCGTTTTCCGTTTCTCGTGCTGGAGGCGGCGCGAGCGCAGGGCTACCACGTCGTGGTGGCGGCGATCAAAGAGGAGACCTCGCCTGAGATCGAAAATAACGGCGCGGCTTCCGTGCATTGGCTATCGCTCGGGGAGCTTTCTAAGCTGATCGACGCTTTCAAGGGCGCGGGCGTGTCGCGCGCCATCATGGCGGGACAGGTCAAGCACAAGCAGATTTTTTCCAGCATTCGTCCGGATTGGCGAATGGCCAAGCTGCTCTTGTCGCTGGCCAAGCGGAATACCGATTCTTTGCTGGGTGCGGTGGCCCGAGTACTGGCCGACGAAGGCATTGTGCTCGAGAGTTCAACCTCGCTGTTGGAGCCGCTGCTGGCGAAACCCGGTGTGCTGACGCGCCGCCACCCAACCGAGCAGGAAACAAAAAACATCGCCTACGGGCGCGGCGTGGCCCGCGGGCTCGCTCAGCATGACATCGGTCAGACCGTGGTGATCGCCGAGAACGCCTGCGTTGCGGTCGAAGCCATGGAAGGCACCGACGCAACCATCGAACGCGCGGGACAGATCATGCGCTCGCTGCACGGCGGCGGTTCCATGCTGGAGCGCGATCTCACTGTGGTCAAGATCGCCAAGCCGAATCAGGACATGCGGTTCGATGTACCGGTGATCGGAGTCAAGACGATCGATGTTATGCGCGCTGCTGGGGCGACTTGTCTGGCGCTGGACGCGGGGAAATGCCTGCTGCTGGATGGCGGGAAGATTGTGGAAGCGGCGGACGCTGCCGGAATTGCGATTGTGGCGGACGCACAACTTTAGGAGGCCAATGTCTGAATCCGCGCGAATCGCCGATCAGCTAAACCGCGCTTTTCATGGAGAGGCTTGGCACGGCCCAGCGCTGCTCAGCATTCTGCGAGGAGTGCGCGCCCGACTGGCGGCCGCGCGGCCCATCCGCACAGCTCATAGCATCTGGGAGCTTGTGCTCCATGTCATGGTGTGGGACGCGGCTACTCTGCGGCGCATTGAGGGCCAAGTGTGCCAGCCCAAAGGGCTCGACAACTTTCCGCGTGTTCCGAAGCCTGCGAGTGAAGCCGCATGGCATGAGACTCTCGACAGACTTAAGACCGCTCACGCAGAGCTGGAGCAAGCGGTTGCGGCAATGCCGGATGTACGGCTGGGTGAAATCGTTCCCGGCAAGAAGTACGATTTTTATCATCAACTCCATGGCACCGTGCAGCATGAGCTTTATCACGCCGGACAGATCGCGCTGCTGAAGAAGGCGCGAAGGCGAGCCCGACGCAAATGAGTCCGCTCACCTGACGCGGGTCACCACTTCTTGAAGATCACGCCCACCGCCGCCACAATCATGGCAAATCCCGCAATGTGGTTCCACTTGAGCGGCTGTTTAAGGTAGAAGACAGAGAACACCGAGAACACAAGCAGAGTGACCACCTCCTGGATCGTCTTGAGTTGCGCCGCGCTGAATTCGTAGGAGCCGATGCGGTTGGCCGGCACCTGAAAGCAGTATTCGAAGAACGCGATCAACCAACTGACCAGGATTACCTTCAGCAGGGGCTCGCCGCGGTATTTCAGGTGGCCATACCAGGCGAAAGTCATAAAAATATTGGAGACGGTAAGCAGGGCGATGGTCTTCATGTTCTTTTTCTCCTGACGGATCGATTCGCGCCGCATAGCTGGGCGAAGGCCCGTGAACGGCTCGGTAGTTGATGCCGCTGCGCAGCTTTACGTTTACAATTTGTTGGTCTTTCCCGCAACCTGCGGGAGCCGAGGTTTCTTCTGAGCGTTGAGCATCCGATTTCGGTCGCCGTTGTCGGCGTCGGCGTATTTGGCCGCAATCACGCTCGCGTCTACAAGCAACTGGAACAGCAGGGCGAGAGTGTACGCCTGGTGGGCGTAGTCGACCCGGACCTGGATCGTGCCGACGCGGTGGCGCGGGAATTCGGCTGCCGCGCTTTTGGCTCGATCGATCAGATGGTCGGCACCCACAACGAGATCACTGCGGCCTCGGTGGCAACGCCGACTGCGCAACATCTTGCGGCGGCCAAGGCCCTGCTCGAAGCCGGAGTGGACGTGCTGATCGAAAAACCCATCGCCCAGACCCTCGCCGAAGTGGACGAGATTGCAAGCGTGGCAACCGCACGAAAACGCATCGTGCAGGTGGGTCATCTTGAACGCTTTAATCCGGCAGTTCGCGCCACCATTCCGCTGCTCACCCGGCCCATGTTTTTTGAGGTCCACCGCCTCAGCGTGTTCACCCCGCGCTCGCTCGATGTAGATGTCGTCCTCGACCTCATGATCCATGATCTTGATATTGTGCTTTCCTTCGATGGATCGGCAGTGAAGGAAGTGCGCGCGGTGGGGTTGCCGATTCTCTCCGCCAAGACCGACATCGCCAACGTCCGGCTCGAGTTCGAGTCCGGCTGTGTCGCCAACTTCACCGCGAGCCGCGTGTCCACCGAACGCGTGCGCAAGCTGCGGTTCTTTCAACCGGGGCAATACCTGTCGGTGGACTATGGGCGACAGGAAGTGATGGTGTTCACGGTGGGCCAGGATGGATCGGCGGCCGGAACGCCGTCGATCAATCCGCAGATCAAGGTCGCCAGGCCCGCGGTGGCCTCGGAAGAGCCCCTGCATTCCGAGATTCGGTCTTTTCTGCATGCGGTGCGCGCGCGTTCGACGCCGGTTGTTTCCCTTGCCGACGGCCAGCGCGCCCTTGCCCTGGCGCTGCAGATTGTCGACGCCATTCGAGAACACGGAAAGAATGTCGATCTGCCCGCGCTGGCCCGGCAGGGTGGCTAGGTGCGGTAAGGATTTCTCGGCTCCGCGGAAATGCCAGAGGATTGTACGCCCGACCCGCCAGCCTGAGCCGGGTCTCGCAGGAACCCTCTTTTTACAAACATTTACCGATATTCATGCCGGGAAGCCATTCAGGTAAGGCCGGAACGCGCCGAAAAATGAGAAAATAGAAGGAGCTTGGTCGCGCGACGACGGACTTGAACCAGCCACCCGTATGCAACTTGGGGCGGTCGGTTCAGCTCTAACCAGCCAAGCCCAGGCGCATGTCCATCTCTAAAATCCCATTCCAGGAGCCGGTCGCTCCCCCGAAGCCGAAGGCCCCGGAACAGCTCGGCCTCTACGATGCCGGGGAATGGGAATCTGCCTATCGCAATCTGCATGAAGTGCCACACCTGCTGATTCAGTTGCAGGACGACCTCGCACGCTCGCGGCGGCGCGAGGCGCTGTGGTTATCGCTGTTCACCCATCTTGTCGTACTGTTCATTCTGCTCTACGGCGGCGATGTGGACTGGTTGCGTTTCTTTCCTCACCATGCCGTCGTGGCATTGTCCCCTGACAAGCTGAAAGACAAGAACCTTACTTATCTCGAGTTGCCTTCGGACGAGCAAAAGATCACTGCGCGCCCGCAGACCGACAAGATTTCCGATAAAAACCGCATCGCGATGACCCGGCACCCGGAACTCGACCCGAAAGAATTGAAGAAGCTGGTCGGTCCGCCGCCGGGAGCCCCCGGCATGCAGGCCCCGCCGCCACAGCCCACCGTGCGGCCCACGCCCCCCGCCGTGGCGCAGAGTCAGCCTCCGGCGCCGCCATCACCCCAGCCCGAGCAACAGGCTCCGCGGGCGCCGAGCGATCCTTCCCAGATCGCGAAGCTACAGACGCCGGCGCCTCCGAAGACTCCCGATCCGTTTAAGGCGGGCCCGTTGTCAGCCGGGTCAGCCATCCAGCAGGCGGCTCGCGCCGCGGCGGGCTCGCGCGGCTCAAGCGCAGGGGAGGCCGGCGATTTTGGCCTCGGACAGGGGCAGAAGGGACGCCAATTCGGGGCCCTCGAAGTCCTCAGCGATACCGAGGGAGTCGACTTCAGTCCTTATTTAAAACGTGTCGTCGATAATGTTCGGGAAAATTGGTACCGGATTATTCCTGAGTCGGCGGAAATGAAAAAGGGCAATCTCGCGATCGAATTTGTCATTCTCAAAGACGGCAGCATTGCCGGTCTGAAGCTGGTGTCGTCCTCCGGCGACATTGCGCTCGATCGCGCGGCGTGGGGCGGCATCACCGCGTCGAATCCCTTTCCGCAGCTTCCCGCGGAATTCAACGGGAAGTTCCTCGCGCTGCGTTTCAAATTTATGTACAACCCCGACAAAGAGGATCTGGAGTAGCGAAACCCCTCCGGCCCTCGCCGGCTTCGCCAAGATCTACCCCGATTTAGGGAAGGGCACGGCTTCAGCCGTGCCGAAGTCCCTCCAAATGGACCCGCGCTTCAGCGCCTGAGGAAAGTTCTCCGAGAGGCCAATCTGCCCGCTCACCACACGCGGCAGCGTTTCGCGTTCACCATCGGCTGGCCGGCCTTGCAGTGAAACGCTTCCTGGAACTCCGGCAGGTTCGAAACCACTCCGTTGGCGCGATATTTGTCCGGTGAGTGCGGATCGACCGTGGCTCGCAGCCGCTTTTCCTCGTCGCGCTGGTTCGCGCACCAGCTCTGACCATAGCCGATGAAAAACCGCTGTTCGGGAGTAAACCCCTCAAGCGACTCCAGCGCCTGTCCCTTCGTGTCTTCCTTCCACGCCATGTAAGCCAGAATTAGACCGCCGAGATCGGCAACATCTTCGCCCAGCGTCAGCTTGCCGTTGATCTTGATGTCGTCCACGATGACGTAGTTGGAGTACTGGTCAGAGATGCAGCTAGCCCGCTCCACAAACTGCTTCGCGTCGTCCGGGGTCCACCAGTCGCGCAGATTTCCCTGGGCGTCGAACTGGCGGCCTTCGTCGTCAAAGCCATGCGTCAACTCGTGCCCGATGGTGGCCGCGGTATCGCCATAGTTGGGCGCCGCGTCCGAAGCTGCATCGAAAAGCGGAGGCTGCAGAATGCCGGCTGGAAAATTAATGTCGTTCATTTGCGGATCGTAGTAGGCATTGACCGTCGGCGGCGTCATCTGCCATTCGTTGCGGTCGAGCGGCTTGCCAATCTTTGCCAGCTGGCGCTCGAACTCGAAGTGGCGGGAGCGCACCGAGTCGGCCATCCAATCGCCGCGCACCACGTCAAGGTTGCTGTAGTCGCGCCACTTGTCGGGATAGCCGATCTTGCTCGCGACGGTGTGCAGCTTCTGCAGGGCCCGGGTCTTGGTTTCCGCGCTCATCCACGGCAGCCCGGTGATGTCGTTGCCCATGGCGGTCTCGATCTGCTGCAGCATGGTCTGGACTTGCCGCTTCGCCTCCGCGCTGAAATATTTCTCCACGTAGACCTGGCCGAGCGCCTCGCCCAGGAAGTCGTCCACGCTTTGCGTGCAGCGCTTCCACCGGGGCTGGTTCTCGGGCTGGCCGGAGAGAGTGCGGCCGTAGAAATCGAAATCCGCATCCACAAAGCGCGTCGAAAGATAGCGCGCGTTCGCATGCACCAGGTGCCAGCGGAAATAGGTCTGCCACTCCGCCAGTTTGCGCTGCCGGATCTGCGCGCTCATGCTCTTGAAAAAATCGGGAGTGGCTACATTCAGCGAAGGCAGCGAGGGCAGGCCAACTTTGGCGGAATATGCGTCCCAGCCGAACTGCGG
>Ga0209698_10001093_pt1 | contig 31191 bp, 19 predicted proteins | sample LitLauG_LLR_2012_FD_187203 | JGI IMG/M metagenome (GOLD analysis project Ga0209698, IMG submission 187203) | Freshwater sediment microbial communities from Pennsylvania, USA - Little Laurel Run_MetaG_LLR_2012 (SPAdes) (version 2) | ecosystem: Environmental > Aquatic > Freshwater > Creek >... | reverse complement strand
TACATCATGTCACCCACAAATACCTCGAACATCTATCCAAACACTGAAAACACAGGGATCTGCTGACTACGAACGCAGAGAAACCGGCGGGAACTTCAGTCTAGTAGTGGGCTTCAAGAAATTTCCGCTATGGGTAGATTGCCCGGCGCACATTCTGGCGAGAGAAATCGCACCGTGAGGAGCATGCGCCGATCAGGGAGTGGCGACGCGTTTCCCGCCATTGCTCGGGGGTGGCCTGTTACAGTTTTAGTGGGCATGCGGGAGCGCTGAGGGTATTCAGCAATTGATTGATGCGATCCAATCTGTGTCGAGTCCGCCATAAAAAAGCGGGCCCCACCAGGAGCCCGCTTTATTGACATCTATAGCGGGTTACGGGAGCAGGATGCACCCCGGAACCCGCAAGCGCTTAAATCTTCAAGCTAAAGCCTACCTTGAAGTAACGCCCGATCGCGTCGTCTCCCAACGAGTAGCCGCCAAACGAACCAATTAAGCTGCCGCCACCGCTGCTCGCCCAGGGTTGAGGCTGCTTGTCGAACACGTTCTTGACGTTGATGTACGTGTCAAGTACGGCGCCGCTCAGCTTCCAGCGATAACTTAAAGTTGCATCTGTGTACTCCGTCGGCGGAAGCTTGCCGATCGCGAACACAAACGGAGGAGAGCTGTCGGCAAACTGTCTCATTGCATTACGATAGCGCTCTTGCACACTCGCAGTGAGGTTCGGAATCACTTCGTAGTTGAGCTCGAGTACACCCCTGACGTTGGGCGTTTGTGGGAGGCCACCGATACCGTCAGCCGCACCGCCTACATCGAATTTTCCGCCCGGACCCGTGTCGTAAATCAAGTGTGGCTGGTAATTAGCCAAAAGACGGGCCGAGAATGGCCGCCCCAAAAGTCGATGGGCGTAATCGAGTTCCAAATCCATGCCATAGGTCAAGAGACCGGCTGAATTGATCTCTTCGTTGTAGGCTAGGATCGGAAAGTTGTCAGCGGACCTATCGCTAAAGGGATGCGGGCGAACGTAGATGTCGCATACTGGTGATGTACCGTTGCTGTTTTCGCACGCCACTTCGTTGGCCTGTTGATGCGCATCGAGAGTTACGAGTCCGTTGGTAATCTTGATGTGATAGTAGTCCAGAGAAAGGCTGGCGCCATCGATGAATTGTGGCGTCCACACAATGCCGAATGTGAAGGTATCCGAATCCTCCGGCTTAAGGTGGGGATTCCCCTGGGTTATCTCGTTGACGCTACCGGTCACGCCTGTATGCAGATCGGTGAACTGATCCAGAGCCTGTGTCGGAGGCTGGTACAGATCCGTTAGCGAAGGGGCACGTATGTCGCGTGAGCGCGTCGTACGCACGGTGAATGCATCATTCAGGTGCCAGGTCGCGCCGAGCTTCCAAGTCCACACGCTGCCACTGGCCTGATAGTTTGTATAACGTGCGGCACCGTTCAAGTCGAGGGATTTGACGAGGGCCACATCCTTCAGCAGCGGAAGCTCGACTTCGTATCCGGCCTCAGCCACATGCTCTGAGGTCTTTGGGAAATTGGCGGAGGCGCCGAGGGAATAGGCCGGGGTGCCGGGGCCGCAGTTGAACTGAATGCCGTTGCAATCCACTGGGTCGGTGGGCAAGGCATTGCTCGTCACTTCGTAGGCCAGTCGACGCCACTCGGCCGACAATGCCATGTTGACCGGCCCTGCCCAGTCGCTGATGGGAGCCCCGGAGATGCTGGCGGTGAAGTCATCCATCAGATAAGTGCTGGTATTGCGTGTGTCCTGCTGGATGTAGTTGAACGCCTGCGGACTCACCGACCCCGGACCGAATACATTCAGCGGCACGCAGTTGGCGTAGGCGGCATTTACCAGTGCCGCGTGACAGACGACCTGGTTGTTCGCCGGATTGATGACGGCATTCAGTGCCGCGGCAAGGCGCCCGTTGTTGAGGGCGTTCGGGTCTTCCGTATTGTTCGTTGCATCCTGCCGCTCGTATGCCACGTTCCACTTGTAGGCGCCCCACGCGCCGTTCAGGCCGGTCGAAAATAGGTATTGAGTGGAGCTCAGATAGGACGTGGGCGCAGGCATTTGACTGCCCGTGAACATTCTCGTATAGGAGAATGAAGACAGCGGATTCTGACCGGCGATTAGAGCTTGGTAGGCGGGTTGAATGCCTCCAAGGAAGGCATTGTTATAGCCAATGGCCGTGGGCCCACCGAAAAACCCAAGGTTGTCGTTGCCCGGGAAGTCGTTGGTGACATAGAGCACGTTGCCCACGGCGAGCTGAGCAAACGCATGCAGCTTGTCGGTCACGTCAAAATCAAACCGAACAAGGCCGTTTTGTGAATCCTGCTTTGCGAACGCCCACGCCGAGCTGAAATAGGCGCCATCACCGCCAATTTCGATCCCAGGCGTAGCCGTTGGCTGACCGTGCACAAATGGGGAGAGCACTCCATTCTGGGTAAAGTTGAGGCCGGCCAGCGGGCCGGAGCTGATCAACCCGCCGAAACTGAGGAATCCCAGACGTGTGTTGCTGTAAAGATTGAAGGGATTAGCGGCGTTGCCACTTCCCTGAATGCTATACAAACCCCGACCCCAGGCGCGATCGAAGCGGTTGGAAATGCCCGGATCATTGAAATCCTGATAGCTCACTTCGATATGGGCACGGCCATCGAACAGCGGCATGCCCGCAGCGAAGCCCGCATTCCAGGTGTGATCATCGCGGTAAGTCGATTCGCCCGCCTGACCGACAACCTTGATGCCATTGAAGTCGTGGTCGACCACATAATTGATCACACCAGAAACGGCATCGGAGCCATACACTGCCGAGGCGCCACCGGTAACAACGTCGACCCGCTTCAGCAGGAGCTGCGGTATGAGGTTGGAGTCGACGCCTTGGCCTGCGAAACCGTTAGTGGTAAAGCCGACGCGAAGGCCGTCGAATTGAATCAGGTTGCGGTCCGAACCAATTCCGCGCAGGTTTATGAGACCCTGCGGACCCGGTCCTTGGCCGCCCTGGTTCGGCGTCGCCGGCAGCTGCGGCAACGCGGACAATGCCTGCAGGATGGGGCCAGGATTGACCTTCGTCAACTCATCCGCAGTCACGACCGTTGTCGGTGTGGGGCTGTCGTTGCCGTTGGCAATGACTCGCGACCCTGTCACCACGATTTCCTGGAGGGCGTCCGAACCGGCATCAGCAGCCGATGGGGACTGCGCGATCACACCCGTGCTCAGAGTGCACAAAGCCAGGCTGACGCTGCTTAGAAACGTTAAATGCTGCTTTCTGCTGTGTCTACGGTACATAAACCCGGACCCCTTTTTAGCTGTGTGTAATAAACAACATATCGACGCCGACCCGCGCTATTTCTGAATGTTGCGTTGCAGAGGCACCGATCGCGCCCCCTAATTGGAACGATCTCAGTAACTATAGGAACGTTCCAAAAAAAATGCAAGTATTCATTGTGCGGGCTGGAATCACGGCTGTTAGGATCAGGCTTCAATTGTGGCGCTGGCGTTCTTGGCAGGGGTTTCGGTGGATTTCCGGCCGAGCCTTATCGGAGGGGAGAATCCCAGGCGTGGCCATTCGTCGTCATTCAGGGGCGTACAGCGTTGGATGCGATCCGTGGGGAGAGGAGACTGTTTGAACTTCTCGGCACGCTACGACGTGCATGTGACGCCGCCAGTATGCGGTTGCCTGGGGCGGCACTTCTCACGTGCGCATGCATCGCGACCGCTTTGGTGTTTCGACTCCGCGATTCTACGGTGTGCGCGCAGACGTCATGATCGAAGGCAGGCAGTCCGTGGCTGAATCGGATCGGTGGTCGCACCGCGGCATGGCGGTTACTGCGCTGTGCTTCCTGCTGAACATGTGCGATGGCGTGAACATCTTCGCGCTGACCTACGTGGCACCTGTGTTGCAGAGGGAATTCTCGGCCAGCACCGGGCACTTTGGGGTCGTATTCAGTGCCGGACTCCTAGGAATGGCCATCGGTGGGCTCGGTCTGGCTCCCCTGGCCGATCGGTTCGGCCGCAGACCCCTGATTCTGTTTGCGCTGACGCTGATGGCCGGAGCGATGTTCGCAAGCGCGTGTGCGCCGGGCGTATGGTCGCTGGCGGCCGATCGCGTGGCGGTGGGGGTCGGCATCGGTACGGTGCTGGCGAGCATCACCGCTCTGTCTGCGGGATTCGCGCCGGATCGCTGGCGACATGTGGCGGCCGGATTGCCACAAGCGGGGTATCCAGTTGGTGCGACCCTGGCCGGCTTTGTGACGGCCTGGGCACTACCCCGCTACCACTGGCAGGGAATTTTCGTGGGCGCGGGGGCCGTGACGCTGCTGTTCCTGCCGCTGTGCCTATGGGCCCTGCCCGAAGCAGCCGACAGGCGCCTTACCGGCCACCTGACGCTTGCACAGGCGCTGGGCGGACGACGCAAGCGCAATTCGCAGTTGCTCTGGCTGTGCTCGATCTGCGGGTTCATGGCGCTGTATTTCATCGCCAGCTGGATCACGAGGCTCGCTATCGCGGCGGGCTTGCCACCGACCCAGGCAATCATTGCCAGCGCCGTCTACAACCTGGGCGCGTGCGCGGGCACGATCGCGATCAGCGTTGCAGCCCGGAAGATCGATCTCAGGAAGCTGGTATGCGCCAGCCTCGGGGCGGCCTCGGCCCTGTTCCTGTTTTTCGGCAGCGTGCGTATGGGCCTGGCGCCGCTTTTGTTCGTGAGCTTCCTGATCGGCATCACGCTGCAGGGCGGCGTGAATGCGAACTATCCCCTGGTCGCATCTGCCTATCCGGCGGAAGCGCGTGCCACCGGGCTCGGATGGGCGATGGGCGTTGGCCGCATCGGGGCAATGTTGGGGCCGCTAGTCGGTGGATTCGCCATCGGCGAGGGGCTCCCACTGGTCGCGGTATTCGGAATTTTCTGTGTGCCGATGCTGGTGACGGGCGTTGCCGCCCTCTGGATCCGCTTTGACTGAAGCGCATGCGTCCGGGCGCGTCGTAGAATCGGACGCCATCGGGTCATCACGACACGGGAGCAAGCAGATGACGAGGAATTCGTCGAGAAAGTGGGCGGCAGGGATCCTGGCTGCGGGGCTCGCCGCGCTTCCGCCGACGGCTGGTGCGACGGCTGCGCCGCAAATGGCATTGACTACGGTGCCGCCTGTGGCCTCATGCGCACACCTGGCAAAGGCCGACCTGGCGCGTGCTGTCGGCGCCGAGGTGACGATTGCGAGTGCCGTGGAACTCACGGAAGGCCATGCCTATTGCCAGGTCACGGGCAATATTGCCCGGGCGGTTCACTTTGAAGTGCGCCTTCCGCTCGCGGGCTGGACCCAGCGATACCTCCAAACGGGATGCGGCGGCCTGTGCGGCGTGCTGCGCATCGATCCGGACATGGCGGAAGGCTGTGTGCCTGTCACCGATGGATCTATAGTGCTCGCGTCCACCGACATGGGCCACCAGGGTCAGGACGGCGCGTGGGGCGAGAGCGCAGACCAGCGTATGGACTTCGCATGGCGAGGCGTACACGAGACGACGCTCGCCGCCAAGGCACTGATCAGGGCGTTCTACGGTCGCCTTCCGCGCTATTCCTACTTCTCGGGATGCTCGGATGGCGGCCGCGAGGCCTTGATGGAGGCACAGCGCTTTCCAGAGGATTTTGACGGGATTGCCGCCGGCGCTCCGGCGCTCAATTTCACGGTGCAGAACAGCTTCCATCATGGCTGGCTTGCCAAGGCAGTCACCGGCCCGGGCGGTCAGCCGCTGTTGACGGCCGTGGACATTCCGCCGCTCCACGCCGCCGTAATCAAGGCGTGCGATGAACTGGATGGTCTCGCCGACGGGCAAATTACCGACCCGCGCGCCTGCCATTTCGATCCGGCGGTTATCCAGTGCCTTGGCGGTTACCAGCCGGGGCAGTGTCTCACGGCGGAACAGGTGGCGGCGGTCCGGCGCATCTATGACGGAGCACGCAGCCCGGCGGGTGAGCGACTCGAGGTCGGGCCACTGCTGCCGGGTAGCGAGATGCAATGGATAGGCGTCTTCATTCCGCGGGACAAGGGCGGCCGAATCGGGAGCGAAAGCATGGCCCTCGGTACTATCAACCACCTGCTGTACACGCCCAACCGGGATTACACGATCGCGACCTTTCCCTTTTCGGAGGCAGAGTATGCTGCGCAGGAGCCGGCCCGCCGGCTCTATAGCGCCGATGATCCGAACCTCGGCCGCTTTGCCGCGCACGGGGGCAAGTTGATTCTGTGGCACGGATGGTCTGATCCGCATATTAGCCCGCTCAACACGATCGACTACTACGAGCGTGTGGGCCGCACGCTGGGTGTCGCCAAGCGTGACGCCTTCGTGCGCATGTTCCTCTTCCCTGGCATGGGCCATTGCTCCGGAGGCGATGGACCGAGCCAGTTCGGCTTGCTCGCGGGCCTGATGGCGTGGGTGGAGGACGCGGCGGCACCGTCGGTGTTTGTCGTGCACCGTCCGTCGCTGCGCGGCCCGGGTGCGCCCGGCGAGATGGCGCCGCCGGCAGTTCCCGGTACGGGCCCGAATCACGGTGGTCCGCCATTGGAGATCATCGACCAGGCACAACGCGCCGAAGCGCAGCTTGCCGAGTTGGGACCCCGGTCGCGACCGGTCTACGCGTATCCGCGGGTAGCGCAATACAAGGGCTCTGGCCCGATCGACATCGAGTCCAGCTTTCAGCCGGTGGATCCACCTCCCGTCGACGGCATCGCAGACTGGGTAGGCAGCCGCTGAAGGAGCGACTCCATGGCAGGCATCATTCGCGCCCAGGCGACTTCCCATATGCCGACGATCGGCTATGCCGTCGATCGCGACAGGCGGTGCTATCGCTACTGGCCACCAATCTTCCGGCTTACGAACCCAGAGCCGGGCGTCGCCAATGCCGAGGGCCGACCTGTCAAGTTTCCCGTGACGCCGGCGTGGTAGCTGAAGAGGGAAGTGCGGTCAATTCAATCCGGATCACGAACGCGCAATCGTTCGCCTGAATTTTCATTGTACGGAGGGCTTTATGGTCATTTCTTGTCAGCGCCGCTTTATATTTGCCACTTCGCTCGCGATCTCATGGATCTTTGCCTCATCCACTCTCGCCATTTCTCCGGACGATCCGGTTCTACGCCAGATCATCGAGAACGGTCCGCGATCCGCGCCGGACAGGGCACGCGATGTGTTTCGACATCCCGAGGACTCGTTGCTGTTCTGGGGGGTACATGCCGGCGAGACGTTGATCGATGTGCAACCGGGCAATGGATGGTGGACTGACATCCTGGCGCCTTATCTGGCCCAGACTGGCGGCCATTACATCGCCGCGACCGCGGATCTGAATAACCCGAGGGTGAGCGAGGAAGAACGAAAGGGTCGCGCCGCCTTCGAGGCCAAGTACAAATCCAACCCGAAGGTCTATGGCGACATCAGCATCGTTGGATTCGGTCCAAACTCTGGACCGCTGGCGCCTCCGGGCAGCGTCGATCTGATCCTGGTGTCACGCGAGGCACACAACTGGGTTCGTAATGGCTTCATTCGGGAGGCGCTTGAAGATTTCCACACAGCACTCAAACCAGGCGGTGTGTTGGCCATTGAAGACCATCGCGCGCCCAACGGCGCTGATCCCGCCAAGGGTGACGGCTATATACCGGAAGAATATGTGATTGCACAGGCCGCCGAGGCCGGCTTCGATCTGGCGGCTCGATCCGAGATTAATGCCAATCCCAGGGATACCAAGGACCATCCGTTCGGTGTCTGGACTCTCCCGCCAGTCCGGCGCTCGGCACCTCCCGGCCAGCCTAGCGACCCCAATTTCGACCACAGGAAGTATGACGCAATCGGTGAAAGCGATCGTATGACCCTGAAGTTCGTCAAGCGGCCCTGATCACCAGCCGACCCTTCATAGCTGCCTGATTTTCTGGCCATGCTGGCACCGGCGCGCCCGCGCGCCGGTGACGACGCCCGGGTGGCTGGCCGGATCAAATGACTCCTTCCAGTGGAAGACCTGGCCATTGGTCGCGCCGTCCGGGCTCTAACGCGGCGCATCGGCGGACGCCGGTCACGGTCACGAATCGTCCACTTGAATTCACGAGAAGGCGCAGCTCGTCAACACGATTGCGGGCATTCTGGCCGTGCGTGACTATACCCAGACGACTACTGCCGCCGAGTTTCGCGGCATTCCGCACCTGTCGCTATAGAACATGCAACGTCGTGAATTCCGGCGCATCTCAGAGCAAAAGTTGACGGACTTTCTGACTCTCCCGTTCGCGACATCGAAATGGTCGGCCGTTCGACATAGAATTTGTTTAATTAGCGCCTGGATCCCATTGTGATCTAAGGTGTCGAGTCTAACGAAGGATATTGAACATGCCTGTTGACCCTGGAAGCACTGGCTGCCACGAGCGCATCCGCTTAAGTTTTGCGAAGCAGGGGTTCATGCGTACGTTGAGGGCAACTTTAGGCGATGTCTCGCCCGGCCTCGTCGAGATCGAGATTCGTCCGGACTCCTCGATAACGCAGCAGCACGGATTCGTACACGCCGGGGCATTGGGCGCCATCGCCGATACGGCCGCAGGGTATGCGGCGCTCAGCCTAATGCCCAAGGACCGGGGCATATTGACGGTCGAATTCAAGATCAATCTCCTGGCACCTGCCATTGGCGAGCGCATAATTGCTCGCGGCCGGGTCGTGAAGGCCGGTCGAACGCTGACGCTCGCCCAATCAGAAGTATTCGCCGACGACGCCGGACGGCAGAAGTTGGTCGCCCTTCTGAGTGCGACATTGATGACGGTCGAAGGAAGAGAAGATGTTCGTGACTGAGCATGCAGACGGGACGGTCCACAAATGGGGAATGCAAAAACATGAGGCAGCGCTCGATGATGAAGTTCTTCACGGAGGCAGCAGTGCTCGCTGCGTTTTGCATAATGGACGCGCAACCGCTGCGAGCTGAGGCTCCGTCGACCGCTCTGTCGTTGACCGTGAATGGGGATCAGATCGGGCCCACAATCAGCCGCGATATCTTTGGACAGTTCGCCGAGCACCTCGGCCAGGGTATCTACGGTGGCGTGTGGGTCGGCAGGCATTCCAGCATCCCGAACGTTCGCGGAATCCGCACCGATGTCGTGAATGCGCTGCGGGCGATCCGTGTGCCGAACGTTCGCTGGCCCGGCGGCTGCTTTGCGGATACCTATCACTGGCGAAACGGCATCGGGCCCGCAGCGGGACGCCTATCGAGCGTCAATGCCAATTGGGGCGGCACGCTCGAGCCAAACAGCTTCGGCACCGACGAGTTTATGGACTTTGTGGGCCAGATCGGCAGCGAGGCCTATATTACCGCGAACGTGGGCACGGGTACTCCGCAGGAATCGGCAGAGTGGTTGGAATATATGACCACCATGCAGCCTAGCACGCTGGGCAAGCAGAGGGTTTCGAACGGCCACAAGGCGCCCTACCGAATCAAATATCTGGGCATCGGCAATGAGAGCTGGGGTTGTGGCGGTGAGATGGGTGCCGAAGAGTATGTTGAGCGAATGCGTGCCTTCAGCCTGTTCACGCGCAACCTGAATCCCGCTCAGGCCGGCCCATCGCGCTGGCAGCGTGGACCCGATTCGATGCAGCGCATCGCCGTGGGGCCGGAAGACACAGACAGCGCCTACACAGAAGCCGTGATGAAGGCCACATTAAAGAGCGCGCCGTGGCGCTGGGGCATTGAGGGCTTGTCGCTCCATTACTACGTCATGGGCAGCACTCCCATGGAAAGTCCGGCGACGCAATTCAGCGAAAAGGAATATGCCACGTTCGTCAAACAGACGCTGGCATTGGACGGACTGATCGCTGCCAATTCGGCGATCATGGACAACTATGATCCCAAGAAAAAGATCGCGCTGGCGGTCGATGAATGGGGAGCGTGGCTGAAACCAACGCCTGGCACGAACCCATCGTTCCTAAATCAGGAGAACTCACTACGGGATGCGATCCTCGCGTCGCTGAACCTGGACATCTTCGCGCGACACGCCGATCGCGTGCGCCTGGCCAATATCGCCCAGATGGTGAACGTGCTGCAGGCGATGATCCTGACCGATGAGGAGAAGATGCTGCTTACGCCCACCTATTTCGTCTTCAAGATGTACGTGCCGTTCCAGGATGCGCAGTCCATTCCCCTGAGTCTGGAGGCCGGAGACTATAGAGTGGGAGACCTTGTCCTTCCGCAGGTCGACGGCATCGCAGCGCGCGGGAAGGACGGTCACGCGTGGCTCGCGCTCACGAATATTGACCCCAACCGCGTCGCGGATGTCGCGACACGCGTGAAGGGGTTCTCTGCGAGCGCCGCCACGGGCGAGGTGCTGACGGCGCCGAAATTCAATATCGGCAATACCTTTGCATCGCCCGATGTCGTCGCGCCGCAGCCGTTCAGTGCCAAGCTGACGGATGGTCAGCTGGTTCTGCGTTTGCCCCCAGCGTCGGTGACGGTCGTCCGCCTCGAGCAGTAACTCGCACGCACAGCGGCGGACAGCGTCGTTCGCAGGTGGGGTCGCCGGTAAAGCTGCGAGAGGATGGGCCCGAAGTGCTCGATGCCTTCCGCCGGCGAGCGCTGGAATTGACACCGCGCCATGCAGCAGCGATCCGAGGGAGCGCATGTGGCCGCATGAACTGCAGGTCAGGGGCTGACACACTGATAGCTCGAGGCCTTGCCCGGGTCCGCGTTCGGCCGCAGCGCGGCGTGGGCAGGCCAGGCGCAGATCAGGCGCTCCGAAGTCGTGGCGGATGGCTTCTCCGGAGCGTCGGGCGGTGTCTCTTTCGACTCCGCTGGCGTAACGGTCTTGTGGACCACCACACTGTTTGGCACGCGGCCTTGTTCCACCCAGGCTTGCAGCGCTGCGGCGATGTTGCGCTCGGGTGCCTCGCTTGGCGAGGGCACTGCCATCTGGCCGAACTCGGTTGGCCCCATGCCGCCAAAGCAATGTTGGAGTCCGGGTACCATGAACAGACGCATCGAATCTTTCGCGCGAGTGCCGGAGGTGCGCAGCAACGCTTGGTGAAGTTCCAACGTGGCTTCGGGCACGATGGCGGCGTCAGCCCAGCCGTGCCAGAGGATCAGCTTGCCACCGCGATCAAAAAAACGCCTCAGGTCCAGTCGGACATCCAGGTCGGGACCGACCGCAGCCCTGAGGCGCGCGGGATCCTTATGGAAGTCAAAGCTGGCAATGTCGGTCCACGGCTTTGCAACAAAGTCCTTGAGTAGGCCGGCAGGAAAGAAACTGTCGATTGCCGGGAATGTCTTTGGGGCAAAGATCCAGCCCGCCCAGCCACCGTTGCCGACTCCCTCCGCGCCTCCGGGGAGAAAGGCCGGGACCATCTGATGTCCCGAGGAGTCGTGCGGACCTGCATAAAGGTTTCGAAGCGCGTCAAGTTGCGGAGCGGTGAAGCATTCGGGTGAATCAGCCTTACCGCAGGCCAGCTGGGTCACGTCGACTTTACACTTGCGCGGATCGGCAATCAGGCCGTCCGCCTGGCCATCGAGCGCATCACATTGCTTGATCACCTCGCTCTGCAATAGCGATGCCTGCTCTGGACGGATGGCTGCGCCGGGCGGCAGCTGCACCTGTATCGCCCAGAGCATGGCCAGAGCCATTTCCGTAAACTGCGCTGCGGGTGCGCCGGCCATCACGCCGTCATAGTCCTCGGGGAACCGCGAAGCTTCCATCAGCCCCTGACGGCCGCCGTTCGAGCAGGACATGAAGTAGGCATGGACCGGTGCGCGCCCGTAGTACTTCGCAATAAGCTGCTTCGCTACCACGGTGCTCAAATGGACCGCGCGCCAACCGTAATCGCGGATGCGCTCGGGATGGCCGTTTGCCCAAGCGCTCTCGATCCCATTGCCACTGTGGCCGGTGTCTGTAGAGACTCCGGCCCGGCCGGCTCTCACCGCCCCCGCCAAATCTGCGAAATTGATGGGCCCGGCAAAGCCGCCGTTGCCTACGCCGTTGACTACGCCGTCCCAATCCTCGCTTGGCATCCAGACCTCGAAGCGGATGTCGGATCCCGGCTTCGGGCGAATGTGGCCTGTCACGCGGCAGAACCTCGGAAGGCCCGTGATGGGGGTGCCGGCGCCGCTACCCATCGGATCAGGAATTGACGCCCCGGCGACCGTAGCACCTGCCGCGAGGGTCGTGGCAGTGGCGATCTCGACGTGATCGAGGTGCAGGCTCACCAATGCGGCGCATTGATCGGACGGCGTCCCGGCCAGTGAGCTTTGTGCGACGAGCAGACAAGGAATCGTCATCACACCAGAAAGCAGAGCAGCAATTGTGTTAAGACGATTCATGGCGTTACCTCGAGCCTGATCCCCGCCGTATCCTCTGAATTCGACCCGACGAGCACATCGACAACGCCTGGCTCCACGGTCCAATTCATCTGGCGATCCAGGATGGCGAGCTGCGTGGGGCCCACCTCAAAAGTGACCGTTGCAGACAGGTGGGGCTCGAGATGGATACGCTTGAAGCCGTGCAGCATCAATATCGGCTGCACGACGCTGCTGACTTGGTGGTGGATGTACAGCTGTACCACGTCGTCACCGGCTCGGTCGCCCGTATTCGTGACCGTGACCGACGCGGTAGCGGTCCCGCCGCGGGTGATTTGCGCGCGATCGAGCCTCGGTTTGCCATAGGAGAAATGGGTGTAGCTCAGTCCGAAGCCAAACGGGAACAAAGGCGTATTAGAGGCGAACACATAACCGAGGCGTGCCGCGGGGGTCTTGTAGTAATAGGCCGGCAACTGGCCTACGTTGCGCGCAATGGTGACCGGTAAGCGGCCGGACGGGTTCACGTCGCCAAACAATACACCCGCAATGGCGTTGCCCGTCTCCTGGCCCAGATACCACCCTTCGAGAATCGCGGGCACTGTATCGGCGAGCGAGTTGATCGCATACGCCCTGCCGTTCAGCAGCACGGCAACAGTCGGTTTGCCCACCTCCAGGACCTCGCGTACCAACTCCTCCTGGCGGCCGGGCAACTGCAGCGTGTCTGTGTCGCCCAGGGAGGGCGGCTGGCCCATGCCCAGAAAGTCACCAAAGGCTTCCCGCGACACGGTTTCGTTGCCGCCCAGCACGAGCACCACGACGTCGGCAGAGCGCGCGGTCTCCACGGCCTCAGCCATGAGCTGTCGGTCCTTCTCCCCGGAAGGCGCACGATACGGCAGCAGGGTGTTCAACGCCGGTGAGGTGTCCGGTTCAGAGATGCGGCAACCTTCGGCGTAGCTGACCTTGAAGCTGGAGCCAGCGCGCTGGCGGATGCCGTCGAGCACAGTTACGAAGTAGGGTGGGGTGCCGCTGTAAGTCCCGGTGCGCTGCTTGTTGGCGTTCGGGCCGATGACGGCCAGCGTGTTGATCTTGGTGGCATCGAGTGGCAGCAGGGCGTCCTTGTTCTTCAGCAGAATGATTGCCTCGTCGGCGACCTGGCGCGCCAGGTCGCCGTGCGCCTTGGTACCCAGAATCTGTGCAGCGCGCTCCGGATCGGCGAACGGGTGCTCGAAGAGGCCCAATTTGAATTTGGCCGTGAGAACGCGGGACACCGCCGCGTCGAGGTCGCGCTGCTTGACGGCGCCCGAACGGATCGCGCCGACCAGCGCCGGAAAGGACGCCGGATTGGGCAATTCCATGTCGACGCCGGAGTTGAAGGCGAGTATGCCCGCGGCTGGATAATCGTCCACGACGTGATGCTCGGATTGCAGGCGCGGTACCGCCCAATAGTCGGAAACGGTGAGTCCGGCAAACCCCCATTCCTTCCGCAATACATCTTTGAGCAGCCACCCGTTGGCACTCGATGGAACGCCGCCGTTGTTCTCGTTGTAGGACGGCATGACTGCTCCAATATGCCCGACCTTGACGGCCTCCTCGAACGGCCGCAGGAAAATCTGGCGCATAGTACGGTCGGAGAAGTCATTCGGCCCGACATTGGTGCCGTTCTCCGGCTGCCCATGGACGAAGTGCTTGGCGGTGGCGATCACATGGTCCTGGTCGATCGCGGCCCCGTCGCCCTGTAGCCCCTGGATCGCTGCGACCCCAAGTTCGCCGGCGAGATAAGGATCCTCCGAATACATCTCCTCCGCGCGCCCATAGCGCGGGTCGCGGCTCAAATCGAGCACGGGCGCGAGCACCAGCGGATTACCCGCGGCGCGTGACTCCTGGGCCGTCACGTCAAACATTCGCTTCAGCAGAACCGGATCCCAGGTACTGCCCAAGGCGACTGCCTGCGGAAACTGCGTGGCCCCGGCGAGCATCGCCCCGTGCAGCGCTTCTCCATGAAACAGGATTGGAATACCGAGGCGGGTGTTCTGCAGCACCCAACGCTGGAGTTCGTTGCGTTGAGCGACGGCGGCTGTCGGCCCTCCGGATTCGCCTGGCACGTCGGTTAGGGAGAAGGTGCCGATGCCCTGACCCAGCGCCTGCTTCGCGACGACGGGATCGATGCGCTTGCCCTGCACGATCTTGAATGCGCCCGGTCCCACTGGAATATTGCTCAAAGATTCCAGCTGGGCGACCTTCTCCTCGAGGGTCATCCGAGCGACCAGGTCCCGAACGCGTTGCGCGATGGGAGCATCCGCGCGCCGGTAGAGGGGTAGATTCGGCGCCGCAAGGATCGCCCCTGTGGCCAGGAGGGCCAGGGCGCCAAAGCTAAGGGGCCGGACCAGTCGCCTGACTGGACTTGCAAGTTTCATTCTTTGCGTCCGCCATCCGCGCTCTTGGATTCCGCCGCACTGCCAAGACGGCAGCGGTAGCTCGAAGCCTGGTCCGGATCGCCGCCCGGCTCTAGCACCGCCATGGCGGGAAACGCGCACAGCAGGCGCTGCCGCTCCGGCGTCGGCGCGGGAAGGCCCATGAATCCGCCCAGGCCGCGCCGACCGACCAGGGTTTCCGGCGCCTTGCCGCCTTCCACCCAGGCCTGCAGCGCCGCGACCATGTTGCGCTCAGGCGTGTCGCCCGGTTGCGGCGCGGCAAGCTGTCCGAACTGATCCGGGCCGGTGCCGCCGATGCAGTGCTGGACGTCCGGCACCATGAAGAGACGGACCGAGGCGGGCGCTTGTGGGCCGGAACCCTTCAGGATGGCCTGGTGAAAGCTGAGCGTCGCCTCGGGCGGAATCGCCGCATCGGCCCAACCGTGCCACAGGATCAGTTTGCCGCCGTGCTTGAAGAAGCCCTGCAGCGTTGGCTGAGCATCCAGATCCGCCCCCACCGCGGCTTTCAATCGCGCCGGGTCCTTGTCGAAGTTGAAGGTCTCGGGCGTGGCAAAAGGCGCCTGGACCAGATCCTTCAGCAGCCCCTGGACCAGGATTTCGCCCTGCGGTTGGCCGCCGGGACCGGTCAGGATATAGCCCTCCCAGCCCAGTTGCGGCCACGGCGTCCCGGCCTCCGAGCCGGACGCCAGGTAGCCGCTGGCCAATGGGCGGCCGGAGGCGGTATGTGGACCGGCATAGATCTGTTTCAGCGCATCAAGCTGCGGTGCGCTGAAGCACTGCGGTGAGCTCGATACGCCGCAGGCCAGCTTCGACACATCGAGTTTGCACTGCCGTGCATCGTTCACCAGCCCGTCCGCCTGACCGTCGAGTGCGTCGCACTGCTTCAGCACTTCGTCCTGCAGAAAGTGCGCCTGCTCGCGCCGGATCGCGGCGCCCGGCGGCCGCTGCGCCTGCGCGGAGTTGATCATGGCCAGGGCGAGATCGGTCCAGACCGCCGCGGGCGCGCCGGCGACGATCCCGTCGTAGTCTTCGGGGAAGCGCGAAGCCTCCATCAGGCCCTGGCGGCCGCCGTTCGAACAGCCGACGAAGTAGGCGCGATCCGCGCCATGGCCATAGAAGGCGGTAATGAGCTTCTTCGCCGCGACCGTGGTGAGGTGAATGGCGCGCCAGCCGTAGTCGCGGACGCGCTCGGGATGGCCCTTCGCCCAGGCACTGTCCTGCGCGTTGCCGCTGTGTCCGGTATCGGTGGACGCACTGGCTTCGCCCGCCTTCAACGCCGAGCCCAGCGTCAGGTAGTCGATGGAGCCGGCAAAGCCCCCGGTCCCGACGCCATACAGGCGTCCATCCCAGCCGGCACTGGGCATCCAGACTTCAAAATGGATATCGGAGCCCGGTTCCGGGTGGATGCGGCCCGCGACGCGGCAGAAGGCGGGCAGCCCCGAAAGGGGTGGCCCCGCCCCGGCATTTCCGGACATGTTGGGCAGGTTCGCGCCCTCGATGGGCGCGCCGGCGGTCTGGCTTCGGGCGCTGACGATCTCCACTGCATCGAGCTTGAGGTCGGCAAGCTTTGCACAGGCATCGACGCCTGCGGCCGTCAGCGGGGCGGTCTCGGCCGGACGTGCGGGCGCGGCTGCGCGCTCATTTGAATCGGCGCACGCCATGCCGGCCGCTCCGCAGAACAGGACCGCCATGAAAATTGCTGTCCGCTTTTCATCGCATTTCATGCTGGACGACTCCGCTAGGATAAGACCCGAGACCGGCGCTGATCCGGTTGCATAATTCATCAGCTCTGCCAATGCGACTCAATGAAGCAGCGTATTTCGCGTGCCAGCTCTTCATCTTCCAGTGCGCCGCCGAAGCCACCATGCGGTGCAGCTTCGAAGACGTGCAGATCCGCCGGCACTCCTGCAGTGCGCAGTGCGCGGTGCATGCGCACGGTATTGGAAAGAAACAGATCGCGCGTACCGCTGGCCAGAAAGGTCGGTGGAAATCCCTTGGAGAAATCGCCGAAAAGCGGTGACAGGTACGGATGCCCGAGATCGTGACCGGCGGCATAGAGGATATTTATGGGCATCAGGCGGCGGGTAAGGAGTGAATCGAGACCGAGATTCGTCTCGAAGGTATCGCCTGACTCAGTGAGGTCGACCTCCGGGGTATGCAGCACCGCTGCGGCCGGCAATGGCAGACCCTCGTCGCGAGCCCTTAGGATGAGCGCGGCTGCCAGGTTTCCGCCGGCGGAAGAGCCGGTCACGATGATTTCTCCGGGGCGATGAGTGCGCAGCAGCTCGCGGTATGCCGCGACGCAGTCGTCAAGCCCCGCCGGGTAGGGATGGTCCGGCGGCATTCGGTAGTCCGGCGACCAGACCCGCGCCCCGTAGCGCGTTGCAACGCCGACGGCCATCAGGCGACACAGGGCGCCGGCCGCATTGATCAAGCCGCCACCGTGAATCTCAAGGCACACACGTCGATTCTCCTTGGCGACCGCAAGTGGGGTCACCACGTACACGGGGACCTGACCGACATGGATTTCCTCTACTGCAGGGGGAGCCGGCGACTCGGCGGCCTCCAACATGGGACGGATCGCCGCATCTGACTCCGCTATCATTTTCCGCCAGGCCGCATGGTCGTCGAGTGCGGGAAAGTCCGGCTGCGGCCGAACGGCTCTGGCCAGAGAAGCCTGCGCTTTGGGACTCACCGATAAAGGGACCGGAATATCGCGGTTCGGCAAATGCAGTAGCGGGCGGGAAGTACCCGCCGGTATTGCCACCGACGCTGCTGGCCCTGCGGTTTGGGCCCGCACTTCGCCTGCCGCGAGATCCCCAACCGAGGCGGCAATCGCGTCCCTGCGTGTCATTTGACCCGACGTCATGATGGTGTGCTCACGATCCGGAACCCCACATTTTGGCTATCGCAACGCCGCGGTCGGTGGCATCCAGGTTTCGCGCAAATTGGTCATTGGGCAGTTGCCGGAGCGCGCAGACCATGACGCCCTCGCGCGGCCAGCCCGATCACAGACCGATACGCCTGCGCAGTGGCGCGAGGCGCCGCGGATCGACGTCTCCAACCGTTTCAGCCCACGACATAGCCACCGTCCACCGGCAGGGCAACACCGGTTATGAAGGAGGATTCGTCGCTGGCGAGGAAAAGCGCTGCGGACGCGAGTTCGGTGGCGAGCCCCCATCGGGCCATGGGCGTTCCGGGCGGGACCGGTGTGCCCGGATGAGGTAGAGAGTGTTCCGAAGACGCCTTTACCAATCCGGTCCATGTGGTGCCGGGGCAGAACGCGTTGACCCGGATGCCCTGCTCAGCGTAGTCGAGCGCAGCGCACTTGGTCATCTGGATTACGCCACCCTTGGCAGCCGCGTAGACGCCATGCCCCTTCCAACCGACGAGAGCCGCCGCTGAGGCCGTGTTGACGATCGAGCCGCCGCCGGTACGGAGCATGGCCTCGATGCCGTACTTCATGCCCAGGAATACCCCCTTCAGGTTGACAGCAAGGACGTTGTCGAAATTGTCCTCGGTGTGCTCAGCCAGAGGCATGGTCCGTCCGCCAAAGCCCGCGTTATTGCAGAGTATATCGAGTCGGCCGAAACGAATGACGGCAGTATTGATCATGCGTTGGACGTCCGCACTGACGGCCACGTCGACGTGTACCGCAACAGCCGCGTCGCCGATGCTCGCGGCAACCTCCTCCTCCTTGCCGCTGCGGTCGGCGCAGACCACCTTCGCGCCCTCTTGCGCAAAAAGCAGGGCCATGGCTTTGCCCATGCCCGAACCGGCACCGGTGATGACGGCAACTTTGCTTGGCAGCCTCATGGTCCTGCATCCACTGATAATAGTCGCAATGCGGAGGTCGTAGCGACAGCGACCGGGGCACCTAATTCGAGCCCTGATAGGAGGCACGCGCCAGATCAAGAATCTCCTGACGATCGGCGGGCAGGATGTAGCCCGCCTTGATCGTCATATCCAGCGAAGCGGCGAATTTCCTCAGATATTCGGATCTTCCCGCGGGATACAGATGATCGAGCGCCGGTTTGTCAAGAGGTTCGCTGAACCCAACCAGTTGGGCTTGCGGCGATCCCCCAACGCCGGCCAACCGCTCAGTCGGCACATCAACCCAGGGTGTGCGGATACCGCCCAAGGCGTTGCCGTTGACATCGAGGGCGAGCTTCGGTGGCTGATCCGCCGTCAGCGTCAAAGGTTGCGCCTTCGGCGGTGCCCTGCCGGTCCGCAGCCAGCGATCCATCTGCCATAAGGCCGCCTCCGTGACGTAATGATGCTGGGGAGCATTGTTCATTGGTTTTTCAAGCTGCATGCCTCGCAACACGTGCATGGGCGCCCAGGCGGCCGCCAGTTGTTCGATGGGTATCGACCCCGAGTCGATGGCCCCGACTGCGAACAGATAGTTGTCAGCGTGCGCGGTTCCGGATATCTCCCAGATGCGGAGTCGATTCGTATCCGGCTGACGGGCGGCATGGAAGCCGATGCTGCCGGCAAGTCCCATGAGGTCGGTTTCGGTGATGACTTCCATCACAGGCACGCGCAGGTCGCTGCGTAACCGAACCGCCTCGCGCATGCGCTCCGGGGGCGCACCGATGATACTGCTGCCGTCGAGCGATGCGACAATTCCGGAACGAGAGTGAATCACGATTCCGTCGTACACCCTTGCGAGTGGATCAACAGCGTTGACGTAGGCTCCGAGAAAAAACGCGGATTGGGATTCACCCATCGCAATGACGCGCTTGACCTGCAGCGGACCGAGCAACTTCGAGACCTGCCTGCCTTTCAGCAAGCCACCGGTCTGTGAGTAAATATCAAAGGAAAAGGCGTCTCCCGGGTGCGAGAGTCGACCATACCGCGCGGGATCCACGGTTTTCAGAGGCCGGGCCGGTGAACCATTGACACTCGGACCCCCTTCGACGCCGACCTTCTGCGCGGACACTCCTACATAGGCGTAGCCGCCACGCAGCAGTTCGCGATGCACGGTTGACCAGTCCACCGGCACGTCGAGGCCGCCGCTGACATTCATCCATTCGACGACGACCGTGCCATTGAACTTGTGCGCGTCATGCGGCCTGATGACGACGATTCGAGTGGCGAAGGGCGCGGTCCCATCGGGCACCGCATTCCAATGGCCGTCAATACTGGCCTCGCCCGCCACTTTGTACGCCGTGGCGGTGCCGGCGACGGAAAATTCCGCCGTCGTATAGTCAAATGTGTTCAGGTCGAAGTTTCCGAGCATGAGAGCAGGCTTGCCCGGCATAACCGTCACCACCGGCTCGTCCGCATGAGCGCCGCGGACAGCCGGCAGGAGCGCCAAGCCAACGCCAACAAACCCGGAGAGTAAGGTTCGTCCCGGGCGGTGCTTCAGGTGATTCTTGCTTGTATTAGTCACGTTATGATCCCATCTCTCTTTGCCTTGCTACGGCTGTCCACCCGCTAAAGAGCCGGTCAGGTTGCAGTCAAACTTGCGGATGCGGCGCCTAGGCTCATAAGCGCCGTCTGCGTCGTATTGCACGATTGACCTATCAAAGGTAGCGCGTGCGTCGATGTCACCAGGTCCGGTCCGATTCACGAATCCGCCCACTGCCGACCACGGAAGGAACCAAAGGGCCATCGTGCTGCGGTCCGGCCACGGTCCAATCATGCGGCACTGAAGGCGCGAATCCCGGCAACAGGCGCCGGACGTCACGGACTCGCGTCGCCAACTAAGTTAGCGGCAGGCCACAGCCCTGTCTTTTCGGTGAGTACTCAGTTTGTTACTGTGAGTATCGTCATCGACCACCGGATGTCCGGCTCATTGGGCTGTCTTCGGCCGGGTACGAGGCACACGCGGAAAGGCCGCGATTGGCCACCCTAAACGCGACGTGGTATAGAATTGAGCTTTCATCGGCGGGCTGCCACGCATGTCCACCGGTTCAATCTGATCGGACCAATATGGAGGGCCGCGGCGGCCCATATTTGCCTTAGTAGAGCGAACGTCACGCGGGTAAGCCGTCGTTAACGGACAATGTTCGCTATGCATGGGCCGAGGATTCGCAAATGAGAGCGCGCAGAATTGCCGTTGCCGACGACATGGATGCTCGTAGCGGATTGAAGCTTGGCGATCTCGCCGAATCAATTGGAACACAATTGTATTACGCGCAGCGCGCCTCATCAATCAATCTTGCCGCCCGGCTTACCAGTGTCGGCTTCGGCTCACGCAATGTCACCTTGCTTACCCTGATTCACATGAATCCCGGCGCTCCTCAGGGGCGCATTGCCGAGGCCGTAAATCTGGATCGATCCACCATTGTTCCTATCATTGACAAATTGGAGTGCGACGGTTTCGTGGAACGACGCCCGGCGGATCACGATGCGCGCTCCAAGGGTCTATGGCTCACTCGTAAGGGCGCGCGAATTGTAGATCGTGTCAAAAATATTCAGACCGCTCACGAAACCAACCTGCTGTCCGGATTCAGTCAATCGCAGAAGAAGCTGCTTCATCACTTCCTGCGCCGGATGACCGACAATGCCACGCTCTCCGATCCACATGAATTGTCGTGACGAAGCCTTGCTGTTCCAGGCTGACTACCTGTTTGGATGCAGGCCGCGCGCCAGTGCGTTGATGAGAATGGACCGAAATTGCTTTGCGACCGTGGTCATCAGGAGGCCATCAAAACCGTGAAAGGCGCCGGGTACGACATGGAGTTCTGTCACCACGCCAGCGCCCATCAGGCGCCGCGCATATTCGACATTCTCGTCCGCGAACAAATCGATTGAGCCCACGCCAATAAAGGTCGGCGGCAGGCCGCTCAGTTCCGACTCTCGGGCAGGCACGGAGCCATGCGGTACAGAATCTGAACCGGCGGGGACGCCAAGCAGTGACGTCCAGCCGAATTCATTATCCTCCGCGCTCCAGACGACCATGCCCACATGGGGCGGAGCCCTTCGACTGCTGCCGGTTCGGTCATCGAGCATAGGATAGATGAGCGCCTGGAAAATCAGCGGAACCTCGCCGCGATCGCGCGCGGCAATTGCCAACATCGCTGCATGCCCGCCACCCGCACTGTCTCCCATCACGGCAATGCGCATGCGGTCAACTCCAAGTTCATCGGCGTTCTTGTAAAGCCAAAGCAGAGCCGCATAATTGTCATTGAGCGCTCCCGGGAAGCGCGTTTCTGGCGCGAGTCGGTAGTCAACAGTGACGATTACACAGTCGAGGGCCACGGCCAGATCCTGCAGGTTGTGGATCGACGACCGGGCATCCAGCATGACAAAACCTCCGCCGTGCATATGAAGAATCGCAGGCCGATGAGCGGTAGCGGCCACTCCGGCATTGATGACATAGACGCGCACGGCGGGCGACCCGGCTGTTCCGGCGATCAGGCGGTCCACGAAAGGCGGTGCTTCCGATGTTGGTTGAGAGAAATCCACCCTACGCCGCGTAACCAGCGTTTCGTTTGACAGCCGAATTGTCCCCACCAACTGCCGCATCGGTTCCATAAAGGGGCGAAGCTCCGGATGCACGAACGGGAGGGGATCAAATCCCGCCGCCGCTGAAAGACCGTGGGGAAAGCTGTCCGCGCCGATGCATGAGTCGATCGCATAGCCGGCTCGTCCGCCAGGCGTGCCAGATCCCCGATGATCATTTCGCGTCATAGATCCACCCTTGCCGTTAGAGCCAGTCCGGAGGACAGCGCCCCAGAGCCTACTGGCCGCATTGCGGGGTGTTGCGTCAAACGCATGGATTTCCACCCCTCAGCGCCTTACATTGAAATAGTCCCTGAATATGCCACACGACAATTTCATTGGCTTCTCCAGGAGTACTGCAGGATTTGTTGCACGGCAAAATGCGCGTCTGGGAATGTTGTTTGCCTATCAAACATAATTGTTGTTAGCCCAAACAGTTCATGCTAGTCTCAGCTGCAAAGGTAGATGCCAAAGAGCGTCCCGATGACAGGTGTAAATCGCCTCGTTGCGGCATGCCAGGCGGACAGGGGAGGGACCCGGCCATGTATCGTACCGGCCGAATAGAGCCACGGACGCGCAAGGCGTTGTTTCGGTGCGACAATGCCGAGGTTCGATGGTCGGACCTAAAAGTAGGCGCGACGTTCGGGTCGTTGTCGAGTGTCCCAAGGGAGCGGCATGGCGTATTGGACGCCGGGGGTCGTACGGCAAACGGCTGGACTATTGTGCGCATTTCCGATGCGACAGAATCCGCTTCTTTGAGCGGGCAGGCTGACCGCAAAGGCATCGACCTTCACGAGCGCTATATCGCCCGTATATCCGTTAACCGGAAGCACAAAATCGTCGGGTGCGTACCTGCGCACAGTTACCCATCGTGCTCGCTGACATTGGATTGCGGGATCTTGCGTGCGGTTCACGAACAGTTGCGTGACGGCGAGACGATATGCTTTGCAATGCCGCGGCAATTCGTTGATCAGCGACTCGCCATGGCCGAGGAAATTTGCGGGCGGCTGATCGATGTTCGTTCCGGACTCGGACGCGTCGTTGAACATTGTCTTGAGGCATTGCAAGTGCATGCTACGGAGATGTCTGATGCGGAATTTGCAAAGGCGGCGCAAGTCGTTGGCGAGTTGGTGGTCGCGGTGCTGGGGAATCACCGCGGCGATAATACGGACGGACGTCCAATGAGGACGAGGAACCTCGCGCGTGTAAAACGCGCGATAAGGGCGCGGCTCGCAGATCCGGAATTACAGCTGTCTGAAATTGCCGAGGAGTGTGGCCTTTCTCTGAGCTATATGCACAATCTATTTCGTGACGATGGAAACACCGCCTGGCAGTATTTGAAATCCCAACGCCTGCAATGCGCCAGAACCTTGCTGGATATATCAGATGAGCAGCCCATGACGGTAACCGAGGCTGCCATGGCCTGCGGCTTTTCCAATATGTCCCAATTCAGCACCGCTTTTCGGCGCGCTTTTTCGGTTTCTCCGCGCGAGGTCTTGCGCCGCCGTGAACGGCTGGGCCGGGCGACAATTTAGGATGCTGACCCGACTCAGGAGACTTCTCGACGCGCCGATTTTCAAGTTCGGCGGAGTCGAGGCATGTTGGTGCGGAGTTCAGCGCATTGCGGCGGCCGCCGTTGCCCTGGCCGTGGCGATATCCGCCGTGCCGGCAGCCAGCGAAGAGCTGCCAATTCCAGATCAGTCCAACGCCATCGCTTTGCGGCAAGGCGGTGCGGCAGTGGCCGGAGAGCAATGGGAGCGCTTATATGCGAGCTATCGCAGAATCCGCAACGTCACGATCCCTACACTGACTCCATTCTTGCCGGACCCGGCCAAGGCGACCGGCGCGGCCGTAATTGTTGCTCCGGGTGGTGGTTTCTTCGAGCTGGAAATCGACCATGAAGGATACATGGTGGCGCAATGGCTCGCCGATCATGGAATAGCGGCCTTTGTATTGAAGTATCGGCTGCAGGAATCGCCGCGAGACGAGAAAGCCTTCACCGCGTGGCGGGACAGGCGGCTCGCGCCCTTGACCAAGCCACCCGCTGCGGCACATGGCAACGTCGTGGCGGCCGACTTCAGTACGCCGGCGGAGGCGCTGGAGGATGGGATAGCAGCGATTCGGCTGGTGCGTGCACGAGCCAGCAACTGGCATCTCGATCCCGCGCGCGTTGGCTTTTGCGGATTTTCTGCCGGCGCGATTCTCACGTTGAGCATGGGGATGAATGCGGACGCGGCCGTCCGGCCGGACTTCATCGCGCCGATATATGGCCCCATGGGTGAACTTGCGGTACCTGATTATGCTCCCCCCATGTTCACGGCGATCGCTCTGGATGATTTCCTGATTCCGGCCAGCAATGGGCGGCATCTGGGGCTCATCTATTCCTGGAGGTCGGCCGGCCGGCCCGTGGAGGCGCATCTGTATGGCAGCGGTGGTCACGGATTCGGCATGGCAGGCAGGAAGCGCGCGCTTGCCTTATGGATCGACGAGTTCTACGCCTGGATGTTCGACAGCGGCTTTCTCAGACCCGCGTCGTAGCATAGGTGTCTGCGGTGGAGTCTTGAGGTGCGCAATGGGCGTTCCCGGCGGCGATCCCGTACAACCGGGCCGGAGCCGTGTCGAAGGCTGTCAGTGCGTGGATTGATTTCGCGTTGGACCTGATCGTTATCTGGGGACTCGGTATGAGAAATTTCGCAGGCGGACGGCGTCCGGTCACGTTACTGCTTGTCGCGATGGTCGCGATGTCGGCAGCTGGGTGGAGTCCGTCGGCAGCAGCGGCAACAGCGAAACTGCTCACCTGTGACGACTCGATGAAAGCCGCCTTCAAACCCGATGACTTGACGACCGTCATTGCCGTGAAAGCCTTTAGGAAGGGGCAACCGCTCTTATTGTCCGGTGCGCAAACTGAACGGACACCCATAGCGGCCAGCGACCTCTGCATGGTGAAACTCAACGTCGGTCCCGGGAACCCGGGTCCGGCGGATGCGCCGTCCACGTCGCCGGGGATCGGTATCGAGGTTTGGCTGCCCACGGCGGCGAACTGGGACGGACGCGTGCATGCCATCGGGGGCAATGGCTGGTCTGGTGGCAATGCGGGATCGCCTATACGTATTGCGGATTCGATGAACTCGGCCGGCATTGCCGCGTCCGAAGGAGCAGTCACGTCCACCTGCGATTCGGGCCATAGCGGATTTAATCCGGCAATGCCTGATTTGGCGACGACCAACGCTGCGTTTGCCCTGGATCCGGATGGCACGCTCAGCAAGGCGCAGTGGAGAGATTTCTCCTGGCGTAGCATCCATGAGCAGGCTGTGAAGACCAAGGCGCTCGCGACCGCCTACTACGGGCAGCCGCCGAAGCATGCTTACTTTGACGGGGGCTCGCAGGGCGGTCGGCAGGGGTACAAATTGGCGCAGGAGTTTCCGGCGGATTACGACGGTATCGCCGCGATCTATCCGGCGATAAATTGGACACGTTGGTCAGTCGCCGATCTCTACGGACGGATCGTTTTCCAGCGCGACCTTGACGGGGTGCCGTTAACCGAAGCGCAGCAGGACCTGGTCTCAAACGCTGCGATCCATGCCTGCGACGTGGTCGGCGGCCTGCATCTGGGGTATATCATGGATCCAGCGGCCTGTCGCTACGACCCTACGAGGGATTCGAGCGTCCTTTGCACGGCGGACGGTGGCAACCATACAGGCACCGACTGCGTCACCAAGCTGCAGGCTAATGCCGTCAATAAGATCTGGTACGGCATGACCGCTGATGGGTCGGTTCCGTCACCCGCCGTGGACAATGGCTGGGATACGTCGCCGGGCGGGGCCCGTCGATGGTTCGGACCGTCACGGGGATCGTCGCTTTATGGGGCCGGCCTGCGAAAGGTACTGGCGGCATCTTTTGAAACCGGCCCCAGGAGAGATATGCCGGCCAAGAAGAATGGAGCGCCCGAGAGCACTGCCGGTCCTGACCGCGGTGCTGGGGGGGATATGGTGGCGCTTGCATGGCAGAACCCCACCCTGGCAGGCCCGGAGTACCGAAATGCGTCGGGAAACGGTCAGGGCATTTGGCTGACACTCTCGTATCTGCAATTTGCCAACGTGTTCGATCGCGCTGTGGCGCTTCAGCCTGCATTTGACAACGTTGATGCAACAAATCCCGATTTGGCGGCTTTCCAGGCGCGCGGCGGAAAGCTGCTGACATGGCAAGGTCTCGACGATACGGTTGTGCTCACGCAAGGGACGATTGATTACTACAGGCAGGTCATCAACAGAATGGGCGGACTCGCCAATGTTCAAAGCTTCTTCAGACTTTATCTTGTCCCTGGCATCGGCCATTCTTCCACTAATGGTTCGGCGAACTCGGACGCCAATCCCCCTACGGTGGGAACGATGCAATTCTACGATCTGATGGTCAACTGGGTGGAAAAAGGCGTTGCACCAGACCGCGTCGAGATTGAGTCTCCGGCAGGCACTTCGGATCGAATTAGCCAGCCGCTATGCCCCTATCCTCAGAAGGCGACGTACAGGAGCGGTGATCCGCACGTGACCGGGAGCTATTTCTGCAGGTAAGCCGCGCGGCCGTTTCGATGCCCTGCGGACCTGGAAGCGCATGTGCAGCGCAGGCAGGCGACTAATGAGGCACAGACAGGCGGCGGCGGCGCCCGCAGGCCGTCTCATGTTGATTTTGGAGGGGACCGAAAGGCCACGTTACATCGCCCGCGTCCAGTCGCGCACCCGATGCCGCGGCAGGTAGCGGCAACCAACGAAGATCCCAGTGCTCTCCGATCCACAACGCGGCCGAGCGTCAACGACGTCCGCCGGCGATTTCCCAAAGTTGCGGATATGACCCCACGTTCTGCGGCCGACATGCGCCGTCGATAATGGTCAAGCCAGCTGGCACTACGCTCAGAATACCCACAGAAAAATATGGTGTACCGACAGAAAAGCGTCCGGCGCGGGGGTTGAATAGAGTGCACAACATGATCGTTGGCGAATGTGCATCGCTCTGGATCCCGGCACGTCAGAGATTGTCAATTTAGTGGGCGCGTCCCTCTGCGGCGGCATCGCAATCAAAGATGCCATCGCCCTGGTACCTTCGACGCCATGACGCCGCTGTTGAGTCTTTGGCACTGCAGGAGAGGCCGCCTCACACCGCGCCGACGGCTGTCTCTGAACATTGGGTCACTTAAGGGGGGTGAAATATGAAATTGCGATCTCAACACCTGCTCTGCGGGTTTGTTGTTCTGGCTTTCTCGGGATTGGCGGACGCTCAAATGCCGGCGGACACAAAGACACCCGCAGCGAGCGCTGCAAACGGAGCCGCCTCCTCGGCGGCACAGACCGCGTCGAACGAATACGGCGAACAACTCCAGGAGGTCGTCGTCACGGCCCGGCGCAAGGCTGAGAATCTACAAAATGTACCCGAAACCGTAGATGTGGTGAGTTCCGCGGACGTCCAGAAGTACAACATCCTGACCATGCTGGATGTGCAGAAGCTGGTGCCGGGACTCACGCTCACGGACGGGCACGGTTTTGCCCAAACCGCTTCGATGCGCGGCATTGATTACAATCAGGTGCAGGCGGCACCGGCGACCGTGGCGTTCTACCTGAACGACATCCCGGCCAGAGCCAATCAGGTTTTCCAGGCGTTTTACGATCTCAGCCAGGTCGAAGTCCTGCGCGGGCCACAAGGCACTGTCCGTGGCGACACGGCGCCATCGGGCTCGATCACCCTGACCACCACGAGACCAGACCTCGATAGCATTGGTGGGTACGCCTCGGCGTCCGTTGGCGAACAGCAGACTACCAATGTGCAGGGAGCGATAAACGTTCCAATCGTGCAGGGTAAGTTCGCGATCCGCGTGGCCGTCCTCCGGGATGAAAACTCGGTCGATGACGTGCAGAGCGTATTCAATCCAACACCGCCGCACGAGGAATCGGATGCCGCGCGTGTGTCGGCTCGATTTCAGCCTACCGATGACGTCAGCGCGGTCGTGATCTACCAGCATCTGATAAGGAAAGACATCAACTATAACGGCGGCGCCTTCGGCAATGGGTCGCCCGGCGTGCCCGGAGATCCCCTCGCGCCAGCCGGTTTCAACGGGCCCCAGATTGGCATTTACGCTCGTCAGACCAACGCCGCCAGCCCGGCATTGGCTGAATACCACGGTGACATGGTTCAGGCGCTCCTGGACTGGACCTTTCACGGCCAGCGGCTCAGTTACACCGGCGGATTTAACCATGACACGAGCTTCAACCCGCTTTGTGTTCCAGCGAACATTGCCCCTTTTCCCTGTTTCGCCCAGGTCAACAGCAGTACGGAGCAGGATTGGACGCACGAGCTGCGGCTCAATTCAGTCGAGCCGCTCTTCAACCACTTGGACTACACCGCGGGGTATTTCTACAATGAAACCAAAGTTCCAACGACCGTCGGATTAGCGCCCACGTTCCTTGGCGGCGCCTTCGGTTCGCCCCTCGGCCCGCCTGTTCCAGGTGCCCCTAACTATAATTACGCCGTCCAGGGCACCTTGCTGACCAACCCCAACTTGGTGCGGGAGAACGCGGTCTACGGAAGCTTGACGTACCATCTGGATCAGAAGACCGAGATAACAGGCGGAGTTCGCTGGGGCGCCTATCTGCACACGATTACGACCGACATTTCCTTTCTCCCGACGCACACCGCGTTGGCGCTGCCGGGCGCCATCTGCGGCTTCATAGGGGGAAATTTCGGAGCCACGTATCCGGGTGTTTGCGATTTTCCGGTGAACGTGCCCACGTTTCACACGGTCTATGGCGCAGAGCCTCACCCGATCCTCTACAACGTGGAACTTTCACATCGGTTCAACGACGACTTGATGGTTTATTTCAAGACGGGAACCGGCTTTCGGGCTAGCAACATCAACCTCGGCCTCGCGGTCTCCACGTCGAATCCGGCGCTCTCGCCGTATCTCTTTCCCAAAGACGAGAAATCCACGAGCTATGAGGTTGGCACAAAAGCAGATTTCTTCGACAAGCGCTTGATGTTTGACCTCGACTATTACCACCAGACCTATTCGGGCTATTTCTATAACACTCAGCCGGCCTATTTCCTGGACATCAATGGGCCGTCAACCTCCGTCTCCACCCTTTCCTTCACCACCAATGTTCCGGCGGTGGTCGATGGTGTTGAATTAACGGCGAATGCCAAGGTCACGAAGAACTGGAGCATCTCCGGCAGTTTCAGCTGGGCGAATGGACGACTGAGCAATGCGTCAATTCCCTGCAACAGCAGCAAGTTTAATGGCGTTGTAGACAATATCGCGCCGACGGTGGCGCAATTTCAGGCGGCTGGACAATCTGTCGCGCTGTGCAAGTCCGATGCCTCCACCTCCACTGCTCCTCCCTGGAATCTCACTCTTCAGTCGGAATATAACCACCCGGTAAATGGGAATGTGGACGGCTTTATTCGCGGGCTCGTGTATTTCTATCCTCGGAATGCCAACGCGAGCTTGAACTACGTGGTACCAGCATATGGATTGACAGATGTGTTCCTCGGCCTCCGCGGCGCTAATACGAAATGGGAATTGTCCGTGTACGGGAAGAATATCCTTGGCAACCAGACAGCCACGAGCATCGGCGCGACGGACACGTGGCCGGCCGGCTTGTCGGCATTCTTCGGGCCGGACACCGGATATTTCAGCGTGACGCTCCCGCCGCCGCGGCAGTTCGGGGTAGCGCTGCGGTATGCGTTCGGGTCTGACTGAAGGTCTGCGCTGATATGAGTTGCGTTCAGCCCGCGTCTACCCCCGGCGCCGGGCCGAGCGTTACGTCGAAGCCGCGCGCAGCAGCCGCTGCGCGCGGCGTTCGGCTCATGGCCATGTCCAAGGTGCAGCGGACCGACGACTCCAGCAGGTCACGTGTATAGGACAAAACGATTGGGCCGCAGCATTCCTACATCACCGCGAACGGCGCCCGCCTCGGTCGGGTTGCGTTGGCTATCCCCATATGGGGATGCCCGGCGTTGAGGTCGAGTGATAGGCTGATCTTTGCACCCAATCCTGCCGAAAAGGCACACCGGTGATCTGGCCACGCCCTTCAGGTCCGAACATTGTCCTCAATCATAGCAAGGGGGAATGGCAGTGATGATTGACGTAAATGTACGCCTGGCGCACAGCCAAAGATTGCCTTTATGCGTGAGGCTGGCGGCTGCCACTGCGGTGGCCGCTCTGGCGGCCCTAATGCCGATATCACCGTCAGTGGCGGCGGCGCCGGAGGTGAAAGTCCACCAGGGTATGCTGCAGGGCGTGGCTCTCAGCGACGGCGTGTCGGCGTTCCTGAATGTTCCGTTTGCCACGCCTCCCATCGGTTCGCTGCGCTGGAAACCGCCGCAGCCCGCGGTGCCCTGGAGCGGTGTCCGCCAAGCCGTGAAATATGGCGAAGCGTGCACGCAGGACCCGAAGGGATATGGCAGCCTGTTCGCCGATGGTGGAAGCGAAGATTGCCTGAACCTCAACATCTGGACACCCGCCCTGAAGCCACGTGCGCGTGCGCCGATTATGGTGTATGTGCATGGTGGCGGCTTTACCGGCGGTGCGGGTACCATACCGTCATTCGACGGCACGGCGCTTGCTCACAAGGGCGTGGTGGTAGTGACGATCAATTACCGTCTCGGCGTCTTCGGATTCCTTGCCCATCCCGAACTCACCCGCGAATCTCCGAACAGGACATCGGGCAATTACGGCCTCGCCGACCAGCTTGCGGCGCTGCACTGGGTAAAGGAAAACATCAGGGCATTCGGCGGAGATCCTTCGCATATCACTATTTTTGGCCAATCGGCCGGAGCGATCAGCGTGACGGATCTAATGACCTCGCCGCTGAGTCATGGACTTTTTCAGGGCGCCATTGCGGAAAGCGGCACGCCGTTGCTGAGTGGCGCGGGCATGCAGCTGGCACAGGCCGAGCGGCAGGGAAGCGCGTTCGCGGATGCGCAAGGCGCGGCGTCGATCGCGCAACTGCGCGCTATGC
>Ga0209698_10001092_pt1 | contig 31196 bp, 23 predicted proteins | sample LitLauG_LLR_2012_FD_187203 | JGI IMG/M metagenome (GOLD analysis project Ga0209698, IMG submission 187203) | Freshwater sediment microbial communities from Pennsylvania, USA - Little Laurel Run_MetaG_LLR_2012 (SPAdes) (version 2) | ecosystem: Environmental > Aquatic > Freshwater > Creek >... | reverse complement strand
GGGCATGCGCGGTCCGCAAAACGCCGGCCTGCTGCTGGGCCGCAAGGATTTGATCGAAGCCGCGGTGCGCAACAACAGCCCTAATTCGGACGCGGTGGGGCGCGGCATGAAAGTCTCGAAGGAGCAGATCGTCGGCATGGTGGCCGCAGTCGATTGGTTCTTGAGCCAAACCGACGCGAGCATGGAAGCCGAGTTTCACCGCCGCGCGGATCGCATCGCCGCACAGTTGAAAACCATCCCCACGATGGAGGCGCGCGTCGAAATTCCGCACGTTGCAGCCAACGCCGTGCCGCACCTGCTGCTGCGCTACGACCCGTCAAAGATCAAAATCGCCCCGCGCGAAGTCATGGCGGAGCTTCGAAAAGGCACGCCCAGCATCGAGTTGAATCCGATGACGGGCTCGAAAAACGGCGGTGGGTTGACGTGCGATGAAAACACCATCGTGGTCGGCGTGTGGATGCTGCAGCCCGGCGAGGACCTGATCGTTGCCAAGCGCCTCAAAGAGGTGCTGCAGAAGGCGATCGCCTAGACCATTTTCTGGTCTTCTGTAAGCCGAAATTCGCATGGCGGCTCACAGCGTTATTGGAAGCGCGCCGACGATTGTCGCCACTCTACTTCACCAACCACACCGCGCTTCCATGAGCCTCGAGTGTGGCGCTGACTCTCGGACCTTTCGTCAATTGGCCTGACCACGCCTCCGTCGCTATGCCCGGCTTCAGTCCGAACTCCGCCCACGCGCGATCCACTTTCATCGCGCTTTCGCTCAGGTTGAACAAAGCCAACGCGTGCTCGCCTCCTGGTAAGTCCGCGGTCCACGCCACAAAATCGCCCTCGCGCATCACCTGCCGCGACGCCGTGGCCTTCTGGTCGATCTTTAAAATCGCCGCATTCGTCAGCAGCCGCAGCGTTGCTTCATCAAGCAGCGTCAGATTCGCGCCCACGATGAGCGGACTCCTCGCCATGGCCCACAAGCTGAGCTGCATGCGCTGTTCCGCCTCCGTCAGCCGCGTGTGCCTGGGCCCTGGACCCACGTCCGGATGAGGCCGCAGCTCGCCTACCGGCAACATATCGGCATCGGGCCAATTCCCGGGCCTAGTAAACTGCGCCCACTTCGCAGCCGTCTCAAACTGATTTTTCACGCCCGTGGGAAAGCCTCCCTTGCCCTCCCACAAGTCCCAGACGTCGTCTGAGATGCGCCACATCTGCGCGAGCGTCGCAACCTCGGGCTGGTGTTCGAGCGCGGTCGGCCCCGGCGAAAGGCTCAGCACCATTTCTCGCCCGCTGCGCCGAATCGCTGTGGCGATCTGCCGGATCTCGCTCGCTTTATAGGGATGGTCCGAAATGCAATCGACTTTTAGAAAGTCCACGCCCCAGGCCGCATACTGCCGCGCCAGTGCGTCGTACCAGGCCTGCCCGGCTTCATTGTCTTTAACGCCCCAACTGGTGGGATCCCAGGGGCACGCGTCCGTCACATCGGCGGCGTCGCGAGCCAGGAACTTCGTCCCCTCGATCGGCAAATTGCGCGCGACACTCTCGCGCGGAATCCCGCGGATCACGTGGATGCCGAACTTCAGCCCCTGCACATGCAACCACCGGCTCAGTTCGGAGAACCCGGTGTTCGCGCCCTTGTCGAGCGCCGACGGAAACCGCGCGGGTACGGGAATGTATCTCCCGAACCCGTCCAGTTCATAGCGGAGCCGCTCCGGCTTCCCCCGGTCCTCCGGGTTCTGCATGTACCAGCCCTCGTCGATCACCGCGTAGGTGTAACCCGACGCTTTCAGCTTCGACGCCATCGCCTCCACGTTGTCGCGAAACTCCTGCTCATTAATCCGCAGCCCGTAGGAGTCCCAACTGTTCCACCCCATCGGCGGCCCCTGCGCCAGCAGCACCGTCGAGCTCAGCAAAAAGGTTCGAAAGATCACGGCAACATTCTATCGCCCATCGGGCGTCGTGTAGAATACCTCCATGGATCGTCGAATGTTCCTGCAACTGGCGGCGGCGCCTGCTTTGCTGGGAGCCGTAGAAACGCCCTCATATAAAATCGTTACTCCTTTTCATGCAGCCGCTGCTCATCCTTATCGCGGACAGGTGACTCAAGTCCGTTCTGAAACCGTCATAGACCCGGCCACCGAACACGTGGACCAGCCGAGCGTGGACCGCATGCTCTCTACTGGGATGACTTCTCTCACCGGCCAAAAATCGGAGCGCGACGCCTGGGCTTCGTTTTTCAACGCCGATGATGTGGTCGGAATTAAGGTGAACTGCTCCGGCGCGCCGGTGATGTGCGCCACGCCTGAAGTGGTGGGCGCGGTGGTGCGCAACCTGATGTCGGTAGGCGTCAAGGCCACCAATATTTATATCTACGAGCGATTTCTCGATCAGCTCACCAGCGTCCATTACGACCGCTTCGTGCCGCAGGGCGTGAATATTTTTGCCGTCGAGACGCCGCGCGGATCGCTGCTGAATTACGATCCGAAGGTCTACGTCGAAACCAGCTTTTTCGGCGAAGACGACACGCGTTCCTCGCTGGCGCGCCTGGTGACGGAGCGCTTCACCAAGATCGTCAACCTGCCGAACGCCAAGGAACATCAGGCCGCGGGCGTCACCGGATGCCTGAAAAATATGGCCTACGGCGATTTCTCGAACGTCGCGCGCTCCCACATGCGCGAAAAAACCAACACGCTGTCTTTCATCGGGACGCTCGCTTCCGTCGAGCCTCTGCGGTCGAAAGTGGTGTTGAACATCATGGACGGTATCCGCGGGGTGTGGCACGGCGGACCTTTCTCGGAGGAGAAAAAGTATCGTTTTTACCCTAAAACGATGATGTTCGGTACGGACCCCATCGCCATGGACCGCCTGCTGCTCGATATGATCGAGGAGAAACGCAAGGCGGAGGGCGCACCGAGCCTGTTCGACCGTTCCATGGATCTGATCGACCGCAGCCAGGGCTCGCATCTCAATTTCCACAAGAACACGTTTATCCGCGAGCCTGGGCACATCGAATACGCGGCCAAGCATTTCAACATGGGCGAATACGATCTGGCCAAAATCAAGATCGCGCACCGAGAGGCATAAAAATGCTCGCCGCATTATTACTTCCCAGTCTGCTCGCCGGAGGCACGGACGCTCCACCGGACGCCGTCAGCTTAATCGAGCCGAAGGTGCTCTATCGCGCCAATGAGGCGTCCGCCACGCGCGCCCCCTGGCTGCAAGCCAACGGGTGGAGGATTCTCCGCTCGCCGGGCCGGACGTTTGTGTATCGCGTAAAGGGTCCATCCGCCGCGCTCGCCGCAGCCGAGGCGTTCGCCTTCGGGGCGCGCGCGCTGATCTCCACCGACGCACCAGGCGAGGCGGCCTTCGCGCCGATGCTGGAGTTTCTGAAAGCGCTGCCGGCAGCGGAGGCGGCTCCAGTGGCCGATTTCGGTGTGATCGACGACAAGACCGACGTTTCCGCCGAACTGCTGAATCTGCTCACGCGCTCCAATCTGCTCTATAAAATCGAGCGCATGCCCGATCCGGCGCTGAAGATCAACGTGCGCCTGGGCACGCCCGATTATCCTTTGGAAGAGGCGAAAAACCCGGGTATGATGTCCCATAAGATCCGCGCCCAGTTGGGCGACGACAACCGCTCGTTACGGATTTACGGGAGCGAAACGGTGGTGGCGCGCCTGCTCACCGGAAGCGCTGGCGCGCGCGTGATGCTGCTCAATTACTCCGGACGCCCGGTGCTGGGCCTGCGCGTCCGCGTCAAGGGCGTCTATTCCCAAGGTGAACTGCGCGCGTTCGGTCTGGATGTGTCTAAAGGCGCTGCCAAACCCACCGATTGGACCTCCGACGCCACGGGCACCGAATTCACCGTGCCGGAACTCCGTTCCTTCGCCGTAATCGACTTGAACTAAAAATTTCCCCGTTTTTGCTCTGGCGGAAAATCGATTTTTATGGCAGGATATCAGGACACACAGGGTTACACACGTGTGAATGCTCTGTTCACAGGGGAGATCGAACGATGAAGCAGGTCCAGATTCTTGCAGCCGCCGCGTTGTTCGCGATGGCGGCTCACGCGCAGCTCGCGACGACAACCTCGTTGGTCGGCACAGTGACCGATTCCTCCGGCAAGGTAATTCCGGGCGCGAAGGTCACCGCGACTGAGACTCGAACGCTGGATAAGTACACCGCCGTGACCAACGGCCAAGGTGCGTACACCGTGGAGTTCGTCCGCGTGGGCACCTACAACGTCACGGTGGAGCAGCCCGGTTTCCAGAGGGTGACGAAAACCAACATCATCGTCGACATCGACCAGATCGTGCGTACCGACGTCACGCTGCCCGTCGGCGCGGTGTCGCAATCGGTGACCGTTGAGGCGACCGTCTCCGCCATCAAGACCGACGACGCCGCAGTCTCGGAAATTTTGAGCACCCGCAATGTGGCGGAGCTGCCTTTGAACGGACGCGACCCCATGTCGCTGGCCGCTACCACCCCCGGCGTGACCCTGGGCGTGAAGTCGTCCACCACCGGCATCCCTCCGGGCGAGGATTTCAACGGTGCCGGCACGCGCGAGATTCAGAACAGCATGTCGCTGGACGGCATCAGCATCATGAACAACCTGATCACCACCACGCCAGTGCGTCCCATGGTGGAATCGGTGGCGGAAGTAGAGGTGCAGACCGGCACATATTCCGCGCAGTACGGCTCGTATTTAGGCGTCCACATCAACATGGTGACGAAATCCGGCAGCAACGATCTGCACGGCGCACTGGTGGAGTTTCTGCGCAACCAGGTGTTGGACGCGCGCAATTTTTATACTCTGCCGACGCCCGCCAATCCGCTGGCCAAGAAGCCTCCGCTGCGGCAGAATCAGTTCGGCTACGAGCTCGACGGCCCGGTGCGGATTCCGAAACTCTACGACGGCCGCAATAAGACGTTTTTCATGAGTTCTTATGAAGGTTACCGCCTGGTGCAGTCCTCGACGGCGCTGTCCACGGAAATGCCCGCGGCGTTCTTCACCGGCAATTTTTCCAGCGTGCCCACGGGCAGCATCACTGGCGGCGCGATCAAGGATCCGCTGAACGGCAACGCGCCGTTCCCTGGCAATGTGATCCCCACCGCACGCCTGTCCAGCATCGTGGCGCAGTTGCAGAAATGGTATCCGGCATCGAACCTGCCTGGACTCGCCAGCAACTTCTCGGTGCCTGTGCCCACCACCATCGGTAACGATCAGACGGTGGACCGCATCGACCAGAACATCGGCGACAAGATCCGTTTGTACGTTCGCGCGCATTATCAGAATGAGAATGTGTTCGCTGGAAACGCCATCCCCGTGAACGCCAGCACCATCCCCGTGACGACGACGAATTACACGGTGGGTTACACGCACACGCTGACGCCCAACCTGGTGAACGATTTTCGCGTCGGCCGCAACCATCTGGCGACGGACAATCTGAACTACTTCACTGTGAACGGCATCAAGGGCGCCGGCGCCGGTCTGGGCATCACCGGCTTCAACGGCGACACACTGTACGGAAATCCCGGCATTCCGGAGTTCAACGTCACCGGCTTCAACGGACTCGGTAACTCCGGCTCGGATTGGTATCAGTACGACAGCACCTATCAGCTTTCCGAGCAATTGAGCTGGTCGCATGGCTCGCACAACATCATGGCGGGTCTGGAAATTCGCCGTCTAGCCACCGCGCGCGAGGCCACCAATAGCCCTCGCGGCGCGTTTACCTTCAACGGCACGCTCACCGGCTACGCGCCCGCCGATTTCATGCTCGGCCTGCCGCAGAGTTTTTCCACGCCGGGTCCCGAGGTGCATAACCGCGTGGTTGAATGGCGCGATGGATTCTTCATCACCGACAAATGGCAGGTCACGCGCAAGCTGACGCTGAACTACGGCATCCGCTACGAACTGCCGACCGTCGCTTATACCGCCAACGGCAACGCCACGGAGCTGAACGCCAATCAGACCGCCATTGTAGGCGGCACGCCCGGCTTCCACTTCACCAATCCGAATCATAACGATTGGGCGCCGCGCGTCGGCTTTGCCTATCGCATCACCGATAAGACGGTGTTCCGCGCCGGAGGCGGCATCTACTACAATCCCAATCAGACCAACAGCTACACGTTCCTGAGCAGCAATCCGCCGTTCGCGACGATCTTGAATTGCAACTGGTCGGTGGGCCTGACGCCCATCAGCCTCACCAGCCCGTTCAGTTCCGCCGGTGTCTGCCCCACGGGTCCCACCACGGGAACCGTGATCACCAATTCCTGGTATCAGCCGACGCCCCGGATGAATCAGTGGAGCGCGGGTCTCGAACGCCAGCTGTGGAGCGGTGGCGGACTCGAAGTGCAGTATCTCGGCTCGCACAGTTACCATCTGGACCGCAGCTATTTCAACAACACTCCGCTGTTTCCCGGCCCGGGTTCGGTCAACTCGCGCCGCCCGAACCCGCTGTTCGGACCGCTGCGCACCATCGCCGACGATGTAGTGGCCAATTACGAGAGTATGAGCGCCATCTTCCGCCAGCGCATGACGCACGGCCTCCAGATGCTGGCCAGCTATATGTGGTCCCACACGCTGGACGTCTCCACCGATTCCAACGGCGGCGGCACTCCCATGAATCCGTACAACTGGCATGGCGATTACGGCAACTCCAACTGGGACATCCGCCATCGCTTCGTCGCCACGTTCGTGTACGACATTCCGTTTTTCAGTGTCACGAATCCGGTGCTGAGGACGATGTTCACCAAGTGGCAGGCCAACGGCATCGTCACGCTGCAGACGGGCATTCCGTTCAACGTCACGACTGGCACTGATACGGCGAACACCGCCTCGAGCGGTACGTATCGCCCGAATCTGGTCCACGCGCCGTCGGATACGTGCAGCCGCACCAGCCTGGTGGCCTGCATCGACGCGACCGCGTACACCATCGCGAATCTTTATCCGGCGACCGCGGGCGCGTACGGCTACGGCAACGAAGGCCGCAACCTTCTGCACGGACCGGGCGCGGCGACGGTGAACTTCTCGGTGTTCAAGAACTTCCAGCTGCATGAGCGCGTCAACCTGCAATTCCGCACGGAGACGTTCGGGCTGTTCAACCACTCGAACTTCGGCAACCCTTCGTCCACCATCAATACGTCGTCGTTCGGCAACATCACGGGACTAAACGGCACCGCGCCAGGGACGCGCAATATCCAGTTCGGCTTGAAATTGCTGTTCTGATGTGCGTCACTGCGCAGCCCGCCGGGGGATAAGGCCTCTTCTGAAACACTTCTCGGCGGGAGCTCCTCTAACCATCGGAAGGGGCTCCCATGTCTCGCAACACGATCTGCTTGCTCTGGCTGTGCGCGATAGCCAGGGCGGCGGATACGGACTTCCTCAGGAACGCCGCGGAAAGCGGTTTGTTTGAAATCAAGCTGGGAGAACTGGCGCAAACCAGTGGCTCGTCTCAAGTCGTGAAGGATTTCGGAGAGCGCATGGTCACCGATCACGCCGCCATGAATCAGGCCGTGCAGGACTTGGCCGGCAAGCAAAACCTCGTGCTGCCATCCGATATCTCGCCCGACGAAAAATCGTCGTACGGATCGCTGGCGCAGAGGACAGGCGACGATTTCGATAAAACCTACATCGCCTACATGGTGAAAACTCATGAGGCGGATCTCGCGCTGTTCCAGAAAGAAGCCGACTCCGGAACCGATGCCGACGCCAAGGCCCTGGCCGCGAAGACAATCGTGGAGATCAAGGAACACCTGCGGCTAGCGCGCCAGAACGCCAGGCAACTTGGCGCTCGGCCATAGTACAGGCTTCTATCTCTTCGACGAATCCGGCATGCAGATGTTGTACTCGGACTTGATGTCGGAGTTGTCGCGGTACAGCTTCACGAACGCGTCGTAGCCTTCGTCGTGCGCCGGACCCGCGGCGGTGGAGCCGTGAATGTGGAACGTCATCAGTTCTTTGGTCGAATAGCTGCGCTCGCGCGTCTTGTCGTCGCGGACGATAATCCGCGTGGCGAAGATTTCATCGACGGTCAAGCCCTTCGCCGCGTACCAGGCTTTATGCGCCGCAACGGCCGCCAGGAACCCTTCCACCGAGCCAGTGGGTTTGACGGCCGAAACGCGCACCGTGGCGACGCGGCCTTCGCAGGAAGGAGCCGCGTTCTGCGCGGGAAGAACGGCGGGCGTCAGCAGCATCGCGCCCAAAAGGATCATCTGTCGCATAGGCGATCAGCCTAGCACGCGGCTATTACAAACGGTTGAATGCCCTTGACAGAACACTCGGATGACGATATATCTATATCCGAGCTATGAACGAATTTCTCCCTCTCTCGCCCGCCACTCTCCATATCCTTCTCGCCCTTGCCGGCGAAGACCTGCACGGGTACGGCATCATGCAGGAAGTGACGCGGCAATCTGAAGGCGCTTACAAACTCGGCCCGGGCACGCTCTACGATAATCTTCAACGCCTGATGGCCCAGGATTTGGTTCAGGAGTCCTCCCACAAAGCTCCACCCGGCGACGACCCGCGGCGGCGCTATTACCGGCTCACGGCGGCAGGACGAAAGGTGCTCTCCTCCGAAATCTCGCGCCTGGAAGGAGTGGTTCGCCTCGCCAGGCTGCACTTGCGGAGGTCGTCATGACACGGCGATTGTATATCTGGCTGCTCAAGATGCACCCCCAGGCGTTTCGCGCGCGGTTTGGCGACGAAATGCTCTCGATCTTCGACGAATCGTTGGAAAAGCGGGTTCTGTTGACCGACGCCGCACTCTCTTTGTTCCGCCAATCGGCGTTGCGGTCGCAGCAGCCGCCGTTCTCGCGCACAGCCACGGCCGATGGCGTCCCACTGTTCTACTCTGCCGAACCCGAAGTTCCCACTGCGGCGGCCTTGGCGCGCGGAGCGCTGGTCGCACTGGCCTCCTTCGCTCTGTTTTCCGTCGCCATGAGCCATCGCTGGGCGCAAGGCACTTGGATTATCGGCTCCCATCATCCGAGCCCATCGCACATTCTAGGCGCACACACCGACGCGAAGGCCGGCGCCGATCTTCCCGCCGAGGTGAAAATGCAGCCTTATCCCGCGCGTGCGCCGGTGTCAGCGTATTTTCGCCTGATGCGGGTGCTCAGTGTGCTCGATACGGATCAGGACAACGTGATTTCCGCCGCCGAACTGCAGAACGCCCCTGCCGCGCTGCGCACACTCGACCGCAACCATGACGGGTTTTTGAGCGCAGAGGAGTGTGGCCTCAAACTCGCGTCAGATTTGAGTCCGGATCAGGCCGGACGCACGAGGCTCGCGTTCATGCGCGTGCATCCGGTGCTGGCCGCGCTCGACGCGAATCGGGACGGCTTGATTTCGGAAGACGAAATGCGGAATGCGGCCCGGGCGCTGCGGAGCCTCGACGCGAACCGAGACGGTAAGCTCACCGAGCGGGAGGTGCTGCCCGACCCGGCGGTCATCCTGGCATCGAATATGATGCTGCTGTTAGACCGCAATGGCGACGGCAGAATTGAACGAGAGGAGCGCATTGGGCCGATTGCGGAGCGCTTTCTCGCAGCTCTCAATCGCGCGGAAAAAGGCGGCACCGTTACAGAGGATGACTTGGTCCTGGCGCTGCGTCAGTAGGCTTAGTCGACCACCGAACTCCAGCCGCGCCGGTTCAGGTCCCAGTAAATGATCACGCCGCCGATCACGCCGATCGCGAGCAGCGTCAGCCCAGGCACGGTTTCCTTCAGCAACAGCTTGCCGACGCCGAATAGCACCCCGTAAATCAGCGCGCAGCCGCTGATCCAATCCAGGAAGTTGTACCATCCGCCGCGCGAGGGATTCACATCGGGCGCAAGCCGCGCAATCGGGCCCCAGCCTGACAGCGACGGACGAGTGCGGCGGTAAAACGCGACAAGAACATCCTGCGGCTCGGGCTTGGTAAGGAATGTAACCGCCAGCCATACCACCGTGGTGACGCCCACGGTGATCAGCATCACGTACGCGAAATCCACCGGCTTATCGGTATCGAAATGAAAGACGGATTGCAGCGTCACGGACACGATAAACGCGCTGATCATGGCCGAAACCTCGCTCCATGCATTGATCCGCCACCAATACCAGCGGAACAGCAGCACGGCGCCGGTTCCGGCTCCGGTGACGATCAGCAGCTTCCACGCGCCGGCGATCGAGTCCATGTAAAACGTCACGCCCGCGGAAACGAACGTCAGCAGAATCGTCGCCAGTTGCGCCACCACTACATAATGATGGTCCGTTGCGGCGGGCTTCAAAAAGCGGCGGTAAAAATCGTTGACGATGTAGCTTGCGCCCCAGTTGAGCTGCGTCGCGATGGTGGACATGTACGCCGCCGCGAACGCCGCCACCATCAATCCGCGCAGCGACGGCGGCAAGTACGCGATCATCACGCGAATGTATCCGGTCTCGGGATCTTTCAGGCCAGGAAACAGGATCAGCGACGTCAGTGCGACCAGCACCCACGGCCAGGGCCGCACGGCGTAATGCGCGATGTTGAACCAAAGCGTGGCCAGGAGCGAATTCTTTTCATCCTTGGCGCAGAACATGCGCTGCGCGATGTAGCCTCCGCCGCCGGGCTCCGCGCCGGGATACCACGTCGCCCACCAGTTCAGCGATATGTATACGAAAAACGTGATCATCGGCATCCACGCTGAATTTAGATCGGGCACGAAGCTCAGCACACTGCCCTGATTGCCGCGCGTCGCGTCGATGGCCGCGAGCTTGATCTTCATCTGGTCGATACCGCCAACGGCCTGAATCGCGAAGACCGCCAGCGCGATCACCATGCTCATTTTGATCACGAACTGGAACATGTCCGTGACCAGCACGCCCCACAGTCCCGACAAAGTGGAAATGCCCGCGGTCAGCGCGATCATGCCGATGACAATCGCCAGCGCCTGCAGCTTGGTCACGCCGAGGATCAGCATCAGGATATCGACCATGGCTTTGTTCACCCAGCCGAGGATGATGCAGTTGATCGGGATGCCCAGGTACAGCGCGCGAAAGCCTCGCAGGAACGCCGCGGGCCGCCCGCTATAGCGAATTTCGGAAAACTCGATGTCGGTCATGACGCCGGACCTGCGCCACAGACGGGCGTAGAAAAACACCGTCATCATACCGCTGGCGACGAAGCACCACCACAGCCAGTTGCCGGCGATGCCTCCTTTCGCCACCATGCCGGTGACGGCCAGTGGCGTGTCCGCGGCGAACGTGGTCGCCACCATGGACGTGCCAGCCAGCCACCACGGCACGTTGCGTCCGGAGAGAAAAAATTCGTTGACCGAGGAGCCTGCGCGCGCCTTATAGTAAAAACCAATGCCGATATTGAAGGCGAAATAGAGGGCGACGACCAGCCAGTCGATGGTTGTGAGCTGCACTAGCGTTTTAGTATAACGCCGTGAGCCCTGCCGACATCGGTTACACCGGCAGAATCGCCGTGCTCAGCCAGAATTCTTCCAGCGATTTGCCAAGTTGCACCAGCTTTTCCACGTCCAGGGGCTTCGGCACGTAGCAGTTCGCATGCAGATCGTAAGCGCGGCGGACGTCCTCGGGCGCGGTGGATGTGGATAGGATCACCACAGGGATTTGCCTGAGGGTCTTATCCGCCTTAATCTCCGTCAGCACCTCGCGTCCATCTTTGCGTGGCAGATTCAGATCGAGCAGTATGATCGCCGGCCGGGGACTTTTCGAAAATGTTCCTTCCTGTCTCAAAAAAGCGAGCGCCTGCTCGCCGTCACGGGCAATATTCAAATGACTTAAAATGCCGCCTTCTTTGAAGGCCTCCTGAATGAGCCGTATATCACCGGGATTATCCTCGACGAGCAGGAGCTCGAAAGGCTTTGGGGGAACCGTTTTACGCTGGGACATTGCGACGCCAATACTGTAAGTGTTGGCGGGCAGTGACTCTTCTCATGGCGGACTTTCCTGGTTAGGAGGCGCGCCCGCCTCCCGCGGCGCTTGCCAATTCCGTTTCGGCCGAGATCGCGAAACGGAACGTGGATCCGATTCCAGGTTGGGATTCAGCCCAGATCCTTCCGCCGTGTCTTTCCACGATTTTTCTGGTGATCGCCAGGCCGATTCCCGATCCTGGATACTCCTCACTGGAATGCAGCCGTTCGAAGATGCCAAAAATCCGATCCAGGTGCTGCGGCTCGATCCCGATGCCGTTATCTCTGACCGAAAAAATCCACTCCGAACCCTGGCAGACCGCGGAAATGATGATATGCGGACGAGAGTCTTTGCGGAATTTGATTCCGTTGGCGATCAGGTTCTGGAAAACCTGCGCAAACAGCACCGGATCCACCAGGATTCCAGGAAGCGGCTCGACGCTCACCTGGGCCCCGGATTCGTCCAGCGCGGTCTTCAGATTGGCCAGCGCATTCTGCACCAGATCCCGCGCGTTCACCACGCGGTAAGTTGCGGCTCCGGTGCCGGCTCGGGAAAAATCCAGTAGATCGGCGATCAGCGCCTTCATGCGCGCCGCTCCATCCACCGCGTAGTGGATGAATTCCCTGCCGTCGTCGTCCAACAACGGGCTATAGCGGCGCTCAATTAATTGCAGGTAGCTGGAGATCATGCGCAGAGGCTCCTGCAAATCGTGCGAAGCGACGTTGGCGAACTGCTCCATCTCGGCGTTTGTGCGGCGCAGTGCGTCGTTGGCGCGCTGCAGCTCGTCGGCGACTTTCCTGCGCTTGGAGGTATCGCTCACCATGCCGAAGGCCAGAGGCCCTTCCGGCGTGTCCACATGCGCCAGACCGATCTCCACGGGAAACTCGGTGCCATCCTTGCGGCGCGCCACCAGTTCGTTGCGCGAGGCGATGGGCTTCACCTGCGGATACCGAAAATACTGGTGCCGGTGCGCGGTATGGGCGGCGCGCAGTCGCCCTGGCATCAGCATTTCCAACGGCTGCCCGAGCAACTCCGCGCGGGAGTATCCGAACATTTCCTCTGTGCGGGCGTTCACCAGGCAGATGCGGCCGTCCCTATAGACGCCCAGAATCGCCTCCGAGGCCGCTTCGAAGCACGCCCGCATCTTGTCTTCACTGGCCAGCCTTTCCGCCGCCAGTTCCTCTCGTAGCAACAGTCGGGCAGCAGACGTGCGGATCCGGCGGAGCAATTCGCCCATAAACACTGAGTGCGGATTGCCCGCCAGCATTCTCCCCGAAAGGGGCCGCTAAAGAGGGATATTGCCGTGTTTTTTGCGCGGCGTCGTATCGACCTTTGTTTCCAACAGGCGCAGACCTTTGATAAGACGGCCCCGAGTTTGCCTCGGTTCGATCACGTCGTCGAGGAAACCATGTTCGGCGGCCACAAACGGGTTGGCGAAACGCTCCTTGAACTCCTCGGTTTTTGCCTTGCGGACCGCGTCCGGGTCGGCGGCCGAGGCCAGTTCGCGGCGGTACACGATGTTGACAGCGCCCTCCGGTCCCATAACGGCGATTTCCGCTGTCGGCCATGCCAAGTTGATATCGGTCCGCAGGTGCTTGGAGCCCATCACGCAATAGGCTCCTCCGTATGCCTTTCGGGTGATGACCGTGATTTTGGGTACGGTGGCTTCGGCATAGGCATAGAGCAGCTTCGCGCCGTGGCGGATGATGCCTCCAAACTCCTGCGCGGTGCCGGGCAGGAAGCCGGGCACGTCTTCGAAGGTCACGATGGGAATATTGAACGCGTCGCAAAAGCGGACGAAGCGCGCGCCCTTGATCGACGAATCGATATCCAGGCATCCGGCCAGATACGCCGGTTGATTCGCCACAATGCCCACCGGCCGTCCGTCGAGGCGCGCGAAACCAACCACGATGTTGCGCGCCCAATGCTCATGCACTTCGAAGAAATCGCCATGGTCCACCACGCGGTGGATCACATCCTTAATGTCGTAGGGCTGGTTCGATTCCGCTGGCACAATCGAATCGAGCGCGGCGTCCTCTCGCTCCGCCGGATCGTCGCAGGCCTGCCGCGGCGCGTCTTCGCGATTGTTCTGCGGCAAATAGGCCAGCAGCGCCCGGATCATCTGCAAACACTCGGCGTCGCCATGCGCCAGAAAATGCGCCACGCCCGACGTGGAATTGTGCGTCGTCGCCCCGCCCAGCGTTTCCTTGGTCACATCCTCATGCGTCACGGTCTTGATCACGTCCGGCCCGGTGACGAACATGTAGCTGGTGCGGTCGGCCATGAAAACAAAATCCGTCAGGGCGGGGGAGTAGACGGCACCTCCAGCGCACGGCCCCAGGATCGCCGAAATCTGCGGCACCACGCCGCTCGCGAGCGTGTTGCGCAGGAAAATATCGGCATAGCCGCCGAGCGAGACCACTCCCTCCTGAATGCGCGCGCCTCCGGAATCGTTCAGGCCGATCACCGGAGCTCCGGTCTTCAGCGCCAAGTCCATAATCTTGACGATCTTCTTGGCGTTGGTTTCCGAAAGCGAGCCTCCGAACACCGTAAAATCCTGCGCGAAAACGTACGCTGGACGCCCGTGGATCAGGCCGTGGCCGGTGACGAAGCCGTCGCCGTCGATCACCTGCTCGTCCATGCCGAAATCGCGGCAGCGGTGGCGCACCAGCTTGTCGAGCTCCTCGAACGTCCCCTCATCGAGCAAAAGATCGATGCGCTCACGGGCAGACAGCTTTCCCTCCTGGTGCTGGCGCCCGCGGCGTTCTTCGCCTCCTCCGGTCTCGGCGATCGAGTGGCGGCGGCGGAGTTCCTGAATACGGTCAGACATAAGAAACCAGTGTAGTGCGAAATCGGCTTGTCAGATTACGCACCTCGTTGGGAAGAACGAAAGTGGACTGGCGATTGCTGCTACCGTAACGGTAGGAGCAATCGCTCCGTCCAATCATTGTGTTCCAACGATTTCTGAAGATTTTCGGCGTGACGTGCGGGCTCGCTGTGGCGCTATCCGCACAGGACGACGCACTAAAGGTCCGGACCCACCTGGTGCTGGTGCCTGCCACGGTTACGGACAAAAAAGGCCTGCTGATCGACGGGCTTTCGGCCGGCGATTTCGTGGTCACCGACGACGGCGTGCGCCAGAAGTTCCAGATGGACACGTCCGACACCGTGCTGGCCCCGGTTTCGCTGATGGTGCTGATTCAATCGAGCGGCATTTCCGCGCCCGCGCTGGAGCGCATCCGGTACGTCGGCGCGATGGTGCAGCCGCTGCTGATCGGGGTGCGCGGGCAGGCTGCGGTGATTTCCTACGACGATGACGTGCGCAAGTTTCAGGACTTCACCTCGGACAGCTTCAAGATTCGCGCCGCGTTCGAGTCGATTTCGCCGCACTATATCAAGGAAGCCAAGCTGATCGACGCGGCGATCGCGGGCATGGAGATGCTGGCGACGCGCCCGGAGAATTACCGCCGCATCATGCTGGTGCTGGGCGAATCGCGTGACCGCGGCAGCAGGCACAAACTCGCGGAGGCCATCGAGATGGCGCAGCGCGCAGGCGTGGTGGTCTATTTCATCACGTATTCGGCGCAGGGGCAGGCGTGGACCTCCAGCGCGGAAGACGCGCCTGGCGTGGCGGGTGGTCCGGATTACATAGGAGGCCTGGGCGAACTGGCGCGCATGGGCAAGACCAACGACGCAAGCGCGTTCGCCAAAGCCACGGGCGGCCGGCACCTGTCGTTCCTGACGGTCAATTCCCTCGAAGCAGTGCTGTCGCGCGCGGGCGAAGAAATACATAGCCAGTATCTATTAAGCTTCGCGCCGCAGGAAACAAAGAACGCGGGCGCGCATAGGATTACGGTAACAGTAAGCAAGTTCCCGGACGCAGTGGTGCGAGCCCGGCCCGCGTATTGGCCGGAAAAGTAAGCTTTCAAAGAACCCTCTAGCCATGTATCGTCCGACGCGACGGCCAGTGCTCAAAGACGCTTATCGGGGCTTGTTCTAGAATTGATCGCGAAGATGACGGGCGCTGGATCGCCGAGGCCCTGTAACCGCCAGGCGTCATGACCTACGCTGGAGTGACGGTAGAGGTTTCCCCGGGTCGAGACGGTTCTTTCGTGTACCAGAACGTTCTTCGGCCTAAATCAGATAGGACTTCCACTCGCCCAAAACCTCGCAACTCTGCATCTACACTTTTGCATGAGAGGGGACGAAGCCTCACCGATGGGAAGAAGGAAGCCGCTGATTCTAAAAACGATCGCTCGCGTAATTGGGGCGTTATTTTAACGCTAAACGCTCCCTGGGCGCACAGCCGCGCCCAGAGGCAAACATCTGTGACCGAGACTATTCGAACATGAACAAAGGCGTCACTGGGGCCGGAGGTTCTTCCGGCGCATTTGGATCGCCTGAGACGCCTACTGGCTGCTCCACCGGCTGCAGAGGACGGCAGTAGATGCCTCCGTCGCCCAGGTAGACTTCCAGTTCGCTGGGACGCGGCAGCGTGCCCTGGATCAGGGCTTCGCTGAGCGGATCCTCGACGTACTTTTGCAATGCGCGGCGCAGCGGACGCGCGCCGTAGCTGCGGTCCGTACATGTCTTTTCCAGGATGTACTTGGCCGCGTCTTCATTCAGGCGGATCTTGATCTGCTTGGCCACCAGATTCACGTTGATCTGTTCGGCCAGCAGGTTCATGATCTTCAGCAGGTCTTCATCAGACAGGCTGGTGAAGAGAATGATCTCGTCCAGGCGATTCAGGAATTCGGGGTTGAAGGCCTTCTTGACTTCGCCCATCACCTGATCCTCGATCTTGGCAGGCATGCCGGAGCCCACCGCGCTGAAGCCGATCTGGCTGCGCTTTTCTAAGAAGCGCGCGCCGAGATTCGACGTCATGATGATGATGGTGTTCTTGAAGTCCACCGTGTTGCCGAGCCCGTCGGTCAACTGGCCGTCTTCAAACACCTGCAACAGGATGTTGTAAACATCCGGATGCGCCTTTTCGATTTCGTCAAGAAGAATGATCGAATACGGCGCGCGCTTCACGCGTTCCGTAAGCTGGCCGCCTTCTTCATACCCGACGTATCCGGGAGGCGAGCCGATCAGCTTCGATACCGAATGCTTCTCCATGAACTCCGACATGTCGAAGCGGATCAGGGACTTTTCGCTGCCGAACAAAAACTCGGCCAAAGCGCGCGCCACTTCCGTCTTGCCGACGCCCGTCGGGCCCAGGAACAGGAACGATCCGGCGGGGCGCTTGGGCGACTTCAGCCCGGCGCGTGAGCGGCGAATGGCTCGCGAGAGAGCGGAAATGGCCTTTTCCTGGCTGATGATGCGGCGATGCAGTTCTTCTTCAATGCGGAGGAGCTTGGCCACTTCCTCTTCGCGGATGGCCGTCATCGGGACGCCGGTCCAGCGGGCGACCACGTCCTCGATATCGTCTTTGGTGACAATGCCGGTGGAGGTGTCGTCCAGGTTGTATTTTTCGCGCAACTGGCGCAGGTTTTCGCGCTCCTTGCGTTCTTCGTCGGAGTAGAAACGCGCCTTCTCGAACTCGTGATTGGCGATGGCATTTTCCATCCGGTGCACGATGAACTTAATGCGCTTCTGAATGTCGGCGACCTCGCCTGGCAATGTCGTCTGACGCAGCTTCACCCTGGCGCCCGCTTCGTCGATCAGATCAATAGCCTTATCCGGCAAAAAGCGATCCGGAATGAAGCGCGTCGAAGTATAGACGGCGTTTTCAATGGACTCGTCCGTGTAGGAAACGGCGTGGAATTTCTCGTACCGCTCCTTAATTCCGAACAGGATGCGGATGGCGTCGCTTTCATTCGGCGGAGGGACCTTCACGGCCTGGAAACGCCGTTCGAGCGAACGATCCTTTTCAATCGACTTGCGATACTCGGCGGGGGTGGTCGCGCCGATGCACTGAATTTCGCCGCGCGACAGGGCTGGCTTTAAAATATTGGCCGCGTCCAGCGAGCCTTCGGCCGATCCCGCTCCCACCAGCGTATGCAGCTCGTCGATGAAGATGATGGCGTTCTGATTCTCCATCAACTCCTTCATGATGGTTTTGAGGCGCTCTTCGAACTGGCCTCGATACTTGGTTCCGGCGACAATCAGCGAAAGATCCAGCGCCAGAATGCGTTTGTCGGCCAAGAAGCTGGGCACGTCTCCGTCGGCGATGCGCTGAGCGAGGCCCTCGACGATGGCAGTCTTGCCGACGCCGGGCTCGCCGATCAACACCGGGTTGTTCTTGGTGCGGCGGCACAGGATCTGCACCACGCGCTCGGTTTCGTAGTCGCGGCCGATCAGCGGATCGAGCAGGCCGTCCATGGCGGCTTGCGTCAGATCGCGGCTGAACTCGTTCAGCAGAGAGCTTTCCTTGGGGCGATTGGAGGACATTTTTTCGGAGCTCGAACGAGCGATTTCCTCGCGGACTTGGGAAAGACGCAGGCCGCGTTCATGCAGGATATCCGCGGCAAAACACTTCTCTTCTCGCAGCAGGCCCAGCAACAGATGCTCCGTGCCGATGTGCTTGTGGTTCAGGCGCTCAGCTTCTTCCGCGCCGTAGGCCAGGACGCGCTTGCACTCGTGGCTGAGCGGCAGATCGACGGAGGTCGAGACCTTTTCGCGCAGCGTGGTGTGCGCCTCGATCTGCTTGCGGATGGATTCCACCGACGCGCTGGACCGCAGAAAGCGGTTCGCGAGGGCTTTATCCTCCCTGAGCAGGCCGAGCAGCAGGTGCTCGGTTTCGATGCACGGACTGCCGAACTGGCTGGCTTCGTAGCGAGCGAAGAAGATTACCCGGCGGGCCTTTTCGGTATAACGTTCAAACATAAAATATCCGTCCTATTGCCGACTTCACTCCCGACTTCAATCTAAGTATGACGCGTCCGTCAAGCGGCCGCTTTCCAGCGCCAGCACCCGGTCGGCGCGGCGCGCAAATTTCAAATTGTGGGTGACGTGGATCGAGGTCAGGTCGCGCGACCGGTGTAGTTCCTCGATCAGGCCGACAATCATTTCTCCCGTGCGGGCATCCAGGCTGCCGGTGGGCTCATCGGCGAGCAGAACCTTGGGATTTCCCACCAGGGCGCGGGCCAGCACCACGCGCTGCTGTTCGCCTCCGGATAATTCACCCGCGCGGTGCGTAGCGCGATTTTTCAGCCCCACTTCGTCCAGGCGCTCCAGCGCGGCGGGTTCCGCCTCTTCTCTCGCCAGTCCGCGAATGAGCAGAGGCATCATCACGTTCTCGACGGCCGTGAATTCGGCGAGCAAAGTGTGAATCTGCCAGACAAAACCCAACTCCCGGTTGCGAAAATCGGCCAGCTCGTTCTGAGGGAGCTGGCAGATATCCTTCTGCCCGAAGTATATCGCACCCTCCGTTGGCCTGTCCAGACCGCCCAATAGATGCAACAGGGTGCTTTTGCCAGCACCGGATTCGCCCACCAAAGCTAGGCGCTCGCCGCGCGCGACTTCCAGGTTGAGGCCGGAGAAAATGACCAGCGGTTCGCCTCCGGAGCGATAGGATTTGGCGAGTCCGGAGGCCCGGATGGCAACTTCGGTCGAAACAGACATGGACTGATTACAATCATATCGCCGGACGAGAACATTTCTGCCAAACATTATTACCTAGATTTGTTTCAGTGTATGCTTGAGGATGGTAGTGCGATTGCACTTATAATCCGTTGGAATCGTGGAGGAACGCGATGAATTCCCTTAAGATCTCGATGGTTAGCGTGGTGTTGGGGGTACTGGGACTGGGTCTTTTGGACACAGCTCAGGGGCAAGTACTCACGGCTTCACCCAGTTCTCTGAATCTGGTGGTCCAGAGCGGAGGCGCGTCCGCCACAGCCCCGGTGAACGTCACCTATGTGAACGGTCCCACGACGCTGATTGTGGATTTGACGGCCTCGCCATCCTGGATGACGATCAACAACACGCAAGCCGGCAAGACGCTGATCCTGAACACGCCATCGAACGGCGGACCGGCCGTGCTTAATGTGACGGTGAATACAACCGGGTTGACTGGCAACCAGGTGGGCACGTTCACGGTCCGGGTGAACGCCCTGCCCAGCAGCCTAATCACTTATACGGTCAACCTGACACTGGGGACACCTTCCTCGTTCACCGCGTCGCCGCAGTCGCTGTCGTTTTCGGCGCCTTTCGGAGCAAGCGTTGGGAATCCGAACACCATCCCAGTGTCGATTACCAGCACCGGCGGCTCATTGGGATACACCTTGAGCGCGTCCACCACCAGCGGAGGCACGTGGATTCTGCTGAATCCGTATTCGGGCACCGCCAACACCGGCAGCGGATTCAACGTGCAGGTGAATCCGTCGCAACTGGCCGTGGGCAGCTATTACGGAACCATCACGGTATCGAGCACCACCACCAGCGACACGCTGACGATTCCCGTGACGCTACAGGTGACGCAGGGACAGACGCTGAACGTCACCGGAACGCCTCTAAATACGTTCGTGTATCAAGCCGGATCGGGGCTGGGCGGGTTTACGGTACAAACCCAGTATCTACAGCTGTCCACCAACCTCGGTTCAGAGAACTACACCATCCAGGCCACCTCTAATCTGACCACTAACTGGCTGATCGTCAGCCCGCAGGCCAGCACGGTGGGCACCACACCGCTGAGCGTCAGCGTGTATTTATCCTCGCAGTACGTGCCTTTCCTGACGGCGGGAACATACAACATCAACCTCGCCATTACTGCGTCAAGCCAGACGATCAACGTCCCGGTGACGCTGATCGTCAGCAATAATCCGCTTCTGTCGGTGAGCCCGATGAGCCTGTCGTTCAGCATTCCGTTCAACCAGTCGGGCCAGCAAGGAAAGAACGTGACGGTGAACAGCTCCAACGGTTCGTCGATTCCCTACCTGGTCACGGTGCAGCCGTCGGCGCAGGGCTGGCTGTCGGTTAACCCGTCCAGCGGCACCACGATCAGCAATCCCGTGTTCGAGGTCTTCGTCAATCCGATCGGGTTTTCGGCCGGCGGAACATATACGGGGAACGTGACCATTTCGCCGAACAATAGCGACGCCGGTTTGTACAGTATCACGCTGCCAGTGACGGTGAATATCACGGCGGCGACCACGTCCATCGCCGCCGGCCCGGACAACCTGCTGTTCAGCTATCAGCTTTCGCAACAGGCACAGAACGTGGCGCAGTTGGTGAACCTGACTGGTCCAGCGGCGGTCGGGTTTTCGGTTTCCGCCACCACCGTGCCCGCGGCGAACTGCCCCGGCACTGGCTGGCTGACGGTGACGCCATCCGCACTGATCACGCCAGCGCAGCTCTCGGTCTCGGTGAATCAATCCGGCATGACGTCGGGCACCTGCTCCGGCACGGTGACCGTGACTTATAACAATGGAGTCACATCCGCGGCGACCGTGACCATCCCTGTGACGGTGAATATCACTGCCACATCCCTGCTGACCGTTTCTACCCTGCCCGGCTTCGGCGTAGTGACGGCCACTTATGGGAACCAGAGCCCTATCAATAGTTCGATTACGGTGGGCAGCACGGACGGAACGGCGCTGCAATTCCAGGCCTCGGCTTCCTCCACCGGTTCGCAGACATCGTGGCTGTTCCTGAGCGCCTCTTCCGGGACCTACTACACGACGCCGCAGGCGATCACGGTGCAAATTTCGCCGGGAGGGCTGCCGGTGGGTACCTACACCGGATCGATTGTAATCAACGCGTTAAATGCGCAGAATCTGCCCAGCGGGCAATTTACGATTCCCATCACGCTGACGGTGACGCAGAACGCAACGGTGACGGTTTCGCCACAGTCGCTGAGCTTCACCCAGCCACAGGGAGCCGCGCCGCCCGCCTCGCAGTCCGTCATGCTGAACCCCACCGGAGCGACGACGTTCCAGGTAACCGTGACGCAGATCACGGGAGGCAACTGGCTGCAGGTGAGCCCGGCCAGCGGCAATCTGACCCTCGGCACGATGGGGACCCTCACGGCGGCGGTGCTTCAGAACTCGCTCTCGCCGGGGACCTATAACGCCAATATCAATATTTACTTCCCCACCACGGCGACCTCTGCCACCATACCGGTATCGCTGAGGGTCACCGCGGCGCAGACGGTGACGGCGACGCCCACTTCGCTGACGTTCGGCTATCAGTTGGGAAGCGCGGCGCCGATGGCCCAGACAGTGACCGTTTCATCCACCGGAGGGGCGGTCACGGTAACGACGGCGGTTACCCTCGCCAACGGACCCACGGGCTGGCTCCAGGTCACGCCCACGTCGGGCTCGACGGGTTCCGGGACATTGCCTCTCTCGGTTTCCATCTCGGCGACGGCGATTAACGCGGCCGGCACCTATACCGGGACCATCGCCATTACCCAGAGCGGCGCGACCACGCCGTTCGCCACCGTATCGGTTACGCTGAACGTCACCGGCGTTCCCGTGCCGCAGCCGGTGACCATTTTCAACAGCGCCTCATCGGGCTATGGAGCCATCGCACCGGGCGAACTGATCACGATCAAGGGCAACAACATCGGACCGTCCCCGGCAGTCTCGTTCACGGTGAATTCCGACAATACGGTGAGCAATACGCTGGGCGGGGTGCAGGTGCTCTTCGGTGGAATCCCGGGCACGCCGATTTACGTTTCCCCGACGCAGGTGAACGTGATCGTGCCGTATGAGATCGCGGGCCAGGCGCAGACCAACATCACGCTGATCTATCAGAATCAGATTTCGGCCGGGATTCTGGAGACGGTAGCGGCCCAGGCTCCGGGGATCTTCACCTTCAACGCCACGGGCTCCGGACAAGCGGCCGCGCTGAACCAGAACTTCACTTATAACGGACCGGCGGCGGGTCTGGTGATCAACGGGCAGAACCTGGCAACGACGCCCGCCTCGGCCGGGCAGGTGATCGCACTGTTCATGACCGGAGGGGGGCAGACCAATCCGCCCAGCTCCACCGGGACGGTGACGCCCACCTCGCAGCTTTATCCGATTGCCAACGTGACGGCGAGCATCAACGGCGTACCGGCCACGGTGGCGTTCGCGGGTGCAGCGCCGGGCGAGGTCACCGGTGTGATGCAGGTGAATGTGATTGTGCCGACGGGAGTCCACGGCAACAATCTCTCGGTGGTGGTGACGGTCAATGGCGTGACGACGGTGGTAGGGCCGACGGTGGCGGTGCAGTAACTAGCCGTTGACCACCTTGTCGGCGGTTTCTGCTCCGAAGACGGGCAGCGACGCGTCGTTGAGCAGGCCGATTTGTTTCAGCACCGACGCCTGGTCCCAATAAATATGCTCGTGCGCGAGCTTGCCGTCGCGAAACTTCACGATGGCCACCAGAGGCACGCGCACCTTGCGATTCGTGGGCGCGACGCCGGGCAGCATCCACGGCATTTCCTGCGTGTGGGTGAAGGAAAAGATCATTTCGTCCACCAACTGATCCTCGCCCACGGTGCGCGAAATGGGTTCCAGCGCGGTGTCGGGCGGCATGGATGGAATAAAGTCTTGCGAATAAAACGCACGCAGCGCCTCCTTGCCGCGGCCTCCGGTGAGTGTGGGGATGTGGTTGACGTAGGCGTCCTCCACCATGGTGGCCAGCGTCGCTTCGGTGTCGCGCGTGACGAATTCGTGATCGGTGTGCTCCTGCCAGAGCGCGGGAAGATTAGGCATTGCTCGATTCTATACTGAGGAGATGCGTCTGCTGCTCCTCTTGCTTGTTTCCTTTGCCGCGTTCGCCCAGGAACGCCACGAATTTATCATTCGCGATTTTAAAACCGAACGCGGTGCGGTGCTCCCCGAGGCTCATATTGTTTACGGCACCTACGGCACGCTGAACGCCGCGCGCGACAACGCCGTGCTGCTGCCTTCGCACTACATGGCGAACCGGCGCGGCTATGAATGGCTGATCGGCGCGGACAAAGCTCTGGACCCGTCGAAGCTGTTTTTAGTGACCACGGAACTTTTCGGCAACGGGAGCTCTTCTTCGCCCAGCAATACGCCGGAACCGTTTCACGGGCCTCGTTTTCCCATCATGACGATTCGCGACAACGTCGGCGCGGTGCATCGTTTGCTGACGGAGGACCTGAAGATCACGCACCTGCGAGCGATCATCGGATTTTCCATGGGCGCGCAGCAGGCGTTTCAATGGGCGGTGAGTTATCCCACGTTCGCGGACAAAATCGTGGCGACGTCGGGCACCGCGAAATGCTATCCGCACGGCGTGGTGCGCCTGGAAGGCCAGATCGCGGCGCTAACGACGGATCCGGCGTTCGAGAACGGCGAGTACAAGACGCCTCCGAAGAAGGGACTGGAGGCCTTCGGGATGGTGTGGGCCGGGTGGCTCTATTCGCAGGAGTGGTGGAGGCGTGAGATGTGGCCGAAGGGCAGGACGTTTGAAGAGGCGATGAACCGCTTCCGCACGTCGTTCAGCGCGGACGCGAACGACTATATTCTGCAAGCCCGGACGTGGGAAAACCACAACGTTGGAACAACGCCGGGTTTCGATGGCGATGTGGAGAAGGCGCTGCGGTCGATTCAGGCGCCGTTCTTGTACATGCCTTCGGAGACGGATTTGTATTTCCCCATCGGCGATGCGCGGTATGAGAAAGATTTCATGACGACGGTGACGTTTATGCCGATTCCGTCGTTGTGGGGACATACGGCGGGCGCGGCCAGCAATCCGGCGGACGCGAAGTTTTTGAATGAGAATATCGGGCGGTTTTTGGCGAAATAGCTGCGGGGGATCTGCTACCGCAGGCTGAGTAGGTTCGCGAGCAGTTGATACGCGCCGTCGGTTCCGGCGGGCAACTGGCGCCACAGGCCGAGGCCTAGATAGAACCAGCGGCCCTTGCCCGTCTGCGCTTCGACGAACGAGCCGAGCTTTTCGCCCGGATTGTCGGGGAACGAATCGGTCATGGCGATGAGGTCGACGTAGCGCTTGTCTTTTTCACCCAGGAAATACAGGCCGCGCTCCTGCACCCAGTTGGCCCAGGCGGCGTCGCCGATTTTGTTGGGCTTGTTGAACACCGCGTCGGCCGGCGCGAGGATTTTCACCGGCACCGTTTCGTCGCAAATGCGGTTGCCGCTGACTTTCGCAGGGAACGGGCCGTAGTCGGAGCGGTTGAACTCCATCTTGTTGTATTGGACGATGACTGTGCCGCCGCGCTCGGCGTATTCCAATAAACGGTGGTTGTAGACGCGCAGATCGGCACGTTTTTCATAGGCGCGGACGCCGGTGAGAATGACGCTGTACTTTGACAGATCGCCCCAGGCCAGTTCGTCCTGGTCGATGAAGTGGAGTTTTGCGCCCAACTGCTCAATCGCCTGCGGCACCTGGTCGCCGGCGCCGACGATGTAGCCGACGCTGACGTTGGGAGCCATCTTCACGTCGATCACTTTAAGCGAAGCCTCGGCGGGCTTGATGACTTGCCGGCGCTCGACGTGCGGATATTCGATTTCCTGATAGCCAGTGGCGTATTTTTCGCCGTTGGCCGTTGCGATGGCGCGCAGGCTGTAATCGCCGGGAGCGACGTTGGGCGGAGGCGTCAGTTCAAATCGGGCGGGCAACGCTTCGTCTTCGTGCTCAAACGCCAATTCAATGCCGGGCGGCGTGGCTTTCCATCCGGAAGGAAGGTCGAGCCGCACCGATGCTTTCATTGCGCTCTTCGTGCCGTTGGTTACGGTAACAAAGGCTTCGCGCGCAGCTTTCGATCCGGCGGGAAATACGGCGAGGCCCGGCGTTAGGCGGACGCTGAGCGCGGGAACGACGTTTAGCTCCATGCGCTTTTCGCCGGTGTAGACGTCCTTCAGGTAGCGATACTGCACGGGCACTTGTTTCGCGATTTCCACCGCGCCTGCCTTGATATGGAAGACGGCGCGGAAGGGAGTGGGCGCGAAGGGCACCCCAAATTCGACCCCAGGAGCGAATTCATTGATCGCGGCGTTGGCGGGATGCTTCCAATATTTGTCGAAAAAATAGGGCGTCGTGGGCGCGATGTCCTTGGGGATCTTGGCTTCCGAGACGCAGGAATAGACGGCGTCCTTTTTTGCTTCGCCGGGCTTGCAGGCGGAGGGCGAGTCGAACCCTACCGCGTCGGCGGTGATGCTGACCTCGGTCGCGCCTCGGTTGATCGCGATCAGCGACAGTTTTAAAGGCTGCCCGGCGACCACCAGGCCGTCATCGGCGATGGCTTCGAACGTCAGGCCATGGGCTGCGAGCACAGCGTCCTCAAAGTCGCGCTCCTTTTGCTTGAGGCGGAAGTCGATTTCGTAAAAGGCACCTGGCGAGAGGGCGATTTTGGCGAGGCGGGATCGTAGGGCGCGGACCTTTTCCAGGCCGTCTTCGATGGGCGCGGCGGTGCCTGCGTCGTCGCCCGAAGCGAAGGCCTTTTGCGCCCTCACTGCCGCGTCGGAGATTTCGGCGAGGGCGTCGCGCAACTCAGACGGAGGATACGGTCCGGCGAAGCGGGCGATGCCCACCATGCGCGTGTCGATGTGGTCGAACAGCGTTGTTTCGGCGGCTGCGTTGTCGGGCACGTCGATGCGCTGATAGCCTCGGCCGCCGCCGCCGCGTCCACCGGTTGCGCCGGGCAGAGCGGGGAGGCCGGCCATGCCCTGGCATTTATGATTGGCGCGGGCTTCGGTACCGATTTCGTTGAAGGTGCGGCACAGCAACGGATCGTAGACGTTGGTGTTCGCCGTTACCAGCTTGGGCTGTGGAACTGCGGGAGCCGGTGGCGTAGCGGGCGGTGGGCCGCCGCGCCCTCCGCGTCCTTCACCTCCGCCCTGAAGCGCCGCCGCGAAGTACAATTTCGCCGGCCTCCACGGACGCAGGCCTTCTTTGATCTGCTCGGGAAATTTCGTGGGATCGCCCGCGGCTTCGAAGGCTTCACGTGTGAGGACCGTGGTGGCTTCGTGTGCCCGGTCGCCGCCGCGGCCTTGCATGTTCATGGTTTGCAGAACGTCAGGACGCAGGGTGCGGATGAGGCGCACGAAATCGCCGACGATTTCCGCGCGTCCCCATTTGCCGATCACTTCGTTAGGGTCGAAGGAGTAGCCGAAGTCGATGGCTCGCGTGAAATACTGCTCCGCGCCATCGATTTTGTGGGCGGCCAGCAGCTCGGAGGTTCGCAGGACGCCCATGTCGCCGAACAGTTCGGGACCGATTTCGTTCTGCCCTCCCTCGCCGCGCGTAGTTTGGACGATGATGGAGCGCAGTCCCATGCCAAGGCCGAACTGGGCGTGGAGCGCGTTGGTCTCGTCGTCAGGATGCGCGGCCGTCTGCATGAATGTGCCGGAAACATTGAGCTTGCGCAAGGCCACGCCCAGTGCGGCATGCCCCGAATCCTGCACGGGGGCGGCGGCTAGGAATAGAGCAGCGGAGAAGATCAGCAGACGTCTCATTAGACGTTGAGTTTAGCTGGAATGAGGGGCCTGGGGCCAGTATCAGCCAACCCGGCGGCGATAGGCTGCCAGCAGAATTGCCCCGCCCATCGCGAACATCCACACCGACGCCGGTTCGGGAACGGGGGAGGCAAAGTTATAACCGATCGAATCCAGTGCGGCCTGCTCAATGCCGAACGTGGGGCTCGCGCCCGGTGTGCCGAAGGCGTCCTGGACGTGCGCGGTGCCTGAACTCGCCCAGTCGCCGTAATCGGCGCCTCCCCCGCTCTGATTGAAACCGATCAGGTTCGTGGTGCCCCCGTTAACCGAGAAGTAGGCGGTCGCCGAGGAACTGGTGGTATAGCTGCGAACCCCCGGGGCGGAGTAGCGGAACAGATCCTCGGGACGAATGGGGCCGGTGGTGCCGTTGTCCAGACTAGAGCCCAGGCCGAGGGCTTCGTCCATCTCGTGCTCGATAACGGCGAGCAGGCTGTAATAGCTCGAACTGTAACTGCCGCCGTAATTTGTGATCGAGGTATTAATCGAAACCGTCGAATCCGTGGGCACGACGGCGGAAAAACCGAGCGCGCGCAGGTTGGCTGTGGTCACGTCGATTTGCGTGTTGCCGTTTACCGGGTTGGCCGACCCGCCCGGAAGCGAGGCGAGAGCCGCAACATCGACGGCATCGCCGGAGGAGTGCGACTGAAGTGCGGCCAGGTACTGGCTGTACGTGATGGTTCCGTAATACGTGCTGCTCTGGCCCAGACCGCTGGTCATTTCGGCGTAGGTGATGTTGACCGAAATATTTGTGGTGATGGCGGCCTCGTACATCGCGATCGCCTGGTCGATCGTGGCCTCAATCGCGGCGTGATTGGGGTCGGACGAGATCGTTGTATCGAAGGTCGCGTAAATCGTGATGGCTTTGGCGGGGGCAGCGGTCCCTAGTGCCAGGGCGACCCCGAAAGCCGCCGTCAGCAATCCGGATAGCGTTTTTTGAACAATCATGCGATTTTAGAACCAAAAAACTAGCGAACAGCACTTAGTTTAGCATGCGATCCCCGCCCCTGAACTAAACGCTATACCCTAATTCGCACCAGAAGTACCCTCACTGCCAGCGGCCTATCCCAGTCATCCGGAAGGCCCTCATTCGAGCCCGGACATCTTACCAATCTGTAACTTAAAGCCAGTGAGCTTCGCCCTTTGCTGGTACAGTCAACTTTTTAGGGGATCCATGAGACGAATTTTTGTTGGCGGCGCTCTGGTGTTTGCCGTGATGCTGACGGCCCAGACTAAGTCGAAGAATATAAAAGCTAAAATAGCTCCGGCTACGCCCATCTTCGGTAACGTCGAATCCATTAACGAGCAGGAAATGAAGGTGTACGACTATTTCCTGGCCTCGGACCAGTTAGAAGGGCGCAACCTGCCCTCGCGCGGGTTCGATACGGCGGCGCTTTATGTCGCCAGCCATCTGGCCGAATGGGGACTGAAACCAGGCGGCAGCACAACTGGCACCAATGGTCCGCTGCAACCCTATTTCATGCCGTTTGAGTTAGTTTCTACCACCGTCGTCCCTGGCGATAGCAAAGCCTCGCTGAGCGGAATCGCGGGTGGAGGACGCGGCGGTCGTGGTGGCGGCGGAGCCGCTGAAGGTGGACGCGGCGGCGGTGGTACGCGCACGGCCTCCTTCGAATACGGCAAGGACTGGACCATCGTTGCGGGCGGTCGGGGTGGCGCGCCGCTGGAGGCGCTGGATATTTCCGGCAATTTGGCGTTCGTCGGCAACGGCTACGTCATTAATAAGACTAAGATCGATCCGTTCGCGGGCATCGATGTGAAGGGCAAGATCGTGATCGTGGCAGGCATGCCTGCGGAACTGGCCTCGCAGGCCGGCGGACGAGGCGGCGGGCGCGGCGCGCCGAATCCGCTGGGCGAAGAGTGTACCGATTTCCTGACACCGGAACAAGCCGCGGCGAAAAACGGAGCCATCGCGGTGGTGACTCTACAAACTTTCCAGCAACTGGCCGGAGGCAACGCAGCCGGATTTGGCGGCGGACGCGGGGGCGGGCTGAATGGCCCTGCTTATACGGTTCCCAAGCTGCGCGCGGCTCCAGCGTGTCCAGCGGTGCCTGCGATTTCGGCCGGTCTGACAATGACCAACGACCTATTTTCGGGCGAAAAGAAAACGGGCGCGGAGGTTTTCTACGGAGCCGGTTCCAATGCCAAGCTCGACTCATTTGAACTGACGGAGGCCAAAAAGCTGAGTCTGAAGGTCGCAGTGAAGTCAGAGAAGAATCACGCGGAAAACGTCGTCGGCATTCTGGAAGGCGGCGATCCGGTGAAGAAGAACGAATACGTGGTGATCAGCGCGCACCTGGACCACATCGGCCTGGCGGCGCCTCTGCCTGACGGCCACAATGTGAACAACGGCGCCGATGACGACGGCTCGGGCTCGACCGGCCTGCTGGGCATCGCACGCGCCTACGCCGAAGGCGCGGCCAAGGGCATGCGTCCGGCGCGAACCATCATTTTCCTGTGGAACGCGGGTGAGGAAAAAGGCCTGTGGGGATCGCAGTACTTCGCGCAGTATCCGTTCATCGACCTGACGAAGGTGGTGGCCAACCTGAACATCGATATGATCGGCCGCACCAAGGGCCCTGGCTTTACCGACTCCGATAAGACGCACGTTCTGGTGGAGCCGGGCGAGGTGATGCTGGTCGGCCCCAACATCAGCAGCGACGAACTCGAAAAGACGATCGAGACGGTCAACGATGGCTATCAAAAGCTGAAGCTGAACCATTTTTACGACGCCACGAAGCCGGATAAGGACCATGACAACCTGGGTCCGGAGCCGAACGGGCAGCGCATTTTCTACCGCAGCGATCATTACAACTTCGCGAAAGTAGGCATCCCGATCGTGTTCTTCACCACGGGCCTGCATCCCGATTACCATCGGGCGACGGACACACCAGACAAGATCGATTATCACGAGATTGTAGTGGTGTCGAAGACCGTCGCGGCCGTCGGCTGGGTGCTGGCCAATCAGGACGGGCGTCCGGCGCTGAATAAGACTCTTCCCGAGCAACTGATGAAGGACATGAAGCAGGCCAAGGACCAGGGCTGGGGGAAGATCACCCCAGTGCTCGCGCCGCTGCCGGGTGAGCCATACTAGATAAAAATTACTCTTTACAGTATCGAATGTAGTATGTATACTACATTCATGAGTGAATCTGATACGCAATATCGTCAGGCTCTCGACAGGGGTCATCAGAGGCTCCTGTCAGGGCCTGATTTTTTTGCTTTACGAGGCCGGACGCCGCGGCGCTGGCTGGTTTTGGCCGTGTGCGGGTCTTTGGCGCTCTATTTCGCGGGTTCGCCGCTGCATAAGCCTTGGTTGACGCTGCTGGGTCTGGTGCTGTTTTTCACGTCATCGGTGCTGGTCCGCTTCGCCACGCGCGGGGTGGCGGATTTGCCCGCTTCGGCCTTGGATGAGCGCCAATTGGTGGTCCGCAACGCCGTCTACGTGGCCTCGTACCGGTTGGCCGGAGGCTTGGTCGTGTTGGTGATCGGCGTGGCGGAGCTGCTTCCGGGGCTTGTGGTTCCGGCACTGCTCGCATCGCTGTTTGCGTTGCTCGTCACGCCCTCCTGCATCGTCGCCTGGACGGAGCGCGAACTCTGATGGCGGACAAGCGTCCGGACGAAATTGTCCACAACCGTCTTCAGATGCTGCGCACCGAACGAGGCATGTCCCGCCAGCAACTGGCCGACGAACTGGGCGTCCATTACCAGACCATCGGCTACCTGGAACGAGGCGAGTACTCGCCCAGCTTATACCTGGCGTTGAAGATCGCCGCGCTGTTCCAGTTGCCCGTGGACGCGATTTTCGCGTTGCAGCCGTTTCCGACGCTGAGCCCGGAGGCTCTGATGTCGGGCATGCGGTGATT
>Ga0209698_10001091_pt1 | contig 31215 bp, 24 predicted proteins | sample LitLauG_LLR_2012_FD_187203 | JGI IMG/M metagenome (GOLD analysis project Ga0209698, IMG submission 187203) | Freshwater sediment microbial communities from Pennsylvania, USA - Little Laurel Run_MetaG_LLR_2012 (SPAdes) (version 2) | ecosystem: Environmental > Aquatic > Freshwater > Creek >... | reverse complement strand
CCGGTATCCAGTGCTAGCCGCATACGACCAGGTGCTGAAGTGCTCCAACATATTTAACCTGCTAGATGCCAGAGGCGCAATCAGCGTAACCGAGCGCGTAGCGGTAATTAAGCGAGTCCGCGACCTGGCAGTAGGCACCGCAAAGCTATGGGCCGCCCAACAGGAGGCGGCATGATGCGTCTGCCCGTCGGTCGAGGTGTCAAACATCTGCCCGCATGCTTACGCATGGCGGTTCGAGGCTCCGTTACAACCCCGTGGCGTAAGCCCGGGGAACAGGAGGCCGCATGAACTTCCTCCTCGAAATCGGCACCGAAGAAATCCCCCACTGGATGATCCCCAGCGCGCTTGCGCAACTAGCCAAGCTAGACCTCTTCGGCGCGACACCCAAAGTGGACGCCACTCCGCGCCGCCTTGTCGTCCGAGCCGAAGGCCTGCCCAACCGCACCCCCGATCAGGTCCAAGTAATCAAGGGACCACCGCTAGCCGCAGGCGACAAAGCCGCCGCCGGCTTCGCAAAGAAGCAGGGCGTTGAGCTGTCGGCAATGGAAAAGGTCGGCGACTACTACGAGCTCAAGAAAAGCGTCCCCGGCCGAGCCGTGCGCGACCTGCTAGCCGAATCGCTACCCGGCGCCATCCTCGGTATTCAGTGGCCGAAGACCATGTACTGGGGCGCAAAGGGCTCGCCAAGATTCATCCGTCCCATTCGCTGGATCGTCGCGTTGCTCAATGACGAAGTGATTCCGTTCGAGGTCGCGGGCGTCAAAAGCGGCAACCTGTCAAAAGGACATCGCGTCCTCGCGAACGAAAACATAGCCGTCACCTATGCAACTTTCACCGGCGCATTGCTCGAAAAGCACGTCACCTTAAGCGCCGAAGAGCGCCGCGAACAAATCCGCAAAGAAGCCACAGCGCTGGGCGCGACTGTGGATGACGATCTGCTCGAAACGCTCACCTACATCACCGAATTTCCAGCCGCGATCAAGGGCGATTTCGATCCGTCCTATTTGGAACTGCCCGCCGAAGTGCTCACGATGGTGATGCGCCATCACCAAAAATATTTCGCAGTGGAGTCGAAGCCCGGAGTACTCGCTCCGCATTTTGTGGCGATCATGAACGTGCCCGCCGATCCCGATTCGCTGGTCAAGCGCGGCAATGAGCGCGTGCTGAAAGCCCGCTTCAACGACGCCCGTTTCTTCTGGGAGGTCGACCAAAAGAAAAAGCTAGCCGACCGCGTGGACGACCTTTCGCACGTCACATTTCAAGCCAAACTCGGCAGCTATCTGGAAAAAACGCACCGCGTCGTCGCGCTGGTGAAGGAACTCGGCGGCGATGCCGATGCAGAGCGCGCAGCTCTGCTTGCCAAAGCCGACCTCACGACGGAAATGGTGAAGGAGTTCACCGACCTCCAAGGCATCGTCGGAGGCCTTTACGCCAAGCATCAGGGCGAAAACGAGACCGTTTCCAAAGCAATCTACGAGCACTACAAACCGCTGAGCATGGAGGATTCGATTCCTTCCTCCAAAGCCGGGCAGATCCTGGCGATTGCGGACAAGCTCGACAATCTGCGCGAATTCTTCCGCATCGACATGGTGCCGACGGGCTCAAAAGATCCGTTCGCACTGCGGCGAGCCGCGCAAGGCATCGTAAAGATCCTCGTCGAAGCGAAGCTGCCCTTTACGCTCGCTCGGTTGATGGACAACGACTTCATGCGGGAGCGAGTGCAGCACTTCTTCCGCGAAATTCGGGGCTTTAAGTACGACGAAGTGAATGCAGTGATGGCCGTGGGCATCACGACGCTGGCGGACGCCGAGGCGAGGCTCACTGCCGTCTCCAACGTCCGATTGACACCTGATTTTGAACCATTAGCAGCCAGTTTTAAACGAATCAATAATATTCTGAAGCAAGCAAGCTTTACGCTTGGTGCCTTCAGCGAATCCTTGCTCGAGGCCGGGCCGGAGCGCGAACTGTACGATGCCTCAGCAAGAATCCCCGGCGACGCGCCGCTCGAAACCGTCGCGACGCTGCGTCCGGCGGTGGATAAGTTTTTCGACAAAGTCATGGTGAACGTCCCCGATCAAGCCTTGCGCGCGAACCGGCTGACGTTTCTGCATAACCTTTTAACTAAGTTTTCCACGATCGCCGACTTTTCGGAGATCGTTACCTCAGGAGATCAAAAATGAAAAAATACGTGTACTACTTTGGCGGCGGCACTGCCGACGGCGATGGAAAGATGAAAGAAGTCCTTGGCGGCAAGGGCGCCGGATTGGCCGAAATGTGCCGTGCGGGCATCCCCGTGCCTCCGGGCTTCACCATCTCCACCGAAGTTTGTGTCATTTACTTCGAGAATGGCAACAAAGTTCCCGACGAGATCAACGACCAGGTTTTGAAGGCCCTCGCCAAGCTGGAAAAAGAGATTGGCAAGAAGCTGGGCGATCCGAAGAATCCCCTGCTGGTCAGCGTCCGCAGCGGCGCGAAATTCTCCATGCCAGGCATGATGAACACCATCCTCAACCTCGGCTTGAACGACGAGACGACGGAAGGGCTGGCCGCGCTGACAGGTAATCCGCGCTTCGCCTACGATTCGTACCGCCGCTTTATTCAGATGTTTGGCGAAGTGGCGCAAAACATCGACATGGAGAAGTTCGACCACATCTTCGACACGCGCAAGCACAAGGCGAAGGTGAAGTCCGACACGGATCTGACCGCGGAAGACCTGAAGGCCATCATCGCCGATTACAAGAAGCTGGTTCAGAAAGAAACCAAGCAGCCGTTCCCGCAGGACGCCCATGTGCAGCTCGCCATGGCGCGTGACGCGGTGTTCCGTAGCTGGTGGAATCCCAAGGCTGCTTACTATCGCAAGATGGAAAAGATCCCCGACGAAATCGGCACCGCGGCCAATGTGCAGGCGATGGTGTACGGCAATCTGGGCGATACGTCGGCTACGGGCGTGGGCTTCACGCGCGATCCAGCGACGGGCGAAAACACGTTCTACGGCGAGTTCCTGATCAACGCGCAGGGCGAAGACGTGGTCGCCGGCATCCGCACGCCGGAGCCGATCACCGACCTCGAAAAGATCATGCCCGACGCCTATGCGCAACTGCGCGAGATCACGTCGAACCTGGAAAAGCATTACAAGGACATGCAGGACTTCGAGTTCACCATCGAAGACCACAAGCTGTACATGCTGCAGACTCGCAACGGCAAGCGGACGGGTCCGGCGGCGGTGCGCGTGGCGGTCGAGATGGCGGAAGAAGGCCTGATTGATAAAAAGGAAGCGGTACTGCGCGTGGCTCCGCAGCAGCTGGATCAACTGCTGCATCCGGTGTTCGACGCGGCGTCGCTGAAGACGCTGAAGCTGGTCGCCAACGGCATCGCGGCGTCTCCGGGCGCGGCGGTTGGCCGTGCGGCGTTCTCGGCCGACGATGCAGTACAGATGGCCGCGCACGGTCCGGTGATCCTGGTCCGCAAGGAAACCACCCCGGACGACATTCACGGCATGGACGTGGCGAAGGGCATCCTGACGGCGGTCGGCGGCAAGTCCAGCCACGCGGCGGTTGTGGCCCGCGGTATGGGACGTCCGTGCGTCGTCGGCGCGGGCTCGCTTTCGATTTCCGAGCGCGGCAAGCAGTTCACCACCACCATCGGCGGCAAGGCCGTCACGGTGAAGGAAGGCGATTGGATTTCGCTCGACGGCACTACGGCCAATGTGTATTTGGGCAAGGCAACGACGAACGATCCCGATCCGAACTCCTCGTACTTCGGCAAGCTGATGAAGTGGGCCGACGAGTTCCGCGGCAAGTTCGGCGTGCGCGCCAATGCCGATATTCCTCGCGACGCGAAAGCCGCGCGGTTGTTCGGCGCCGAGGGCATCGGACTGTGCCGCACCGAGCACATGTTCTTCGCAGAGGATCGCATTCCGCACATGCAGACCATGATTCTGGCGCGCGACGAGAAGTCCCGCAAGAAGGCTCTGCTGAAGCTGCTGCCGATGCAGCGCTCGGACTTCGCGGGCTTGTTCAAGGCAATGGACGGTTTCCCCGTCGTCATTCGTACCCTCGATCCTCCGCTGCACGAGTTCCTGCCGAAGCGGGAGGACCTGATGGTGGACCTGGCCCGTCTGCCTTACGTCGATATCAAGATCAAGAAGGAAATGTCGGAGAAGTACCGCATTCCTGTTGGCGAGTTGAAGAAGAGGCTGCCGGAGCTGCTGCATCGCGTGGAAGAACTGCATGAGTTCAATCCAATGTTGGGCCACCGCGGCTGCCGTCTGGGCATCACGTATCCGGAGATCACGGAGATGCAGGCCCGCGCCATTTTCGAAGCCGCCGTACAGGTGGCCAAGAAGGGCGTGAAGGTGCTGCCCGAGGTGATGATTCCGCTGATTGGCAGCGCGAAGGAACTGGAAAATCAGAAGGCCATCGTCGATGCAGTCGCCAAAGAAGTGCTGGGCAAGGCCGGCATGGCGGACATGCATTACATGGTGGGCACGATGATCGAGATTCCCCGCGCGGCGATCACGGCGGATAAGGTTGCCGAGTTCGCTGAGTTCTTCAGCTTCGGAACCAACGATCTGACGCAGACCACGATGGGCTTGTCTCGCGACGACTATACGAAGTTCTCCAAAGAGTACGAAAACCTGAAGATTTTCAACGCCGACCCGTTCGCCGCGATCGATCAGGAAGGCGTGGGCAAGGTGATCGAGATGGCGATCAAGTTGGGCCGCAAAACGCGTCCCGATCTCGAAATCGGCATCTGCGGAGAGCACGGCGGAGAGCCCAGCTCGGTGGAGTTCTGCTACCGCGTGGGCATGAATTACGTGTCCTGCTCGCCGTATCGCGTGCCGATCGCGCGGCTGGCCGCGGCGCAGGCTGCCATCACCGGCGGCGCTGGCGCGGTGAACCGCACGGCGTAATTGGTTCGTTCGAAAAGCCCCATCCGCTCGCGGGTGGGGCTTTTTTATTTGGGAGGAGCCAGAATGAGTTTCCTGGTTCACCAGCGTCGACGCAGAATCAACCGCCAGTCCCTATTTCCAGGGGAGCGGCCGCCTCCGCGTCCTCACATTCACCCGTCTCGGGATCGATCCACACCACCCTCCAGCGCCTCTGGCTAACGCTTTCCCGGGCCACCGCCCCTTCCAATTTCTCGATCCTCGCAGTCAGCGATTTACTCATGCCTCCTCCAGCGCCTTTAGCCGCGCATCGAACTCTTCCACCTCGATATTTCGCCGCTGGCTTTCCACGATCCTCGCCACCGACTCGCCTTCCTGTGCGCTCAACTCCCCGTCCGCCACCGCCTCCGTAACCGCCGAAATCGCCTCTGTCAGATCCGCAGCCGTCTCCACCGCGGGCAGCCGGAATCGCGTATTGGGCTCCTTCGCCAAGGGCACCAGCCGCTCCATGCACAGCCGCATCGCTGTCGGGTCCGCGCCCAGCGCCTTCTGCTTGATGATCTGAATGATCGCCGCACCGTCTTTTTCCAGTTCCTCCTGAAAGATCGTCTTTCGGTTGCAACTCCCCGGCGGGCGCCCTTTCCCCACTGTATTCCCCGGTGCAAACGGCTTTCCTCGTCCCATAAACTCCCTCCGAATAAATTAGATATAAACTCCACGCGTCCCGAAACCCGGAACTCGGCGAATACACTTTCGCATGGAGGACGTCGTGGCCTCCGCTGGCTGAAACAAGGAAACCGCTGACTCAAGGAGGGTTAGTTTGCGATATCGGGGCGTTATTTTAACGCGAGACGCTGCCGCTGGAGCACGGCAGCGTCCGTCGGGCATCTGTAAATTACTGGCGTGACCGCACTGGGCTCTAGCGTACCGACGCTGGGATCTCGATGGGCTTTCCGGACATCAGAGCGCCTGCGTTGCTTTTCTTGAGCAGATCGTTGATCTCAGGAATCTGTTTCTCGGCGAACGCGTTCACGTCGGTCATGTCTTTGAGGAACTCCGCTTTCAGTTCGTTGAAGTACTCGGCCTGATACTGAGTCGGGGCCTGCAGCACGTGGTCGATGCCGTTCAGCAATTGGCCTAGGCGATCCACCAGCCGGGGAGCCATGCTGTAGCCCGGAATATCGCTGGGGCGCGCCAGCTTCATTTCGATGGAGCTGACTTGCTGCTTGCGCTCGTCGAGCAAACCGAGCAGCACTTTCGGGGCGCCGGGGTCCAGCGCGCGAACACTTTTTTCGGCCTGATCGAGCTCCGCTTTCCAGGCGTCGACGGATTTGAGTGCGTCGTTCACGGACGACGTCATGTCTCTCAGCTTCAAGTTAATTTCGAGCTGTGTCTTGAGGTCCGCTTCCTTCACGGGCATGGTCGGATCGAGATGCACTTCCAGATCGCGGGTGAGCGTCTGGCCCGCGGCTGTGAGGCGCACGGTGTATTTTCCGGGCAGCACCTGCGGACCGATGGACGGGAAGCGGAAGCCTCCGTCATCTTCGGCCGCGGCGGCGCGGCGGACGTGGGGACCCTGATAGCGGAGGTCCCATGTCACGCGGTTGATGCCTGCGTCCTGCGGAATCGCGCCCAGGTCGCGGATGACTTTGCCGGCGGCGTCCAGGATTTCGATCTTCGCCGGGCCGCGTCCTTTTAAGTAATAGGTGATCGGTGCACCATAGGCCGGGTTCGGACCGGCGAACGGCTTGTTGCCGGATTGACCCACGCTGCCTCCGCCGCGTCCCGCTGAATCGAAGCGCAACGCCGGACGCATACCGAACAGATAGGCGCTTTGGCTGGCGACCTGCGCGTTCATCTGCTGCAGCGGCGACGCGTCATCGAGAATCCACAGGCTGCGGCCGTGCGTGGCGAGGATCAGGTCGTTTTCGCGCGGATGAATCACGATATCGCGCACGGCGACCGGGGGCAGGTTTTTGAGATGCATCTTCACCCACTGATTGCCGCCCGTGAATGAGACGTGCAGGCCAAGCTCGCTGCCGACGTACAGCAGTTGGGGATTTTTCGGGTCTTCCTTCACTACCCAGATGTAACCGGTCTCGGGCAGATTGCCGCTGATTTTCGTGAACGTCCTGCCGAAATCGGTGGTCTTGTAGAGATAAGGATGAAAATCGTCGAACCAGTGATGCTCGAAGGCTACGTAGGCTGTGCCGGCCGCGGTGCGCGACGGCTCAATCCAGGCGACCTCGGCGAACTTTGGCACGCCGGGGGCGTTACCCGTTAAATTGGTCCAGTTCTTGCCGCCGTCGCGAGTGATCTGCAGATTGCCGTCGTCGGTGCCCGCCCAGATGACGCCGGCCTGCACCGGCGATTCGGCGATGCGGATGATCGTGCAGTGATATTCGGCGGTGGTGTTTTCGGTCCACACCGTGCCGACGCTTTTCTGCTTTTCCGGATCGTTGGTGGTCAGATCAGGGCTGATCGCGTTCCACGTTTTGCCATAATCGGTGGACTTGAATACCACGTTGCTGCCGAAATAGACGGTGTTTTTATTGTGCGGCGAACCGATGATCGGCGTGTTCCAGTTGAAGCGATATTTCAGCTCGCCGACGGGGCCTCCGTCGTTGCGCTTGGGCTGAGGGCTGACGTCCTGCTGCTCGTGGGTGTGCATATCAGTGCGCACAATGCCTCCGCCCTGATTCTCTGAGAGGAAGATTTCCGGATCGTCGAGCACATTCAACACGTGGAAGCCGTCGCCTCCACTGACGTTGCGCCAATCGGCGTTGCCGATGCCTCCGCCCTGCGTCCGACTGGGTCCGCTCCAGGAACCGTTGTCCTGCAGGCCTCCGCTCAGATAATAAAACGGCCACCGGTTGTCGGCGGTCACCTGGTAAAACTGGCCCCACGGCACATTAAGCACCGCTTCCCAGTTCAGGGCGCGATCGTAGGAGACGGCCATGCCTCCGTCCTCGCCGATCCAGACGCGGTTGGGATCTTTGGGGTCGACCCAGACGGTGTGAAAATCGCCGTGGATGGTGCCCGCGATACGGCGCCAGGTGCGGCCCGCGTCGATGGTGGTCATTAAACCCATGCCGATGGAATAGACGCGATTTTCGTCCGTTGGATCGACGGTGACGTGGCTATAGTAGAGGCCGCGGCCGACGACGGCGGGGTCCTTCGACATCATGCGGAAGTGGTCGCCTCGGTCGTCGGAGCGGAACAGCGTGCCTTCGTTCGATTCGCCGACGACGTAGACGACGTTGGAATTGCTGGCGGCGACGCGTACGCCGATGCGTCCGAAATTCTTGGGCAGGCCGCCGCCGAGCTGCGTCCAGGTGCGACCACCGTCGAGCGAGCGGAACACGCCCGTCTTTTCGCTGCCGGAGGTGAACATCCAGGGACGGCGCATGAACTTCCACATCGTCGCGTAGAGGATGTTGGGGTTCTTCTGGTCGATGTCCATATCGGCGCAGCCGTGCTCGGCGTCGATGTAGAGGACTTTTTTCCAAGAGTCGCCACCGTCGGTGGTCATGAAAACGCCGCGCTCGTCGTTGGGGCCGGTGTTGTGGCCCAGCGCGCAAACATAGGCTGTCTGCGTGTTCAGAGGATTCACGACGATGCGCGAAATGTGATGCGTGCCGGAGAGGCCGAGGTTGCGCCACGTCTTGCCGCCGTCGAGCGTTTTATACACGCCGTCGCCGAGACTGACACTGTTGCGCGCATTGGCTTCGCCGGAGCCGAGCCAAACGACATCGGAATTATGCGGATCGAGCGCGATGTTGCCGATGGAGATCGTGTTGCCGTGATCGAAGATCGGCGTCCAGGTGGTACCGGCGTTGACCGTTTTCCAGAGGCCTCCGGAGGCTGTCGCAACGTAGACCAGGCCGGGGTTGCCGGGCACGCCTTCAATATCGGTGACACGTCCGCCCATGGAGGCGGGTCCGATGCTGCGAAACTCCAATTTCTCAAATAAGGACGCGTCCTGCGCGAAGATCGAGGACGCGAGTACAACCGGCGCTAGCCATTTCATTTGCATTTCTCCCGGGAAAAGAGATTGTACAACATCCGCGGGTCGTCCCCGGTGTGGAAAGGCGTCTTAAGCGGCGTTTGGCAGGCGGAACCGCCTGTCCTACCACGAACGGTGGGTTAGTCGCATTACTTTTTGGGCGGACTGATCATGATGTGCGCGCCGGCGGTTCCGGGCGACATCAGCCACGGGGCGCCGTCGCTGGCCTTCGTTGACAGGCCCGTCGATTCGGGGGTCGCGTAAGGCAGATAGATCACCCAGCGCAGGTAGGAATCCTTGACGGTGTTGGTGGCCGCGTCGTAGCTCGATCCGGTAAGAACGTAGAGCGTCCGCGGCGTGCGCGGCATGGGCAGCTTGCCGTCCTCGATTTCCTTGAAGCGAGAGTCGTTCCGCTTGGCTCCGGTGACGCCTTCGGCGATAAGCTGGCGACCGCGCGCCATAAACGGCTCCAGATCCTTGTGGTAGCAAGCGACGTTGAACGCGGTCTTCGAGGGGTCGGTGGCGAGGCAGACCATTTCGTTCTTCCCTTCCCTGAGCCAGACGCGTCCGCCAGTGGCGTCCCAACCGAGGACGGCGGCGCCGTCGCGCAACTCCGCTGGAGCCGCCAGCACCGCGCCCGCGATCTGCACGGCGGCGGACGGAACGTAGGCGGCGGCGGCCATGATCGCGGCGAAAGAAAATCCCAGTACGAGTTTCATGGGGTCACGATAACACGGTCCGCGAAGTAGGCGCTGTTAGAGAAGAAACAACTGGATCACCATCATCGAGACCCAGCCCACGAGCGCGGCGGCGGGGATGGTGAGCACCCAGGCCCAGAGGATGTTCGTCGCCAGGCCCCAGCGCACGGCTTTCAGGCGCTGAATCGATCCCACGCCGGCGATCGCACCCGCCGTCACGTGGGTGGTGGAAACGGGGAGGTGGGCGAACTCGGTGGCGAACAGAATAGTGATGGCAGCAGCCGTTTCCGCGCAAAATCCGCTGCGAGGCTTGAGGCGTGTAAGGCGCGAGCCCATGGTGTGGACGATGCGCCAGCCTCCGGAGAGCGTGCCGAGCGCGATGGCTCCGTAAGAGGCGAAAATCACCCAGGCGGGGATTTCGAATTTCTTCAATACGCCGGAGGTCACCAAAACGCCGGTGATGATGCCGGCGGTTTTCTGTGCATCGTTGCCGCCGTGGGAAAAGCTGAGCAGTGCGGAGGACGCCAGTTGGAGGTGGCGGAAATACACGTCCATGCGCTTGGGACTGGAGCGACGGAACATCCAGTACACCGCGATCATAGTCAGGTATGCCAGCGCCATTCCCATCAGCGGTGCGAGAAAAATCAGCGCGATGGTCTTAAACCAGGCGCCGGAAATTAGGGCTTCGAAACTGCGCCCAATCCCGTGCAAATGCGCAACGTGAGCCATCGCCGCCCCCGCATAGCCTCCGATCAGGGCATGCGAGGAACTGGTGGGCAGGCCCACCCACCAGGTCAGCAAATCCCAACTGATGGCGCCGATCAGGCCTGCGAGAATCACATAGGATGTGACGAAATGCAGATCGATCATGCCGCTGCCGACGGTTTTCGCCACACCCGTGCCCACCACGAAAGCGGCCACGAAATTGAAGCCGGCGGCCCAGATCACCGCCTGATTCGGCGTCAGCACGCGGGTGGCGACAATGGTGGCGATGGAATTGGCCGCGTCGTGGAAGCCGTTGATAAAATCGAAGGCCAGAGCGACCAATACGATGATCGCCACTAAAATCAGTGCCGGATCCATGGCGGCTAATGGACCGTCCCGGGAGCGAAGGGGACAGCCCGCTGTGTCCACCGGTCAGGTGTTGTTGAGGCTGCGGCATTTGTGGATTGGGGACACAGTAGGCAGTCCCCTTCGCCGGTGAAGACTGTTACGAAATGGAAGAAATGGTCCATTAGTTGTTCTTCACCTGGACGTTTTGCAGCGCATCGGCGACGTCTTCGCAGTAATCGGTGGTCTGTTCGAGGAATTCGTAAATTTCCTTGAGCTTGAGAATGCGAATGGGATCTTTTTCGGTGTCGAACAGCTCCTTGACCGCGGCGCGGCCTACTCGGTCGGCCACTTCCTCCAGGCGGTTGATTTCAATACTGTGTTCGATGAAGGGCTGGCCCTTGGCCAGCGAGTCGAAGGCTTTCTGCAGGATCAGACAACAGGACTGGACGATGCGGCACAGCTCGACCGCGGTGGGCGGCAGAGGGTCGATACGATAATCCACCATGCGATGGGCGCATTCTTCAATGCCGTCGATCACGTCGTCGAGGTGTGAGGAGAGCGACTGAATATCCTCGGGATCGATCGGGGTGATGAAGGTCGAATTGAGGCGGGTGTAAATTTCATGGAGGATATGGTCGGCCTTCTCCTCCAGCAAGTGGATTTGATGGGAGGCGGTGGCGAGATGGGCGGCGTCCGCGGTCGCCCCGTCCACTAGGAATCCGGCGGCCTCGGTGATCAGTGCTGCTTGCTGTTGGAAAAACTGAAAGAACTTTTCGTCACGGGGAAGAAGATTCATGTCAGAACTGTTATCTTCTCATAACATTTCGATGAATCACGACACGAGTTCGTCACGATAGCTGGCCAGCACCTTCACGTAGTTGGCGCGGTGGAACGCATTGGGCTCCGCCACGGCCTCCCAGCACATCGCCCCGCGCATCTGGCGGACCGATTCATATTCATGCGCGATCATCCATTCGAGCAGCATTTTCTCGAGGTCGCGCAGATAGCCGATGCCGCGTTCGAGCAGCACGGAGGTCACCATGGCTACGCTCGCGCCAGCCATGATCGACTTGACCACATCTTCGCCCGTGTGGACGCCGCCGGTGATGGCGAGCGAGCCGGGAATCCGCCGCGCCAGCATCGCGGTCCAGTGCAGTCGCAGGCGCAGTTCCTGCGATGCGCTCAACGACAGGGTGGGAGTCACTTCCAGCGTTTCGAGGTCGAAATCGGGTTGATAAAAACGGTTGAACAGCACCAGTCCGCCGGCGCCTGCGTCATACAGGCGCTTGGCCATGTTCGCCATGGAGGTGAAATACGGGCCGATTTTCACCGCCATCGGAATATGGATGTGGGAACGCACCTCATGCACCAGGTCGCAGTAATTCTGCTCGATCTCGTCGGAGGTGACGTTCAGGCCAGAGGGCAGGAAGTAAATGTTGAGTTCGAGCGCGCTGGCGCCGGCGGCTTCAATCTCGCGCGCGTAGGTTGTCCAGCCGCCGGTGGAGACGCCGTTCAGGCTGCCGATCACTGGAATTCTGACTTCCCGGCGCGCATGCTCCAGGTGCTTCAAATACGCTTTACGCGTACCTCCATAGGACACCATGTCGGGGAAATAGCTCAGCGCCTCCGCGTAACCGTCAGAGGTTTCCGTCAGCATCCGGTCCAGGCGGTTGCTGTCGGCGAGGATTTGCTCCTCGAACAGCGAATGCAGCACGACCGCGCCTGCGCCGCTCTCCTCGGCTTTCTTGATGTTGTCAATCTCCTTCCATAAAGGCGAGGAGGACGCCACGATGGGGCTCTGGAGCTTCAGGCCCAGGTATTCGGTGGATAGGTCGATCATTGCTTGGCTCCCTCATACGGCATGTGCGACATGTATTCGTACAGCTTCCAGCGGTCCGCGACGTCCTTGCGCGCACCGATGAGCAGATGCGCCGCTACTTCCGGATGGCTCTGCACCAGCATCTGGTAGCGGCCTTCGTTGTAGATGTAGTTTTCGAGTGGCAGAGCGGGCGCGCGAGAATCGAGCTGGAAGGGATTCCTGCCGTCCGCGGCCAGCTCCGGATTGAAGCGGAACAGAGGCCAGTAGCCCGATTGCACGGCGGCTTTCTGCTGATCGAGGCCGTGGATCATATCGTAGCCGTGGGCGATGCAGTGCGCGTAGGCGATGATCAGCGCGGGGCCGTCGTACGCCTCGGCTTCGAGCAGCGCCTTGACGGTTTGCGTATCGTTGGCTCCGAACGCCACGCGCGCCACGTACACGCCTCCGTAATTCATCGCCATCATGCCGAGGTCTTTCTTTCCGGCGGTCTTGCCGGCCGCGGCGAACTTGGCGACCGCTCCGCGCGGCGTGGATTTCGACATCTGCCCGCCGGTGTTGGAATACACCTCGGTGTCGAGAACCAGGATCTTCACGTTGCGTCCGGAGGCGAAGACGTGGTCGAGGCCTCCATAGCCGATGTCGTAGGCCCAGCCATCGCCTCCGATGAGCCACACGCTCTTGCGGACCAGCGCCGAGGCGAGCGCGCGTAAATCCTTCGCGTCGCCGGAATCCATATTGATCAGCGCGGCCTCCATCTGCGCAACACGCGTGCGCTGCGCCTCGATGCCGGCTTCATTTGCCATATCCGCGCCCAGGATTTCCGCCGCGAGTTCCGGACCGATCTGCCCTTCCAGCCGCTTCACCAGTTCCCTGGCATATTGCGCCTGTTTATCGAGCGAAAGCCGTATGCCCAGGCCGAACTCGGCATTATCTTCGAACAGCGAATTCGACCACGCGGGCCCACGTCCCGCCGCGTTCGTGGTGTACGGCGTGGTGGGCAGATTGCCCCCGTAAATTGAGGAGCAGCCGGTGGCGTTGGCGATGGCCAGACGGTCGCCGAATAGTTGGGTCAGCAGGCGAATGTACGGCGTTTCGCCGCATCCCGCGCACGCACCGGGGAATTCAAACAAAGGCTGCGCGAGTTGCGTGTCCTTGATGTTGTGCAGCGCCAGCGACTGGCGATCGACCTCCGGCAGGTTGAGGAAGAAATCCCAGTTGCGATTTTCCTGCTCGCGCAGAGGAGCTTGCAACGCCATGCCTAAAGCCTTTCTCTTCACCTCGGTCTTGCTCTTGGCGGGGCAGACCTGGACGCATAGTCCGCAGCCGGTGCAATCTTCCGGAGAGACTTGCAGCAGGTAGCGCATCTGCTCGCGGTCTTTGAAACGCGCGGCGGCGGATTTGAACGTTTCCGGCGCGGAGGCGACGGCAGCGGCGTCGGCCAGCTTGGCGCGGATTACCGAATGCGGGCACACGATGACGCATTTGCCACACTGGATGCACAGCGCTTCGTCCCAAACTGGAATTTCGAGGGTAAGGTTGCGGCGTTCCCATTTCGCCGTGCCGGTGGGATAGGTGCCATCGACCGGCATGGCGCTTACGGGCAACTGATCGCCGCGGCCCGCGATCATGGCGCCCAGCACCTCGCGTACGAACTGCGGAGCCTGCCGGGGAACGGCGGCTTTCAAATCGAACGTGCTGTCCGCGGCGGGAGGAACGGCCACTTCTTTGAGATTGGCGAGCGTCGCGTCCACGGCGGCGTAGTTCTTCTGGACCACCGCATCGCCGCGCTTGCCGTAGGTCTTGGCGATGGCGTGCTTGATGGCCTGGATCGCCTCGTTGCGCGGCAGAGCGCCGCTGAGCGCGAAAAAGCAGGTCTGCATCACGGTGTTGATGCGTCCGCCCATACCGTTTTCGCGTGCCACGCGCACGGCGTCGATGGTGTAAAATTTCAGTTTTTTCTCAAGAATTTCGCTCTGGATGGTCCTGGGCAGGTTCTCCCAAATCTCGTTGGCCGGATAAGGACTGTTCAGCAGGAACGTCGCGCCGGGCTCGGCCAGTTCCAACACGTTCATGCGTTCCAGGAACGAAAACTGGTGGCAGGCTACAAAGCTCGCCCTCTGGATCAGGTAGCTGGAGCGGATCGGCTTCGCACCGAAGCGCAGATGCGACACGGTCATGGCGCCCGATTTTTTGGAATCGTAGACAAAGTAGCCTTGCGCGAAATTGTCCGTGTCCTCGCCGATGATTTTGATGGAATTTTTGTTCGCGCCGACGGTGCCGTCCGCGCCCAGGCCGTAGAATAAGGCGCGGAGCACGTGCGGATCTTCGGTGGAGAAATTGGCGTCGACGGCCAGACTGCGATGCGTGACGTCGTCGTTGATGCCGACCGTAAAATGATTGCTCGGCGCAGGTTTCGCGAGTTCGGCGAACACAGCAGCGGCCATCGCGGGCGTGAATTCCTTGCTCGCCAGGCCGTAGCGCCCGCCGACGATGCGCGGCGCGGCGGCAAACGGGGCGGTCTCCTGCAGCGCGGCGACCACGTCCAGATAAAGCGGCTCGCCGATGCTGCCTGGTTCCTTGGTGCGGTCCAGTACGGCGATGGATCTTACGGTCTTGGGCAAGGCGTCGGCCAGCGCGTGGATAGAAAACGGACGAAACAGGCGGACGTTCACGATGCCGATTTTTTCGCCGCGCTCACGCAGGGCATCCACGCATTCCTGAGCCGCGGTGACGCCCGAACCCATCATCACGAGCACGCGTTCGGCATCGGGAGCGCCGTAATAATCGAACAAATGATACTTGCGGCCCGTCAGCACGGCGAAGCGGTTCATGGCGTATTGCACGATCTGCGGACACAGATCGTAGAACCGGTTCACCGTCTCGCGAGCCTGGAAATAGACGTCGGGATTCTGCGCCGTGCCTCGCAGCACCGGCTTATCGGGGTTCAGAGCGCGGTCGCGATGCGCGCGGATCAGCTCCGAGGGCAGCATGGCGCGCAGATCGTCGTCGGTGAGCTGCTCGATTTTGGCGACTTCGTGCGAGGTGCGGAAGCCGTCGAAAAAATGAATGAACGGGATGCGCGATTCGAGGGCCGCAGCCTGAGCGATCAGGGCCATGTCCATGGTGGCCTGCACCGAATCGGCGCACAGCATGGCAAAGCCGGTGGGACGCACGGCCATCACGTCCTGATGGTCGCCGAAGATCGACAAACCCTGCGCCGCGATGGCGCGCGCCGCGACGTGAAATACCGCCGGCGTCAGCTCGCCCGCGATTTTGTACATATTCGGGATCATGAGCAGCAATCCCTGCGACGAAGTGAACGTCGTCGTCAACGAGCCTGCTTGCAGCGACCCATGCACGGCTCCGGCCGCGCCCGCCTCGCTCTGCATCTCCACCACACTCGGAATCGAGCCCCAGATGTTCGGCTTACCCTCGCTCGACCACTGGTCAGACCATTCCCCCATCGGCGACGAAGGTGTAATCGGATAAATCGCGATCACTTCATTGGTGCGGTGAGCCACGTACGCAGCGGCTTCGTTCCCATCGATCGTGACAAAACGGCGTTTCAAAACAGCCTCCCGTAAATAATTCCAACGATTCCTCTTGCACCCGCACGCCCACTTCGGAAGCCTGCTTTTTCAATAAACTGCCGCCCGGCAGAGCCCAGCGCTGGGTGATATCGCGCAAAGCACCGGCCGGAATGCGGCAATGCACATCTGCAATAGGGCCTAAGTGACTGAGCCTGCGGCAGGTACCGGATAAGGCCAATCGGCAGTCCGCTTGCACTTGTTTCGATCGAGGAGTCGGCTTTGCTTCTTTACTTAGAAACAACAAAAGCGCCTACCGACGACAAACGATGGAAGATCGTTGCCGCCACGATGCGGAAACTGGGAAACCAGCGCAGCGCGTTGATTGAAGCGCTGCATACGGCGCAGGAGACGTTCGGATATTTAGACAGGCCCGGGCTGGAGTTTATCGCCACCAGTCTGCGGCTGCCGCTCAGTCAGGTGTACGGAGCGGCTACGTTTTACCACCACTTCAGCATGAAGCCTCCGGGCAAGCATACCTGCGTAATCTGCACCGGAACGGCCTGCCACATTAAGCGCGCGGACGCTCTGCTTGAGCATCTCGAGAAGAAGCTCGGCATCAAGACCGAGGAGACCACGCCCGATGGCGCGATCAGCATCCTGACGGCACGCTGCTTCGGAACCTGCGGTCTGGCTCCGGTGGCGGTGATCGACGGCGAAACCGCGGGCTTGCTGACGGAGGAGTCGCTCGACGAACTTCTGCGGGAAAAGGTCCAACTGTCATGATGATCGAAGAATTGAAAGCGTTAGCCGCGGAGCGCAAGCGCGTTCAGGCCGGACGCAATGCGTGCATCAACATCTGCGGCGCGGCGGGATGCCAGTCCGGCAGCGCGGAGTTAAAGGAAGCACTGATGCAAGCGGCCGCGGCGCAGGGCTACGGGCCTGAAAGCTGCACCGTTCGCACGGTCGGCTGCCTGGGCTTGTGCGGCGCCGCGCCCATGGTGAGCGTCGAACCGGCCGGATTGCTGTATCAACACGTGCGCATGGAAGACGCGGCGGACATCGTCTCGAATCTGGAAGGGCCGGCGGTGGAGCGCATTGAGTTGAATCCGCAATCGCCGTTTTTTACCCGCCAGATGCGCATCGTGCTGGAAAACTCCGGGAAGATCGATCCGGAACTGCTCGAAGATTATATCGGTGCCGATGGCTATCTCGCCCTGGCGACCGCGTTAACGGAGATGACGCCCACCGACGTGATCGCCGAGGTGACGCGCAGCGGCCTGCGCGGACGTGGCGGCGCGGGTTATCCGACGGGTCTCAAATGGAGCACGGTGGCGAAGGCGCCGCGATCGCCCAAAGTGGTGGTCTGCAACGCCGACGAAGGCGATCCCGGAGCGTTCATGGATCGCGCGGTGCTGGAAAGCGATCCGCACAGGGTGCTGGAGGGTATGGCGATCGCAGCCTACGCGGTGGGCGCGACGGAAGGTTATATTTACGTCCGCGCCGAATATCCTCTGGCTGTGGCGAGGCTCAAAGCCGCGCTGCGGCATGCCGAACGCAACGGACTGCTGGGAAACAGCATCTGCGGGACGCAGTTCGGCCTGCGCATCTCGATTCGCTTGGGCGCGGGCGCGTTTGTGTGCGGCGAGGAAACGGCGCTAATCGCGTCCATTGAAGGCAAGCGCGGCACGCCGCGCCCCCGGCCTCCGTACCCTGCCGAATCCGGCGTGTTCGGACGCCCCACGCTGATCAATAACGTCGAAACCTTCGCCAACATCCCGACGATTATGCGCAACGGCGGCGATTGGTTCGCCTCGATCGGTACTGCGCGCAGCAAAGGCACCAAGGTGTTCGCGCTGGCCGGCGCGATTGAGAATGCCGGACTGATTGAAGTGCCAATGGGTATTACTCTGCGCGACATTGTATTCGAAATCGGCGGAGGCATCCCGGACGGCAAGAAGTTCAAGGCCGTACAAACCGGCGGACCGTCCGGCGGCTGCATTCCGGAACAGCACCTGGACACGCCAGTGGATTACGAAACGCTTTCCACGCTCGGCTCGATTATGGGCTCGGGCGGCATGGTGGTGATCGACGAAACATCGTCGATGGTGGAAGTGGCACGCTATTTCATGGAGTTCTGCATGAGCGAATCGTGCGGCAAATGTGTTCCCTGCCGGGCGGGAACCGTGCAGCTTTACAACATGCTGGGGCGCTTCGTTTCCGGTCAAGGACAACCGAAAGACCTGGCCTTGATGGAGGAGTTGTGCGATCTGGTGAAGCACACCAGCCTGTGCGGGCTGGGGCAATCCGCGCCCAATCCTCTGTTGAGCACGCTGCGGTACTTCCGCAGCGAATATGAAACGGGCACCGAGGGAGGCGCGAAATGAGCGCACGCGTTGTCACACTCGAAATCGACGGTCATCACGTCAGCGCGCAGGAGACGCAGACTATTTTAGAAGTCGCGCGCGAGCAGAAGCTGCGCATCCCGAGCCTGTGCTTCGTGCCCGGACTCTCGATGTACGGGGGCTGCCGCATGTGCCTCGTCGAGGTGCAGGGCCAGGCGAAACTTCTGGCCGCCTGCTGTACCCGCGTCATCGAGGGCATGGTGGTGATCTCCCAATCGGAGCGCCTCATAAACTATCGCCGCAACATTTTGGAACTGCTGTTTGCGGAGCGCAATCACATCTGCAGCGTCTGCGTCTCCAACGGCCATTGCGATCTGCAGTGGCTGGCGCAGGACTTGGGCGTGGATCATGTGCGCTTCCCCTACATTTATCCCAAGCTGCCCGTGGACGCGAGCCACTCGCGCTTCATGGTGGACCACAACCGCTGCATCCTGTGTACGCGCTGCATCCGCGTGTGCGGCGAAATCGAGGGTGCGCACGTCTGGGACATGGAAGGGCGCGGCGGCGAGTGCCGCGTCATCACCGATCTGGCCGCGGCTTGGGGCGATTCGGAAACCTGCACCAGCTGCGGCAAGTGCGTCCACGTGTGCCCCACCGGCGCGTTGAGCGAAAAAGGCCGCTCCGTCGCGGAAATGACCAAGCGGCGTCAGTTCCTGCCGTATTTGACGCTGATGAGAGGCGAAGACGAACAATGAGTAAACCGACAATGGCCACTGTGTGGCTGGACGGATGTTCCGGCTGTCACATGTCTTTTCTGGATCTGGACGAGCGCCTGCTTGATATTTTCAGCCGCGCGGACTTGATCTACAGCCCTTTAGTGGATCGCAAAGATTTTCCGGAAATGGTGGATGTCACCGTGGTGGAGGGTGCGGTATCGAGTGAAGACGATCTGGCGAAGATCAAAAAAGTGCGCGCGCATTCGAAGCTTCTCATCTCGCTGGGCGATTGCGCGGTGACGTCGAACGTCCCCTCCATGCGCAATCCATTTGGAGTGCAGGCGGTGATCGACCGCGCCTATATCCAAAACGTGACGATTGCACACGCGCCGCCCAACAAAATCATCCCGAAGCTGCTGGATCGTGCGCGTCCCGTGCACGAGGTCGTGACGGTGGATGTGTTCGTTCCGGGCTGCCCACCTTCGGCTGATCAAATTTACGAAATTCTCGACGACCTGCTTTCGGGACGCTCGCCGCACGCGGCGGGCCTGAGGTTTGGAGCTTAGTCATGGAAACCCGCACCGTTGTGATCGATCCGGTGACCCGCATCGAGGGCCACGCCAAAATCACGCTGAAGCTTGGCTCCGATGGCAGCGTCACCAGCGGACGCTTCCACGTCACGCAGCTCCGCGGATTTGAAAAACTCTGCGAGGGGCGCCCGTATTATGAAATGCCCTCGCTGATGGCGCGCATCTGTGGCATCTGCCCGGTGAGCCATCTGATCGCGTCGTCGAAAGCCTGCGACGCCATTCTCGCTGTCGGCGTTCCTCCGAATGGCGAGCGTCTGCGACGCATCTTGAACATGGCGCAGATCCTGCAATCGCACGCGCTCAGTGTATTTCATCTTTCCTCGCCCGATCTGCTGCTGGGCATGGAAGCCGCGCCCGAGGCGCGCAACATTGTGGGCGTCGCCGGCGCCCTGCCGGAAGTGGCGCGCGACGGCATCGCTCTGCGCCGGATCGGCCAGCACATTATCGAAATCCTGGCCGGGAAGCGCATCCATCCGGCGTGGGCCGTACCCGGAGGCGTCAGCGCGCCTTTATCCGAGCAAAAACGCGACCAAGTGCTGGCGCTGCTGCCGGAAGGCTTCGCCGCCATCGAGCGCACCGTCGAACGCTTCCGTCCTCTGTTCCGTAATTTCCCCGAGGAAACCTCGACGTTCGCGAATTTTCCCAGCCTTTTCGTGGGCCTGACAGATGGCTCCGGGCATCTGGAATATTATGACGGCCCTCTGCGCGTCGCCAACGAGGAAGGCGACATGATCGCGGGAAAAATCGGACCGGCCGACTTCGAGCATTATTTCGGAGAAGTAGCCGAGGACGACTCGTATCTCAAATCGGTTTACTACAAGCCGATGGGGTATCCCGAAGGAATGTTCCGCGTCGGACCGCTAGCGCGACTGAACGTCGTTGCCAGCTGCGGCACTCCGAAGGCGGATCACGAGTTGGGCCTGCTGCGCCAGTTCGCCGGGACGCCTCTGCTCAGCAGCTTCCATTACCATCACGCGCGTCTGATCGAAATGATCAATTGCCTGGAGAAGATGACGGAACTGCTTACACATCCCGATATCCTGAGCGACCATGTCCGCGCCATGGCGCAGCCTAACGCCAGCGAAGGCATCGGTATCTCCGAGGCTCCGCGCGGCACCCTAATGCATCATTACAAGGTGGATCGCAACGGCCTGATCACCTGGGCCAACCTGATCATCGCCACCGGCAACAACAATCTGGCGATGAATAAGGGCGTGGAACAGGCCGCGCAGCACTATATCAAAGAAGGTCAGATCACCGAGGGCGCGCTGAACCGGATTGAAGCCGTCATCCGTACGTTCGATCCGTGCCTGAGCTGTTCGACGCACGATGCGGGCCGCATGCCGCTGGACGTAACGCTGCTGGGCCCTGAAGGCGAACTGCTCGACCGCAAGAGGCGAGGTTAATTCGTGTCCGGGCTCCTTATCGCCATCGGAAATCCGCTGCGCCGTGACGACGGCGTAGCGGCGATGGCGGTCGCACGTGCGGGAGGTGGATGGCAGTGCATGGACGTCATTCAATTGACGCCCGAAATCGCGGCGGATTTGGAAGGCTTCGATCGCGTGGTCTTTGTCGATGCTGAGGCGCGCGAGGGCTCCAGTGTCGAAGTGGCTCCGGTCCCGCCCGCCGGCCCCGAGCCTTTGACCCATCATGCGACGCCCGGCGGGGTGGTGGCTCTGGCGCGCCAATTGTATAAATTTTCGGGCGAAGCGCAGCTTTGCAAAATTCCGGTGACGGATTTCAGCTACGGCGAAGGTCTCAGCCCGCACGGCGAAGCGATGGCGGAATGGGCCGCCAAAATCCTGTCCGACTTCGGGCCGCTCAGATCGCCGGGCGCACAACACCACATCCGCCTGCCAGGGACGCGAGCGTCATTGACGACAGCCATTGGCGAATCAACGCCGCGCCTTCCCGATGCACCAGCGTGCGGCCAATCTCCGGCATCATCACTTTCGGCTCGTCCGATTCCATGCGGTGCAGCAGAATCGACTCCTCCGGATGCCCTTCGACGGCATCGAACAGAAGGCCCGCCGACGCTCGTCCGGCCGATACAGGGGTCTTGCAAAAACCCATGCGCATCGCATCGGTTGGAAGATCGGTCAGATATAGCCCCGTGTTGCTCGCCGACCCGTTCGGGCTGTGGCAGTGCGCACAATTCACCTCAAGATACGCCCGAGCCCGCGCATCCAGAGAGCCCGTCGAAGGATCGTTCCACACCGGCTGGCGAGCGATTTTTGAAACATCGGGCGCGCCTTTCAGATATCCGATCCGGGTCCAATACTCCAGCTGATTGAAGCGGCCTTCTGGATAATCCTGGTCGCGATTCAGGTGCCGCGCTTTTGGTCCGATGGGACCCGTCGCCTTTGACTGGTCGTGACATTCGCGGCACTGATTCGAGTTCGGGATGGCGTAGTGAATCTTCGTTCCCTGCCATTCGATGTTGACCGGGTCGGCGTTCACGTCCAGCACCGCGTCGGTTTGCGCGGCGTTCCAGACATACGGGAGCGCCACCCAGCCTGAGTGCGCATGCACCAGCAGACGCGTTTCGATGATGCGGTCGGCGTAGGAAAACGTTTTTGCGAGAATCGCGCCTTCGGGAAACTCGAACGTATCGTCAGGCTTATAAACCGCCGCTTGGCCTGGAGGCATCCACACGAACCGCTTCTTGGCCGCGTAATCGGTGAATAAGGTGGTGTTCAGATCGTACGGAACGACGCCTTGGTTGGGATGCAACTCCGCCGGTTTCCCGGTGAACAGGCGCCATGTGGACAGCTTCTGCGGATACGGCTCTTCGAGACGCGACCGCACGCCCCTGCCGCAGCCCGCCAGCGCGAGCGACGCCAAAATTAGGATCGTCCGGCGCACTTCAGCGCGTGCCTCCGGGGAGTTCGATGGCCGCCAGCGCCGGGAGTGAGCAGCTGTGGCTCTTCAGATCAGTGGACATTTTCTTGAACTCGCCGCCCGCGTCGTAGTTCAGGAAACCCGTGTCGCCATTGTTGTGGATACAGATTTGCGGGTCGCCCTTGGCGATACCGTCCCACATGATCCCCGGCAGCGCTTTCCCATATTTGGGAGCGATCAGTTCCGCCGCCACGCCGGCGGGTTTCGTGCCGCCCGCGCCGATTTTGTTGTCATGCAGGGAGACTTGCGATACGAAAGGATCGTACGTCGCGTCGTTCATCGGATTGCCGGTCGAGAGATAACTGATGATCGACACGTTGACGGTGTCGTTGTCGTGGATATCGTTGCCGAACACCTCGGCCTGATGGGTCGCCATAACGATGATGCCCGTGCCCGTCGGAACCTTAGCCACGATGTTGCCCTTCGGCGCGAAGTTCGGCGTGTTGTTCGCGAATACCTGGTTATTGAAGACGCGCGTTTGCCGGCTGCCCTTCACCGGGAGATCGGGCAGGCTGAAGACCAGCAGGCCTCCGGCATTATTCGTCGCGACGTTTTCGTACACGTCGGCACCTTCCGAGTTTTCGATCTCAATGCCGGCGACGTTGAACTCCGCGCGGCTGCGGCGTACGATGATGTTCTTCGACTGGCCGACATAAATGCCCGCGTCGGCAGCGCCGGAGGAGGCCGAATCCTCAATCAGCACGTTCTTGCATTTCACCGGATAGATACCGTAGGAGCCGTTCTTTTCATTCGGCCCTCCCGTCCATTCGGCGCGCACTTTGCGGATGGTCACGCCGTCCACATCGTTGATTTTGACGCCATCGCCTTTGGTGTCCTGGATGGTCAGGCCCTCGAGCGTGAAATGGTCGCCCGTGGCCTGGATGCCCGCCGCGCCGGACGTTTGATTCTTATACGACAGCACCGTTTTGCCGATGCCCTTGCCGCGAATGGTGACGTTCGCGACGGTGAGGGACAGCGTCCCGGTCATCGGGAAGACGCCTTCCGGCAGTTCGATCACGGCTCCGGATTTGGCCTGGATCAACGCGGTTTGCAGGTCTTTTTCGAAGTTCGGCCCGGCGGCGATGCCTTCCTCTTTTTTGGCGCAGGAAGACAAAAGCAGCAGACTTAACGACAGGGTCAAGCGTTTGAACATGATGAAATCGCCTCCGCGTTAGAGTATCAACAAAGCGGGTGCCATTTCAGGGCGTCGCGCGGAGTTGCTAAACTAGGAGTACATGGGTGCCATCAAACGCTTCATTTTTTGGGACTTCCCGCGAGGAAGCTGGCAGTACGACGTGATGGTCGGATTGATTCTGGCGTTCATCTTCGTCACACCAAAAACGATTTTCCGCGACCAGCCCAAGGCCACCAGCATGGCCGTGCTGCGCAATGGCTTCTGGATCGATCCGCAGGTGCTCGCCGGAGTCTCCGATGGCGACCTGCTCAAGAAAGCCTCCTCGGCGGTGAATGCGAAATACAAGACCCACACCACGATCGTCAACGTCGAGCCCATTTATAACGACGAGCAGGAACTGGAAGGCTACATGGCCTACACGAAGCCGTGAAGCGCGCGATGATCTTCATCGCCGCGGCGCTGGGCGTGCGCGGCGCGGATACTCTGGATGCGGTGCTGAACCGCATGGATCAGGCGTCGAAGGTGTTCAAGAGTCTGAGCGCGGACGTGCATCGCACCGAATACTCCAGTCTGTTCGACGAGACCAAGACGGAAGATGGCACGTTCCGGATGATGAAAAAGAGCGAATCCAGCGTTCTGCTGCTGGCCGAGTTCACCGGGCGCGATGAGCGCAGGATCCATCTCGCCAACGGCAAACTGCGCGTGTACCATCCGAAGGCGAATAGCGTCGACATTTACGAGACCGATAAGAAGCTCTCCAAGTCCGCGGATACACTGATTCTGGTGGGTTTCGGGACGAGGCGCGCGGAGTTGGAGAAGGAATACACGATCACGCTCGGCCCTTCGGAAACGATTGCGGGCACAAAAACGACGCGTATCGATCTAAAACCAAAATCGAAGGACAAAAGGGATATTTTCAACGCGATTCAGCTATGGATTCCGGAGGATCAAGGAAATCCGATCCAGGAAAAAGTGCTGACGGGGAAAGAAAGCAAGGACTTCTACCTGCTGCAGCTATCTCACCTCAGGATCAATCCGAGCTTGCCGGAATCGGCGTTCGAGCTGAAGGTGCCGCCGGGCGTCACGCCGATCAAGGCCGGCAAGTAACCTGCGGCCATGCGTCGCGATGGGAAGATTTAGTGGTCCCGGCCGGTCACCAAATCCGTGACCGCATAGAGAGCCTTCTGATACGGGGACTGCGGGAAACGGGCGATAATCTCGCGCGACTTTTCGGTGAACTCACTGGCCCGCTGTTGCGCCCGCTCAATGCCGCGATACTTATTCAGCATCTGCAGAACCTTTGCGAACGGCACCTGGTCGTAGTTGCCGTCGGCCAGAATCGTTTCTACCATTTTGCGTTCGGACGCATCGGCCTGTTCGAGCGCGTAAATCAGCGGCAGCGTGACTTTGCCTTCGCGCAGATCGTTGCCCACCGGCTTGCCTAAAATCTTCTCGCGCGACGTGAAATCGAGAATATCGTCGATCAGTTGAAACGCGATGCCCAAGTTCCAGGCGTACTCGCCGAGCATCGCCTCCTGCTCATCGGACGCGCCGCTGACGATGGCGCCCAGACGCGCGCACGCCGAAAAGAGGCTGGCCGTCTTGCGGTCGATCAGCTCCATATAATCGGCTTCGGTGACGGCGATCTTGCCGATGCGTTCCAGTTGGAGCAGTTCGCCTTCCACCATCATCTGAGTCAACGTAATCAACAGGTCCAGCACCGGGAAACTGCGTTCCCGCAGAGCGACCTGGAACGCCTGCATGTACAGCCAGTCGCCGGCAAGCACCGACGTGTGGTTGCCCCACACCACGTTCACCGAAGGACGGCCGCGGCGAGTTTTTGCTACGTCGATGACGTCGTCATGCACCAGGGTCGCGGTATGGATCATCTCCACCACGGCTGCCATGCGGATCAGCGCGGGCGTCGATTCGGCGAACAGCTTGCCGCTGAGCAGCACCAGCACGGGACGCAAGCGCTTGCCTCCGCCCGATTGCAGATATTGGCCGATGTAGGTGACCGCATCGGTGGAAGAGATCGATTCAAGACCGATTTCGCGCTCCACTTTGTCCAGGTCCGCGCGGACCAGGTCGAAGATTTCCAGCGCCGAGAGTGTTTGGCCTAACTTACCGAATGCCATGCAGGAACCCTTGAGTTTACCATCCGCACAACCGCTGGAAATTCTCAGTTGTGGCTGCGGCAATCTCTTCTTCTGTTACGCCGCGCAGCGCCGCCAGCTTGCGCGCCGTCTCCACTACGTACGCCGGCTCATTCCGCTTGCCGCGCTTCGGCACGGGAGCCAGATACGGCGCGTCGGTTTCGACTAACATTCTGTCCGCCGGAGCCATGCGCGCGGCTTCCTGAATGTCCAGCGCCTTGGGAAACGTGACGATCCCTCCGAAGCTCAGATAGAAGCCCAGCGCCAGAGCCTCTCCGGCTTCCTTTGGCCCCCCGGAAAAGCAGTGCATGATGCCTCCGATCGACGTGTCCCAGTGTTCGCGAATCACCGCGATGGTATCGTCCCAGGCTTCGCGGGTGTGGATCACGATGGGCTTACGGGCGCCGGCCGCGATGTGCATCTGTTCTATGAAAACAGAGCGCTGCACATCGCGCGGGGAATAATCGTAATGATAATCGAGCCCCATTTCGCCGATCGCCACAACCTTAGGATGCAAGCTCAGTTCGGCGAGGCGCTTAAAAACTTCGGGCGTGGCTTTCGAGGCGTCGTGAGGATGGACGGCGACCGTGGCGCGGAAGCAGTCGTAGCGGTCGGCGAGGCGGACGCCCGCTTCCAGATCGGGAGGGCCGTCGCCGGTGCCGATGGCAACCATTTTCGTGACGCCTGCGTCCAGCGCCCGCTGAATCACAGCGTCGCGGTCGGCGTCGAACTGGTCGCTATCCAGGTGGCAGTGGGAGTCGATCAACATCTTGGTGAAAGGGCAAAAAATGAGGACGGTCTGCTCTGTCCACGGCCTTTTGAGAACCGGGCGGCGGTTTCGCTGCGGCTGGGACAGAGAGGACTGTCCCCATTTTTCGCGCGTTTCGTCATTACTTCAACCGCGCGCCGATGGGGACCTCTTCGATGAAACTGACCAACGACGCGGGGCCGCCTTCGAGCGATGCGGCGACGATCATGCCTTGCGATTCGATGCCGCGCAATTTACGAGGGGCGAGATTCGCGACGATGGCTACCTTACGGCCTACCAGCGCCTCCGGCTTGTACGCCTCGGCGATTCCGGCGACGATGCTGCGCGGCTTCGCCTCGCCAATGTCGATGTGCAAGTGCAGGAGCTTATCGGACTTGGGCACGTTGGCGGCGTCGAGGACCACGCCGACGCGCAGATCGACCTTCAGAAAATCGTCAATCGTGATGGGTGCCGGACCTTCGGGCTTTGCTGGTTCCACGGTCTTTCCTAAAACCGCCTGCTGGCGGGCGTATTCTTCTGTTTCCAGTTCTTTCATTTTCTCGATGACGATCTTCGCGTCGGCGCGCGGAAACACGGCGGCGACCGTGCCCAGAGCCTGCCCGGCGGGCAGATGGCCCCAGTGCAGGTCCTTGGTGCGCACCTCGGTGATGGGCGTGGTGAACCCAAGCTGCGAGTAAATCTTCGCCGCCGAGTCCGGCAGCACCGGAGCCAGCAGCGACGTGATAATCCGCAGCGCTTCAGCAGCGGTATAGAGCGTCTGATTAAGTCGCTCCTCACCGCCTTCCATTTTTACTTGTTTCCAGGGCGCCTGCTCGACGATGTATTTATCGACGACGCCGATCAGGCTCCAGACAATCTCCAGCGCCTTGGAGAATTCGAACTTCTCGAACGCTTCGAGGGCAGCCGCGGTAGCCGAGTCCGCGTCCGCCGCGATGCGCGAGTCGCCATCTGATTTGGGAATCAGCCCGCCACGGTACTGGTGAATCATCGAGAGCGTGCGGCTGGCCAGATTGCCCCAGCCATTCGCCAGATCGGAGTTGTAACGGCCCACCAGCGCATCGTAACTGAAGCTGCCGTCCTGCCCGAACACCACTTCGCGCAGCAGGAAATAGCGCAAGGCGTCGGTGCCCAGCACTTTGTGGATGGGCGTGGCGCGCACGATGTTGCCGCGCGATTTGCTCATTTTGTCGTTTTCAAACAGCAGCCATCCGTGCGCGAAAATGCGCTTCGGCAAGGGCAAATCGGCGGCCATCAGAAACGCGGGCCAGTAGACGGCGTGGAAGCGGACGATCTCCTTGCCGATCAAGTGGAGGTCGGCCGGCCATAGGTCCTCGCCGTAGACGGCGCTCATATAGGTGGTCAGCGCGTCGAACCAGACGTAGAACACATGCTTCGGCTCGTCCGGCACGGGGATGCCCCATTTGATGGTCGTGCGGCTGATGGAAAGGTCCTTCAGTCCTTCCTTCACAAACGCGATCACTTCGTTGCGGCGCGTTTCAGGCTGGATGAAATCGGGCTGATCGTTGTACAGCTTCAGCAGCTTGTCCGTGTATTCGCTGAGCTTGAAATAGAAATTTTCCTCGGTTACGGTTTCGGTGGGACGTCCGCAATCCGGGCACGGATCGCCGGGCTTGGCGTCGTTCACATAGGCGTTATCGAAGATGCAGTATTGGCCGCTGTACTGGCCTTTATACACGGCTCCGCGCTCGCGGCAACGGCTGAACAGGTCCTGCACGCAGCGGGCGTGGCGTTCGCTTGTCGTGCGTTCGAAGCGGTCGATATTCAGGCCCAGAATCTGCCACTGTTGGCGGAACTCTTCGCTGATGACGTCGGTGTACTCCTGGGGCGTCTTGCCCTGCGCCAGCGCGGCGCGCTCCACGTTGACGCCATGCTCGTCGGTGCCTGTGGTGAGGATTGCTTCATAGCCCTGCATCCGTTTCAAGGCGCGGATGGTGTCGGCGGCGATGGTCGTATAGGCATGCCCTATGTGCGGCGCGGCGTTGGTGTAGTAAATGGGAGTGGTGAGATAGTATTTGTTCATCGAAGCGGCTTTGCTTCTAGTTTAGCTTGCGGGACGGAGCGTGGCCCAAGCTGACGAGCGCTAGGAAAACGTACCGCCGGACGAGCATCCCGAAAGCGAAGGGGACAGCCCGCTGTGTCCACGGGTCGTGTTTTGTTCAAACGGTGGCATGCGTGAACTAGAGACACAGTAGGCTGTCCCCTTCGCGGGGCCGCACCGTTACTTCGAGGCGGTGAAGACCGTGAACGGATGCGCATCCATGTCGCGCAGCGACGACTTTTCCCAGTTGAACTGCGGATGCAGCTTCAAATACTTCGCGGCCTTGAAATCGATGCCGCAGGCGTGGCCCGCCGCCGCCGTGAAGCTCATGTTGGCGGCCATGGTCGCGTCGGCCACCTTGTTCTGCACCGCGCCGGCCGTGCCGTATTCGGGCTGCCACGGCTTGGAACCGCGCGGCGAAAGGTCGATATGCCCGCACAGCGTCCGCTCACTGGGCTCTTCTTTTTTGGCGAACGTATCGTAGTGGTCGCCCAGGAATTTCTGCCCCAGCGCAACGTCGATGCGGCCCTTATTTTCGTTGAGCAGCGTGTCCCAGCGAATGTGGCGCGCGTTGCCGCTGAGGCTCTTGTTGTTCAGGTCCCAATCGGTCTCGTCCTTGGCCAGAGCGGGATCGATGGGATAATTCGAGCCGGCGAAATAACCGTCCTTGGTGCGCTTGAGGTTCACGTGCTTCAAGCCGAGTTCGAGGCTGGCGATCTCGCCCGTGTTGCGGTCGGCAATCAGCCAGTCGTTGGCGTACCCTCCGTTGTTGCCTTCTTTCATGATGCGCGCGAAATCGTCGATGGACGCCGAATACTGCATGGCTTTCCGGGCGCGCACAAATTCCGCCACGCCGTTGGGGTCGAAGCCATGGAAATTGCTGATCGTCGTTTCCGTGATCATAATGCCGGCGTCGTTGATGCCGAAATCGTCAGCCGAATGAATCAGGCCGGGCATGCCGTCCATCAGGAAGCGATGGCCGTGCTCGGGGACGATGTCAAAAATCACGTTCCAGCGCGAGCCGGTCATGTAGTCGGTCCAGTTGTTGTGCGCGATCACCGGCTTGCCGTCCTTGGTGAAGCTGCCCGTGGCGACGAAGGCGCTGCAATGGTCGCCCGTCGGACGATTGGAATTGCCGTCGGCCCATTTGACGTAGTACGGATCGAGCTCCAGCCACGCGTTCATTGCCACCATGTCCCACAGGTCGAGCTTCACGCCCTTGGCATTTAACCCCGCCACGATGCCCGTCAGCTCGTCGCGATATTCCTGCTCGATGTGCGGCCACAGGACGTTCTGCGCGGCGGTGCGGAAATACTGCCAGGGCTTGGAATCGTGCGTCAGCGCGAGCTTGATGGCCTTTTGCGCGTCCGCGATCTCCGGCGCCAGCAGATAGCCGTGCTGGAAGCCGATCTCGGAGGGCTTGCCTTCCAAGTGGACGTAAATCCAGCCGTTCTGCGCGGGCTTACGAAACGATTTGTTCAGGCGGGCGTCGGCGGTGTGGGCCGGGGCGGCAAAGGCAACCGAGGCCAGGGCGAAGAGCAATGCGGCGCGAGTCATAGACTCCATGGTATATAATCCGAAACGTTCCCCGCGCGGGGTGCACCTTATTTTCATGAGCGACACGGGCGAAGTCACGAGGCTGCTGGGCGAGGCAGGACGCGGTAAACCGGAGGCGATGCATCAACTGCTGCCCCTGGTTTACGACGAACTGCACAAGCTGGCGCGCAGCTATTTCAGGCGCGAACGCGGCGAGCACACGCTGCAGCCCACGGCGCTGGTGCATGAAGCCTACATCCGCATGGTGGATCAAAAATCGCCCATGGAATCGCGGGGCCATTTCCTGGCCGTGGCCGCGACGCAGATGCGCCGCATCCTGTTGGACTACGCGCGCAAGCATAAAGCGGAGCGCCGCGGCGGCGGAGGCCAGAAGGTGATGCTGGAAGATACCATGGCCATCGCGCACCAGAAGCCGCTCGATATGATCGGGCTGGATCAGGCGCTGACGCAGCTCGCCGCGCTGGATCCGGAGCAGGCGCGCTTGGTGGAACTGCGTTTTTTCGGCGGCCTGTCGGTGGAAGAAACCGCCGAGGTGATGGGCTGTTCCCCCGCCACGGTGAAGCGGAGCTGGAGTTCGGCGCGGGCATTTCTGCATCGCGAGATGACGGGAGGCACAAGTGACGCCGGAGCGATGGGCGCAGATCCGGCAGACGTTTGAGGGCGCGCTCGAACGGGCTCCGAAAGATCGTGCAGCGTACCTGCGCGTCGTCTGCGCGCGCGACGACGACATGCGCCGCGAAGTGGAGAGCCTTCTGGCCAGCCACGATGAATCGAGCGGATTCCTCAACAAACCTGCCGTGGACCTGGGCTCGACGCTACCGTATTCGGAGGAATCGGGCGAGTATCCAGCAGGGTTCCGTGCCGGGCCGTATCAGCTGGAAAAAGTGATCGGGCGCGGAGGCATGGGCTCGGTGTGGTTGTCCACACGCGGAGATCAGAAGGTCGCCGTGAAGCTGGTGAAGCGCGGCATGGACACCACCGAGATCCTGCGGCGCT
>Ga0209698_10001090_pt1 | contig 31226 bp, 24 predicted proteins | sample LitLauG_LLR_2012_FD_187203 | JGI IMG/M metagenome (GOLD analysis project Ga0209698, IMG submission 187203) | Freshwater sediment microbial communities from Pennsylvania, USA - Little Laurel Run_MetaG_LLR_2012 (SPAdes) (version 2) | ecosystem: Environmental > Aquatic > Freshwater > Creek >... | reverse complement strand
GGGGCGGCACGGGTGGGCCGGGAGGTCAGCGGCGACGGGTGGTCTTGGACTTGGGCGGGGTGTAGCGGCGGTTGGCGCTCGGCCCCGACGCCTTGCCCGAGGGGCTGGTCCGAGCCGATCGTGCCGCCGCTCTCGACGCCCGGGTCTGGGGCTGGCGGCGCTCCCGCGGATGGACCTTGAGGTAGCGCTTCTGCGCCGAGCTGTGCTTGAACATCAAGTAGGCGCCGAAGGCCAGGCAGACCAGGTTGGCCAGCCCGAAGGGGCTGAGGGCGAGGCCGGCTGCCATCGACGTGATGGCGGTGAGGATCCGCCCGCCGCGGTGGGTGGCCCACGCCAGCGCCGCGGCACCGAGCAGGCCGAGCCCCATCCAGGCCAGGAAGATGTGGTGCTGGCTGACCCGTGTCGTCCCGATGGAGAGCACGAGGGCCACGGCCATGATGGCGACGATGTAGCCGTATTGCTTCTCTTTGGGCAGCATCGGCCCCGGGTGGGGGATGTCCTCGGGTCGCTCCGGCGTGGCCTTGGCGGACGCAGCCGCCCGCCCGGTGTCGTCGGCGCTCGCGGCCTGCCGGGGCCGGCGCCGACCGAGCGACACCCGGCTCTGCCACCTTGCACTCGGTGCCGGCGGGTCGGCGGCGAGCCCGTCGTCGCGATCGGTCAGCTCGTCGATCTCGGTGTCGTCGTCGATCTCGGTGTCGTCGATCTCGGGGTCGTCGGCCTCGATCTCGATGTCGTCGATCTGGGTGTCGTCGGCCTCCGCCTCGGTGGCGCGGTCGGGTCCGCGAGCGCCGACGGAGGCGGAGCGCGTCGTACGGGGGCGGCGTTCGCTCACGGCCCGGGCTCGCCTTCGGGCGTGGCGGTGGTGTCGGTGGCGCGGGGCCCACCCGACCTGCCCTCGGCTTGGTCCTGGAGGAGCCAGGGGCGGATGCGCACCACGCTCTCGCGGGGGCTCCGGTCGTCCACATCGGCATGCACCGGCAGGTCGCCGACCGGCTCGCCCGACACCTGCGCCACGATGCCCGGCTCGTCGCGCTCGGGCTCGAGCGCCTCGCGGAGTCCGAACGCGAACCCGGTGAGGATGGCCCCGACCGCGCTGCGCTTGCGCCACGCCTCGACACGGGGCGGGAGCGCGTTGTGGCGCTCGGCACCCGCCTCCGGCGGGTCGACGTGCAGCTCCATGCCGTCGACCTCGACGCGCTCCGGCCCGGCCCGGGAGGGCTCGGGCGGCGCCTCGGCGGGCTCGTCCTCGTTGCTCACCCTTCCACGGTACCGCCCTCCAGGGGCCTGGTCCCGATCCGGGGGCCGTACGCTGGCGCTTCATGGACGTCGTGGGCTTCGATCACCTCGTGCTGGTCGTCAGCGACGTGGAGCGCTCGCTGCGTTGGTACGGGGAGGTGCTCGACCTCGGGGGCGTACGGGTGGAGGAGTGGCGACGCGGGGAGGCCCCCTTTCCCTCCCTGCGGGTCGACGGCACGACGATCATCGACCTGATCCCGGGGACCACGGGCCCGGGCTCGGGCAACCTCGACCACCTGTGCCTGGTGGTCGCGCCCACCGACCTGGAGGCCTGGGCGACGTCGGCTGGGATCGAGATCCTCGACGGCCCGGGGACCCGTTTCGGGGCCCAGGGCGACGCGACCTCCATCTACATCCGGGATCCGGACGGCAACGTCGTCGAGCTGCGCCACTACCCGACGTCCTGACCCGGGCCGCGGAGGGGCCGGGATGCGGGGCGGGTGGGGACCGAGGCTTCCTGTTGGCGTTGTGTGTTCCTGCGTGCGTTCAGGGGCCTCCAGCGCCCTTCTTGCCCACAAGTTGCGCAAAGGCCAACCAGATCGCCGGTTGCGACTCCGGCGGGGGAGCGCGAGACTCGGAACCCGTGCTGGACCGGTCTGGGGTGACTCGGGCCGGCCGCCGGCGTGGGGCCGCAGGTCAAACCGGGCTTGCCCGGGCGCTTAGCTCAGCTGGTTAGAGCGCAGCCTTCACACGGCTGAGGTCGTGGGTTCGAGTCCCGCAGCGCCCACCACAAAGTGCCCCAGAGGGGATAGGGGCTTCCTGGGTGAGCGAAAAGGTGCGACAGACGGCGTCTTGGGCGATGGTCAAGACCGCTCGGCACCGGGCAGGTCGAACGACGCCCGGCGCCGCCGGCGCAGCGCAGCGCAGCGGGACCACCGTGAAGCGCGGGCGTTGTGGTACGTCGTTGATCCGTGCGAAGGCGGTCGCCGAAGCGCTTCCGGCGAAGGCTCGCTGACCGTTGCCCATTCCCGTGCTGGTCGCTGGGCGTCAACGCCGCCAGAGGACAGCCCGTGATGGCGGCGTGGGACATCTCCTCGCCCGTTGAGCCGCCTGCGCCCCGACGAATCCCCGCTCCCCTCGGAAGCCGCGGCGCGGGTCCGCCCCGGACCTGGGTCCGGGGCGGTCGCTTCGTCGGGTGGGGGGTGTGGAGCGGTGCCGCTCGTTGGGGCTGGTTGTTGGTTGGGTTAGTTCCAGGTGTAGGTGGACCAGCGGCTGCCGTCCCAGTTGGCGCCGGTCCAGCGGCTGCCGGACCAGCCGGCGCCCGACCAGCGGCTGCCGTCCCAGGTCATGCCCGACCAGCGGCTGCCCGACCAGCGGCTGCCGGCCCAGTCGGTGCCGGTCCAGACCAGGGTGGACCACCGGCTGCCCGACCATGCGCTGCCCGACCAGCGGCTGCCGTTCCAGGTGCCGGCCGACCACGACGACGCGGTCGCCTCCAGGCCGGCCATGGTGGCGGCGCTGAAGGCGTGCCCGAAGATGTCTTGCTCTCCGGTCAGGTTGACCCCGTTGTCTTGGACGTAGACGCCGCCCCGGGCGGCTTCGAGGGTGCCGGCGCCGGCCGCTGGGGTGGCTGTTTGTGTTGCGCTGGCCGCGCTGGGCAGGGGGGTGGCGAGCCCGGCGGTCAGGTTGATCAGGCCGTTACCGGCGTAGTGGTCGTTGATCAGCTCGGCCAGGGGGCCGGTGCCCGAGACCGTGGTGACCGGCGTGGCGGTCCCGTTGACCAGCGCCTTGAGCTGGTCGGGGGTGGCGGTGGGGTAACGCTGGGCCAGCAGGGCGACCAGGCCGGAGACCACCGCGGTGGCCTCGGAGGTGCCCGAGCCCCGCTGGAAGCGGCCCAGCTGGCCGGTGTTGGTCGCCAGGGTGTCGATGAACGAGCCCGGTACCCGCAGCCCGAGGACGTGCACGGCGGGGGCGACCACGTCGACCTCACGCAACAAGGTGCCGTGCTGGGCGAAGGAGGGCACCGTCATGGTGGAGGGGTCGACGGCGCCGACGGCCAGGATGGTCGGATCGTACGCCGGGTCGGCGAGACGGAGGGCCGAGGTGCCGTCGTTGCCCGCAGCGGAGACGACCACGATGCCATGGCGCCAGGCCTGCTCGGCGGCGTAGGCCAGGGGATCGGCCAGGTAGGTCTGGGCGGACTGGGTGCCAAAGCTCAAGTTCAGGACCCGGATGTTGACCCCCGGGTCATGGGCGTGCTGCACGACCCAGTCGATGCCGGCGATGACCTGGGACACGTCGGTGGCGCCATCCGCGGCGCCGACTTTGACGTTGACGATGCGGGCGTCGGGGGCGACGCCGACGAAGGTGGTGGTGTCGCTGTAGCCGGAGGCGTTGAGACAGGTGGTGCAGCCCGCCGCGGAGGCGTGGGCGTTGGCGTCGCGGCCGCCGATGAGGCTGGCCATGAAGGTGCCATGCCCGTAGGCGTCGATCGAGGTCATCGCCGCTGACGGCGAGTCGAAGGACAGATCGGGGCCGTTGAGGACCTTGCCGGCCAGGCCGGCCACCGGCGTTACCCCGGTGTCGATCAGCGCCACGTCGACCCCCGCCCCGGTGTCACCGGCGGCCCATGCCGCCTGGGCGCCGGTCAGCTTGGTGATCTGGGCCAACGACCCCACATCGGTGGTGGGGTCGTAGCCCAGGGCGGGCACGATCGACATCGGTGTCAGCTTCTGATCCGGGCTCACCGACACCACCCCGGGCTCGGCGCCAAGCTCCGCCACCCGATCCGATGGCACCGACGCCGCGAATCCCGAGATGATCGGCAACGCCCGGCCCACGTGGCCACCCAGCGCCGCCACATCGGCTTCCACCGCCGAGACCCGGCCGGCGGCGGCGATCACCACCACCGGCTGGGCCGGCCCGCCAAGGCTGGTCTGCGCCTGGGCCGACGCGGCCCCCAAGCCGCACATGCCAGCCGTGGCCAACACCGCCACGGCCGCAGTCAGCTTCCGCCCCCGGGCGCCCATCACGACCACCGGATCCCATCGGCGATCGGCCCGGTGAGCGAACCGGGCGTCACCGCCATCGCGACCACACCGGCAGGAGCGGAGTCCCAGCGGATACCTGCCGTCGGGTGCGCCGGGCTGCTCGCCGCGAGGCCTGAAACCACCGCCGACGCGCCCATCGCCATCGTGGCCGCCAACACCAGCCCGGCCACCGTCCTGCGAACCCGCTTGGGGCTCCGAGTGCGATCCATCACAACCTACCTCCGTCCATGTCGGGAACATCGAAGCGACGGAGGTTTCGCCACTAGCTCCCCACCGGCGAGGCGACCAGATTGCAGCCGGAGGATCAACGCTTCGTCAACCAGCCCTTTCTCTGCGGGCTCCCTCAACTCTTCGACCCGCCGACCGACGCCCTTGAACCATTTCCACCCGTACCTCTGCCGCAGCCCACCTTGCCCCGGACTCCAAGCACCCCGGTGCAACGCCCGACACCGCCGCACCATCTTCGATGGGGTGCCATGCCGGCCTGGCTGTGTCAGATCAGCAGACCGGCGTGCCCACGACGACATGGGCCAAGACCTTCGCCGATCAGGGCGCGCTGTGGGTCGCCAACTCCGGCTTCGGCTACGGCGACACCTCGACCATCGCCCTCTCGGCCCGGCTCATGAGCGACTTCGCGGCGCGCCTCGACGGCTCGTCCACGATCGGCGCCGCCCTCGCCTTCGCCAAGCAACGCTACGCCGCGGACACGCCGACGGTGAGCGCCTACGACATGAAGGCGCTGATGGAGGCGACCTTCTACGGCCTGCCCATGTACCGGCTCAAGGCCCCGTCATCCACCCCGGCTCCCTGCACCGCGCCCGCCGTGCACGTCGACCCCTCCACCGGGCTGTCGGTCGCCCCGGTCACGACCGCACCGGGCTTCCAGCTCGCCCCCGGCGGAGGCTATTACAGCGTCAATGGGCAGACGGCCGTCACCGAGTGGCGCCCGATCGAGCCGCTGAGCACGGTCGAGATCACGCAGCCCGCGGCGGGCGGCGGCGCGCTCGGCTTGGTGGCCCACGGCGCGCTCGTCACCTCGCTCACCTCCGTGGATCACACCGGGTTCACCCCGGCCTACGCCAGGCCCGTCGTCGATTCGAGCGCCCACGAGCCCGCCCTCGGTGCGGGCGATGCCGTCTACCCCGGAGCCCTGTCCCGCGTGTCGACCTACCTCGGCCCGGACGGCCGCCACCAGCAGCTCGATCTGGTCACCGGCGAGTTCCTCTCGGGGAGCCCGGGCGTCGATGGCACCGCCGCCGCGGGGACCCAGCGGCTCTTCACGGGTGTAGGCGCGCTCGTCTACTACGACCAGCCCGGCACGGCGGCGGCGGCTGACTACACCCCGCCGTCGATCAGCGCGAGCACAGCTGTCGCGATCGGCTCGTCGGTCAGCTTCCGGGTCGCCGCGAGTGACCCGGCCAGCACGGTCAAGCGCGTCCTCGTGCTCTACACCGACGCCGTCACGCCCGGGAGCTGGACGCCGGTCGACCTCGTCCAGGGCCCCGGGGGTGCGTGGACCGGCGGCGGGGCGGCACCGCCCAGCGGCAAGATCGCGTACCTGGTCCAGGCCGTCGACGCGTCGGGCAACGTGGCCACGTCCTCCAACAAGGGCGTGTACTTCCCCGCCGTGGTGTCCCCGGCGTCGCCCAACCTCCAGGTGTCGCTCACCTCCGTCGGCGCGCCGTCCGGCTCCTTCTACACCGGCCCGGTCACTGTTGCTCTCGCCGGGGGTCCCCAGATCACCTACAGCCTGGACGGGTCGGCGTTGCAGCCCTACACCTCCCCTGTCGTGGTCGCCGGGGACGGCCCGCACGACCTTCGAGCCGCCGATGCCCTCGGGGACAGCGCCGAGCAGGTCTTTGCCATCGACGGCACCGGGCCCGCGACCGTGGCGACCGTCGCGCCGGGTACGAGCGCCACCGGGTGGTCCACCGTGGGGGCGACCGTCTTGATCACCGCGTTCGACGCCGGCGGGTCGGGGGTACGGTCCTTGACCTGGTCCGCCACCGGCGCGCAGGCGCATGCCGCGGCGACGGTCGGCGGGGCCGTGGTCTCGGTGCCGATCACGACCGACGGACAGACGACGTTCAGCTTTTCGGCCGTCGACAACGCAGGCAACAACGGCCCGGTAGGCACCTTCACCATCAAGTTCGACGGTGAAGCACCGACGGTCTCCTGCGGGACGGCCCCGACGGCTTGGAGTGCGACCGACGTGTCCATCGCCTGCCACGCGTCCGACGCCGTGTCGGGCTTCGCCAACCCGGCGCAGGCGTCGTTCACGCTGTCGACCGCGGTCGCCGCCGGCGCCGAGACGGCGGCCGCTGCGACCGGCGGAGCGTCGGTGTGCGACGTAGCCGGCCTGTGCACCACGATCGCACCCTTCAGCGGCCTCAAGGTCGACAAGAAGGCGCCGGCAGCCACGATCACGACGTCGCCGACCGGTACGACGTTCGCGACCGGCCAGAGCGTGAAGGTGACCTATGTGTGCACCGATGGCGGGTCGGGCGTCGCCTCCTGCGCCGGCAAGCTCGTCGGTGCCAACGGCGTGCTGACACCCGTCGCAAGCGGCGGGGCCCTCGACACCTCCATGCCCGGGACGCACACCTTCGAGGTGGTGGCGACCGACAACGTCGGCAACACCTCGGCCACGACGCTGACCTACGCCGTGTCGGCGGGCATCTGCACACCGGTGCCGCCCGGCGGCGCCGCGCACGGGATTGCGGTGTTCGATCTCGAGCTCTGCGGGCCCAACGGCCAGAACCTCACGGTCGCGGGCATCGTGATCACCGCCACCGCGGTGGACGGCACCACCGCGCCGGTCGCGGCCTTGCCTGCGGTCAACCCGGGCAACCGCTTCGTCTTCGTGCCGCTCATCAAGGTGTACCTGTACACCCTCAACACCTCCAAGCTGGCGGCCGGCACGCACACGCTGTCGTTCACCGTCGCCGGTGACCCGACGGTGCACACCGTCACCTTCAAGCTGGTGTGATCGCGGTGCCCGCCCCGCGCGGAGGCGGCGGCAGGCACCGGATCCCGAGGGCTCGCCGGAGCGCATCCAACCGGGACACGCTGGCGGCGTCGGGACGCCCCGAAGCCGCCGCAAGGTGCACCCTGGCCTGGAGCACGAGGGCCAGCTCGAAGCGTGCGTCGAGCCCCATCGCCCGTTGCTCCGCGTCATCGAGCAGCCCGGCCGCCTCGGCCCACCGGCGCCCGAGCAGCCCCGCCCATGCCTGCCCTCGGAGGGCGGCGACCACCACCAGCTCGTAGCCTGGTTGGGTCCGGACCCGCCCGAGGATCTCGTCGGCTCGCCGGGCCGCGTCCGCCACCCGGCCCATCCCGAGCAGCGCTTCGACCACCCGGACTGCGGCTTCCGCCGCGAACGCCTCCGACCCCATCGCCTCGAAGCGACGCTCTGCCTCGGCGAGGGGGTCGAGGGCCGCCTGCGGCCGGCCGGCCCGCACCGCGGCACGGGCCACGTTCGCATCGATGACGGTCGCCCCGAACGGGTAGTCGACCTGGAGGAACGCATCGCTCGCCGACGCGAAGAGCTGGAGCGCATCGTCGAGACGGCCCTGGTCGGAGAGAACCTCGCCGATGTTGTTGGCCTGGATGGCGGCGCCGAGCACGTCGCCGGCCCGGATCCGGGCGGCTCGGCTGCGCTCGTACAGCTCGATCGACTCGTCCCAGCGTCCCTCGTAGTAGGCCGCGATCCCGAGGTTGTTGAGCACGTTGGCCTGCCCGACCTGATCGTCCTGCTCCTCGTAGATCCGAAGCGCCTCCTTGGCCGGCGCCAGGGCGTCGACCTCTCCGAGCTGTGACGAGGCCAGGGACAGGAGGTAGAGGCCGTGGGCCAGGGAAGGCTTGTGCCCGGCGAGCGTCGCGACGCCGATCGCCTGTCCAGCCAAGCGGGCGCAGTCCCGATAGCGACCCTGCCGCCACCGGACGCCGGCATAGGAAAGGTCCAGCTGTGCCTCCTCGACGACCGCCTCGGTCGGACGAGGCTGGCCGGAGACCGCGCTCGACCCCAGATGGCGCAACCCGCGCCCGTACCACCGGAGGGCGAGGGTGTACTGCCCGGCTCGCTCCTTGAGGACCCCCTGCTTGCGCAGCAGGCGCACCTGCGCCGTGCTGGCAGCCTCCAGCAGCCGGCGTGCCGTCGCGTAGGCGCGCGCCGCTTCCACGTAGCTGGCCGACAGCTCGCAGACGTCGCCCAGCGCCTCCGCCGTGGCGGCCCACTCCTCGCCGTCCAGTGCGGGCAGATGCGGCGCGCTCTCCAGCGCCCGGGCGTAGAGCGCCCGGGCCTCGGCGTTGGCGTATGCCGCCTGGGCCCGCCGAGCCGCCTCGAGCGAGTACCGCCATGCCTTGTCCCGGCGCTCGGCCCGGTGGAAGTGCAGCGAGAGGAGGCCGGCATCCTCGTCGCTGCGATCGCGCGACGCTGCTTCGAGCGCTTCGCCGACCAGGTTGTGCACGGCGCGGCGGCGCCGGAACGACAGGCCCTCGTACGCGACCTGGTGGACGAGGCTGTGCAGGAAGCGGACCGAGCCGGCCGTGCTGGCCACGAGCAGGTTGCCGAGCGTCGCGATCCGGGCGCGCAGGTCGCCCGATGGGATGGCGAGGGCGGCGGCGAGCAGGTCGACGTCGAAGCTGAGCCCGAGCACGGACGCGTCGCGCAACAGCACCCGGTCGGCGACGGCCAATCTGTCGATGCGGGCCGTGATCGCCGCTTCGACCGACTCAGGGAGCGCGTCCACCCCTTGCGACGCGGCGGTGACGGCCAGCTCGATGGTGAAGACCGGGTGACCCGCGGACCGCTCGGCGACGATCTCGTCCCATCGGGGGTGACCCGCGGTCGTGCCCGCTGCGGCGCGGGCCAGTGCACGGGTCGCGTCCCGCCGGAGCGGGCCGAGCTCGACGCGGTGGCGGCGGACGAGGCGAGCCCCGCCGATCGGCTCGGAGTCCGGCAGGCGGGTGGTGCACACCAGCCACGGGAGGTGATCCAGCCGGCCGGCCAGCGCGTCGAAGAGGGCGTGCGATGCCTCGTCGGCCCGATGCAGGTCTTCGATGCGGACGAACGCGCGCACGGCCATCACCTCCTCCAGGAGGTCGCCGACCGCCCGCTCGATGGCGGCGCGGCGAAAACGGGGATCGACCAGTTCCGCCGCCCGGGTCGCGGCCACGTCCGCCCCGAAGGGGATGGCGAGCAATGGCAGCTGGGGAAGCAACGACGGCGCCCGCTCGCCGACGAAGCTGGTCAGCCACGCGCCCGCGGCCGGGGCCGGGAGCTCGAGGTCCATGCCGACGGCCGCCCCGAGGAGGACCCGGGCCGCGCCGTATGGGATCGCGGACAGGTAGGGCTGGCACCACACGGTGACACCCCGCCCGGCGCCGAGCCGCCCGAGGACCTCCTCGACCAGGCGGGTCTTGCCGATGCCCGCTTCGCCGCTGACGTCGAGCACCACGCCGTGGCCGGTGGGGGCGGCACCGAGGACCTCCTGCACATCGGCCAGCTCGCGCTCGCGGCCGACGAGCGGGAGGCGGTTGGGGTCGACCGGGCTCGACTATCTGGCCCGGGACGGCCCGCTGCATCAGCCGGGCCGCCAGGTTGACCGCGTCGCCCATCACCGTGAAGGTCCGGCGGCGGCTGGCCCCCAGGTTGCCCGCGAAGACGAGGCCGCTGTTGACCCCGATGCGCAGCGGCAGCCCGTCGTAGCCGTCCATGATCTCACGGAGGGCGCCGAGGAGCGCCTCGTCGTCGTCACCCGTCGAGGACGGTGCGCCGGCCGCCAGGATCACCTTTCCTCCGTCCGGGTACACGTCGCTGCCGAGCCAGTGCACGCCGTGGCGGTCTACGGCTCGGCCGACCACCGCTGCGAGCGCCTGCAGCCGCTCCGCCACCGCCGCGGGACCCCGGGCGAAGGTGAGCTCGTCGACGCCGACGAAGCCGACGAAGGCCACGCTCACCCGTCGGTGCTCACCCGGCACGCCGGCGAGGATCTGGTCGCGCTGGGCGACGGGGAAGAGCCGCTCGATGCCGGCGGGCGGGTTCGGCGCGTCGGGGCGCGCCGAACCCGGCAGCGGAGGCGCGGGCACGCCGCGCAGGATGCGGCCCTCCGTGCCCCGCGGCCCGAGCCACCGGTGCGGGAGGAGCCGGGCGGTCGAGTCGCTGACCATGATCTGGCCGGCGGCCGCCTCCGCTTCGCAGCGCACGGTCGTGCTCGCCGCCGGTCCGCACGCGATCAGCTCGAGGTGGCCGCCGTCGACGACGAACAGGGAAAAGGTGCCGGAGTGGGCGCCGACCGACATGCGGAGCCGGAGCCGACCGCCTTGGCGCGTGGTGATCGGTGCCACGACGCTCGCCCGCATGCCGGCCGAGGCGAGGCAGGCCCGGGCGGCATGGTCGTCGCCGGTGAACAGCACGAGGAGCGCGTCGCCGCCGAACTTGAGGACGTCGCCGCCGAGCTCCTCGCACGCGGCGATCATCCGGTCGAAGCACCCATTGAGCAGGTCTGTCAGCTCCTCCGCCCCCGCACGACCGAGCGTGGCGAGCAGCTCCGAGAGCCGGGTGAAGCCCGAGATGTCGGCCGACACCAGGGTGCCGTCGACCAGGTCGGTGGTAGCTGCCGGTCGTTCGGCCAGCCAGGTCACAACGCGACGGGACACATACGGCATGAGCAGTGCGGGCGCCGCACGCACCTCGCCGTCGCCCCAGACGTCGCCGATCGCCCCGTGGCCGGGCACCCGCCCCCCATCCGTCGCGCCAAGACGAAGCCCTGACACCGTCAATGGTAGGGCGCAGGCGCGCTGCGCCGTTCAGCCGCTGCGTCGTTCAGCCGCCGCCGTCGAGGCCGGCGATCACCTTTGCCATCGTGGGTTCGAGGTCGGCGGCTGCCAGGCGCCGCCCGACGCCGCCCAGCAGGGACAGCTCGAAGGGCACGAGCACGTCGCGCTGCAGCGAGCGGATCTCGTCGTCGGTGCAGGCGGTGTCGAGGATCAGGCGGGACAGCCGGGCCAGTGACGCATCCAGGTTGGTCGGGCGCCCCGCGACGCCCCCGATGGCCCACTCGTGCAAGCGGGCGGGTTGTGCGTGGGCGAGCGCGTTGACGAGCAGCCAGCTCGGTGTCGTCGCGACGATGCCACGCTCGCGGAAGCGATCGATCGCCGTGCCCGACAGGAGGGCGGATGCCTCGGACACCACCTCGCCCCCGGCGTCCTCGCTGCGGCGTCGTCTGTGCCACATGGCGACCTCCAAGCAGAACCCGGCCGGGTTCCCGACCGGGCCCGGTCCCAGTGTGCACCAGGACCGCACCGTCTGTCTCCGTGGCCATCGTCGCCGACCACGGTGACCCTGGTCATCGGCCGGTCGCGCTAGGTGGACGGCGGAGCGAACTCGCTGATCAAGCGGGCGAGCTCCAGCGGCGCATCGCCCTGGACGCTGTGCCCGGCCTCGGCGACTCGGGCCACCCGGGCATCGGGGAGCCGGCGGATGAGCTCCGCCTCGTCGTCGTCGTCGACCACCGATTGCGGGCGCATCCCCCGCACCAACATCAGGGGCACGGTGAGGGCGGAGATGTCGTCCCACAGGGAGGAGCGATCGGGGAACGGGTCCTCCCCCCCGTCCCGGCCGGGCTCCCGGAAGCGGGCGTAGCGCCAGACCCATGAGCCGTCCGGGCGTTGCTCGGCGTTGTGCAGGATGCCCCGGCGCAACGACGCCACGCTCCGGGTGGGGTTGTGCTCGATGGTGCGGGCCAGGATCTCGTCGAAGTCGGCGAAGCTCTCCGGACCGTTCACGAAGTCACGGATCGCCTTGGACTTGTCGCGGTCGACGCCCGGCGTGACATCGACGAGCACCAGTGCGCGGACCAGGTCGGGGCTCGCGGCGGCGAGGGCGATGGAGGTCAGTCCCCCGAGCGACATGCCGATGACCGCCGACGCCTGGGGCGCGGCGGCCCGGATGGCGGTGGCGACGTCGTCGGCGTTGCCGCGCAGGTCGAGGGTGCTGTGCCGCGGGCCGTCGGAGTGGCCGTGGCCGGGGAGGTCGATGGCCACCAGCGGCCGATCGAGGGCCAAGGCGACGGTGTCCCAGGTGTGCGCGTTCTGTGCACCTCCATGGAGCAACACCAACTCCGGTTCGCCCTCACCCCACACGAGTGCGCCGAGCGCCCGTTCCGGTCCGACACCGAGGCGGGTCCGGCGCACCGTCGGCGGGCCGAGGTACGGGATCCCGAACTCGGCCGCGTTTTCCTGGAAGTAGCCGAACTCGTCGTAGGGGATGCGCGCCGAGGCCATGAGCGGCAACCTAGCCCGCGCCTGGGTCACCTGCGCTGTCTCGCGAGGGCGACGACCGAGGCGGTCATCCCCAGCGCCTGTGCAGAAGCCTGTCGATTTCGCGCCTCCCCCTGGGGACGACCGAAGAAGTTCTGCGGACAAGTTCGGGATTTCGTAAGCGCCTCTTGACGCCGCGCGCAAGGGGGCGCACGATGCCAACATCGAGCTGCGCACGGAGGCCGCAAGGCGGAAGGGTGGAGCTGGTAGGCAGGCCGCTGGAGGTCGGTTCGCCCGTCCGGGCGTCCGGTTCGGTCCGCTCGTCTCCTCGGGGGCGGGCGTCTGGCCGGCGGTCCGCTGTGGGCTTGGTCCCGAGGAGCGTGGGCGGCGTGAGCCGACCAGCTACTCGGGGCCTTGCCGCGCCGGTGCACCGGGCGCGGCAGCGCGCGTTGCAGCCCCCGGCGAGGATCGGCCCGAGGAGACACGATGACGAGGCTTCGCCTGGCGTTGACGTTGGCCGGTGCCGTCTCCCTCGGCGCGTACGAGGGTGGCGCGCTCGCCGCGCTCGTGCACGCCCTGCGCCCGCTGCTGGCGGGGGATGATCCACCGGTTCGCATCGACGCGATCGGTGGCGCATCGGCCGGGGCCATGACGGCCCTGCTCGCCGCCCGCTCGGTCCTCGAGGGCCTTGATCCGGTGGAGGTGATGGAGGCCGCGTGGGTGAACGCCGACTCGCTCAACGGGATGCGCAGCCATGACACGGCGGCGCCGCTGTCGATCGAAGCCGCACGCGCCCTCGCCGTGGGGATGTTGGACCCGGCTGGACCGCGCTCGCCGCTCCGCCAGCGGCACCCCGTGCGGCTGTCGGTCGTCGCGGCATGCCTCCGAGGCCTCGAGCACCAGATCCCCGCGCTGGCCGCCGATCCGCCGGTGCGGGCGAGCACCTACCTCGATGTCTTCGAGGCGACGATGACCGCGGGTCAGTCCGTCGAGTCGCTGCTGTCGCCGAGGGGCCGCTCACTCGTCGACATGATCCTCGCTTCAGGAGCGAACCCCGTCGGCTTCCCGCCGGTGCTCATCGATCTGACCGAGGCGTGCGACGCGTACGTCGACGAGGCGCACATCACCAACCTGCCGCCGAGCCTGGCGCTGTGGTACACCGACGGCGGCACGCTCGACAACGAGCCGCTCGGTCGCACGCTCGACGTGGTCAACGAGATCGATGTCGACGACGGCGGCGACTTCCAGCGGGTCCACCTCCTCATCCACCCACACCCCACGGGCGCACCCGCCGGCGACGCGTGGGCCGATCCGCGCCGGGAACCGACCTGGCTCGAGACCCTGATGCGCTCGGGCAGCCTGCGACGGGCGCAGTCGTTGTTCGCGGATCTGGAAGCGGTGGAAAAGACCAACTCGCGGCTGGCCTGGACCGGCCTGCTCGTCGAGCGGCTCGGCGGCGCGCTCGCCGACCTGGAGCCGGCCGGGCGCGGCGCGGTGCTCGACGCCCTCGATCGCGTGGTGCGCACCATCGACGGGCACGGCGCCGCGCTGCTGGCCGGCCGCACGGATGCTGCAACCGCGGCTGCGGCGATGCCCGCAACGGCCGAGGCGCGGCCCGATGCGACCGCGACCGCGATCGTGGAGCTCCTCGATCGCGCGGTGCGGGCGGCCGCCGGCCTCGGCGGGAAGCGGCCGAGCAGCGTCGAGGTCATCTCGCCCCTGGTGCTGGCGGAGTCCGAGACCACCCCGGTGCAGGACATGCTGGCCGGCGACTTCCTCCTGCACTTCGGTGGGTTCATGGACGAGGCGCTCCGCCGCTCCGATTTCGATCTCGGCTATCAGAGCACCCTCACCTGGCTCGACGAGGGGGGCCTGGCCCGGCACGGGCTGTCCGACGCCGACAACACCACGGCCCGGGCGGCAGCGCGCGACGCCTACCGGCCGGGGGAGGGGTGGCGCCGTTACGGGCGCTCCACGTTCGGCTCGCTCTCCCTGCTCGACAAGCTGCAGGTCGCCCGGCTCGTCGCCCACATGAACCGGGTGATCGGCCACGACCTGCTCGAGGGGCGCACCCAGCGCTAGGCCGCGAGGGGGAGCCGGCCGGCCGTTGCGCTCAGATGGCGGGCTCCAGGGAGGACGGGTCCTTGGGTGAGTACTCGACGCGGAAGAACCCCCGCACCGGATGACCGATGTTGATGTTCGCCGTGATCGGCGCCCCCTTGGCCGGGTTCGAGATGTCGAGGGACATCTGCACGCCGTCGGCGCTGCTGCGGGCGGTGTTGGGGTCGTAGACCTTGATGGTGAGCGCGGTGCCCTCCAGGTCGTAGCCGTAGGCGAGGACCTGGTGGTTGTGGCCGAGGTCGGCGGGGTTCGAGGAGGCGACCGTCACCAGGCCGAGCGGGCACGGGTGGCCGGCGTCGAGGTCGGCGCGGATCGCCGGCCACTCAGCCACGACGGTGCGCGTGCCCACCCCGTGGCGGGTGGCGATCCACACGCCGGTGTCGTCGTCGGGGGTGTTCATCCACTCGAAGTACTTGAGGATGCCGGCGGGCACATCCCAGCTGTCGATCAGCCGGTTGACGATGTAGTCGAACAGGGGATCGCCGGACGCCGGCTGGGGGGTCTGCAGCGGTCGGAGACCGGCGGTGAACACGTCGAGCACGGTGAAGACCATGCCCCCGCACAGACCGTTGCTCGCGTCGCCGATGGTCACCTGGCCGTAGACGGGCACCTGCACGTCGACGTCGGGCTCGGAGGGCCAGGAGTTGGTGAAGGCGAGGCCGTTGGCACTCGGGAGGAAGCCTGGCACATCCGGCATGGTTGCCCTCCGTTGCGGTGACGGTGGCCCGATGGTAGTGCGGTCACCCGGTCCGGGCCGGCAGGCCGCGCTTGGCGTTAGCGTGGGGACATGGGCCTGCGCGAGGGGGATCTGCCGACGTCGTCGATGACCGGTGGGGAGGCGCTCGCCGGGCAGCTGCGAGCCGAGGGCGTCGAGGTGATCTTCGGGCTCCCGGGCGATCAGCTGATGGCGGCGCTCGACGCGCTGGTCGACGTCCCGGAGATCCGCTACATCGTCACCCGCCACGAACAGGCGACCACCTACATGGCCGACGGCTACGCCCGGGCCGGCGGTCGCCCGGGGGTGGCCATAGTCGTGCCGGGCGTGGGGGTGTACAACGCGGCGTCCGGGCTGGCCACCGCCTACGCCTGCTCCTCTCCCGTCCTGCTGGTCGCGGGGCAGGTCAACCGCCATGGCATCGGAAAGGACCTGGGGCTGTTGCACGACGTGCACGACCAGCTCGAGGTCGTCCGCCCGATCACCAAGTGGGCCGAGCGGGTGCTCGCGCCCGGAGACGTGGCTGGGTCGGTCCGGGAGGCGTTCCGCCAGATGACCTCCGGTCGTCCGCGGCCGGTGGAGATCGAGATCCCGCCGGAGGTGCTCGTCGAGCGCGCCGAGGTGGCACTGGTGCCCCCGCGGGTCTCCGAGGCGGCGGCGCTCGACGCGGTCGCGTTGGAGGCCGCCGCGGCGCGCCTCGCCGGCGCCCGCTCGCCGCTGATCGTCGCCGGCGGCGGGGTGGTGCTCTCCGGGGCGAGTGGAGCGCTGCAGGACCTCGCCGAGCTCCTCCAGGCGCCGGTCGTCACGACGCGGGAGGGAAAGGGGGCCATCGACGACCGCCACCCCCTCTCGGTGGGCACGATGTGGGTCAACCGGCGGATGCGACCGGCGCTCGACGCAGCGGACGTGGTCCTCGCGGTCGGCACGCGGTTTCAGGGCATCGGCCTCGCGCCCGGCCAGCAGCTGGTCCACGTCGATGTCGACGCGGAGCAGATCGGTCGCAACCACCCGGCCGACGTGGCGGTCGCAGGGGACGCGACGTCAGCACTGACGGGCCTGCTCGAGCTGCTGGCGGACGGGCCCGAGCGGGCGAGCCGCGCCGACGAGGCGGGGGCGATGCGCGCGGCTGCGGAGCAGGAGCTGCGTGCCGTCGGGCCCGCGGCGGCGATGGTCGAGGCGCTGCGCGCCGGCATCCCCGACGACGGCATCCTCGTGTGCGACACCACCACCGTCGCCTACATGTGCCACATGCACTACCGGGTCTACGAGCCGCGGACCTACCTGTCGACGTCGTACATGGGCACACTCGGTTTCGCCTATCCGGCGGCGCTCGGCGCCAAGGTCGCGCAGCCGGACCGCCCGGTGGTGACCGTCGTGGGCGACGGCGGGTTCCTCTTCGCGTCCAACGAGCTGGCGACCGCGGTGCAGCACGGCATCGACACCGTGACCGTGGTCTTCGACGACTGCGCCTACGGCAACTCCAACCGCGACCAGCGCGAGAAGTTCGCCGGTCGCGAGCTCGGCACCGTCCTGCGCAACCCCGACTGGGTCCAGCTCGCCCACGCGTTCGGGGCCGAGGGCGTGCGGGTCGACGACATCGCAGCCCTCCCTGACGTCCTGTCGGCCGCCATCGCGGGAGGTGGGTCGACGGTGATCGCCGTTCCGATGGACCGCCTGCCCTCCCCGTTCTAGGAGCCGACGTGGACCCTGACACCTCCTCGACCGTGATGATCTCCGCCGAGGCGCTCCGGGCGCGCCTGTCGGGGATCCTGTGCGGGCTCGGGGTCGAAGCCGGCCGGGCCTCGCTGGTCGCGTCCTTGTTGGTGGAGGCCGACCTGCGGGGCGTCGACTCCCACGGCTCCCATCTGATGGCCATGTACGCGTCGCGCCTGCGCGCCGGTTTGATCGTGCCCGACGCGGAGGTCCAGGTGATCTCCGACGAGGGGTCCACCGTGCACCTCGATGCCGGCCTCGGCTTCGGCCAGGTGGCAGGCCTGCAGGCGGCTGAGCTCGTCGCGGCTCGGGCTCGGGTGCATGGCGTCGCGGTGGTCGCCGTGCGGGAGGCGACGCATCTCGGCGCCCTGGGGGCGTACACGAGCCGGGTCGCGGAGGCGGGGCGGATCTGCTTCTGCTTCCAGAACGGCCCCACCTTCGTCCCACCCTTCGGCGGGGTGACGCCCCTGCTGTCGACCAACCCGTTGTCGTACGCGGTGCCGACCGGGAGCGAGCCGACGATCGTCTACGACATCGCGACCACGGCGGTCGCCGGCAACAAGGTCCTCCTCGCCAAGAAGCGAGGTGATCCCCGCATCCCCGAGGGTTGGGCCAACGACGATCAGGGCCACCCGACCACCGACACCGCCCGCGCCTCGGTGCGCCACCTCCAGTGGTTCGGAGGCCACAAGGGCTTCGGCCTCGGGCTCCTGGTCGAGCTTCTCGGCGGGGTGCTGGCCGGCAGCTCGTTCGGCCACACCGAGCACACGGCGTCACCGGCGCACGGCGATGAACGGGTGGCCAAGGGCTTCGTGCTGATGGCGCTCGACCCGAGCCGCTTCATGCCCCTCGACGAGTTCCGGCGTCGCGTGGACGAGCTGATCGCAGATGTGCGCGGCGGCGAGCGCGCCGGGGGGGTCGAGCGGATCTGGCTGCCCGGCGAACCCGAGCACCACCGCCGCGCGGTGCGCGAGCGCGACGGGATCCCGTTGCCCGTCGCCCTCGTCGACGAGCTCGATGCCCTGGTGAAAGGCGCGTCGGGCTGACCGCCGAGGAGCGCCGGCCGGGGATCCCGGTCGCGCGCCATGCGGTCGACGAGCTGGCCGACGTGGGTGTTGCGATGTGCAGTCCACGCTCGGAGCTCGCCGGCGCGCCCGGATGCCGAGACGACCGGTTCGCGCAAGTGGACCACGCCGGCGGCGCGATGAGGCGCCGGCGCGAAGCGGCCAGGATCCCAGCCACCGGCTGACCCCGGGATTCTTCGCTCCTCTTCAGGCAGCCTTCATTGCCGATTCAGGGACGCTGTGCACACTCGACCCAGTTGCGATCGACCAGGTCACACCCGCGAAGCGTCACGGGCCCTATGGAGGAGCAGACGATGAGCACCATGGATGAGGGAGGCGGGTACGTCGAGGAGGCCCCCGACGCCGGGTCCGGGCCGGCCGGTCCGCAGTCCGCCGCGGTCCACGACGAGCGCGGCGCGGCGCCGTGGCCCACCGAGCCGCCGACCACCCCTGTCACGGTGGTCGGACCTCCTACGACCCCGGTCGCTCTCCCCGAGGCAGCCGGGGAAGGATCGGGATGGTCCGTGGCCGGTGGGCCCTGGCCGCCCGTCGCCGCTGCGGTGCCGCCCCCGCTCGGCGAGGCGGCGGGGTGGGGTCATTGGTCGCCCGCGGCGGGCGGACGGCACGGCGTGGGGTCGCACGCACCGGGTGCGGTGGGGTACGGCCCGCCCACCGGTCCCGGCTACGGAGGCCTCCCGGCGGCGGGCTACGGCGTGGCCGGCGGCTACCCCACGGCCGGTGACCCCACGGCCGGCCACCCCACGGGCGGGTACGGCCCCCCCGGTGGTCCGGGCACGGCCCCTCCGGGCTGGCCCGCTCCGGGCTGGCCCGCTCCGGGCTGGCGCGCTCCGGGCTGGCCCGCTCCAGGCGGTTCGTCTCCGCAGCACCGCACGAGCCGGCCGAGTCGGGGCCGTACGGCCGCAGTGGCCGGAGCCATCGCCCTCGCCCTGGCGGCGGCGGCGGTGGGTGCCGGCGCCGCGGAGGCTCTCACCCATCGAAGCTCCCGCGCCGCGGCCAGCGCGTCGGTCGGCGCGAACACCATCCCGCAGCCGAGCACCGGCGCGGGGGGAGGCAGCCTCACGCCGAACGGAGGCGATGGGAGCGGCTCGACCGGCTCGGGCGGGTTGCCGCCTTCGACCGGGGACGGGACCGCGGGCGGTTCTGCCACCTCGGGCGGTGGCAGTGCCACCTCGTCGTCGGCCGCGGCCCTGGCGACAAAGATCGATCCCGGCATCGTCGACATCAACACCGAGCTCGGATACCAGAACGGCGCCGCGGCCGGCACCGGGATGGTGATCTCCTCCTCTGGCGTGGTGCTGACCAACAACCACGTGGTGGACGGAGCCACCAAGATCCAGGTCCAGATCTCCGGCACCGGGCCGACCTACACCGCCAAGGTGGTCGGGACCGACCCGACCGACGACGTGGCGGTACTGCAGATCGAGGGAGCCTCCGGGCTCAAGACGGTGCCGCTCGGCGACTCCTCCAAGGTGACGGCGGGTGACGCGGTGGTCGCCATCGGCAACGCCCTCGGCCGCGGTGGCACGCCCGCGGTCTCGGCCGGCTCCATCACCGCGGTGGACCAGTCGATCACCGCGAGCGACCAGGGCGGAGCCAACGCCGAACGGTTGTCCGGCCTCCTCCAGATCGACGCCACGCTCCAGCCCGGCGACTCCGGCGGACCACTGGTGAGCGCGGCGGGCAAGGTGATCGGCATGGACACCGCGGCGTCGGGTGGCACCCGGTTCTCCTCGGAGTCCAACGTGGGCTTCGCCATCCCGATCAACCAGGCCCTGTCGATCGCGTCCGACATCGAGGCGGGCAAGTCGAGCTCCAAGATCCACCTCGGGGCCTCCCCGTTCCTCGGCGTGGAGATCGCGACCAGCTCGTCGAGCGGCGCCTTCGGTGGGGCCGGGAGCTCGTCGGGCCGCGGTGCGGTCGTCGCCGGGGTCGTCTCCGGCGGCCCGGCGGCCAAGGCGGGGATCACGACGGGCGATACCATCGTCTCCCTCGACGGCCAGAGCGTCACCGCACCGAGCGACCTCTCCACGCTGATCGCCAACCACCATCCGGGCGACAGCGTGCGCGTCGGCTGGGTCGACAGCTCCGGCCAGCAGCACACCGGGTCGGTCACCCTCGCCACCGGCCCGGCCAACTGACCTCTCTGCCCCGGAGGTCAGCCGCAGCGCCGGTCGGCGATCGTCCGGCTCCGCCCGCCCCGCCAGCCAGGGGTGGGTGGAGCCGGACGGCTGCGCCTCAGGCGGTGGTCAGGCGGTGGCGGGATCGTCCCGGCGCAGGCGGGGCTTGTGCTCGGCCCAGCGGGCCGGGTCGAACACGGTGCCCGCCACCATCTCCTGGTTGCTGATGTCGTGGAGCACCACCCGTCGGAGGGAACGGCGGATCGCGGCCGGGTTGGCCGGCCGGGCGTGCTGGAGCGCGAGGTTGTCCCACACGATGAGGTCGCCACGGCGCCAGTGGTGCTCGTAGACGGCCTCCGGCCGGTAGAGGTGGGCGAAGACGTCATCGAAGAGGGTGTCGCTGTCGGCCGGTGCCAGCCCGGGGAACCTCCACCCGTGCTGCTCGTTGACGAAGAGGAGCGGCTCGCCGGTGCGCGGGTGGGGCCAGAGGGCAGGCCGGGTGGCGCACGGGTAGACGTCGCCGGGCGCGTCGGCGGGCACCTCGGTGTGCCGGCAGGCCAGGTCCTCTCGGCTCCCGGTGGTGTTGGCCAGCAGGGTGACCGTCCGGGCGCGGAGGCGATCGGCGAGCTCCTTCGGCAGGGTGCGGGCGCCGTGGGCGGCGCTGACGAAGCGCGTCGGCGCCGCACCGTCGGCGATCTCGATGGCGTGGAGGCACAGGCCGAGCACGGGGCGGGGCAGAAAGGCGTAGTCGGAGTGGTAGACGAGCGCGAAGTCGGGATGGAAGCCCCCGGGCTCGACGTTGGAGACGAAGGAGGCAGGATCGTGGACCCCGCCGAGCAGCGAGCAGAACCGGACCTGCTGGTCGGCGTCCAGGTCGACGTCGCGCACCAGGAGCAGGTGGCTGCGGGCGTACGCGTCGCGCAGGAGCCGGACGTGCGCTGCGGGCAGGGGCCGGCCCGGGTCGATCCCCCGCACCTCGGTGCCGAGCGCGGGAGACAGGGCGCGCAGGCCCGGTTCAGGCACCCGGCCGTCCGGCGGCGGCGGCCCGGTCGTAGACCTTGGGATCGGAGTACTCGACCCAGCGCACGATGAGCCCGTCGCGCAGCGTCACGAACATGATGTAGTGGTTCTGGTAGCGGTGGTCGCTACCCCGCACCAGGTTGTCACCCCGGACCTCGCAGATCACCAGATCGGGGTCCACGGTGGGCCACGAGGCCGTGACCCGGTAGTCGATGCTCGAGAAGCGCTCACCCACCGCCTCGTACATCTGCACCACCCGGGCCTTGCCGGTCGCCAGCAGGTCGTAGTAAGGCGCCTCGTAGATGACGTCGTCGGAGAGGGTCGAAGCCTGCGTCGCGACCTGGCGCGCGTTGGCAGCCGCCAGGTTGGCACGCACCACGTCGAGGTTGTGTTCCCATCGGCGGGGATCCACGGTCATCGGGCTCGCTCCGCCGTCAACGGTCGAGGATCACGCCGCGGTTGGCCAGCTCGTCGATGCGGTCGTCGGGGTAGCCGAGCTCCCGCAGGATCGGGCGGCTGTGCTGGCCGGGTAGGAACGGTGGGCCCATGATCCGGCCCGGCGTGTCGGACAGATCGAACAGGATCCCCATGGCGTCCATCCGGCCCACCACCGGGTGGTCATAGGAAGCGACCCACCCCTTGTCCACCATCTCCGGGTCGTCGAACAGCGACAGCACGAAGTCGGGCGACGACACCTCGCAGGGCACGCCGGCGCGGTCGAGGACGCCGAACCACTCCGTCGCGGCCCGGTGAGCGAAGGCGGTCCGGAGGAGGTCGGTGAGCTCGGCGTCGTTGGCCCGGCGACCGGCGCGGTCGGTGAAGCGGGTGTCGGTACCGAGCCCGGGCCGGCCGATCGCGTCGAACAGCGCCTGCCACTGCTCGTCGCGCCACAGGGCGATGCACAACCAACCCTCGGCGGTGGCATACAGCCGGTATCCGGCCTCCCACCCGAGCTGATCACGGTCGAGGCGCTGGCGCTCCCCGACGGTCGAGCCGTCAGCGGTCATCCACGCCATCGAGTTGTTGAGGAGGTGCGCGTAGATGATCGACGTGTCGAGGAACTGGCCCTCTCCGGTCCGATCGCGGTGGTAGAGCGCCTGCACCATGCCGATGGCGGAGAGGAAGCCGTTGCCGGTGTCGCCGAGCGACGTCACCGACCACACCGGGTTGCCGCCGTCGTCGAGCCCGCCGTCCATCCACTCGCTGCCGGCGAGCGCGGCGCCGGTCTGGTCGTTGCCGGGCAGGACCGAGCGCGGTCCTTCCTCGAAGCCGCGGGTGTGGCAGTAGATGAGCTTCGGGTTGATGGCCCGCAGCGACTCGTAGTCGACGCCGAGGCGCACGGCGGCGTCGTAGCGCATGTTGTGCTGGACGATATCGGCGCCGCGCACCAGGTCGTGCACGATGGCGAGGCCGTCGGGGTCCTTGAGGTTGATCGCGATGCTGCGCTTGCCCCGGTTGCAGCACATGGCGATGTGGTTGCTCATCCAGAAGTCGTCGTGGAGCGCGCTGACCTTGATCACCGTCGCCCCGAGGTCGGCGAGCAGCTGGGTGCCGAACGGTCCGGCGACGGCGAGGCCGAGGTCGAGCACGACCACCCCGTCGAGCGGCGCCGACAGCGGCCGACCCCCAGGGGATTGCGCCGGAGCGGTCGTCGCCGCGGCCGCTGCGGCCGCCCGGACCTCGGTATCGTGGGTGCCGGGCGGCGCCGGCGGGGTGTCGATCACGTTGGGGCATGCGGCGAGCCGGTAGACCTGGCCGACCTGGCGCACGGGGCCGAGCTTCGGGTCGACGATCTCGGTGACGCACCCGTCGGCGAGGAGGAGGGGATCGGAGAGCGCCTCCTCCGGCGCGCGCACGGGCTGGACGGGCACGCCGACCTCGGCGGCGATGCGCACCCAGTCCTCCGAACCGAAGCGTGCCACGGCCTCCGCCATCAGGGGCGTGTAGTGGTGCAGCAGGACCATCTCGTCGGCGTCGGTGGAGATCCGGGTGGCAGCCCGACGGGGGGAGCTCACCTCGGGGGTGACCTCCAGGTGGTCGCCGGCGGAGACGCCGAGCACGAAGCTCGGCAGCGGCACCCAGTGGTGCGTCCATCGACCGTCGGCGCAGCGGAAGAAGCCCTTTGGCGCGCGGGGGTCGATGATCCAGGTCTGGAAGTGGGGCGCGTCTGGCTTCTCCACCCGCTGCCAGCCGCCGAGGGTGGAGCACAGCACGCCCTGGAGGAGGGAGGTGTGCACGTGCTGCCCCCGCCCGGTGATCTCCCTCGCCCGCAGTGCCGCGTTGACGGCCAAGCTGGTCAGGTAGGACGTCGCCAGGCTGGGCCAGGGCACGCCGGCGAAGAGCGGACCTTCGCGCTCGGTGCCGACCCAGCACCCCTCCGGCGCTTCGACGCCGGGGAGGATCCCTTCGGTGCCGGCCAGGCGGGCGATGGTCCCGCCGAGGACGCCCCGCCCCTCCCACTGGTGCCCGGTCCTCGCGGCGACGAGGGCGTCGATGGCCGGGCGGTCGGCGTGCTTGCCGGTGTGGCCGTAACCCGTGATCGAGCAGGTGATCAGTCGGGGGTTGCCTGCGGCCAGTTGGTCGTGGTCGACCCCGAGGCGGGTCGCCACCCCCGGTCCGAAGCTCTCGATCACCACGTCGGCGTGGCGGGCGAGCGCGAGCAGCTCGGCGCGGCCCTCCGGCCCCTTGAGGTCGATCGTGGCTCGGCGCTTGCCGCGCTGCCACACCTGGTACCCGGAAAGCTGCGCGAAGGGATCCCCGCCGGGGGGATCGATCTTGGTCACCCGCGCGCCGTGGTCGGCCAGCAGCATGGCGGCCATGGGGCCGCTGATGCCCCAGGACAGGTCGAGGACCTCGACGCCGTCGAGCACGCCCATCGCTCAGAGCCCCCACACCCGGGCGGCGTTGGCGAAGGTGATGAGGTCGCGCTCGGCTTCGGGGACACCATCGAACTGGCGGGCCACCAGCTCCTGGGAGCGGGGCCAGCTCGACACCGGGTGGGGGTAGTCGCTCGACCACATGATGTTGCGCACGCCGATACGGTGGCGGAGGAGCTGGATGGCGTCCGGTTCGTCGATGTAGGTCAGGTGGATGTTGCGCCGGAAGTAGTGGCTCGGCAGCTCGGAGATCGCCGGGAAGTCGTACTTCTGGCGGGTCGCCATGTCGTCGACGATGTAGAGGTACCACGCCACCCAGCCCACGCCCGGCTCGACGAAGACGAGCTTGAGGTCCGGGAAGCGGACCAGGACTCCGGAGAGGATCCACATCCCGAACGCCTCGGCGGTGCAGAGGCCGGTGAGGGGGACCATCACGCCGTTCTGCGGCGTCGGATCCCGCCGCACCACGTCATCGAGCATGGTGTTGAGCCCGATGTGGCAGCAGACGGGCAGATCGAGGTCCTGGATGGTGGCCCACAACGGGTCGTAGCGCTCGTCGAAGTACTCCGGCAGCCCGAGCTCGGAGGGGTAGACCGGCAGCTGGAGCGACTTGGCGCCGAGCGCGGCGACCCGCCGCACCTCGGCGACGGCCGCGTCGATATCGTGGATCGGGATCTGGTACGACACCACCAGGCGCTTGGGATCGACGGCGGCGAAGTCGGCGAGGGTGTCGTTGAACGCCTGCGTCGCCGCCCGCCATCCGTTGGGCATGCGGTACAAGAAGCGGTAGGCGCTCACCTCGCAGTAGAGCACCTCGGCCTCGACGCCGTCGGTGTCCATGTCCTTGAGGCGTTCGGTCGGATCCGCCCGCCCCGGGCGGCCCCAAGCGGGGTGGTCGTACTGGCGCATCATGGCCTGGTTGGCGTTGCCGGCCCCCGTCGTCATCGTCCGCACGAGGCTCTGCACGGCGTCGTCGTACTCGGCGACGAGCGACGGGGGGAGCTTCGCCTTGACGTCTGCGTGGTCCACGGTGACGTGGGAGTCAGCCGAGATCAGCCGTTGCATGCGATCCCCCTCCACGGCGGCGGGTGCGCCACCTATAGCAGTTGCTATGGACAGCGTAGCAGACCGCTCACCGGCGACGCTCGGCATCGCCGGCCGCGGTGACCAGTCTCGTCAGGGCGTCGACGAGCAGGGTGGCGTTGTGGTCGAAGTCGCCCCCCGAGCGGGCGCTCATCGCGTGCGTGGGGCCCACGCGCGCGATGAGGTGGCTCACCGCGAGCCCCCGGCAGGCGTGGAAGAGCAGCGAGACCAGCGCCTCGTCGCCGCCGGGGCCGATGACCTGCACGGCGAGGTCGTGGAGCCGACGGTTCGTGCGTCGGGCGTTGTCCGCGAGGGCCCGCGCGGCATCCTCCGACGTCGCCGGGTCGTGGCTCAGGTTGAGCACCACCTGCAGGCCCGCGAGGTACGCCGGCTCGCCGTAGTAGCTGGCGAGCGCGGCGAGGTAGCGCGCCAGGCGCTCCTCGACGCTCGGCGCGGAGATGTCGGCCGACTGCACCATGGTGCTGAAGCGCTCGGTGGCGTCTTCGAGCACGGCGAGGAGCAACCGCTCCCGGCTGCCGAAGTGATACTGGATGACGCCCCAGCTCACCCCCGCCCGACGGGCGATCTGGTTGGACGTCGCCCGGTAGTAGCCCTGCTCCAGGATGCAGTCGACCGCCGCGTCCACGACGCGGGCCCGGGTGTCTCCCTCCGCCGGGTCCCGCGGCGGGCGGGCGCTAGCGGGAGCGGAGGGCGTCCGTCTGCTCCCGCGTCTCGAAGATGAGCCGCACGAGCCAGTAGCGGAAGTAGCGGGTGAGCGAGAACACGACGAAGATCCCCGTACCGACCACGGCGAGGCTGATCGCCAGCATGCCCAGGGTCTGAGCGTCGTTCTGCTTGAGGGGATCAGACGTCCCGTGCGACATGAGGTAGGCGAGGAGTCCGAGGACGAGCCCGGCGACCATCAGGATGCCCCCGATGATCCGGCCGGTCCGCTCCGGGCCCGCCTTGCCGCCGGTGACCTTGAGCTGGCTGACCTCGGTCTGGAACTGCTGGAGCCGCGGGGACAGGCTCGTCTCGCTGGGCACATCCGTGGTGGTCATGATGCTCCTTGTGACATCAGGCGGGACTGGGATGAGCGCCACCACCGAGGTACGCCGACGCAAGCTCGTCGGCGATCTCGGCGGGTGGGCCGGTGTGGGTGATGCGACCGTGCAGCATGATCGACGCGACGCTGGCGACGCCGAGGATCGCCTGGGCGAACTGCTCGACGATCAGGATCGACAGGCCGTCGCGCGCCAGGTCGGCCACCCGCTGGTAGAGGTCCTCGACGATGAGCGGGGCCAGGCCCATGGACAGCTCGTCGAGGAGGAGGAGGGCCGGGTTGGACGCCATGGCGCGCGCCATGGAGAGCATCTGCTGCTCCCCGCCGGAGAGCGTCCCGGCGATCTGGCGGCGCCGTTCCCTCAGCCGGGGGAACTGTGTGAACGCCTTGTCCTGCACGTCGGAGAACGACACGCCGGCGAAGGTGAACATGCGTAGGTTCTCCGTCACCGTCAGGTTGGGGAACACCCCCCGGCCCTCGGGGACGAGGCACACACCGGCCCGGGCCAGGGCGTCGCTGCCCACACCGTTGACCTCCCTCCCGTTGAGGAGGAACAAGCCGGCCGAAGGGATGATCTGGCCGCTGCAGACCGCCATCGTCGTCGTCTTGCCGGCGCCGTTGGGGCCGAGCAGGGCGTAGACCTGACCGGGCTCGAGCACCAAGTTGACCCCGTGGAGGACGTCGATGGTGCCGTAGCCGGCGCGCAGGTCCCGTAGCTCGAGCAGTGGTGTCATCGGCCGGCTCCCTCGGTCACTGCCGAGCCAAGATAGGCGGTCTGCACCAACGGGTCGTTCTGTATCTCCGTCGGCGCGCCGGTGGCGATGATCTTGCCGAAGTCGAGCACGTAGATGTGCTCGCAGGTCCCCATGACGAAGGACATGTCGTGCTCGACGAGCAGCACTGCCAGCCCGTCGGCCACCAGTCCACGGAGCAGCGCAGCCAACGTCGCGGTCTCGTCCTCGTTGAGTCCCGATGACGGCTCGTCGAGGAGCAGCACCCGGGGGTTGGTGGCCAGCGCCCGCGCCAGCTCGACGAGGCGTGCCGTCCCCGTCGGCAGCGTCCCGACCATGTAGTTGGCGACGTCCGCGATGCCGACCTTGGCGAGCATCTCGTCGGCCACGGTGGTGGGCTTGAAGCCGCTGCGATCCCAGGCCTTGCGCTGCTCGGCGGCGACGAGGACGTTGTCGCGCGCGGAGAGGCTGGTGAAGGCCTCGAGCTTTTGGAACGTGCGGGCCACGCCCATCCGGGCGCGCTTGAAGGGCGTCCGCTCGGTGATGTCGGCGCCGTCGAGGACCACCCGGCCCGATGTGGGCGGCTGCAGGCCCGTGATGACGTTGAAGAGGGTCGTCTTGCCTGCCCCGTTGGGGCCGATGAGCCCGGTGACCCGACCCGGCTCGACCTCGAGGTTGGTGTCGGAGAGTGCGACGAGGCCGCCGAAGCGGACGACGATGTGCTCAGCGGACAGGAGCGCCATCGTGCACCTCCCCGACGACGACGTGCGCACCGTTGGCGCGGACGGGCCCTGCACCGTTGGGAGGCCGGACCAGATCGTCGGCCACGCCGAGGACCTGGTCGAGCTGCGCGACCTTGTCGGCGTCGAAGGGGCGGGTGAGGCCCAGGTCGCCGATCTCGTCACGGGTGATGTCCTCCGTGCGGAGCTTGGCCACCGCCGCAGCTTTCTCCTCGCGGGCGTCTCTTCGCCACGGCAGCAGACCGGCCAGGTCCCGGCCGGCGTAGAAGACGGCCCCCTCGGGACGGTACGCCATCGAGATGGCGGCGAGCCCCGGTCCGATCAGCTCGATGGAGGTGAGGTAGCTCGGATGCCCGGTCGCCTCGTAGAGCGAGGGGAACAACGCCAGGCCGAGCACGCCGAGGAAGGCGGCGACGGGGTAGCGCACCCCTTGGACGGCGAGCAGGAGCACCAAGGGGAGACCGGCGAACAGCGGGAAGGAGTCGGGGCTGAGTGCCCCGAGCGACAGCCCGAGCATGGCGCCGGCGAAGCCCGAGATGGCGCCGGAGAGCGCGAACACCATGATCTTGGACGTGGTGAGGTTCATGCCGATGGTGGCGGACGCGGCGGGGCTGTCGGCCATGGCGATCCAACGGCGGGCCCACCGGCTGCGCCGCAGCATCTCGAGCAGGAAGAACAGCGCGGCGAACACGATGGCGAGGAAGATGACGAACGCCTTGCGGTCGGACGCGTCGCTGCTGATGCGGAAGCCGAAGAGGTGGAGCGGCTTGTAGAGCGCGCCCTGCTTGACCTGGCTGACGATCGAGGGGTGTCGGAAGACGATGTGGTCGGCGAGGTCGGCGAACGCCATCGTGGCAAGCGCGAGGTACAGCCCTTTGAGCCGCAGCACCGGCACGGCGATGGCGACCCCGAGGGGCGCGCACATCAGGATCACCCACACGAGCCCGATGGCCTGGCCGCTCTGCCCACCGACGTGGGCGTACATGGCGGCACCGAAGCCGGCGATGGCGAAGTTGGCGAAGCTGACCTGGCCGGCCCACCCGATGAGCGGGACGAGGGACAGCATGATGATCCCGACGACCATGAACCCGGCTCCCCGGCCCAACCAGACCGGTGTGCGCTGCCCGAAGTGGGTGCCGGAGAACCACGGGATCCACCCGTTGGCCCACGCGGTGATCAAGAAGACGATGACCACCGCGCCGAGACCCGCCTCCCACGGCTTGGTCAGGCGCTCGGTGCGCTTGGTGAGCTTGAGGCTGCCGGTCTCGAGCCGGGCTTGGGGCAGGAAGAGGACGGCGATGAGCAGGATGATGGCTGGGATGGCGTCGTTGGCGTAGTTGAAGTCCTTGCCGAACGCGAGGAACTGACCCGAGAACGCTTTGACCAGCCCGACGATCATGCCGCCGGCGAAGGCCCACGGCAGGCTCTTCATCTGCGCGATGGCGGCGGCGGCGAACGCGATGACGATGATGAGGGTGAGGTTCTGCACGACGAGGCCGGTCTCGGGGGCGATGAGGATGCCGGCGATGGCGGCGGTCATGGACCCGAGAGCCCAGGAGGCGCCGCTGATCAGCCCGGGTCGGGCGCCGTTGAGGCCGGCCAGGTTGCGGTTGTCGACCACCGCCCGCATGGCGATGCCGAGGCGGGTCCGGTACAGGATGAAGCGCAGGATGAACGCGATGGCGAGGGCGACGGCCACGGTGATGATCCGGTGCCACGTCGCGGTGACGACGCCGATCTTGACGCCCGCCGTGCTCTCGAAGAAGTGGGGGACCGCCCGTGGCGTGTTGGGCTTCCAGATCGTGAGGGTGATGCCCATGAACGCGAGCATGAGACCGACGGTCACCATCAGTTGCACCACCAGCGTGGCGTTGCGCAGCCGCTGCATCAGGACCTTGTCCAGGAAGACCCCGAGCACCGGTGCGATCACGAAGATCACCACGAACAGCGCGGCGGGGGCAGACCAGTGGCGGTTGATCCGCAACTCCCAGTACACGAACGCGAGGAAGCAACCGATCGCGCCGTGGGCGAAGTTGAAGATCCCGGTCGTGCTGTAGGTCACCACCAGGCCGAGGGCGGAGATGGCGTAGATGCCGCCGAGGGAGATCCCCACGACCAGGAATATGGCGATGTTGGACCCGCTCCAGGAGGCGAGGCCCCGGTTGGCGTTGACGACGTAGATCGCCGCAGCCGCCACGATCAGCGCCGCGACGATCTTCGAGGGCTTCGCCTTGAACTTGAGCTTCATGCCCGCCTTCTCTCTGTGCTCATGCCGGGGTTCCGCCTGGTCTGGTGGCCGGGGTGGCGTCAGGCGCCACCCCGGCACCGGAGGGTCCTATTTGATCTTGGCCGCCTCGGCGGCGGGGTCGATGTTGATGGTCACCAGGTTGCTCGGGGTGCAGTCGAAGGTGCCGGCCTTGGTCGGGAAGACCCGGACCCACTTGCCGGCTTGGAGTTGCATGAGGACGTAGCAGGGCGAGAAGCCCCGCAGGTCTTTTTCGCCCATCCAGCCGTTGTCGGTGAAGTTCTTCAGACCTTTCAGGCCGTCGAGGAGGGCGGCGCGGGTGATGGCGTTCGGTCCGGACTTGGCCACGATGTCGTTGATGACCTGGCGGAACGCGCCGGCCGCCTGCCAGGCCTGGGCGCCGAAGGAGTCGATCTTGTCAGCGCCGACGCCAGCGACGTAGGCCTGCTCCTCGGGGTTGAGGCTGGCTTCCTCGAAGGGCAGGAACTGCATCCACTGATACGTGCCGTCCACCGCGGAGCCGCCTTGGGTGACGTAGGCCTTGGTGTAGCAGGCGAGCGAGCAGGCCCAGACCTTGACGGTGTCGAGGCCCTGCGCCACCGCTTCCTTGCGCATGCGGATGAACGCCTGGTCGTTGGATCCGTCGTAGACGTAGTTGCCGCTCTTGGCCTTGACCAGCTGGATGCGGGGGGTGTACGCCGGCTGCGCATCCGCGCCAGAGACCTTCGGGGTCGCGTCCCAGACGATGCCGGCCTGAGCTTGTGCGTCGAGGGTCATGACCGAGGACTGCGTCGTGGTGGGGAGGTCGCCGGCGACGAGGTAGACGCCGTGCAGGCCTGGCGTGTGCTGGAGGTAGTACTTGGTCGGGCCGACCATCTGGGTGATCGGGCGTGGTTGGCCGATGACGACCGGGCAGTGCTCGGAGACGGCCTGGATGATGAAGGCGGTGGCGGCGCACTGCTCGTTGATGTCGACGGCCAGCGCGGCCATGTCGGGCAGGCCGGTGGCGGCGCCCTTGGCGTCGACGCAGCCGGTCATGGGGGACACGTCGGGGTTGAACAGGGCGTTGCTGCCGACGAGGGCGAACGCGTTCTTGCAGGCGTCGATGAGGCCGTTCTTGGACTCCGTCGGCGACAACTTGGTGTCCCACTGCTTGACGATCAGCTTGC
>Ga0209698_10001089_pt1 | contig 31232 bp, 26 predicted proteins | sample LitLauG_LLR_2012_FD_187203 | JGI IMG/M metagenome (GOLD analysis project Ga0209698, IMG submission 187203) | Freshwater sediment microbial communities from Pennsylvania, USA - Little Laurel Run_MetaG_LLR_2012 (SPAdes) (version 2) | ecosystem: Environmental > Aquatic > Freshwater > Creek >... | reverse complement strand
GGCCGGGCCTTTCGCCCCGGTCTTCAGGCTCAATTTCAGCCCTCGAGGTTCCGATAATTCCCGAACACAGGGGGGCCTGCCGCCCATGGCCGAGTACGTCGGAAAACTGCGGATTCAGGTCCGCATCCAGATGCCGAGCGCCGAGCCGATCGCGGGCTTTCTGTCGGTCGCGCCTCAGTCCGCCATCTATGATGGACCCGAAACGCTGTTCGAGCTGCTGAACGCGCCGATTCGTGTCCTGCCGTTCATCCTGGCGAGCGACGGATCGGTCATGCTCGTCACGCGCGAGCACCTCGACTGGATCGAGGCCAGCGACGAGGTCGACCCTGAGCTGGTCAGCCCGCGACCCTACATGGTGACGCGCGAGGAAGTCGTCGCGGTCGAGTGGCTGGATGGAACGCGCATGCAGGGCAAACTGCCGATGGAGCTGCCCGACGACATCAATCGGGCCTCCGATTACATGAACAGCGACGACGACTTCTTCCCCTTGATGGTGCAGGGGGGATGCATGCTCGTCAACAAGCGCCGCCTGCGCGCCGTGCGCATCTTCAGCGCCTCGCCGCGCCCCTCCGCCACCATCATCGAGTTCCCCGCCGCCTGAGCGACGCGCGCCGGCTCACGGCGCCCCGAGAAATCCCTCGATCGTCTGCACGAATTTCTCGGGCTCCTCGAAGTACGGCAGGTGGCTGCTGCGCTCGAACACCACGAACTGTGAGTTGGGAATGGCGTGGTGGATCTTCCACGCCACCGAGGCCGCGACGTTCATGTCGAAGCGGCCGGTGATCACGAGCGTCGGGCAGCGGAACTTCGGCAGCTCGGGATTCAGATCGAAGCGCTTGAGATCGGCGTTCAGCACCTCGTTGACGTTACGGTTGTACGAGTACTCGGCTGCGTGCGCCATGAAGCGGTCGCGATTGTCGGGCGACCAGAACAGCATCTGGAGATACTCGTGAATGTCCTGGGCGTAGGAGACCGAATCGCCCAGCGCCTCCGCGAAGCCCAGCGCGTTCTGCCGCTCGATGCCATCCGGGAACACGTCCTTGAAGAGGAACACCGTGTCGTCCCATTTGGGCGCGGCGGAGTCCACGATCACGAGATGACGGATGTGCTCGGGATGGCGCGCCGTGTACGCCATCACGAGGTAGCCGCCCCACGAGTGGCCGAGGAGGTCGATCTTGTCGGCGCCCACGCTGGCCCGCACCGCGTCGAGATCGTCGATCTGATCGGCGAGCGTGCATGACTGGCCGCTCTTGAGGGGAGCGGAGCGGCCGACGCCGCGCTGATCGTAAAACACCACGCGACGGTGTTTCGCGATCTCGTCCCAGGCATTCGAGCAATGAACGTAGTCGTGGGAGAAGCCCGGCCCGCCGTTCACCATGAAGAGCGGCACGCCGCTTCCCGAGCCTCGCACCTCGACATAGAGCGAGCCGCCCGGACCCGCGATGGTGTGGCCGGATTCGCGCACCGGCGACTCCGGGGTGGGGGCGACCGCGGCCTTTCCGGCCGCGAGGGCCGCCGCGGTGGGGATCATCAGGACTGCGAGCGCAACCGCGAGCGCCCGCGGGGGACGAAGCCAGGCTGAATCGACGAGATTTTCGCGCATCGGGTGTGCGGCTCGAAGCATCTCGACCTCCGGGTTCGGGACTGCCGATACCTTAAGATGGTGCCGAGGTCGCCGGCAACCGCCCGCCGACTCGCGCGCACGTTCCGCTGGCGAACGCGGGTGCACGGGAGCAGAATGGGCGGGACCGGCGGAACTGGATGATCCAATCAATGAGGGAGCCTATGAGACTGCGCTGGACGTGGTTCGTGTTGACGATTCTGGTCGCGGCGCCCGCCCTGGCCTCGATGGGCGGCGGGCGGCCTTCGAATCCGCCGCCGAGCTCCTCGACGCCGCCGAGCGGATCGGAGAGCGAGAGCGACGATTCCAACTCGCCGCGCAAGCAGGCGGAGCGGGCGTACGCCGACGCCTACGATCAGGTCGGAAAGGGAAACGCCGACCTCGCGAACTCCAAAACCAAGGATGCCCAGAAGAAGTTCAAGAAGGCGCTCGACGCGGCGCAGCAGGCCGTCACGCTCGATCCCAAGTATCACGAGGCGTGGAACCTGGTGGGCTACACGTCGCGCAAGCTCGGCGACTACGACGGCGCGCTCAAAGCCTACGCAACCTGCCTCGACATCAAGCCGGACTACGCGCCGGCGCGTGAGTACCTGGGCGAGGCCTACGTCGAGCTCGGGCAGATCGACAAGGCGCGCGAGCAGCTCGTGATGCTCGATCACCAGGAGGCGACCGACGAGGCGAAGACCTTGAAGTCGAAGATCGACACCTGGAGCGCGGCGCATCCGGATTCGTCCGCGGCGGCCGCCAAGCCCGCCACCGGCCAGTAGAGGTTCAAAACTCGAGCCCCCGGCTCCGAAGAGCCGGGGGCTTTCGCTTTCGGGTCCCGCGCTACTTCTTCGCCGCGGAGAACGCCGCGATGTTGAGCGTGATCGCGACGTCGTCGCCCAGCATCGTGCCGCCCTGATCGAGCGTCTTGTTCCAGATCAGGCCGTACTCCTTGCGGTCGGGAATCGTGACCGTGGCGAGGAAGCCGGCCTGCGTGCCGAAGTCCATGCCGCCAATCGCCGCGCTCGCCATGCCGAGGAACTCGGTGTCGAGCGTCACCGTCTTGGTCACGCCGCGAATCGTGAGATCGCCGACCACCTGGAAGTGTTTGTCATCCTTGCCCGGGAGCACCTTGGTGCTCTTGAACGTGATGGTGGGGTACTTCTCGACCCAGAAGAAGTCCTGAGTCCGCAGGTGGGTGTCGCGCCGGTCGTTGTTGGTGTTGATACTGCTGTCACGAATGGTGACCGTGACGGACGAAGCGGTCAGGGTCTTGGGATCGTAAACGATCGTGCCATCGTAGTCGGTGAACTTGCCGTGCACCTTGTTGAAGAAATGGCGCACGTCGAAGCCCACATCCGAGTGCGCGCGGTCGATCTGGAGCGTGACCGGATCGGCGGCCGCGATGCCAGCGAACGCGACCGCGGCGAAGGCGAGCGCGGCGAAAATCGAGGTGAAACGCTTCACAGGATCTCCTTTCGGTGAGTCGGTTGGGGCGAGTCGTCCCGGAGCCTACCGGGTTCGCGTGCGGCCCACGGAATCACGGCACAACCGCACCTTCGGTGCAGCGCGGGGCGAAGACGATTCGTGTTATAACACACATCTCCAGCCGCCCGTCCATTCTTTGCGACTCCTTGACCTGCGGCCGGCGCGTTGTCGGATTCCGACTCGCGGCCGGCCGCAAGCTCGCCGCGGCGGGCGCTTCGAGCCCCCGGGCCGCCTGGTGCGTGGAGCGGGGCTTCCGTAGCATGCGCGAATGAGCGACTTCGAGAAGACGCCGCCCGACGTCCGCGATCTGCTCGGCAAGCGCATCAGCCAGCTCGGACTCAGGCTCGAAGGCTCGCCGGTCGAACGTTACGTCCAGCGCCTCTATCGCGAGCTCGATCGCAAGGGACTCGCGCGTTTTCGTCCGGTCTGCTATCTCACCGACGAATGGGGCTGCCCGAGCGGCCAGCCGGTGATTGGCATTCCGTTCTACCTCGCCGATCCCAAGCTCGCGCGGCTCGAGCGCGTGATGAACGATCTCGAGGACGAGCGCGAGATCATGATGTACCTGCGTCACGAAGCGGGGCACGCGTTCAACTACGCCTACCGGCTCTACTCGGACGCCGATTGGCGGCGATTGTTCGGACCGTACAATCGGCGCTATCGGGACCGTTATCGGCCGGTGCCGTTCAGCCGCAAGTTCGTGCGCCATCTCGCCGGCTGGTACGCGCAAAAGCACCCGGACGAGGACTTCGCCGAAACCTTCGCCGTCTGGCTCACGCCCCGCTCGAACTGGCGCGCGAAGTATCGCAGCTGGCCCGCCTATCCCAAGCTGCGCTACGTGGACCGCACCGTGCGCCATCTCAAGGCGCTCGATCCGCCGGTCTCGACCGGCGACTTCGATATCACCGTCGAGGACATGAAGGTCACGGTCGGACAGTTCTACCGCCGGTGGATGAAGAGCAACGGCACGGCCGCGAACGTCGCGCTCGAGACCGATCTGGTGGACTTCTTCGTGCGGCCGACGCGGCGGCGCCGCCACTTGAGGCCGGCGGCCGAGATGCTCGAGCAGCACCGCGCGCTGCTCACCGACAAGATCACGTACTGGACCGGCGTGCGGCGTCCGATCGTGCGACAGCTGGTCGAGCGCATGATCCGTGCGTGCCGCGCTCTGGAGCTCGGAGCGATCCCCGGCCGCGAGGCCACCTACCTGGTCGAATTAACGGCCTATGGAACCACCCTCGCGATGAATTACCTTACGCGTGGCAGGTTCGTTCAAAACTAGGGACGGTTGACGCGCGGCCCCAGCCCCGGGGCCGGCAGCCGGCGAGGATCGCCATGGCCAAGCTGCGCATCGGCGTGCTGTACGACTACTGGTGGGACGAAGAGGAAGAGCGCGACGCCGGCGGCCGCCCCAAGCGCCAGGCGCCCGACGAGGACGTCCTCAAGGTCTACGAGGCGCTGCGCGAGAAGGGCCACAATCCGATCTACCTGCGCCTCGACGGCACGGCGCAAAGTCTGGAAGAGCTCGCGCACTCGGAATCCGACCTGATCTTCAACCTGGTCGAATCCTTTGGCGGGGACGACAGCCGCGACACGAACGTGGCCGCGTTCCTCGAGCTCCTCGGGCGGCCCTTCACGGGCGCGGGGTCCAAGGGGCTCTACCTCGCGCAGGAAAAATCGCTGGCGAAGAAGATCTTCGCGTTCCACGGCATCCATACGCCGTACTTCGCCACGGTCTATCGCGGCCGCACCGAGCACTCGCACGACATCCAGTTTCCGGTGATCGTGAAGCCGGCGCGTGAGGACGGCTCGATCGGGATCCAGTTCGGCGCGGTGTGCCACTCCATCAAGGAGCTGATGGAGCGCATCGACTACATCCACGCCGAGTTCGACACGCCAGCGCTGATCGAGGAGTACATCGAGGGCCGCGAGCTGTATGTCGGCGTGCTGGGCAACGAGAATCCCGAGGCCCTGCCGGTGGTGGAGATGGATCTTTCGAAGCTGCCCGAGGGCACGCCGCGCATCGCGGGCAGCGAGGTCAAGTGGGACGAGGACTCCGACGCCTATCGCAACACGCACGCACTCCTGCCCGATGATCTGGGCGAGGACGTCGAGACGCGCATCAAGGAGGCCGCGGTGCAGGCGTTCCAGGCGCTCCAGCTGCGCGACTACGGACGCATCGATTTTCGCCTCGCCGAGGACGGGATGCTGCACGTGCTCGAGGTGAACCCGAATCCCTACCTCCTGCCGGGGGCCGAGTTCGCGATGGCCGCGGAGAAATCGGGGCGCACATATCCCGATCTGATCGAGGCGATCGTGCAGCTGGCGCTCGGGCGCGGAGTCGCCGCCCGCGCGTAGCGCGCATCCAACCGGCTGGGTTAGAATCCATCACTTCCGACCCCACCCAGACCCTGCGCGGCGCCGCCCGCCGCCTCATGGAGGCCTCATGAATCCCACCGCCACCCGCGGCATCGCGCCGGTGGATGCCGCGTCGCTGCCGGAGTACGCGCCGACCACGTACGTGGACTTCTCGCAGCCCGAGCACCGCGCGCGCTTCGAGAAGGCGCTCGACAAGGTGCGCGGCGAGCTGGGCCGCGAGCATCCAATCGTGATCGGCGGCCAGCGCATTCAGGGCGCGGAGAGCTTCGCCTCCACCAATCCCGCGCGGCCCTCGCAGGTGATCGGGCGCTTCAGTTCGGCCACGAAGGAGCAGGCGGCGCAGGCGATCGCGGCCGCGGACCGGGCGTTCGCGACCTGGAGCCGCGTGAGCCCGCGCGAGCGCGCGGCCTATTTGATCGAGGCGGCGCGTCGCATGCGCGAGCGACGCCACGAATTCTCGGCCTGGATGGTGCTCGAGGTCGGCAAATCGTGGGCCGAGGCCGACGCCGACACCGCCGAGGCGGTCGACTTCATGGAGTTCTACGCGCGCGAGATGCTGCGCTACGACGGTGTCCATCCGGTGACGCAGCTGCCGGGCGAGCGCGACGGCCTGGTGTACGTTCCGCTCGGCGTGGGCGCGGTGATCCCGCCCTGGAACTTCCCGCTCGCGATCTGCGTGGGCATGACCACCGCCGCGATCGTGGCCGGCAACACCGTGGTCCTCAAGCCCTCGAGCGATTCGCCCGCGATCGCGTGGCAGTTCTTCGCGCTGATGGAAGAGGTCGGACTGCCGGCGGGGGTCATCAACTTCGTCACCGGCGGCGGCGGCACGGTGGGCGACACGCTGGTGCGCCATCCGCGCACGCGCTTCGTCTCGTTCACGGGCTCGAAGGAGGTCGGAATCGGGATCAATCGGCTCGCGGCCGACGTGCAGCCCGGGCAGATCTGGCTCAAGCGCGTGGTCGCCGAAATGGGCGGCAAGGACGCGATCATCGTGGACGAGGAGGCCGACCTCGACGCCGCGGCGCAGGGTGTGGCCGCCTCGGCGTTCGGATTTCAGGGCCAGAAGTGCTCGGCCTGCTCACGCGCGATCGTGAGCGAGAAGATCTACGCCGCGTTTCTCGAAAAGCTCAAGCCGCTGGTCGAGAAGATCGCGGTCGGCGAGCCCGAGAAGGCCGGCGTCGCGATGGGCCCGGTGATCAACAGATCAGCACGCGATCGAATTCTCGGCTACATCGAATCGGGTAAGAAGGACGGACGGCTGATCGCGGGGGGCGGCGCGGTCCCGGGCGCCGAGGGCTGGCTGATTCAGCCGACCGTGATCGCCGACATCCAGCCGAGCGCGAAGATCGCGCAGGAAGAAATCTTCGGGCCGGTGCTGGCGGTGATCCCGGTCAAGAGCTACGACGAGGCGCTCACCGTCGCGAACGGCACCGAGTACGGCCTCACGGGCTCGGTGTACACGCGCAATCCCGAGAAGATCGAGCGCGCCAAGCGCGAATTCTTCGTGGGCAATCTCTACATCAACCGCAAGTGCACGGGCGCGATGGTGGGAGCGCATCCCTTCGGCGGCTTCAACATGAGCGGCACCGACTCCAAGGCCGGGGGGCGCGACTACCTGCTGCTGTTCCTGCAGGGGAAGAGCATCGCCGAGAAGCTCGGCTGAGATCACGCGCAGAGAATGCGAAGCGGGCGGCGCCCAAAGTGCCGCCCGCTTTTCTCATTCAGCGGTAGATGATCTTCAAGCCGCCCCAGCTGCTGCGCCGGGCCGGCGTGACCAGCGCCGGGCAGGAGTGGCCCATGTGCGCCGCGAGCAGCGCGGCGTCAGCTGCATCGTGGACGTTGTTGTAGCTCACGTCGGCGGTGGGGTCGCTCGGGCCCTTGCTGGCGAGTAGAGCCGCATCCGCGCTGGTCACCACGCCGTCCCCGTCCTGGTCGACGCTTGCAACATTCCTCAGCGGGTCGGCCAGTTCAATCGCCGGTGGCCCGGTGATCGGGATGGCCTGCACGTGAACTCCGCTCACGCAGGTGGAGCCCGCCCTCAGCCAGAAGGTCGCCTCGCCCTGAACGTTTGCATCGACTGCGACCGATGTGGGCGAGAGCACGATGTAGGGAGTCGTTCCATCCGGAACACAGAATTTCAGGTCCGGGCAGCCCGAAAAGTCGAGGACCACGCGGCCTTGTGTCGGATAGAGGTGAGCGTCGCGCAACACCACGGTGTAGGCGATGTCGCCGGCCGGACACGCCCCGATGGTGCCCGGCACGTCGCACGCCCAGGGCGCCGGGACGGAAATGATAATGACCTGGGTATCCGCCTGCGACGCCGCGCTACCCAGTGTGAGGAGGGCCACGATCGCGGCAATCCTCTCGGGGCCCGTGGTGAGCCAGGTGCGGGATCGCATCGGCAGGCTCCGAAGCGATGCTCCAGCGTGGGACTGCCGAAGCGTCGGCCGTTCCATTGCCGGGCGAGGGTTTTCAGCCCGAACAGAGTGGCTCAAGTCTACAGCGATCGGAAAATGCCTCCAAGAAGATATGAGCCGCTGCGAGCCCGCTCAGGCGGATTTGCGGACGACCCGCGCTTCGAACGCGGCGCTCGCGGGGCGGCGCCCAAAGTGCCGCCCGCTTTTCTCATTCAGCGGTAGATGATCTTCAAGCCGCCCCAGCTGCCGTGAGTCGTGGGGGTCGCGAGCGAGGGACACACGTGCCCGGTGTGGGCCGCGAGCAGTGCCTCGTCCGCCGCGTTGTGAACGCCGTCACCGTTCAAGTCGGCGGTCGGATCGCTCGCGGTCTTGGCGGCCAGGATCGCGGCGTCGAGGGATGTCACCACCAGATCGCCGTCCTGATCGGGGCTCGCCAGCGTAACCGGGTCGTGATTGACTCCGTCGGTCAGCAATGTCGGGACACTGACGCCGAACGGCGTCACGGATACCTGGATCCCCGAGGCGCACGTTCCGCCGCCCCGCACCCAGAACACCACCTGACCGTGGACATCGGTGCTCGCCTGAATCGACGCGGGAGGTACAAATGTGTACGGAGCCGCGGGTCCCGCCGTGCAGAGCCGGAAGCCGGGGCATCCGGAAAAGTTGAGCGTCACCGTGGCGTTGTTGAGGGGACTCAGTGAAAAATCGACGATCGTAACCACGTAAGCGATGTCTCCACCCGGGCAGGCGGTCAGCACGGGCGGGACGATGCACAACGAGGCCGCTGGCACGGTAAGTGCCGCGCTCGTGGACGGCGCAAGGGCGAGTGCGGCGCAGACGACCGCGAGTGCGGTCAGACAGGGCCGGCGCATGGTGTGCTCCTTGGCAGACGGCCTGCGCGGCGCGCTCGCGAGGGAATCCGCGCATCGATTGCCGGGCGGGGGTTCTGGAGCCCGAATCGAATGGCATGATTCTACCGCCGATGAAGCCGGAGCACGCTACGAGAGTTTCCGCGGCCGGGCTCGCGAGGCGAGCGGCCCGGTGGCGAGGGTCCCTAGGCCGCCTTGCGCCGCAGGTGCTGCTCGAAGGCGGCGCGCGCCTCGTCGAAGTCGAGGGTGACACGCTGGATCAGCGTCTCGGCGCCATCCAGCCGCTTCTCCTCTCCGAGCGCTTCGAGCTGCTGCGCCGTCTCTCCCATGCGCACCGCGCCGAGCGTGCGGCTCGCGCCCTTCAAGGCATGCGCCGCGCGCTGAATGCCGCCGGGATTCTCGGCCGCGAGCGCGACGCGCAGGTTCGCGAGCTGATTGCTGGAGGAGGCGATGAAGTCGTCCACCAGCTCGCGCTCGAACTCGGCGTCGCCGCATCCGACCTCGGCGAACTGATCGAGGTCGACGATCGCATGCGCGACGGGCAGGGGAATGATCGATGCCGCCTCGCGCGCTGGTCTTGGCGGGGTCGCGGGGACCGCAGCCGCCCGCGCCTCGGGAGCGGCCGGCGCGTGCGGTGCCGGCACGATGCCGGACGCCGCGGCATGCGGCGCCCAGCGCGAGAGCGCGGCCAGCAGATGATCCTGATCCACCGGTTTCGAAATGTAGTCGTCCATGCCCACCACCAGGCAGCGCCGCCGATCGCCCTGCAGCGCGTGAGCGGTCATCGCGATGATTGGCGTGTGGCGGCCGGTGCGCGTTTCGCGCAGCCGGATCTCGGTGGTCGCCTCGAAGCCGTCCATCTCGGGCATCTGGACGTCCATGAGCACGATGTCGTACTCGAACTGCTCGAGCATGCGCACCGCCTCGCGTCCTGTGCCGACAGCCTCGGCACGAATGCCCCACTTCTCAAGCATGCGCAGCGCCACTTTCTGGTTGACCGGGTTGTCCTCGGCCAGCAGCACCCGCAGATCTTTCGGGAGCGCCGGCGGAGCGGCCGCGGTCGGCGCGACGCCCGGTTCTGCGTGCTGACGAACCCCCATCACGTGCGCGATGGTGTTGAAGAGGCCGAGCTGCCGGATCGGCTTGCTGACGGCCGCCGTGATGCCGGCCGAGCGCAGGCGATCGCTGCCGCCGCGCTCGCCGAGCGACGAAAGCAGCACGATCGGCACACCCGCAAGCTGCTCGTCCGCCTGAATGCGGCGCGCGGTCTGCTCGCCATCGAGGCCCGGCATCTGCATGTCGAGCAGGACGAGGCCGAAGCGCTCGGCTGCGGGCGCCGAGCGCAGCGCCTCGATCGCCGCGGCGCCTGAATCCACCGCCACCGGCTCGCAGCCCCACGCTTCGAGCATGATGTGCAACAGGCGCCGATTGACCTCGAGATCATCGACCACCAGCACGCGCAGCCCGTCGATGACGTCGGGATCGAACGCCGGCGCCGGCGCCTGCTCGCTCTGGCGCTCGAGCATGAACTCGACCCAGAACGTCGAGCCGCGACCCAGCTCGCTTTCGACGCCGATGCGGCCCTCCATCATCGCGACGATCTTGCGGCAGATGGTGAGCCCGAGTCCGGTGCCGCCGAAGCGGCGCGTGGTGCTGCCGTCGGCCTGGGTGAACGGCTCGAAGATCGCGCTCTGGCGCTCGAGCGGGATGCCGATCCCGGTGTCGCGCACCTCGAGTCGCACGCGCACCAGCGGGCCGGGATCGGGCAGCCGCTGCGCCACCAGGCTGACGCTGCCCGACTCGGTGAACTTGAGGGCGTTGCCGATCAGGTTCGTCACGATCTGGCGCAGCCGCGCGGGATCCCCCTTCAGGTGCACCGGCAGCTCGGGATCGACCAGGGTCGCGAGCTCGAGGCGCTTTTCATGCGCGCGCGGCGCGAGCAGATCGGCGGTCTCCTCGAGCACGGCGCGCAAGTCGAAGTCCATCGTCTCGAGCGCCATCTTGCCGGCCTCGATCTTCGAGAAGTCGAGGATCTCGTTGATGATCGTGAGCAGCGTGTCGGCGCTGCCGCGGATCGTCATCGCGTAGTCGCGCTGCTCTTCGGTGAGCCGCGAGTCGAGCAGCAGTCCGGTCATCCCGATCACGCCGTTCATGGGCGTGCGGATCTCGTGGCTCATGTTGGCGAGGAACTCGCTCTTCACGCGCGCGCCCTCCTCGGCGGCGAGGCGGGCCTCGTGGGCCTGGCGGTTCGCGTCCTCGAGCTCCTCCGCATGGCGCAGCAAGAGCGCGGAATTGATGAGCCCGGTCCAGTACTCGCGATTGAGCCTCAGGCCGCGCGCGAGCAGGACGCAGAAATAGACCGCGATCAGCAGCGAGATGCCGTAGCCCTGCGTGGAGTGGAGCAGCGCGGCGGCGAGGCTGATCGGCGCGAGGATCATGATCATGAAACCGACGAGGAGCGGCACCGAGCGGCTGATGTTCACGGCCGAGATCGCCGTCACGCTCGCCACCGCCACCAGCGCGATCATGGAATTGAACGTGAGGCCGAACCGGAGAATGCTGGCGCCGCACGCGCTTCCCCACAGCGCGGCGCTCGCGACCGTCACGGCCTGAAAGACCGCCGACCAGCGCCGGGGATTGGGATCGTAAAGGCGGTCGAAGGCCGCGGCCCACGCAAAGCGCACGGCGTACGTCGCGACGATGAGGCTGAACCAGCCGAGCGCCAGCGTGGGCAGCTGCGCGAGGACGTCGGTCGAGGTGAGAGCGACCAGGCTGATCGCGGGGTACGCGAGCGATCCGAGCAGGCTGGCGCGCGCCATCTGCCGGAATGCCGTGCGCCGCGTCACCGCCTGGTCGGCGGCGGAGACGGCGCGCGCGGATTCCGAGGGCAGTTGCGGCTCTGCGGCCTCGATCATGACCGTTCTCCGGTGCCGAAGACTCGTCCAATCTTCTCTCGCGGGTGGCGGTGCGACTCGTCCGCATTCCGACCACGCCGGGAAATGCCGTGCACGACCTGGCTTCCGTGCCCGTCTTCGCCGCGCGGCCGCGATGTGAACCGGCCTTCCTGCCGCCTAGATGGTCGGCGGGCCGCGTGTCACACTTGAGGGATGATTTTCCGAACCTCTGGCGCCGCCACGGCTTAGGCCGGCAGCGCTCGAGTCATCGGCCGTAGCGGCGCGGGCGCTGCGATAGTCGAATGCCACCCCAGACCAGCCCGACCGAGATCGCCATCGGCACCCAGACCGGTTGGTTCCAGAGCGTGGTGGGAGGGATCAGGAAGAGCGTATCGAGGCTCGAGAGCGAGTCCGGCCAGCCGATCAGGAGCCGCAGCGCGCCATAATAGGAGAGATCCCAAAGGCCGAACGCGATGAGAAACGCGCCCCAGCGGCCGCGCGCCCGCTCGCCCGACATCACGGCGACCGCGACGAGCATCAGGATCGTGGCGATCTCCCGCGATTGCTCGGTCGGCAGCAGCCAGGGATGCGCACGCAGCAAATCGAGCACCTGCGAGGCCGCGGGCAGCGCGGCGCCGTGCGCGACGCCGATCACGGTGCGGATGTAGATCACGACCACCGCTTCGAGCCAGCCCATCGCGATCGCGAAGACGACGAGCGCGATCGCGCGCGGAGAAATCGCGAGGCCCTTCGAAGCCTGGTAGCCCGGGCTCACCGCGCGCTCCGGCCGCGACGGGCCGAATTTGCCTTGGCGGCCGATTTCGCCGCGGGCTTTGCGGGCTTTGCCTTCGCGGTCCTCCGAGTCGCTCGCGCTCCTTGCTCGCGCTGGAAATCCTCGAGGGCGCGCGTGTTGAGGACGTCCTCGCGCGTGAGGCCGGCGCGCCGCGCCGCGAACACGCCGTAGCGCATGAACTCGAGCTGCGAGACCGCATGGGCGTCGGTGTCGATCACGATGCTTGCCCCCAGCTCGTGCGCGTGGCGGGCATGCACGTCGTTCAGGTCGGTGCGATCGGGCTGGGCGTTGATCTCCATCGCGACGCCGCGCTCGGCGGCGCGCCGAAAGATTCTCTCGAAATCGAGATCCATGCCCTTCCGCGCTCCGATCAGCCGCCCGGCGGGATGCGCCATCGCGCTCACGCGCGGATGATCGAGCGCGCGCAGCACGCGCGCGGTCGCCTCGGCCCCGGGCTGATCGAGTCGCGAATGGATCGCGATCAGCACCCAGTCGAGGAGCGCGAGCGATTCGTCGTCGAGATCGAGCGCCCCATCGCCCAGGATGTCGACCTCGAGGCCGTGCAGCACCGCGATCCCCGGCACCGCGCGCCGCACCGCCTCGATCTCCCTCACGGACTCGCGCACACGCGCGCCGTCGAATCCGCCCGTCATCGCGAGCGATTTCGAGTGATCGGTGATCGCGCAGTAGGCGTAGCCGCGCGCCTTCGCGCCGCGCACCATCGCCTCGAGCGTGTCTTTGCCATCCGTGCGATCGGTGTGCATGTGGAGGTCGGCCTTGAGATCGCTCTCCTCGATCAGGCGCGGCAGCCGGCCGGCCCGCGCCAGCTCGAACTCGCCCGAGGACTCACGCAGCTCGGGCGGAATCCACGGCAGATCGAGCGCGCGATAGACTTCCTCCTCGGTGCGGCCGGCGATCATCTTCTCGCCCTTCGTGAGCCCGTACTCGTTGAGGCTCCAGCCCTTCTCGATCGCGAGCTTGCGCAGCTCGATGTTGTGCTCCTTGCTGCCGGTGAAATAGAGCAGCGCGGCGCCAAAGCTCTCGCGCGGCACGTGGCGCAGGTCCACCTGCAGGCCGCTCGCGAGGCGCACCGACGACTTGGTGTCGCCGCGGCCCAGCACCTCGATCACCTGATCGTCGTGCGTGAAGGCATCCATCACCGCCGCGGTCGAGCCGCCCGTCACGAGCAGATCGAGATCGCCGATGGTCTCGCGACGGCGGCGGAACGAGCCCGCGATCTCGACCTCCTCGACGCTGGGAAGCTTTTTCATCCGCGCCGCGAGCGCGTGCGCCACAGGCCAGGCGCCGGCCAGCAGCATGCGTCCGGTCACCTGCGAGGCGATCGCCAGCGACTTCAGGACCTTGGCCTCCATCTTCTCGCCGAAACCGGGCAGCTCGCGCAGCCGGCCGGCGCGCGCCGCGGCCTCGAGGGCGCCGCGATCGGCGATGCCGAGCGTCTCGAAGAGGAGCTTGACGCGTTTGGGCCCGAGGCCCTGCAGCTCGGTCAGCTCGACCAGCGCGAGCGGATACTTCTTCTTCATCTCTTCGAACGCCGGCATCGTCCCGCTCGAGACGATGTCGCGGATCTTCTGCGCCAGATCCTTGCCGATGCCGGGCAGCTCCTCGAGCGCGCCCTCTTCCTTGGCGAGGCCCGCGAGCGGCTCCGCGAGCTCGCCCAGCACGCGCGCCGCCTCGCGGTACGCGCGCACGCGAAACACGTTCGCGCCATCCAGCTCCAGCATGGTGGCGTAGCGCGAGAACACGCGCGCCACCTCGGCGTTGGAGAGCGCCACGTCAGCGCCCGTCCAGGCGCTTGAGGAACGCGCCCTCGTCGATCACCGGGATGCCGAGGCGGCCCGCCTCGGCGAGCTTGGAGCCGGCGCCGGGACCGGCCACCACCAGCGTCACCTTCTTGCCCACGCCCGAGGCGATGGTGGCGCCGGCCTCCTCGGCGCGGCGCAGGGCTTCGGGGCGCGGCATGCTCTCGAGCGATCCGGTGAAGACCATGATCTCGCCCGCGAACGGCTGCGGCCCGCGCGCTTTCTTCTCGTGCGCCGGGTGGACGCCGGCGCTCTTCAGCCGCTCGAGCACGCGGCGATTGCGCGCGCTGTGGAAGAAATCGAACACCGATCGCGCCACCTCGGGACCAATGCCCTTCAGCTTCTGCAGATCCTCGTCCGACACCTCGAGCAGCGGCTCGACGGCGCCGAAATGATTCGCGAGCAGCTGCGCGACGGTCGAGCCCACGTGCTCGATGCCGAGCGCGTAGAGGAAGCGGTCGAGGCGCGGTTGCTTGCTGGCCTCGATCGAGGCCATCAGGTTCTCGATCGACTTCTCGGCAAAGCCCTCGAGCCCGGAGAGATCGATGGCCGTGACGCGGTATATGTCGGCGAGATCGCGCACCAGCTTTTGATCGAGCAGCTGCTTCACGGTGCTCGGCCCGAGGCCGACGATATCCATCGCGCCGCGCGAGACGAAGTGGGTGAGCGTGCGCTCGAGCTGCGCGGGGCAGGAGAGTCCGTTGGTGCAGATGTGATACGCGCCCTCACGCTCCACTTTGCCGCCGCACACCGGGCACTTCTTCGGCATCGCGAACGGCTCGGTGCCGCGCGGCCGCCGGTCCTTCAGCACCTCGACCACTTCCGGAATCACGTCGCCCGCGCGCCGCACCCGCACCATGTCGCCGACGCGCACGTCCTTGCGCTCGATCTCGTCCTGGTTGTGGAGCGTGGCGCGGCTCACCGTGACGCCCGAAACGTCCACCGGCTGGAGCGCCGCCACCGGCGTGAGCTTGCCGGTGCGGCCGACCTGAACCCGGATGTCCAGCACCTTGGTGATCTCGACGCGCGGCGGAAACTTGTAAGCCACCGCCCAGCGCGGGCTGCGCGAGCGCATCCCGAGCGCGTGCTGCCAGTCGGCGCGGTCCACCTTGATGACGGCGCCATCGATCTCGTAGGGGAGGGAGTCGCGGCGCCCGCCGAGCGCTTCGTGGAACGCGAACGCCTCCTCGATGCCGGAGCAGCGTTTCGCGCTGCGCTCGACGTGAAAGCCCCACGCGCGCAGCGCCTCGAGCATGTCGTGCTGCGTGGCGAAACGCGCGCCCGACTCCATCACCTCGTAGGCGTAGAAGTCGAGCTTGCGCGAGGCGGTGATCGAGGGATCGAGCTGTCGCACCGTCCCGGCCGCGGAATTGCGCGCGTTCGCGAACGGCTCCTCGCCGGCCTGAATGAGCCGCTCGTTCAAGGCCGCGAACTCGGCGAGCAGCATCAGCGCCTCGCCGCGCACCGCGAGCACGCCGCGCCGGCCGGCGGCGGGGCCCTTTTCCGACAGCCGGAGCGGCACCGCGCGAATCGTGCGCGCGTTCTCGGTCACGTCCTCGCCGACCTCGCCGTTGCCGCGCGTGGTCGCGCGATTCAGGGCGCCGCCCTCGTACACCAGCTCGATCGAGAGCCCGTCGAACTTGGGCTCCGCCATATACGTGATGCTCTCGGCGAACAAGCCCTCGTCGGTTCCGAGCGCCTTGCGAACGCGCGCGTCGAACTCGCGCAGCTCGCCCTCCTTCATCAGCGAATCGAGCGACAGCATCGGCTTGATGTGCGGCACCTTTTTGAACGCGGTGCGCATGGCGCCGCCCACGCGCAGGGTGGGAGAGTCGTCCAGCTTGAGGTCGGGATGCTCGTCCTCGAGCTCGGTCAGCTCGCGATAGAGCTTGTCGTAGGCCGCATCCGAGATCGCCGGCTTGTCGAGCGCGTAATAGCGATAGTCGTGCTCGCGGATCTCGGCCGAGAGCTTCTCGATCCTCTGGAGGGCTTCCATCTTGGTCATGGCCGGAAGCCCTCGAAAACCGCGCCATGGGCGGCTCGAACGCACTCAAGCGACTTCATGGCGCGAGCTTAGCCGCGTACCGAGGGGGGCGCAACGCGGCGCGGGGCCTCCAGTCGCGCAACCATCCCGGCCTGCGCTAAGGTCGCGGCGGAATGGCGACGCAATCGTTCGTCGAGATGATGCTGGGGCGCACCACCGGACCCCTCACGCTGCGGCTGATCCTTCAGCCCAGCATGGCGACGCTGCTCGCGATCCGCGCCGGGATCGCCGATGCGCGCGCGGGGCGCCCACCCTACTTCTGGTCCATGCTCCGGGACCCGCTGCTGCGGCACGAGCTGCTGCGCGGCGGCTGGAAGAACGTGCACAAGCTCTTCTGGATGGCGGTCCTGCTGGATTCGATCTACCAGGTGATCGTGTTCAAGTGGATCTACCCGGGGCAGGCGCTGATCACCGCCGGCGTGCTCGCGATCGTGCCCTACGTGCTGCTGCGGGGCCTCGTTACCCGGATCGCCGCGCGCGGCCGGCGCTGACGCGCGCCGCCGCCGCCGGGCCGCCGCGCCGCCGGGCCGCCGCGCCGCCGCGCCGCCGCGCCGCCGCGCCAACTTTCTCGCAGGCCGCGGGTACTTGAGTCACAGGGGGCCCGGAGCGCCCGGCAACGAGGAGGGTCATCATGCACGTCGATCGGAAGACCATTCGAACCATCACGATTCTGTATCCCAAGGGCGAGTTCTGGGGCGGCGATGAGACCGACGAGCTCGAGAAGCTGATCCTGGAAGAGAGCAAGGCCGGGAACCTCAAGCTCGTGATCAACCTGAGCCATTGCACGTACATGGTTTCGACCGCGATCGGAAAGCTGGCGATGGCGAAACGCGACTATGACGCCCGGCAGGGGCGGGTGGTGCTGTGCGAGATGAACCGGCGCCTGCAGACCATGCTCACCGTGGCGGGGCTCATCCTGAGGGGCGGCCTCACCTACTACCCGACCGAGACCGAAGCGCTGGCCGGGATGGCCGAGGGGATTCTCGCCGGCTAGAGTTCGCCCGCCGCGGCTAGGGCCACGCCATCGCCGCGATGCTGACGAGCGAATCATCCTCCTCGAGCGACTGCTCGTAGCGCAGCAGCCGGCCGGTCGGCGGCTCAGCGCAGCGCAGCATCGCGTAGGTCGGCGCGAAGCCGCAGACGCGCGTCGAGTCCGCGTGGCGCGCGATGGCCTCGAACCACGCGTCCGCGTTGCCGACGCGCGCCGCCTCGAGAGCTTCGCGATCGGTGGTTTCGACCTCGCCGCGCACGCGCGCGTCGGTGGCCGGATCTCCGAAGCGTGGTCCAACGTGGGAGAGATCCACACCCGCGAAATAGACGGTCGCACCGCCGAGCTTGCCGCCCGCCTCGCGCACCGCGCCGATCAGGCTCTCGAATTCATCGCTCTGCCGCGGCGTGCGGCCTTCCTCGAGCAAGGTGTGAAAGCCGCCGCACAGGATGGGCACGATCGTGAACGGCCGGCCGCGCAGCCGGCGCTGCAGGTAGAGCACGGCAAACTCGATCGAGTGCTCGCGCCGGTGCGCCAACTCGGAATGGTACGCGCGATCACCGAGCTTCGATGCCAGCTCGTCCACGAACGCGATGTCGCACGTGGCCTTGCCGAGCGGCGTCTGGAAGTGCTTGCGCGTGAGTGCGAAGAGATCGCCCAGCAGCTCATGGCCGGTGCCGAAGATTACGAAGCGCAGTGGCGAGGCCGGCCGCTCGCCGAGCTCGAGCAGCGTGCGGGCGATGGTCAGGCCCGCGCGCCTGGGATCGAGGTGTGGCGCCAGCAACGCGCGCGGCACGGCATCGGTCGCCGCGGCCGGCTGGCCGGCATCGTCGCGCAGCTTCGCGGCGGCGGTGAAGTCGGCGTCGAGCTTCTGCTCGAGCTCGGCGGTGGCGGCGGGATACGCGACGCCCTCGAGGGCCGCGGGGCGGATCTCGAGCGGGTGATACTCGTCGCGCAACTTCTGGAACGCGGCCTCGAAGCGCGGCGATTCCAGCAGGAGCATCTCGTCGAGCTGGCGAACGAAGTCGCGCACCATCTGCTGAACTCGAAGATCCTTGCTCTCGCGCATCAGCGCGGCCGTGAGGTCGGTGAGCGACACGCTGCCATCGAGCAGCTGGAGCAGCGCGAGCGCTTCGATCCCGAGCACCGGCTGCCCGGGGATCACGCCGAGCGGATCCTGGATCAGCAGCAGCTCGCGCTCGCCATCGCGCACCGGCAGGATGATGAGCGGGCGCAGGCGCGGAAACTCCGGCAGCTCGGCCTCGTCCTCGCGCTGAACGCCGGGCGGCAGCACGATGCGCGGCGCCTCGGCCAGGGGCGGTGGCTCGGCTCCGGGAACGATGAGGCGCGATCCGCGCGGTGCCTCGGGCGATGTCGGGTCGTTCATGGGCTCCCCGGGTGAGTGCGTGAAGCGCGAAGTCTAGCAGTTTGGACGTGCGCCGCGCCGCAGGCGCCGCGCGGAGGCGCTGCCGGCGCGATTCCCGCGCGCATGGGCTTGCCGAAAAGGCGTGCGCGACGCGCGTGTTTGGGCCAAGATGCGGCGCGACATGACCACCGCCGCGATCTCCAAGCTCGTCGAGTCGTATCTCACCGACCTCGAGGGCCGTCATGGCTTCTGGCGGGGCCTGCGCGAGCAGGTGCCGGTCTACGTGTTCTGCGACGATCAGAACGACCGCATGCGGCTGATGGCGCCGGTCGGCGAGCTGCGCGAGCTCGATCCCGCCGTGCTTCAGGTGCTGCTTCAGGCGAACTACGACCGCGCGCTCGACGCCAAGTACGCGCTGCGCGGACTCGAGGTGTGGGCCGTCGCGGTCCACCCGCTCGCCACCCTGGCGCCCGATGATTTCGCGAGCTTCATCGAGCAGGTCGTCAAGCTCGTGAAGAATACCGGCACGACCTACGCCTCGAGCGATCTCGTGTTCCTCGCGAGCGGCGAGGGCGCGAGCGGTTCGGAATCGGAGGGCGAATCGCGCGGCGCGGACGATGCCGACGGCCCCTCCGAGGCGGGCGACGAAGCGGACTCCGACGATGACGACCGCGGAGATCGCAGGGAGTGAATCCCGGAGCGGGCGCCGTTCCCTCGACCACGCTCGAGCTTCGCATCTCCTCGCGCCACACCCTGGTCGGACGCGCCTGGTGCGCGGACGCGCCGCGCGCGCTGGTTGGGCTCGTCCACGGGATCGGCGAGCACAGCGGCCGCTACGCCGCCTTCGCCGGGGATCTAGTGCGCGCGCGATTCACCGTGGTCGCGTTGGATCTGCCCGGGCACGGCGAGACCCGAGGCGGCCGCGGCGACATTCCGTCATGGCCCCAGCTCGTCGATTCGATCGTGCCGGCGCTCTTCACCGCCTCGCGCGGGCTGCCGGGCCAGCCCATGGAGCTGCCGCACCTGCTGATTGGACACAGCCTGGGCGGTCTGATCGCGCTCGACTTCGCGCTCTCGCACCCGCGCTCGCTGCTCGCGGTGGTCGCGATCGCGCCCGCGCTCAAATCGTGGCCGCCGCCGGGATGGAAGCTGGCGCTCGCCCAGCTCGCCCGCTTCGTGGCTCCGGGCGCTCCGTTCGCGAGCGGCCTCGATGAACCGGGGATCTCGCGCGATCCCGAGGTGCTCGCCCTGCGCGCCTCGGATCCGCTCGTGCACGACCGCGTCAGCCCGCGCACGTACTTCGCCGTCATCGAGGCGCAGCGCCGCGTGATGGCCGGCGCGTCGCGTCTTCAGGTGCCGGCGCTGATCGTCCAGGGCGCCGCCGATCGCGTGGTCGATCCCAAGGGCGCGCTCGAGTTCACCGGCCTCGCGCCCCACGCGATGGCGCGACTCGTCACCGTGATGGATGCCTATCACGAGGTGCTGAACGAGCCCGCGCGCGCCGCGACGATTCGCGAGATCATCGCCTGGCTCGACGCGGTGCTCGTGGTGTAGCGCGCGAAGCGCCACGCCGCAGGCCGGGACGAGCCGCGCTAGTCGCCGCCCCTCAGGTTGATCTGCCCGCCAACGCGGAACTCGGTGATCTGGGACGCGCCCACCGTGTTGTCGATCTGGAGGATCCGCGCCTCCGCGAACGGTGTGATCCCGAGGGGCGCTGAAGCCGAGGCGCCGATCGAGTACGCGCGCGCGACGCCGCCCTCCGAGGTGTTCGCGTTGCCGCCGAGCCCCACGCCCGCCTCGAGCCACGGATGCACGATGCGCATCGGTGCGTAAAGCCGCAGGCCCATCACCGCGCTCCGGTAGACGCGGGCCGGGCCCGCGAAATCGTAATCGGCGCGCACGATGAGGCTGACGGGCGCGACGATGTGACTCTCGAACGCCAGACCCATGCTCGCCTGCTTCGTGCCATCGGCGGCCGTGGAGGAGCCGGCGCCGATGATCCAGCCGTCGGCGTAGGCCGCCGCGGGCAGCGCGATCAGTGCCAGCGCCGCGAGCCATGCCGGGATTCGCTTCGTCATGAGTGGCCTCCTCAGATTTCCCGCGGGGCGTTCACCAGCGCGCTCACCGCGCGCTTCCACCTCGCGTATTCGGATTCGCGCCAGCTCCGGCTTCGAAGAGGGCGGAACCGGCGTTCGATCCGGCGCGCGCGATCCAATTCCCGGTGCGACGTCCAGAATCCCACTCCCAGTCCGGCCAGCAGTCCCGCTCCGAGTGCGGTGCTCTCGATCACGCGCGGCCGCGCGACCGGAATGCCGAGCAGGTCGGACTGGTACTGCATCAGCCAGTCGTTGGCGGCGGCTCCGCCATCCACACGCAGCGTGGAAACTTCACGACCAGCGTCTGCTGCCATGGATTCTGTCAGATCGCGGGTCTGAAATGCCAGGGATTCCAGCGCCGCCCGCACGATGTGGTCCCGGCTCGTCCCGCGGGTCAGGCCGAAGAGGGCCCCGCGAACGTCGGCCCGCCAATAGGGGGCGCCGAGGCCGACGAACGCCGGGACCATCACCACGCCCCCGGAATCGGCGACGCGGCGCGCGATGGCCTCGCTGTCCGAGGCCTTCGCGAGGATGCCGAGCCCATCCCGCAGCCACTGGAGCGCGGCCCCCGCGATGAACACGCTGCCCTCGAGCGCGTACGTGCTCTCGCCCGCGGGACCGCACGCCACCGTGGTGAGGAGTCCGGCCCGCGAGAGCACCGGCTTGCGGCCGGTCTGGAGCAACAGGAAGCAGCCGGTTCCGTACGTGTTCTTGGACTCGCCCGGCTTGACGCAGCCCTGGCCGAAGAGGGCCGCCTGCTGGTCCCCGGCGACGCCCGCGATCGGCGTGCCATCGGGAACGATCTCAAAGCCGCGCGTCTCGCCAAATGTCCCGCTCGAGGGGCGCACCTCGGGCAGGATCTGGCGCGGGACTCCAAAGCGTCCGAGCTGGGTCGCATCCCAGGCGAGTGAGCGCAGGCCAAAGAGCAGCGTGCGGCTCGCGTTGGTGGGATCGGTGGCGTGCACCGCGCCGCCCGTGAGCTTCCAGGTCAGCCACGAGTCCACGGTGCCGAAGGCGATGTCGCCGCGCTTGGCGCGCGATGCGAGCGCGCGATCGCGCCCGAGCAGCCATTCGATCTTGGTGGCGGAAAAATAGGGATCGAGGACGAGCCCGGTGCGCCGGCGCACGTCGCGCTCGAGCCCGTCGCGCTTGAGCTCGGCGCAGCGCGCCTCGGTGCGGCGGTCCTGCCAGACGATCGCGCGCGCCACCGGGCGGCCGCTCTTTCGCTCCCACAACAATGTGGTCTCGCGCTGATTCGTGATGCCGATCGCGATCACGGCGCGGCCCTCGGCGCGCGCCGCGCGCAGCGCCGATCGCGCGGCCGCGCGCACGCTCTGCCAGATCTCGCCGGCGTCGTGCTCGACCCAGCCCGGGCGCGGGAAGTGCTGCGGCAGCTCGGCGTAGCCGCGGCCGCGCACCTCACCGCCGTGGTCCAGAATCAGCGCGGTCGAGCCGGTGGTTCCCTGATCGATCGCGAGCACGAATCGTCCCTTCATGTGGCCTCCCGCGCCCGGGTGAGCAGCGCCTCGGTCTCGCTCTGTTTCATCTCCCACGCCGCGAGCTCGTCGCGCGTGCGCTCGGCACTCCAGCCCAGGCGCGCGGCCAGCCGCTCCGCCACCTCGCGCGCCGCCGCTCGCCCGCCGTCGGGATCGAGCCAGCGCATGGTGCGGCGCCTCAGCACGTCCTCGAGCCGGCGCGCGAAGCCGTGCTCGACGGCGTGGTCGGTGAGGCGCTCGAGGCTCGCGTTCGCGCTGGCCGGCGCCGGCAGCGGGTCGTTGGAATCGCGCACCGCCTGATGCCGGCCGAGCCGCTCGAGCACGCGCTCGAGCACGTCGCGCGCCATCACTCGAAACGTGGTGTACTTGCCGCCCGCGATCGAGATTACGTCGCCATCCACGATCACTCGATGCTCACGCGAGGCGCGGCCGACGTTCTCGTCGGAGGCCAGCAATGGCCGCAGTCCCGACGTGACGGCGCGCGGCGCCAGCGCGCTCGCGGCGGGCAGCGCGCGCGCCAGCTCGGCGAGCAGATAGCGCACCTCCTCGATCGTGGGCAGGAACGCGGACTCGACGGGCGGCGAGGGCACCTCGATCTCGGTGGTGCCGACCAGCGACCAATCGCCGAACGGGACCACGAAGAAGATGCGGCCATCGCTGCGCGCGGTGAGTAGCAGACCGTGGCCGCGCGTGAGCGCCGGAAACACCAGGTGAACACCGCGCGATGGACGAAGCAGCGGCGGCGGCGGCGCGGCGCCGGGCGAGAGCGCCGCGGCGATCCAGCGGCGCGTCTCGTCGCAGCGCGCGCCGGTGGCGTTCACGATCACGCGCGGGGCGAACTCGCGCTCGCCGCCTCCCAGCACGTCGCGCACGGTGAGCCGGAATCCGCCGCCCTCGAGCGGCCGCGCCGCCAGCGGCTCGTGCCATGTGAAGATGCCGGCGCCGTGCGCGGCCGCATCGCGCGCCACCGCGACCGCGAGCCCGGCGTCGTCCATCACCGCGTCGGAATAAATTCCCGCGGCCACGAGCGCGGCGGGATTGAGATCGGGCTCGAGCTCGGTCGCGGCGCGTGGCCTCACCATGAGGTGCGGCGAGAGCCCGCGCTCGCCGGCGAGAAAATCGTAGAGCGTGAGCCCGGCCCTGAGCTTCCACGGCGCGAGCCGTCCGCCGCGATAGAGCGGAACGAGGAAGCGGCGGGGTCGCGCGAGCGCGGGCGCCATGCGGGAGAGGGCGGCGCGCTCGACCAGCGCCTCGCGCACCAGGCGGAAGCGTCCGTGCTCGAGGTAGCGCAATCCCCCGTGCAGCATGTGGCTCGACGCGCTGCTCGATCCCGACGCGAGATCCGCGCGCTCGATCAGCACCGTGGAAAGTCCGTGGCGCGCCGCGAGGCGCGCGATGCCGGCCCCGGTGACACCACCCCCCAGGATCAGCAGGTCGGCGGCCGACGCGTCGCGCTCGGAGGGATTCGGGTGCACGACGAGAACATATCATCGTGCGCCGAAGGACGTCTCGCGCTCCCCGCGATGCGGGGCGTCCCGCACGTCATGCGCGGATTCGCCCGCGCTTCAGGGACTCTGGCCCGCCCGCGCCGCCTCCGCTCGCAGCGCCACCACCGCCTCGCGCAGCCAGACTTCCGCCGAGGCGCGATCGCGGAACACGCGCGTCGTCCAGCGCGTCGGATCGGCATAGGCTTCCCACATCCGCGCCATACCGTAAATGTGGTCGGAGGTCGCGATGACCGCGGCCACCGCGTTCGGCAGCTGGCGGGCCGTCACCATGTGCTCATCCGCGAGCCGCCGCAGATCCTCGGGCGTCACGCTCAGCTCGCCGACCCCGCTCAAGTCGGTGAGGCCGTATTCGAGCACGGCGTGACGCTCGATCTCGGCGCGCACGAGCAGCGCGCCCTCGATCAGCTCGGCGCCGGTCAGCACTCCCTCGCCGATGTGAATGACCCCGCGGCCGTCGTCGATGAATTCCGTGGAGTAGGGCATGTTTCACCTCCCAAGCTCCCGGTGCCGCCGGATGGCCTTGAGGACCGCGGCGTCGAGCCGTCCGGAACGTTACCCCGCGGGAGCGGCCTGCGCCCGCATGGATTGTAGATGTTCCTCGCGCGCCCGCGATCCCCCCTCAACCCGCTCGATGGTGACGAAGCAGTTGTAGTCGGGCTCGCCGCTGACCGGGTCGAACCGGCGCGGAATCAGCACGTTGGTCTCGGGCCAATAGGCTTGCAGGTGGCGCGACTTCATGGGCGCGTGGCGCGCCACGCCGATCCATTGACCGACGTCGCTGCGCAGGCGCAGCTCGTCGCCATCGGCGAGCCCGAGCGCGCGCGCATCGTCGGGATGGATCAGCACGTCGCGACGGGTGCTCGCCCCCATCAGAAAATCGCGCGAGCCGTAGCTCATGCTATTGAACTGCTTGCCGCGCCGCGTCGTGAGGTGGAACCAGCCGGGCGGAATGCTGATGGATGGAAGCTCGACCGGCGTGAAGCGCCCGCGTCCGTTCGGCATGCGCGTGAAGCCGTCCTCGAACAGACGCGCTCCGCCCCACTGCACCCACTGCCCTTCGTGATCGAGCTTCTCGATGCCGGCGTAGATCGGCATCGCCTGCGCCATCTCGGCGCGGATGTCGGCGGTGCCGCGCCATGCAAAGCAGCGCGCGAGATCGGGGCGAGCCGCGAGCGCGACCTCGACCGGAATGCGCCATTCCGGGCGCGCCTCCGCGATCCGCGGCCCCTCGATCTCGGGGCTGAAGCGGATGCGGCGCTCGGTGCTGGTCGCGGTGCCGCCGCCCGGCGTTTCGTAGCGCGTCTGGGCCGGAAGGATCAGCACCGCCCTGCCGGGCAGGAGCGCCGAAGTGTTGAGCACGATGTCCTGATGGATGCGCAGCTCGAGCCGCGAGAGCGCTTCACTCATGTATTCGCGATCCGGCATGGTCTCGAGCAGGTTGCCGCCGATCGAGTAGAGCGCGCGGATCTCGCCGCGGTGCGCCGCCTCCAGCATCTGGAGCGTGCGGTGCCCCTTCCATTGGGGGATCGGCGCGCCCCACAGCGATTCGAAGCGGCGGCGGTCGGCCTCGATCGCGACCTCGAAGCCGCCCGGCAGCTTGTCGGGATCCACGCCGCATTCGCCGCCGCCCTGAACGCCGGAGTGGCCGCGAATCGGCATGATGCCGCACTTTTCGCGCCCCAGGAATCCGCGCGCGAGCGCGAGGTTGACGAGCGCTTTCACGTTGTCGACGCCGAAGCGGTGCTGCGTCAATCCCATGCTGTAAACGAGCACACAGCTCTTCGCCGCCGCGAGCGCGCGCGCGAAGCGCGCCATGTCGTCGCGGGTGAGCCCGGAGGCGGCCTCGAGGCGCTCCCACTCGAGCGAGGCGAGGAGGAGCTCGAGGCCATCGAAGCCCTCGGTGCGCTCCGCGATGAAGCGCTCGTCGCAGGCCTTCATCGCCACGAGGTGCTTGAGGACGCCGTGGATGAACGCGATGTCGCCGCCCAGCGAGACCTGGAAGAAATCGTCCATCAGCCGGGTGCCGAAGAGCGCGCTCCGCCAGTCGCTCGGCACCCAGTAGCGCTCGAGGCCGGGCTCGCGCATCGGATTCACCACCAGCACGCGCGTGCCCTGGCGCTTGGCGTAGCACAGGTACTTCATCGTCACCGGCTGATTCGCGGCGAGGTGCGAGCCCCAGATCACCACCAGGTCGGTGCCGATCATGTCCTTGAGCGAGCACGTGGGCGCGGGCACGCCGAGCGTGTCCTTGAGGCCGGCGACGCTCGCCGCGTGGCAGAGACGCGCGCACAGGTCCACGTGGTTCGAGCCCATCAGGCGCGCCACCTTGGTGAACGCGTAGTAGGTCTCGTTCGTGATCCCGCGCGAGGTGGCGAAGAAGCCGAGCTGCTCCCCGCTCAGCCCGCGCAGGGATTCCGCCGCGATCGACATCGCTTCGTCCCACGAGAGGCGGTGCAGCGCGTCGCTGCCCGCGCGATGGATCATCGGATAGGGCAGGCGCCCCAGCTGATGCAGCTCCTCGTTGCTCATCGCGCGCAGCGCCGCGAGCGAGCGCAGCGCCTCGTCGGGCGCGGGCCCCATGGTGTTGAGCCGGAGCAGCTTCAGGCGCGTCATGCAGAGGTGCACGCCGTCGATCACGTCATCGCGCAGGCCCCGTGGCCCGAGCGAGCAGCCGTCGCACACACCGTGATTGAGGATGCGCCACGCGTAGCCGAGCTGGTCGCGGTTCTCCCACACCACCTGCGCCATCTCGGCGAACGGACGCGGCCGCGGATGCCGGCCGGGGCCGAACGGCAGCAGATCGCGCAGGCGAAACCGCCCGCCGCTCGAATTCATGGGGCGCGGGGACACGAGCGCAGCTTAACGTGATCGCGCGGGGCTTGAAAGCGCTAGGGCGCCGCGGCGTGAAGCCGGGCCGCGCGGGCCAACTCGCGCGCCACGACGTACCGACGCCAGGACAGCTCGGTCACCGCGCGCGTGTCGTACTCGGTGACGGCGCCCGAGGTGAGGTCGAAGTAGCGCACGAAGCCGCGCCGGGCGCCGGCGCTGTCGGCCACCGCCGTGCCGGTCAGCGCGAAGCGCTCATTCCCATCCCAGAACGCGCCGTCCAGCTCGCAGGCGGTGCAGGTGTCGATCGTCGCCATGCTGCTGATCTGAAGATCCAGGACGGTTGCGGCCGCCGGAGCGTCCTCGGGCGCGTGCTTGAGGAATCCGTCGGCGACGAAGACCGCGGTGTCGGGCACCACCACGCGCAGCGAATCGGGCGACCAGAATCCCAGCTGATTCGTGCGCACTCGTGCGCTCGGCGCGAGCGCGTCGTGATGATGGATGTCGCGCATCGTGAAGGGCGCCTCACTCGCGCGCACCAGCGAATCAGCGGCGATCTCGGGATCGGCGTAGCGCCAGAGCGAGAGCCAGTTGGAAAGCAGCGGCGTGATGCGGATGAATAGCGTGTCGGGCGGCGGAGCGGGGGGCGCCGTCCGGGCGCTCGGCGCGCGGCGCGAGCAGCCCGCGAGCGCGAGCAACGCGGCCACCCCTACGAGGCCGGCGAGCGCGACGGCGGCGACCTCGCGCCCCGCCCGCCGGCGGCCGCCCCTCACAGCGCGATCACCAGACCGGTCAGAAAATTCGTGTGCTCGTTCTGATCGCCGTAGAGATTCTGCACGATCGGAATCTGCGCGCCGAGCTGGAGCGCCATGGGCCCTCCAAACGCCAGGTTCACGCGCGGCGTGATGTAGAGCACAGAGCCTCCGGTGTTGGGATCGAGCACGCCGGCGTTGTCGTCCTTGTCGGTCACGCGAAAGTTCAGCTCGGCCGCCGCCGAGAGCCAGCTCGCGAGCCCGCGCTGGCACGAAGCCACCGCGACCAGGGCGTTGCCATAGTGATACCCGCTCGCATTGCGGCCGCTCCAGCGGCCTTGCGCCGACGTGTACCAGTGGGTGAGCCGGGACTGCTCGAGCGAGTACGCGAGCCCCGCGGAGCCCGTCACCGCTCCCGTGCCGGGCTGAAGGTGCTCGTCGGCGCGCACGCCGTCCAGTTGCCGGTCGTTCTGCCCCCAGGACGTCTTGACGCCTCCCGTGACGGCGATCCACTGCGGGCGCTCGCCGCTTGAGCGAAAGATTGCGTACTGCGCGATCAGGTCGGGATCGGAAAATCCCTTCATCATGTTCGTGCCGCCCGGATCCTGAATCGTGCGGGCGACGAGCGGCACGCCCGCCACGAGCCGCAGCGCGGGCAGCGGCGACCACGCGGCCGCCAGCGTGACGCGATTCTCGGTCTCGGTCTCGCGTCCCGAGGGAAAGCCCTCCGCGACCTGATCCTTCGCGTATTGGTCCATTTCGAGCGAGAGCCGGATCGCGCTCAAGCCGAACTGGTTTTGCACGAGCCGGTAGACCGGGTCGCTGCAATGGCACATCGAGCACGCGCGCGCGCCCGAAGGCGCGAGCATCAGCCCGGCCAGCGCCAGCCCCAGGGCCGCGTGCGCATGAGAATGGAGTTTCATAGGTTCCCTCCCGGCGCGGCTTCAAGGCGCCACGCCATGGCTGCAAACTCCGCGGCGCCGCCCGCCGGTCGAGGCGAGCGAGCGCGTGAGCGCGAAAGCTCTCAGCCGAGGTTTCGAGGCGGAGGGAGAGAAGGGGGAATCGCGAACGAGGCCGCGCGTTCGCGGCTCGCGAGCGGGCGAACACCGGCTCCGGCAGGCGGGATCAGCGGCACGGGCGCGGCCAGCACCACCTGAACGCCGGCGCCGGGAGCGGGCGCTCCTGCCGGAGCGCCGCAGCCCGCCATGCGGAGCGCGCAGCCATCGGTCCCGGCCTTGGCGCCGTCCGTGGCGTGATGATCGGCGCAATGGCAGACGCGACCGCCCCGGCAGCACGCGTGACTCGAGCCCGAGGCGCGCGCGGCGGGAGGGAAGCTGCCCGCGAGTCCCGAGAGCATCAGCAGGGCGGCCAGCCAGTGCAGCGGCTTTGCGCGTCGCATGCCCATAATCTAGGTCAGCGGGGCCCACCTGTCACGCGTGCCTCTTGGCCGTGGCGCTCCCGGCCGATATGATGCAAAAGCCTCGCGTCCCACGATTCGTCACCGGGAGAGACGAATGAATTATCGCAACCTCGGCCACAGCGGCCTCAAGATTTCCGAAATCGCACTCGGCTCCTGGACCACGTTCGGCGGATCGGTCGAGGAAGCGGACGCGATCGCCATCATCCGGCGCGCCTTCGAGCTCGGCATCAACCTGTTCGACACCGCCGACGTGTACGTGCGCGGCGGTGCCGAGATCGTGCTCGGCAAGGCGATTCAAGGCTTGCCGCGCGAGCAGCTCGTGATCGCGACCAAGTGCATGGGCCGCGTGTGGGACGGGCCACTCGGCGCGGGGCTCTCGCGCAAGCACATCTTCGACGCGATGGATCAGAGCCTGCGGCGCCTCGGCGTGGATTACGTGGATCTCTACCAGGCGCACGCGCCCGACGCGGACACGCCGATCGCGGAGACGCTCGAGGCGTTCGAGGACCTGGTGCGCGCGGGGAAGGCGCGCTACGTCGGCTTCTCGAATTTCGATCGCGAGCCCGCTGTGGCGCGCGAGGCCGTGGCGAAGCAGAAGTCGCGCGGATGGACACGCTTCATCTCGAGTCAGCCGCGCTACAGCCTGCTCGATCGCCACGTCGAGAAGGAACACATCGAGTTCTGCAAGACGAACGGCATCGGCATGATCGTGTACTCGCCGCTCGCGCAGGGCGTACTCACCAACAAGTACGCGTCGGGCCGGATTCCCGAGGGCAGTCGCGCGACCACGCGCTTCGCGCACTTTCTCACCAACGAGAAGGCGCTGACGCCCGAGAACATCGCGGCCTCCGAGCGTTTCGCGGCGTGGTGCGTGAGCCACGATCAGGCGCCCTCCGCGGTCGCGCTGGCGTGGGTGCTGCGCTGCCCGCAGGTGTCCGCCGCCATCAGCGGCGCGACACGGATCGAGCAGCTCGAGCAGAACCTGAAGGCGCTCGAGCTCAAGCTCACGGACGCCGACTGGCGCGAGGTCGAATCGGCGATCGCCGGCGCGCGGACGTCGAACGGCAAGCCGGCGGTGGCCGGGGCCGCGCGTCGCGGCGCACCGGCGGCGGCCGCCTCGGGTGCGCGGCCGGCGGCACGGCCGGCGCGCGCGAAGCGCGGCGTTCGCTCGCGCGCCTAGCTCGCGCCCGCCAGGCCGAGGAATTCCGCGACGTAGTCCGATCGCGGGTCGCGCCTCAGTTCCTCGGGCGTGCCGATCCCGACGATGCGGCCGCTCTCCATCACCGCGACGCGCCGGCCGAGCGCCAGAGCCTCGGCCGGGCTGTGCGTGACGAGGACGGTCATGCACGGGACCTCTTCGAGCAGCCGCTTGAGCTCGACGCGCACCTTGCGTCGCGTTCGCAAATCGAGCGCCGAGAGCGGCTCATCGAGCAGCAGGAGCCGCGGCTCGAGAATGAGCGCGCGCGCGAGCGCGGTGCGCTGGCGCTGGCCGCCCGAGAGCTCGGCGGGACGGCGATCGGCGAGCTCGGCGAGCCCGAAGCGCTCGAGCGAGGCCGCGACGCGCGCCTCGATCGCGGCGCGCGGCAGGCCCTGCGCGCGGAGGCCAAACGCGACGTTCTCGCGCGCGCTCAAGTGTGGAAAGAGCGCGTAGTCCTGCGCCACGTACCCGACCGCGCGCTCTCCCGCGGCGCGCGCGATTCGCGCCGCGCCGTCGAACCAGAGCTCGCCGTCCACCGTGATGCGCCCGCGCTCGGGCCACAGCAGGCCCGCGAGCAGCTGGAGCAGCGTGGATTTGCCGGCGCCGCTCTCGCCCGCGAGCACCAGCGTCTCACGATCGGCGACGCGGAACTCGGCGTCGAACTGAAACGCGCCGCGCCGCCCGCCGAGCGAGGCCTCAAGCACGGGGGCGATCCCAGGGCGCGGCGGCACCCGCGGCGCGCAGCCCAAAGAGCAGCCCCAGCGACATCGCGAGCAGCAGCACCGAAAGCACGATGGCCGCATCGAGGTTGCTCTGGAGCGCGAGGTAAACCGCGAGCGGCATGGTCTGCGTGCGGCCGGGAAGATTGCCGGCGAACGTGATCGTGGCGCCGAACTCGCCGAGCGCTCGCGCCCCCGCCATGGCCGCGCCCGCCACGAGCGAGCGGCGTGAGAGCGGCAGGACCACATGACGGAACGTGAACCGCTCGGGCGCGCGCAGCGTGGCGGCGGCATCGAGCAGCCCGCGATCGACTGCCGCGAATCCGGCGCGCGCCGGGGCGATGAAGAACGGCGCCGCCATGAACACCTGCGCCACCACCACGCCCGCCGTCGTGAACGGCAGCGAGATCCCGAACGCGCTGAGCGCCGGGCCCACGAGTCCCGCGCGGCCGAACGCCATGAGGAGCGCGAAGCCGGCCACCGTGGGCGGCAGCACCATCGGCAGATCGATCAGCGCCTCGAGCACGCGCTTGCCCCGAAACTCGCGCGT
>Ga0209698_10001088_pt1 | contig 31242 bp, 36 predicted proteins | sample LitLauG_LLR_2012_FD_187203 | JGI IMG/M metagenome (GOLD analysis project Ga0209698, IMG submission 187203) | Freshwater sediment microbial communities from Pennsylvania, USA - Little Laurel Run_MetaG_LLR_2012 (SPAdes) (version 2) | ecosystem: Environmental > Aquatic > Freshwater > Creek >... | reverse complement strand
AGTCCGAGGTGATCACGCGATCGCCGGGCTTCAGCCCGTCCAGCACTTCCACCTGCTCGGCGTTGCGGCGGCCGAGCTTGACGCTGCGGCGCACGGCCGCGCGGCCGTTCGGCGCCACGACCATGACCCAGTCGCCGCCGGTGCGCTCGAGGAAGGCGCCGGCCGGCAGCACCAGCGCGGAATGATCGCCGCCCAACGACAGCGAGCCGTCCACTGCCTGGCCGGCCAGCAGACCGCTCGGCGCCGCCACCGGGTACGCCGACCCGGATGGCGGCTGTATGTACAAGTAGAGCATCGCGTACTGTCGGCCTGACCGCACCGAAGGCTCACCACGAGGAGCAACCGGGTGACATACGAGCTGATCGAGGTCGAGGTCGAGGGCGCTGTCGCGGTCGTCCGGATGAATCGGCCGGAGGCGCTGAACGCCATCACCGTCGACATGCTCACCGAGCTCGGTGCCGCGTTCGGCGAGCTCGCCGGTCGCGCCGACGTCGCCGTTGTCGTACTTACCGGCGCGGGCCGGGCGTTCAGCGCCGGGGTCGACCTCAAGGCACTCGGTGGCCGACCGCTCGACGGTGGTGCCGTCGGCGACTTCCTCGACCTGCCTGCGCGGGCGCTCATCGACACCATCACCACGATGGACGCGGTCGTCATCGCGAAGGTCAACGGCTTCTGCTTCACCGGGGCACTCGAGCTCGCTCTCGCGTGCGACCTCGTCGTCACTGCCGACGAGGCGAAGATCGGTGACACTCACGCGCAGTGGGGCCTGCGTCCCTCGTGGGGCCTGAGCCAGCGGCTCCCCCGTGCTGTCGGGCCGGCTCGCGCCCGGCTCCTGTCCTACACGGCGCGCCAGTTCACCGGCCGCCAGGCGCAGGAGTGGGGACTGGCGGCCCTGTCGTGCCCCCAGACCGATCTCGACGCCGTGGTCGGCGAGATCGCTGCGACCATCTCCTCCCACAGCAGCGGCGCGCGAGCGGCGTACAAAGACCTCTACCGCGCCTCCGACCGCCTTCCGCTGCCAGAGGGACTGGCCTACGAGGCCGCGACGTCGTACCCGATCGACGACACCGAGCAGCGCGTCGCGAAGTTTCGCTGACCGCGGCCGCAGCCTGTCTGACGCTCATCTGACCGAGGAGATCCTTTGCTGCGCACGCGCTTCACCGAGACGTTTGGCGTGGAGCATCCCATCGTCTGCGGTGGAATGACCGGGGTCGGCACCGCAGAGCTCGTCGCCGCCGTGGCCGACGCGGGCGCACTGGGCTTCCTCACCGCGCTCACACAGCCGACACCGGAAGCACTTGTGGCCGAGATCGCCCGGTGCCGGGAGCTGACCGACCGGCAGTTCGGCGTCAACCTCACGATCCTGCCATCGGTAGAGCCGGTGCCCTACGACGAGTACCGCGACGCGATCATCGCCGGCGGCGTGCGGATCGTCGAGACGGCCGGTGCCAGCCCCGAGCCGCACCTGCCGGCGTTCAAGGCCGCCGGTGTGAAGGTGATCCACAAGGCGATCGCCGTGCGGCACGCCCTCAAAGCAGAGCGGCTCGGCGTCGACGCCGTCAGCATCGACGGCTTCGAGTGCGCGGGGCACCCCGGTGAGGACGATGTGCCCGGCCTCGTACTCATTCCCGCCGCCGCGTCGCGGCTCAGCATCCCGGTCATCGCAAGCGGCGGCTTCGCCGACGGCCGTGGGCTCGTCGCGGCCCTAGCGCTCGGAGCCGACGCGGTCAACATGGGCACCCGTTTCGTCGCCACCGCCGAGTCGCCGGTGCACCCGCGGGTGAAGGAACAGATCGTCAGCAACGACGAGCGCTCGACGGTGCTGGTGTTCCGCAAGTTCCGCAACACCGCCCGGGTGGCCCGAAACTCAGTGTCGGAGCAGATCCTCGCGATCGAGGCGCAGGAGGGCACCACATTCGCAGACGTCGCCGAGCTTGCCTCGGGCGTGCGCGGCCGCTCGCAGGTGCTCGTTGCCGGCGACGTCGAAGGCGGCATGTGGTGGGCCGGGCAAGCTCAAGGGCTCATCGGCGACGTCCCCAACTGCGCCGACCTGGTGAGCCGCATCGTGCACGAGGCCGAGTCGATCATCAGCGCCCGGCTCGCAGGCTTCGTCGGCTAGGCCTGCGCATCGCCGAGGTCGCACAGGCGCCCGGCCGTGGACGGCACCGATCAAGGTCAGCGTCGACCCTGAGTTGTAGCGCTCGTAGCCGGCCTGGCCCGGCAGCGGTCGAAGACGCCGTCGAGCAGCACCGCCACGACGGCCTCGTCGAGGATCCGGTGCTGGACGATGCGCTTGTAGGTGAGGAACCCCAAGATCAGGTCCGTCTCGTGCTCGGGATCCAGGTCCTCTCGCAGCACACCCTCCCGCACCCCAGCTCGGAACACGTTGACCCCGTGCTCGTTGCGTGCGACGGCATAGCTGAGGTGGGCGTCACGGTACGCCGGGTCGCGACTGCCCTTGTCGATCTGAGCGGCAAGCGCGGCCGCGAACCGCTCGTCGTTGAGCCGGTCCACGACATGCGCGACATAGGCCCGCAGATCGGCCTCGGTGTCACCAGTGGGTTCCGGCGGGGCCAGCGCCGGCGTCGGCGGGTCGAAGGCCTCCAGGTAGAGCACCGACGGGTCGGGCCAGTGCCGGTAGATCGTGCTGCGCGAGACGCCGCTGCGCGAGGAGATCAGCTCAATGGTCGTCCCCTCGAACCCGACCTCCGCGATGAGCTCGAGAGCCGCCTCCATGACCAGCCGCCGGCTCTCCGCCAAGCGCGGGTCGACCCGGGCGGCAGTCGGGCGACCGGTCGACCTCGTCGGTCGGACGTCGTCGGAGGTGTCGGCCACGGGTGCGGACGCTACCCCCTCACGCCGGGGCGGACGGCGAGGCTTCGTCACATGGTCCCCCTCTCAAGTCATTGACGCTAATGTACTGCTCCGATACGTTTGTGTTCTATAACAGTACACATCTGAACCAGCGCTGATCGACGAGGAGCACTGTGACCGGCTTGATGGAGGGCAAGGTCGCTGTCGTGACCGGGGGTGCCAGTGGCATCGGAGAGGGGATCGTGCGCCGCGTCGTGGCCGAGGGAGGGCGGTGCCTGGTCGCCGACCTCCAGGTCGAGCGCGCGCAGGCGCTCGCGACCGAGCTGGGCAGCGGTGTGGTGGCGATGCGGGTCGACGTCACCCGCGAGGACGATGTCGCCGCTGCGGTCGAGCGCGCCGTGACCGAGCTCGGCGGCCTCGACGCCATGTTCAACAACGCCGGGATCCTTGGGTCGGTCGGGTCACTGCTCGACCACACGCTCGACGGCTGGCGCGTGACAATGGATGTGCTCCTCACGAGCGTGTTCCTCGGCACCCGGGAGGCCGGCCGGATCATGGTCCCCCAGGGCCACGGCGCGATCGTCAACACCGCGAGCACAGCCGGTGTTCGCGCCGGTCTCGGACCGCACGCCTACACCGCGGCCAAGCATGCGGTCGTCGGCCTGACGACGTCGGCGGCCGTCGAGTTCGCCCGGCACAACGTCCGGGTCAACGCGATCGCACCGGGGCGCACGGTGAGCGGGCTGACCGCCCAGCTCATCGCGGGAGACGCCGACGACACCGCGGTCACCACGGCCCACATGGCGAGCAAGTCCGCCAACGGCAGGGCCTCACAGCCGCAGGACGTTGCCGCAGCGGCGGTCTTCCTCGCCAGCGACCAGGCCTGGTACGTCAACGGCTCCTGCCTCGTCATCGACGGCGCCGCCGAGGTGCCGGGCGAGAAGGCTAGTCGCTACTTCGAGTCCGAGGGCGCGCTCGTCGGAGCGGCACTGCGGTCGACCCCACCGCCCAGATGACCTTCCGTCGCCGTACAGCGCACGGAAGCTGACCCCTGTCCCTACCCGACCTCCTGGAGGTTCCATGGCTGCCTTCGACCGGCTCGTCGATCGGGCGGCGATCGCCGACCAGATGTTCCGCTACGCCCGCGCCACAGACTGGCTCGAGACCCAGTGGCACCGTGACGTGTTCGCCGACGACTGCGTGTTCGCGTCGCCGCACAGCGGCGACGTGCACGGAACCGAGGCGGTTGTCGCCTGGATGGACCGGGTGCTGCAGCAGTTCGAGGCGACGCAGCACCTGATCTCGAACATCGCGGTGACGTTCACCGGACCCCAGACGGCGGACGCCGTCAGCTACGTGCGGGCGTGGCACCGTTTCCTCGACCACGACAAGCCCGACATGGTGCTGTGGGGGGAGTACCACGACCGCTGGGTGCTCGCCGACGATGGCAGCTGGCGCATCGCTGAGCGGCGCGTCCTCGAGGCCGGCATCGAGCCGCGTCGCGAGGGCGGAGCCCCGAACCCGCGCCGGGCCAAGGCATGAAGATCGGCGCGGTCTACCCGCAGATCGAGCTCGGAGGGGACCCGCAGGCGCTGCACGAGATCGGCCTTGCCGTCGAGAGCCTCGGCTTCGACAGCGTCCTGTTCTACGACCACGTGGTCGGCGCCGCGCTGACCGACCGCGAGCCGGCGCTGCGCGGCCCGTATGACGAGACCCACCCGTTCCACGACCCGATGGTCGCCTTCGCCTACCTCGCCGCGATCACTACCCGCATCGAGATGGCCACCGGGGTGCTGATTCTCCCGCAGCGCCAGACGGTGCTCCTCGCGCAGCAGGCTGCTGACGTGGACCTGCTCAGCAAGCAGCGGCTGCGTCTCGGGGTCGGCACAGGATGGAACTGGGTTGAGTACGACGCGCTGGGAGCCGACTACGCCACGCGCGGCCGGCGGATCGGCGAGCAGATCGATCTGCTGCGCACGCTGTGGCGGGAGCCGCTGGTGACCTATGACGGCGAGTTCCACCAGTTCGACAGAGGCTGCATCAACCCCCGGCCTCGCCGGCAGATCCCGATCTGGATCGGCGGCTTCAGCGAGGTCGCGTTCCGGCGCGGTGGCGCCCTTGGGGACGGCTTCATCTTCGCGGGCGACCTCGACAAGGTGCTCGACGGGCTCGGCCGCGTCCGCCACCACCTCGCGCAGAACGGACGCAGTGAAGAGGAGTTCGGCACCGAGCTCGTCATGGTGCGCGCCAAGAACCCCGCCGAGATCGTCGAGACCGCCGAGAGGTGGGCGCAGGCCGGCGGCACCCACGTCAGCGTGCTCACGCTCTGGATGGGTCTGGAGGGCAGCATCGCGGCCCACGTCGACCACCTCGCCGCAGCTAAGGCCGCCCTCGACGCACGCTTCGGAACCGAGTGACCGGCTGTCGCGCACGGAGGCGGCCAGTCCGACCGACCAGCCGCGCGACTAAGGTCCAGACGTGACGTCGCGACCGCTCATCCTCGTGACCAACGACGATGGCATCGCCTCGCCCGGTCTGCGTGCAGCGGCCGAGGCGGTGGTCGACCTCGGCGACCTGCTCGTCGTCGCCCCCGCCACCGGCCAGACGTCGATGAGCAGGGCCTTGTCCTCAGGGCCCGACGTCGGCGCTATCACCACGACCGTCTTGCAGGTCGGTGGCCGTGCGGTCACCGCGTATGCCGTCACCGCCTCGCCCGCCCTCGCGGTCAGCCACGCGATGCTCGAGCTGGCAGACCGTCGGCCCTCGCTGTGCGTCAGCGGCATCAACTACGGCGAGAACATCGGCGGCGGGCTCGGGGTTAGCGGCACCATCGGCGCCGCGATGCAGGCGGTGTCCTTCGACATGCCCGCACTCGCCGCCTCACTGCAGGTCGACGTGTCAGACTGGCACGCGGCCGACGAGCGCGACTGGTCAGCGGTCATCAGCTTCACCCGACTGCTCGCGACGCAGATACTCGACGAGGGCCTGCCCGACGAGGTCGCCCTCGTCAACCTCAACGTGCCGGACTCGGCGACGAGCAGCACGCCGTGGCGGCAGACCACACAGAGTCGGCTGGCCTACTACCTGCAGACCCGGCCGGGCAAGCGTGACCGTGGCACGCCGGTCCGTCTGGGCGTCGAGGTCAACCCGGACCGGTCACGGATCGAGTCGGGCAGCGACGTCGAGGCCCTGGTCCTCGACCGGGTCGTCTCCGTGACCCCGCTAGCGTGGTCCTGGACGGCCGACACGTCGTGGCGCCCGCGCCTGTGACGCGTGTAGACCCCGCCGACAACACCTGACCCCCCGCCCCAGGAGGACCGGCCGACGCGCCAGATGCGCGCGGGCCGGTAGACCAGCGGACACTGCGACCTACAGCGCCTCAGCCCTTCTGCGCGACGTGACGACCTGCGATGAAGCCGAACGTCATCCCGGGGCCGAGGGTGCCACCGGCGCCCCCGTAGACGCCGGCGGTAGGGGCCGCCATCGTGTTGCTGCACACGTAGAGCCCGGGAATCGGCTCGTCGTTCCAGTCGAGCACCCGGGCGTCGCCGTCGGGCCTGGGACCCCCGCAGGTGCCCAGCACGCCGGCTTCCATCAGGGCGGCGTAGTACGGCGGCTGGTCGAGGACACCGAGTGTGCGGTAGGGCGGCTCGAAAACCTGGTCGCCCCAGTGGTTGTCGAAGGTTGAGTCGCCGCGCTGGAACTCGTCGTCGTGGCCGGCGCGAACATCGGCATTGAATCGCTCCACAGTGTCGCGCAGAACCTCGCCGTCCAGCCCGATGAGCGTGGCGAGCTCCTCGATCGTGTCGGCCCTCACAGACCACGACGGGTCGGGCAGTCCGGGCCTGCTGGTGAAGTACCGGTACTTGCCACGGAAACGGTCGTCGATGATGAGCCAGTACGGCAGGTTGGTGTACTCGTTGGTGTTGGCGTCGTAGTTGTGCAGCACCCTGCCCAGTGAGTTGTAGTTCGCGGCCTCGTTCACGAAGCGCCGGCCCGAGCGGTTCACCAGGATGGACCCGGGATTGGTGCGCTCCTGCTGGACGAGCAGGTAGTTCGGCTTGCCGACACCGTGGGCGGCGACCTCTCGGGTGGACATCTGCCACCAGGCGTTCGACATGTTCGCCAGGCTCGCGCCGACCTCGAGCGCCATCAGCAGGCCGTCACCCTCGCACTCGGGGACACTGACAGGCGCGGTCATCGGGCCGCGAAGGAAGGCCTTGACGAGCTTGTCGTTCCACTCGAACCCGCCCGTGGCGATGATCACCCCCTTGCGGGCCAGGACCCGCAGGCTCGTGCCGTTCTCCTGCGTGACGACACCGACAACGCGACCGGCTTCCTGGATCAGGTTCCGTGCGCGCGACTCGAGCCGGATGGGGATGTCGCGGTCGAGCACACCCCTGAGCAGGGAGCCGACAAGAGCCTGGCCCTGCGCGCGGCAGTCGCGGCGCTCACGATCAGCGAGCTCTTCGGGGCTGAGCGCCGGACTGAACCGGTCCTCGACCATGCTCGTCCGCTTGGGCAGGCCGGTCTTGGGCGGGTTGACCTTGATCGCCCAGGAGCCGAGCTCCTCGAACGGGAACACCTTGTTGTCCAACGACCGGCTGCCGTGACGCTTGGCCCCGATGACGTTGGGCTGGTAGTCGGGGAACCCCGGATAGAGCTCGAGGTTCACCGGCGTACGGTCGGCCAGGAAGCGAGCCATCTCGGGACCGCAGTCCAGGAACGCGGCCAGCGCGTCGTGGTCGAGCTGGCCCGGCGCGAGTGCATCCAGGTACTCGACGACCTCCTCGTAGGAGTCCTGTACGCCGTGAGCCTGCTGATGGTGGCTCAGCGGGATCCACAGCATGCCGCCGGACATCGCGGTGGTGCCTCCGACCATCCCGGACTTCTCCAGGATCAGAACGTCTCCCGCACCATGGTCGTAGGCCGCGATCGCCGCGACGAGTCCGGCGCCACCCGTGCCGAGCACGACGACATCCACCTCGATGTCGCCCTCGGTGACCAGGTCACCCATGTTGCCTCCACGCCACTCGGGGGCGCAGGCACGGTACCGGCGCCGGGACAGACGCGGCCATCCGGATTCAGCGATGGCCGGAGTTACGTGATTCCGACTCAGGCAGCTGGTCCGAGCCAGAGTCGTTGGACACGACAGGCCCACCAAAGCCCGGGCTGGCACTACGGCGGGGACGCGGCGACCTCCGCCTCGGCGTCGGACTCGGGCTCGGCCACATTGGCGGAAGATCCGCGACCGAACCGACCCTGCGAGATCGCGGCACCCGCGAGCACGATGAGGCCGCCGACCGGCTCGTTCCAGCTCATCGGGTCGTGCAGGAGCAGGACGCCGAAGCCCACCGCAACGACAGGGATGACATACGCGATCGTGGACGCCGTCGAGGGACCTGCCAGCGCGATCACCTTGAAGTTCAACGCATACGCCGTACCCGTGCTGAGGATGCCGAGGGCGAGCATCCCCAGGACCGCCTTGCTCGTGACCGGGCCCGATGTGAGCCCCGTGACAAGAACCAGAGGCAGGAGCACAACCGCCCCGACGCCCACCTGCGTGGTGGCGAACGTGATCGGGTCGATGGTCCTGGACAGGTGCCTGCGTACGTAGGGAAACGCGATCGAGGGACCCAGCACCGCGAGAGCGATCGCGAGAAGCCCGATCCGCTCACCCCGGCCGAATCCGTTCCACACCCCGACCACGACGAGCACGCCGACGAACCCGATGACCAGACCCGCCACCCGGGAGCGGGTCAAGCGCTCCTCAGGGAACGCGACAACGATGACGAGCAGCGTGATCAACGGCGTCGCCGCGTTGAGGATTGCCGCCAGGCTCGAGGAGACGTGCGTCTGCGCGAACGCGAACAAAGTGCCCGGGACCACGCTGAACAGCAGCGACGCCACGACCATGTGCCGCCACATCGCACGCGGCGGGAACGGGGTACGGCGAAGAACCATGATCGGCACGAGCAGCACGAACGCCAGAGCATGCTTGCCCCACGAGACCCCGACCGCGGTGAAACTCCCGAGACCGATCGCCACGAACATGAACGCTGCGCCCCACAGGACAGCGAGCACGGCATACGTGGGCAGCCACGCGCGGACGGGCAGATCTCCGGCGGAGGCACTCGCCGTACCCGTCATCCACGCACCCTACTAACGAAAGTCGGGCCTGTCTATATAGATCCGCCCGAGCTCGGCCGCTGTCCCTCGACGAGCGGCACCACACAACACTCGCCCACCGGGGGGACAACGTGGGACACACAACGACACTCTCCTTGCCACCCCCCATCCGGACTGCTACTTTCCAGACGCCCGGTCAGCCGGGGATTTTGGCGTTGCCAAGAACCCGGAAGGCTGACGCCTCGGCGCCTTTGGGCATCCCCAGATTGGTGGGAATCCGGGGTCGCGGTGGCCAAGCCGCGCCCCCAAGCTACAGCCCCGTCCACACGACGGGGCTGCGGCGTTTCACAGGCCTTGACGAGGCTGGCCCGCTGATGCCACTCTGCGGGCTGCAAGATCCACTTCGAGTCTTCAGCTTCCGATTTGGCCGTCGGGAAGGCTCGCTACCAATCTGGAGGGTGCTCAGTGTGGCGGTGCGCTACTGGCCGCCACACTGACCCTCCCGAACACGGTTCACGTAACCGTGGTTACGGAGGCGTCATGAACAGGTCCAGAGCGATCATCTTCGCCATCTTCGCGAGCCTCGCGATCTTCTTCGCGTCGTCGTCGCCCGCATTCGCCGCGGCGGTGTGGCCGTCGCACAGCAGCTACACCAACTCGTACTACACGAGCTACTCCAACGTTCGGACCTGCGCGAGCACGGCCTGCGCAGTGTCGGCCGTGCTGTACAACACCAGCACCGTGTGGATGGAGTGCTACGCAGACGGTGGCTGGGCCACAGGGAACTACTCCAGCAACCGGTGGTTCTGGGTCTGGTACGGCTCTGGGGGCGGATGGGTGCACTCGTCCCTCGTGTTCAACCAGGCCTCTGTGCCACGGGCAAGTTCGATCTACGGCTGCTGAACAAGCGCGCTACTGCCTCCGAGCACCGGAGCGATCGTCGGGGGCCAGCCCTCGATGGAGGCCTAGCCCATGACCGCAGCTAGCACTTCGCCAGGCTCCCCGGCGGCGCTCACCCCAAGGCCGCTACCGAATGGCGGACGGCCCGGTGTCATCGGCCGGTGGGTTCCAGTCGCCGAGGTAACGACGTCCCCACGCGGGACTGTCCCAGGATTCTGGGAGGGACTTCCCGCCGTGTCTTTGCCAAGATCATGGAGACGAAGGGAGTCACGATGTTCGCACGAACGTCGACGTGGACAGGGTCGCCCGAGGTGCTGAAGAGCTGGTCTGAGCATGCCGCCTCAACAGTGAAAGGCTTTGTGGAAGGACTGCCTGGCAACACCGGTGTGGTGTTCCTGGTCGACCCCGAGGGCGGCACTGCACTGACCTTAACCTTGTGGGACAGCCAGGAGGCTGCCGCAGCAACTGACCAGTTCGCCGAACGGAGCCGGGCAACGACCGTGGCGGCGACCGGCGCCGAACTAGTCGCGCAGGGCCGCTACGAGGTGGTGGCCGCGACGTAGACTCCGAATCAGGAGATGAGGCAGCCATGTTGAGCGGTCCAGCGCTGGACGACCTCGCTGCCTCGATCGCCCAGCAGTGCCGCTCCGGGCTAGCTCCTGAGGCACTGCGGGCTGCGGTCCTGCCCCGGCTACGAAGGGCGGTACCGTCCGACGCGCTGTGGTGGGCCGCCGCTGACCCAGCCACGCTGCTGTTCACGCAGACCTACAGCGAGGAGATACCGGCAGAGACCGGACCCTACTTCGTCACCAACGAGTTCCTCGACCGCGACGTCAACAAGTGGACCGAGCTCGCCCAGCAACGTGCCGGTGTCGGCACCCTGATGCATGCGACCGACTCGACGCCCGCCAACAGCGCCCGCTACCGAGACGTCTTTGCCCCACTTGGCCTTCAGGACGAGCTACGTGCGGTGCTACGCGTCCACAACAGCTGCTGGGGCTACCTGTGCATGCATCGCGCGACGGCGCAGACCGCGTTCTCCCACGACGAGGTTCGGTTCGTGCGCCGGATCGCTCCCCACCTCGCCGACGGAATCCGCATGGGCCTGCTACGGCAGGCGTGCGAGCAGTCCAGCGCGGCAAGTGGCCCGGGCCTGATCCTCCTCGCGGCCGACGACACACTCGTAGGGGTCAACGAGGCCGCGAACTGGTGGCTGCAGGAGCTCGACTCGGAAGGCCACAGGTCAGGCCTGCCGGTCGAAATCAGCGTGCTAGCCACCCTGCTGCGGCGACTGGACCCAAGCGAGCCGGCGATGCCGCGGCTGCGGGTTCGAACCCGCAGTGGGCGATGGGCAGTCCTGCACGCCTCATGGACCAAGTCCCCAACACAGACGATGGTCACGGTGATCATCGAGGAGGCCGCCGCCGCCGAGGTCGCCCCGGTGATCATGGCCGCGTACGGGTTGACGAACCGGGAGCAGACGATCACCGCACTGGTATGCCAAGGCCTATCGACCAGGCAGATCACCGACCGGCTGCACCTGACCACAGACACCGTTCAGGACCACCTGAAGTCCGTATTCGCCCGCACCGGCGTCCACAGCCGAGGCGAGCTGGTCGCCGCCGTCCTACGACGCGACTGCCTGCCCCGGGCGGCAGCAGGCACCCCGATCAGCTCAGGCGGCGCGTTCGCCGCCACGGCCGCCGGCGACTAGGCGACACCGGCCGTCAGTGTCACCCGGCACCACATCGATGCACGACACAGCCGACGCCCGGTTCCTGGGGTTGACCCAGACCGTCACGACGTCCTCGGCGCGGCACCCTTCGCGCCAACAGCCCGGGACGTCGGTCAGTGGGCGGTGAGGCCTTTCACGATGAGCACGACACCGACCACAGCTGCAAGAACGGCAACGGCCTGGATCTTGTTGGTCTCCAGCCACTTCGAGAACGCTTCCACGCGGCCGGCGGTTGCCTCGGGCCGGACCGCGTAGCTGATCAGCGGCACCTCGACCACGATGTAGGTCACGAGGCTGAAACCCAGGATGAGAAGCAGCTGAGTGGGCAGCCGGTACCCGTCGCGCACCATGATCCCAACAGCCCCAAGGGAGAAAGGCGACGGGGCGCCCAGCAGGCAGCCTGCGACGATGGCTACCCAGACCGACCCTGACTTCATCGCCTCGTCCGCCTTGCCCTTCACCTCCTCGACCTTGGCGCGCGCACGTTCGCTGATCGAACCCTCTGGATCGGCCTTGCTGGCACTTTGGCTTCGCTCGACCTCGCGGCCGATCAGCTCCCGGCCACGTTTGGTGGCAGCGAACGCGGCAGCTGCAACGGCGACCACCCCGACGATCAGGTAGATCGACGGGCTCACCTTCGTCGACGTCGTACCTAGGAATGTGCCCTTGGCGCGAAAGACCGCCAAGGCGATGCTCGAGATGGCGACACTGACGACCAACGCGCTGACATAGAACGCCCACAGCAGGGGCTTCGGGCGGGGCCTGGTCAAAATGACCACCACGACTGCCAGCAGCTGCACAGCCAGTGACCCGGCCGAACCGAGCGCCAACAGGAAGATCTGCCGCACGTGGCCTCCCGGGTGCCAGGCCCCATCGCGCGGATGGCCGCCCAGGATCACCCCAAACGAGTCACGCGACATGACCACTCATGTGTGTCGCCAACGACCGTACAGCAGGCCGCCCAGGTTGACTGGTGAACGTCGGACCCTCGCGCCCAGTGCCGAGTCCATGCAGGTCAGGAGCCTAGCCACGCCAAGATAGATCTGGGTCCAGCGGTCGACCTGAGCCCGGGTCTTCGTCCCGCCGCATCGCCACAGGCGCGTCGTGACCCGCGGGCAGCCTGGACTGAGTGGGCGATTCGAGCCCCCGGCGAAGCGGGGGGCGTTCCGGCATGGCTGCTATCCACCCTGGCGCGGCCTGTGAAACACGAGGGCAGCGCCGGCAGGTCACCTGCAAGGGCAAGTCCCCCTGGCCCTGGCCGCCGATGATGCTGCCGCGGACCAGTCAGGATGGTCAGCGAGAGCCGTCTGCGGACCGCAGAAGGCCATCTTCGGTGTTGGCTGAAATGACGACGCGGGCGATCTGGAGATGTTCCTTGGCCTCACGTACCAGGACGGCACCAAGGCGTTGTCAGCGAAGCCCACGCCGCGGCACGCGGCATCGTCGCCACCCTGGCACCGGAAGTGCCCACCCGCGTGACGTCCGAGTACCTGGCCGACCCGGTCGACGACAGGCCAGCTGCGCGACGGGTTCGAGGACGCGCACGAGCGCCTCGTCCAACGAAGCCGCCGCTGCCGGCGCACGTCTGGGTCCGGGTCGGGCCCACCTTCGCGGTCGGCGCCGTCGGTGCTGCCTGGCTTGCCGTCACCGTGACCGCAGGCAAGACTTCGCCGTCGCCGTCGCCGTCGGCGGTCCCGGGGCACGACGAGGCGGCGGGAGCCGCGTGGCTACCCTGCGTCGTATGACCAGTGCGCACACTCCCGTCACGATCGTCACCGGCGCAGCGGCCGGCATCGGCCGCGCCACCGTAGAGCTGCTCCGCGAGCAGGGCGGCAGCGTGGTCGCTGTCGACCGTGACGCGGGCAGTCTCGCGTGGGTGGACGACAGCGATGACGTCGCGGTCATCGTGGGTGACGTCACCGACGCGGGCACGAACGACCGCGCGGTGACGGTGGCGCTCCAGCGCTGGGGCCGCCTCGACGGCGCGGTGCTCAACGCCGGCATCAGCGCATCGGGCCCGATCGACACCGGAGACATCGCGATGCTCGACCGTGCGTACGAGGTCAACGTCCGGGCGGTGCTGCTCGGCATCCGCGCAGCGATCCCCGCCCTGCGTGAGGTCGGCGGCGGGTCGATCGTGGTTACCGCATCCACCTCGGGTCTGGGCGGGGAGCCGGCGCGCTGGCCCTACAACACCTCCAAGGCTGCGGTGCTGAACCTCATGCGCTGCGCGTCGATCGACCTCGCGCTCGACCGCATCCGCGTCAACGCCGTGTGTCCCGGTCCGGTCCACACCGGCATGACCTCGCCGATCCACGGGACAGACCGCTACGACCGGCTGCGCCGGATGGTCCCGATGCAGCGCTGGGGCGACGCCGACGAGGTCGCAGAGGTCATCGCGTTCCTGCTCTCGCCCCGGGCCTCGTTCGTCACCGGCGTCGAGATCCCGGTCGACGGCGGGATCAGTGCAGGCAACGGCCAGACACTGCCACCCGAAGGGGTCGGCGTACGTGCCTGAGCCGGAGCCCACGCCACCCTGCGCGAATACCCGTCAGTCCAGGCGAACGGTGGGAGCGCGTCAGGCGAGGACGGTGTCGTAGAGGCGACGCAGTGCTGACAGATGCACCCCGGTCGAGATGGCGAGCAGGTTGGGCGCGGGCATCACTCGCTCGCGGTAGAACCTGGTCGCCGTCTGGTCTATGCACGCTCCCATGAGGTAGTTGACCGCGCGCCAGTAGCGCAGCCGCTCGGGGTCGAGGTCGATACCGGCGACGTCGCGGATACGTGCGGTCCAGGCGTCGGGGTCCATGAGGCGCTTGCCGCGCATCCAGATCAGGTAGGCCCAGTCGAAGTACTCGTCACCGAGGTGTGTGAACTCCCAGTCGACGACGGCAGTGATGTGTCCGTCGAGGTGCATGTAGTTGCCCGGTCCCGGGTCCCCGTGCACCACGCACACCCGGTCGGTCGCCGGCGCGTGGATGCGCAGCCACGCGATCGCCTCCTCGAGCAGTGGCGAGGGCTCCCCCACGAGACCGCTGCGGTAGGTGCGCTCAAACCTTTCGACGAGGGCGTTCGCCGGGCCGGTCGGAAGCTGGGGCTGCTCGAGGAAGCCGAGCCCGACCTCGGCCGGGTCGTAGCGGTGCAGCCGGTCGAGCAGCCGGATGTAGTCGTCCAGCGTCGACACGAGCTCGGTCGCCACCCCGTCCACGAACGACATCAGGAAGAACGGCTCGCCGATCACCGAGCCGGTGGGCTCGTAGGCCACCACTTCCGCGACCGGGTAGTTGGCCCGGTGCAGAGCCTGCATGACGGGGACCTCTGTCGTCGAGTCGCTACCGAGGAAGCCGCCCTGTTCGACGCGCAGGATGGTGCGATGCGTGCCTCCGTCGTAGTCAGCGTCGACGATGTACATCGCGCGCGACTGACCCATCGCGACACGCCTCGGCGTCGAGACTGTGACGGCGGTGCCCAGGACCTCGGACAGGTAGGACCCGAGCACGTCGGCAGTTGGCGCGGACATCAGTGCGCCTTGTGCATGGCCGCGTGCAGGGTCGCCAGCAGCGGCGCGGCTGCGGTCGCCTCGCGCTCGAGCTGGTCGATCAGCACCGGGTGCAGGATGGACAGCACCTCGTCCGCACGCGGACCTGGGTTCCGCTGCGCCCACACCAGCGCCCGCGACGCACGCTCGAACGCCGACGCGCCGGAATCCACCTCGGGTAGGTCGCCGACGCGCTGAAGTGCGGCGTCGAGCTCGGCGCGGTGCGCGATGTCGCGGGGCTCGGCGAGGAGCTCCACGGCGTACTCCAAGGCGGTCGCCACCAGGGCGACCGTCAGCTGCGCGAACTCGTCGGTGACTGTCGGCAGCACCGTTGTGCGCAGAGCCGTCGCGGAGTTGACGAGGATGTCCTCGACGCGGGGCAGGACGGGTAGGGTCACAGCCCCTCCGGGTTCCAGAACCCGCTGACCGTCGTGCGTGCCGTGCCCCCCAGTGCAGTGCGGGCAGCGAAGTGGGCCCTCCAGTCCTTGCAGCGGCCCTGGCGGCCGTGCCAGTAGTCCACCTCGTGGGAGACCAGCCCGTCGCGGAAGTGCAGCAGCGACACCCCCTCCCCCATGTCCCACTGGCCCTCGAACTCGCCGCTGTCGTGACGGACGTAGACGAACCACTGAACCATGATGCCGTCGCCTGAGACGAAGACCTCCTCGACGGGCAGCCGCATCCTGCCGGCCACGTGCCGCCAGCGGTCGGCGATCGCTTCGTGGCCCACGATCGCCTCCGGCCGACTCGCAATATCGCGCATCACGACGTCGTCAGTCATGTACCGGGTGGGCGCATAGGGGTCGTCGTCAGACCAGCCGATGTTGAACAGGTCCTTGGCGACCTGGATCTCGCGCTCGCCGATGCTCATGCGCTCTCCTTGTCCGACAGTGCGGCGGTAGGTGTCGTGCGGGTGCTGCGTCCTTCCGGGTGCGGTGGCGCCGACGAGATGGCGAGCCGCACCCTGCGGTCAGGCTGTCACGCCGGGGTAGGGGCCACCAACGACGGCCTCGAGCTCCCCGATTCCCACCTCGGACCGGTCCTCGAGATTGGTCCAGATCGCGATGGTCTCAGCCCAGGCACCGTTCCGCTGCGGCACGACGTCCCCAGCGGCGTCTCGGACGATCGTGGGATGGGAAACGTCCCAAACGTCGTGCTCCACGACAGACTCGCCCCGGTAGGCGCCGCGGCCACGACGGTCGGTGAACCCATCCCAGTAGCCGCCACCCTGCATGTAGACGGGCCCACTCACGTTTCGGATCTCGAAGCGCTCGACGCCGCCGTCCGGCCGGGTAAAGGACACCCGCGACGTTGCGATCCGCGGGAGCCCGTCAACGAAGGTAACGTCGTCGACCGCCAGCCGCGAGTAGGACCACGCCTGCCGGTCGGAGCCGTAGGGGTAGTCGACTCGCGAGTTGACGTGGCTCATCGAGCCGTCGATGCCGGCGTGGAACCGGTAGGTCATCGTGCGCTCCGGGAAGCGCACGAAGCAGAACTGCCGGAGCCCGAAATGGCGTAGCTGCGCACCGGCGTAGTCGTTGACGTCGCTGGCCGGCGCGGCCACCCCGGGAAGGTTGCCGGTGCCGGTGTCGCCGACACCCCACGAGTGGTCCCGTGCGCCGACCCACGACGGGCCAACCTCGAAGCGGCGGCCGTGGACGGTGATCGTGCCGTTGACGTGCCCGACCTGGGTGTAGTTCGACCGGGCGCGCACGATCCGCCCGTCCTGGTAACGGCGCACGCCCGGAGTCTCGTCGAAGCACGGCGAGGCACCGTCCCACTGCAGATCGAATTCGATGCCGGAGCCGTTGGGCAGCGCCCCAAAACGGATCGTGCGCAGGCCCTCAACGATCTCCATCCACAGCGGGCCGCAGGAAAGGTCGTCGTTGGCAGGACGCATCCGCCGGCTGACGCGCAGGTTGTACTGCCTACCGTCATCGAGCGTGACGATGGCGTAGCCGTCCACCACGTTGGTGTTGGGATAGAACCGCAGGGCCGTGATGAGGTGGCACCGGCCCAGGGGGTCGCCAACACAGATCCACGAGCCGTCGCTCCACTTCTCGGAGTCGCTGGCCACCGTGTCGAAGGTGTCGAGCGTCTGGTGCCGGGGCCACTCGTCGAGCTGGGTCAACCTGCGCATAGCGTCCCGACCTTCGTCCACCGTGAAGAGACAAGTAGTGTAGATAGCATGCGGCTCCTTGAGGGAAAGAAGGTCGTGATCCTGGGTGCGTCGAGCGGAATCGGGTGGCGCACCGCCGAGGTCTTTGCCGAGCATGGCGCACAGCTCGTCGTCGCCGCGAGGCGGGCGGACAAGCTCGAGCGGCTGTCCGCCTCCACCGGTGCTATCACCCGCACGTGCGACATCACTGACCACGACGACGTCAAGGCGCTCGTCGACTTCTCCGCCGACGCGCTCGGCGGGTTCGACGTCGCCATCAACTCCGCCGGCCTCAACAAGGCCTCGCTCATCCGCGACATCACACCAGAACTCCTCGAGGAGATCACAAAGATCGACTTCTGGGGCGGCTACTGGTTCATGAAGCACTTCGGTGCCTACCTCGCCGACAACGGCGGCGGCTCGCTCATCAACATCACCTCGACCACCGCCATCCTCGTGCCGCTGGGCCAGTCGATGTACTCGGGCAGCAAGGCCGGCATCAACTTCGTGACCAAGATCGCCGCCCGCGAGTACGGCCCGGACGGCGTGCGGGTGAACGCGCTGGCCCCGACCTTCGTGCCCACGGCGATGAACAACTTCGGTGGACTAACGCCGATCGGCGACTCGGGCGCGGACCTCGACGGCGAGAGCGCGATCAAGGACGCCTACATCCATGAGTCCGCCCTCAAGCGCGTCACGACGGTCGACGACTGCGCCGACGTCGCGCTCTGGCTCGCCAGTGACCTTTCGAGCTCCATCACCGGACAGGTGATCCCGGTCGACAACGGAAACCACCTGCGGATGCTCCCCGACAACAACCGCCGCGGATGACCTCCGGGAATAGCGGCACTCCTCACAGGGCAGGTCCTACCTAGCGGTTGACCCACTCCTCGATGCGCTGCTGTACGAAACGAATCTTGGTCTCCTGGTACTTCGCGAACGTCACCTCGGTGAGCGAGCCGTCCTCGAGGCCCTCTTGCACGCGGGGCATGTTGTAGCCGTCCTGGTTGAACACACGTGTGAGAAGCCCGAGCTCCCAGGCCTCGGTCCAGTCGTCGTCGATGCCGAGCATGTGTAGCGGTGCCGACGGCGGACGCTCGCCTGTGAACGGGCTCAGGATCATGCACTCCATGATGCACATGCCCGGGTCGTTGTTGTATGGGCGGAAGCGGTACACCGTCCGGTTGTACGAGCCCCACGGATGGAAGTTCGGGAACACCGTGTACGTGAGGCTGTCGACCATCTCTGCGTCGCTGAGCTTGTCGGCACCCTCTGCGCCGAGGTAAGGCACCATGGCGGCACGGCGGACGTCAGACAGCGCCTCGCGGGCTGACTTGCCCTCCGGCACTTCGATGATGATCGGGACGTCGAGGGTGCGGTCAGTCAGAGCGTCGATCATCTCCTGGTCCGTCGGGTCCCACTTGAGGTGCCTGCTCGGCACGCCGTTGGGGGTGATCGCGCGGCAGAAGTTCCCGAAGGCGTCGTACTGCGTGATGGTGTCACTGAGGCCGGGAAGCAGCTGCGGGTGCGTTGCGACGACGTGGAAGGACTCCATGAACGCCTCCTGCGCGACCTTCCAGTTGCAGCGCAGGATCTTGCCGACATGCACCTGCTTGTAGCGGTCCTCGAGCGGCCAGTCCTTGAAGTGTTCGGGCAGGTCTCCGAGGAAGTCCTCGAGCGGCTCGCACTCGGGGTCGACGTTGATGAACACGAAGCCGCCCCACGTGCCGGTCCTGACCTCGGGGAGGCTCCACTGCTCGCCCACCGTCGGGAAGTCCCACTTGCACGGGACGAAAGCAAGGCTGCCGTCGATGTTCCAGGTGATGCCGTGGAAGCTGCAGGTCAGGTGGTTGTCGCGGCCCGGGAACTCCTTGAGCACGCGACCCCGATGCAGGCACACGTTGCGATATGCCTTGATGGTATCCGGGCCGGTGCGTACGACGAGGACTTTGATACCTGCCACGTCGTACGGCAGGTAGTCGCCCACCACCGGGATGTCCTCTTCGCGGCACGCTACCTGCCACACCTTCTTCCAGATCTTCTCGACCTCGAGCTTGTGGAACTCCGCCGATGTGTAGCGCTCGGCCGGGACAGTGAGCTGCGCCTCGGGGAACGGCGACTGCACCCGGTACGTGGCGGGCACCTCCCGCGAGTCGGTGTCGAGAAGCGACTGGTAGATCGCCCCCTGAGTGGATGCGTCCTGGACGATGTCCACCTTGGTCACAGTCATGGAGGTGATCCCCTCAGCTTGCCGCGTTGGCGGTGTCGGGAGTGGCGGCGGGGAAGTCCTTCGGGTTGCCGGGGACGCCAGCGGGCAGCTGCGGTCCGGCGAGCCAGTTCGTCAGCATCGGGTCACAGCGGTGGAGGTCACCGGAGACCCACCGGCCGTCGACGTCGAAGACGCCCGTGACGCCGCCGAGCGTGACGTCGACGTTTCCGTCGGGGCGCACGTCATACAGGGCCCCGCTCAGCGGATGACGGCGAGTTCGCATCGTTCCTCCAGGACAGTTCGGCGAAGGAGCTCCGCACGGTGACGGCGGCGGCGCGGGATGTGGTCGCACACGACCTGCGCCGTAGCTCGACCCTACGAACCGCGAACGTTCCGATGCAAGACAAATCGCAGAATTTGTCTAAACAACTTTGAGGTCAGTGGAGCCTTGCCTAACCTGCCGTAACGAGCCAGCAGCTCTCGCCGAGCTCAACCGGCAGGTGCTCCCCGAAAGCGTCGCTGGTTCGGTGTCTGCCTAGGCGATCACGTGGTCCCGAGGGACGACCCGGTCAAGCATCTGTCGATGATCATTCCGGGCGATGGGTGGTCGCCCAGGACGACCCATCGCCCTGGGCATGCAGCACGCCGCCCTGGTTCAGGTCGCATAGCTGCGTGTCGCCGTCGGGCCCTCGGGACGTCTTGCTGCTCGCCGTCGCGGCGAGGTGGTTCTCGCCGCAGGTGACGTCGCGGGCTCCCGGCCGACCTCGGCTTCGTGGATCGCTTGCCGGTCCGGACGGCTGGTGCCGAACAACGACCGGCGAGCATCCGCCCAAAGCCCTATCTTCCGGTCACACTGCTACACAGCACTGACTCTGACCCGAACCCGTCTTCGTGGCTCCGCCTCGGCCAAGGCCTAGCCGCGGCGTAGTGGCCTGGGCGCCGATTCGAAAGGAGCTGTTCGCATGGGATCGGAGGCGCGCATGGCCGGCGAGCGCGGAGACCTGGATCCGGCCGCGAGCGGACACCGCGACGGGTCACATCGCGGGGAGCCGCGTTGGGCGATGGCTGCAGCCGTGGTCATCGCCGCACTCCTGCACGCGACGCTCCCGAGCCAGATTCGTGCCGTGGGTCAGGTCTGGGTCTACCCGACGGTAGTGATTGGGCTTCTCGCGGTCTTGGTCGTCGGCGACCCGGGGCGCATCGACAAACGAGACCCCTGGCTTCGCGCCGTAACCGGGCTCCTCATCGCCTTCATCACCATCGTCAACGCGCTCAGCGCAGTCCACCTTGTCGACCTGATCATCAGCAACGCGGACAAGCAGCTCGGCAGCGCCGACCGACTTCTGGGCAGCGGCGCGGCCATCTGGTTGATCAACGTCATCGCTTTCGGCCTGTGGTACTGGGACCTCGACCAAGGTGGCGCCGCCGAACGAGTCTCGGGAACCGCCAGACTGCCCGCGTTTATCTTCCCGGAGACGACCAACCCGGAACTGGTCCGATCCGGCTGGTACCCGGAGCTGATCGACTACCTGCACATGTCGTTCGGAACCTCGACAGCCCTCGGGCCGTCCGACGTCTCAGCCATCAAGCACTGGTCCAAGATCATGATGACGTTCCAGTCAGCGGTGTCCCTGCTGCTCGCGGTACTGATCATCGCGCGTGCCATCAACCTGTTGCCCTGAAGCGCGGCTACGACTCCAAGGGCACTGCCGCACATAGCGGCGATGTGGCGCCGCGCTGGCCCACATCCGACCCAGCCAGACCAAAGACATCCTCGATCTCGCCAGCTGGCCCTCGCCAGGCTCGGCCGTCCCCTGACCCCTTCGCGCTCCCCCGAGACAGGTCCCGACTATGTGCTCGCAACTCCCGCGGGGCAGGTCGACGACAGGTTTCAGCGTTACCGAGTCGTGGACGTCACCCGGTGGTGGCGACGAGCCGCGAGCATCACTCTGACTCGTCGCCCGCCAGTGTCCCCGCCGCTATGAGCCCAAGCTCGGCGTGCGGAGCACGCTCAGGGTCGGTGGGCGCCGGCGAACGGCCGACGGACGGGACCAGCATCGCCGCCAGTGTTGCCACGATCGAGACCCCCATCAGCATCCCGAAACCACGGGTGTACCCCGATGGGAGGGGCAACCCGTGCGGCCCGAGGTTGGCGGTGACGATGCTGCTCATGACCGCCGCACCGATCGCTCCACCGATCGTTCTGATGTTGGCGTTCATGCCAGCGGCTACTCCGGTCTGATGAGGCGGCACCGCCACGACGATCAAGTTGGCCATGGCCGCAAACGCGAGACCGAATCCCACGCCTTGCAGGCTCATCGCGATGACGACCTGAACGACAGTGCCGTGGGCGAAGGTGAGCATGCCGAACGATCCGATGCAGACGGCGCATCCGGCCACCAGTACGGCCTTCGGCCCGAAGCGCCCCGACAGGCGTCCAGACAGCACGCCCAGCACAAACATGGCAAGACCGGAGGGAAGCATGATCAGTCCAGACTTCGTGATGCTGGCCCCGAATCCATACCCCGCCACCGACGGCGTCTGAACGAACTCCGGAAGGAAGGCGAAGGTCGCGTACATGCCGACACCGACGAGCAGGGCAACCAGGTTCGTCGTCCACACCGCGTGCAGCCGCATCATCCGGATGTCGATCATCGGAGTCCTGGACCGGATCTCGACCACCAGCCAGATCGCAGCCAGGAGCACCGCAGCCACCAGCAGGGCGACGACCTTGGGCGAGAGCCACCCCCAGACCGGGGCCTGGCTGATGGCCAGCAGCAGGGTCACCAACCACGCCGACAGCAGTGCTGCGCCCGTCCAGCTCATCTTTCCGGAGGATCGCACCGGCGACTCCGGCACCCACAGGTGGGCTCCGATCGCAGCCAGGCTGACCACGATCATCGGGATCCAGAACAGCCAGTGGTAGTTCAGAAGCGACTCGATCGGGCCGGCCAGGACCAGCCCGATGGCGGCGCCTGCGGCAGCCAGGCCGGCCAGGACTCCCACCGCACCGCCGACACGTTCACGCGGGAACTCGTCGCGGATAATGCCGAAGGACAGCGGGATGACGCCGCCGCCGATGCCCTGGATGACGCGGGCGATGATCATGACAGTGATCGAGGAGGCAAGAGCTGCAAGCAGGGAGCCGAGGGCCAGCATTACCAGCGTGATGACCAGGACGCGCTCCTTGCCTCTCAGGTCCCCGACCCGGCCCATGATCGGGGTGAACACCGATGCGGACAGCAGGTACGCGGTCAGCACCCAAGTCACAGTGTTCTGGGTGGTGTGCAGCTCGGTCTGGATCGTGGCCAGCACCGGAATGACCAGGGACTGAAGGAGGGCGAACGACCCTACTGCGATCGCAAGGACACCGAAGGTGACCTGGTAGGGGGTGCGCTTGGTCTCGGAGGCCACGGGGCTCCTTCGCAGGCTCGTACCGCACAGCTGGAACCGGAGATGTTCTCCGCTTCGTGAAGGCTACCCTCAGGTCGGCGTCGCAGCGGAGGGGGTCTGCCCCGAGTCGCCCGACCGCGCGCACGCGCTCGCGACGCAGCATCGACGAGCAGCGGCCGCCGGGCGCGTGCAGATCTCTTCCACCCAGCGCACCCGGACACCGGTGGCGCCCCCCCGACGCCGACCACCGGCACGTAAGCAAAGGCCTAGTTTGCCATCGCCCAGGTGCAGACCCCGTCGTACAGTGGTGAGCAGCGATGAGACGGGCCGAGAGGACACCACGATGAGCGACCAGCACGATGACGCTGTGGAGGTGCTTCGCGCCGTCTGGGCGGCAGACGGTGCGTCATCGGCCGACCTCGACGAGCTCCGCCCAGCCAAGGTGTGCAAGAACATGAAACATGTCAGCTTCGACGGGATGGCGGACCCGGGCAGCGACCTGCGCGAGGCCTGGCGCGAGCGTCTGGCGCGCGAAGGCAAGCTCAGCACGTCCGGTGGCAGTATCCGTGACCTGGTCTTCGGCTCCTCGAACTCTGGCTGACAGTTCGGGCGCGACCCGACGCGTCAGCCTGCCGAGGTGAGGAGCGCTGAGATGGATCGCCCCGAGTCCGTGGCGGCGTTGACCGACGTCCTTCGCGATAGCGGCTACCTCGCCGATCGTGGCCTGGCGACGGCGCTGTTCGTCTCCCTCTCACTGGACCGACCCATCCTGCTCGAGGGCGAGGTCGGCGTCGGAAAGACCGAGGTCGCCAAGGTTCTGGCCGCAGCGTTCGGCCGCAAGCTGATCCGACTGCAGTGCTACGAAGGCATCGACACCAACCAGGCACTGTACGAGTGGGACTACTCGCGTCAGATGTTGCAGATCCGGGCGCTGTCCGAGCGTCACCTCGACGACGACATCGCTGTCGAGCAGCTGTTCGGGCCGAAGTTTCTGCTGGAGCGGCCGCTGCTGGAGGCGGTGCGGGCCGGCGACCGCGCGGTCCTGCTCATCGACGAGGTCGACCGAGCCGACGACGAGTTCGAGGCGTTCTTGCTGGAGGTGCTCTCGGACTTCCAGATCAGCATCCCTGAGATCGGCACCATCAAGGCCGAGCGGCCACCGATCGTTGTCCTGACGTCCAACCGCACCCGTGAGCTGCACGATGCGCTCAAGCGGCGCTGCCTGTACCACTGGGTCGACTATCCCAGTGCCGAGCGTGAGCTCGAGATTGTCCTGGTCCGCGCGCCAGGAGTGTCAGCCGCCTTGGCTACCAAGGTCGTGGCGGCCGTGCACCGGCTGCGAGAGCTGGACCTGGCTAAGCCGCCCGGCGTCGCTGAAACCATCGACTGGGTTCGCACGCTGGACGTGCTCGGGGAAAGCGAGCTGGACCCGCGAACGATCCAGGACACACTGGGAGCGGTGGTGAAGGAGCGCGACGACCTCGATCTCGTTCGCGACCACCTGGACCAGATTGCCTCCGGTGCCTGAGCAGGCCGCCCCCCGGGCGGATGGGCAGCCTTTCGTCGGTGTGCTCGTTGACTTCGCGCGCGAGCTCCGGGCCGCCGGGCTCCCGGTGGGGCCAGGTGACACCTTGACCTACTGCACCGCCATGACGCCACTGGACCCCACCGACCTTCTGGACCTGTACTGGGCCGGCAGAACAACCATGGTGATCCAGCTCGACCACATACCCGTCTACGACCGCGTTTTTCGCGCCTTTTTCCTCGATCAGCACTCAGAGACGCACGCGGACCTGAAGCTCACGATCCGGGAGCGGGCCGACATCCAGGCTGTGCTGACCGTTCCGGAGAGCGAGCCAGACCCGACCGGGCAGGACCACGCGGTTCAGCTGGGACTGCTCGCATCGGACACCTCCGCGCTCAAGAGCAAGTCGTTTGCGCGCTGCACCCCACAGGAGCTGGCCGCCCTGCGGCGCATCATGGCGCGGATCCGGCTCACGCCCCCGCGTCGGCGCACCCGACGCGTCGTGGCCTCGAGGTCGGGACACCTGCCGGACTTGCGCCGGACCGCCCGGGAGACGATGCGGCTGCACGGGGACCCCGCGCAGCTGCTCTGGCGAACACGGCGGCTGCGGGTGCGCCCGCTCATCCTCATCCTCGACGTGTCGGGTTCGATGGCCGACTACTCGCGCAGCCTGCTGCAGTTCGCCTACTCGACAAAACGTGCCGCATCCCGCGTCGAGGTGTTCTGCTTCGGCACCCGACTGACCCGGATCACTGCCGAGCTGGAGCATCGCAGACCCGACGACGCGCTCGAGCGGGCCTCGCGGGCCGTCTTCGACTGGGAGGGCGGCACCAGGATCGGTGACTGTCTGGATGCCTTTGTCCGACGGTGGGGACGGCGAGGGATGTGCCGCGGGGGGATCGTGGTCATCTGCTCGGACGGGCTCGACCGCGGAGATCCGGCCGTGCTGGCGGCCTCGATGGATCGGCTGTCACGGCTCAGTCACCGCGTAGTGTGGATGAATCCGCACAAGGGCAACGGTCCCGGCTGGCAGCCCAGCACCCTAGGGATGATGGTTGCTCACCCTCACGTGGACGTCATGCTGTCCGGACACGACCTTCGCAGCCTGGAGGAGTTCGCCAGGCTGCTGCCCACGTTGAGCTGAAAGGCGCGCCCATGATGTGGAGCGTGGCGATAGTGGCGGACGGCGATCGCGTGCTGACGCGCGAAGAAGTCGTTGAGCTCGCAGACGCCGTCGCGTCGAGCGGAGGAATCGCCTCCGGGATCGGGACCACCTCCTACGGGGCCCAGCTCCTGGTGGCGGCCGACACCGGCGAGGAAGCCGTCGCGCTGGCAAGCGCCGAGTTCCTGGACGCCGCCGCCCGCGCCGGTCTGCCCTCATGGCCGATCGCCAGCGCCCAGGCGATCAGCGAGGAGCAGGACGCTTGGGGCGGGGTCGAGCAGTGATCCGTCTCGGCTCGCTGGCCGGCTACCCGTTCGAGGGTCCCCGGGTCCTGGCAGGCTGGACCCCGCCGCCAGCAGCGGCGGTGTACGCGATCGCGTACAAGCCAGACCCGGAGGCCAAGCCCGAGCAGTACGCCGTCGTCTACGTCGGGCACTCTGACGACCTGTCCACCGAGCACTTCCCGTTCAACCACCCGCGAGCGACCTGCTGGGTCAGTCGGGCCGGAAGCCGCTGGAAGGTCTACGTGTGCACCTACGAGGTCCCCGGGGGGCTTCGTTCCCACCGCGAGCAGATCGCCCAGGAGCTCAGCTCGATCTACCAGCCGAGCTGCAACGAGCAGCAGTACGACCGGTCATGGAAGAACGAGTGGATCGGGGAGTACACCGCTCCCACTACTGGGCCGTTGACGACCGGACGCGACCCCGACCAGGCCACACCGGCCTAGGAGTGCACCCGGCCACCAGCCGGCTCACCAGTGGGTGCGTAGCCGACACCGTCGTGCATGCGTGACCGGCGGCGCCCAGACGCCGGCAGCGCCGGCCCGCGCGGGACCGGTGCGGGCTCGGCGGGCGCGACGCCCTTCACGATGCCTTCCGCCATCCCGTACAGCAGCGGCAGCGCCCCGGCCACGACGCGCCCGGCACGGTTGATGTGCTCCACTCCCGGACGGATGACCTCAGCGTTGCTTGCGATGGTCCGGACCAGCTCGGCGCACTCTTCGAGGTTGGTCGCGATTCGGGACAGCTGGGTCCCGAGGATGTACAGGAAGAACGCCAGTCCGGCTATCAGCAGGACGATGTCGATCACGGACAGCGCGATCATCGTGTTATGACCTCACCTTTCCGAGTACCCGCCCCAAGAACAGGTGATGCTCGAGGCCTTCGGCCAGCACCGCCTCGACGCCGCCAGCGGTGATCGGGATCAGTGCGGCGTCGGCGGTGTTCTTCGCGGCCTCTTTGAGCGTGTCACGGACCTGCACGACGCGGCGATCGATCGTCTGGACGAAGACCACCAACGTGGTCAGCAGGGCCACGACCACCAAGATGACGACGAAACCGCCGATGATGGCGCCCCACCACAGGCCGCGCTGGGTGGAGGTGAGGTCATCGGCGAGCATTGCGTGCATCGCATGCATGGTCAGCCTCCCAGCCGGGTGCGGCCTCGGTTGAGCCCGGGAACGATCACGCCGACATACTCGATGGTCGTGTTCAGCTCGGCGAGCGCCGCGGTGTTGTGGACCGACTCGGTGAGGGAGTCGTTGATCAGCTTGGCCTCGTTTCCGATCGAGTGGGCCAGCACAAGGATGGGCACGACGAGTGCGACCACGACAAGGACCACGACGATTCCGATGACGTAGCCGACCACCCAGCCCGTGGTCGAGGTGGTCGCCGTCGCGAGCAGTGCCATGCCTCAGCCCGCCTTTGAGCTGGTCGGGACCTCGTGAATGGTGTTCGCCTCGAGGAACTGGACCATGGACTTGGTCGGGGCGGACACCCGGTGCTTGCCCACCACATGCTTGCCGACCAGTGTCATCAGCTCGTCCTTCGTGTCGGCGCGCAGATGTGTCGTGCACACCGGGCTGCCGCACCGGAACTCATACATGACTGGTTCCCTCCCCTGGCCTAGACCGTCTCGCAGAAGTCCCGGACGGGCTTCAGGCTCGCGTTGACCGAGGGCAGGACCTCGGGAACTGTTCGGGTCTGGTTGGCGACCACCCAGACTCCGACGACGACTGTCCCCAATGTGTCCCGGACCACCTTGAGGTGGATGACCACGCGCAGCAGCCCTACCGCGGCGGCGAGAATGATGAGCACGGAGATGACGATGGTGACCCACGCAGCAGCAGGCATGACGCCCCCCTCAGCCGAGCAGCTTGGCGACGGAGCCGGCGTAGCGCACCGCGCCGACCGAGATCTCCGCGATCGTGGCGTCGGTCGTGGCCAGCAGTTCGGGCACGTCGTCAAGCTGACCGGTCAGGGCGACGCCACCGGCGAGGATGTCGTCGCTTGCTCCACGGATGCGCTCGACGGCCCCCAGCAGCCGGCTGAGCAGCGCGACCAGCACCGGCACGACGACGACCAGCAAGATCGCGTTACCGATCCACCACAGCACCATGGGTCGACCTCCTTAAATCGCGCGGGACGGGTAAGGGGCGAAGAAACGTCGGAAGACACGCAGCAGGGCAAGCCCGGCTGCCCGCAAACCGATCGCCAAGCCACTGGCGGGTGCGGCACCGACCTGGTCAGGTGAAAGACCCTGGTCGATCGCACCGATGCGGGCCTGCATGTTGGAGGCGAAGTCACGCATCAGCACGGCTGTGACGTCGGAGATCATCCCGCGCCCGTACTGTGCGGCGGCGCCGGACAGCTGCAGGTCCTGGACGACCTCGACCTTGGTTCCGCGGCCCGCGGACGACAGCTTCGCCGTCACCAGCATGGCAGCCTGGCCGCGCCCCTTCTCCTCCGCGCCGGCGGCGTCGACGACGACCCGCTTGGCGGCGTCGTCCCGTTCCTTGATGTGGGCCGTCCCGGAGAACTGCATCTTGACCGGGCCCATCCGGATGGCGACCTTGCCCTGGTAGGTGTTGTCCCCCAGGTCGTCGGTCAGCTGCGCCCCGGGCAGGCACGCAGCGACCTGAGGGATGTTGTCGAAGAACTGCCACACTTTCTCGATCGGCTGGGCAACCTCGAAGTCGCTTCTGATCAGCATGGGACTGTCCCTGTGACGAAGGTGGCGGGATCCTTCTCGAATGCGCTGCGGCAGCCGGCCCCACAGAAGTAGTAGGTGACGCCGGCGTGCTCGAAGGGCCGGTTCGACGCCTGCGGTGTCACGGCCATCGAGCAGACAGGGTCGATGACCGACTCGGGCTGCGCCGCCTGCGGCTGCGCGGCACCGGTGACCAACGCCCCGCTGGCACGCAGCCGGACCAGCTCGGCGAGGATCGCGACCGAGATCTCGCGGTGTGTGGTGTGCCCCAGGTCCATGCCGATCGGCACCCGGACGCGGTCCAGCAGGTTCTGGGGCACTCCCCGATCGGCGAGGTACCCAAGCACCGACTCACCGCGCCGACGTGAGGCGACAAGGCCGACGTAGGCCGGGGAGGTAGCCACCGCCTGCTCGACGGCTTCCTCGTCCCCGTGGCCCTGGGTGGCGATGACGACGATCGAGCGCGCGTCGATATCGGCTGCGGAGAAGTCAGGGCCGTCGACGAGATCGGCCCGCCATCCGAGCGCAGTGACCATATCGCGCAGGGTGACAGCCATCGGCGAGCGACCGACGATGACCAGCCGAGGGGTCGGCAGCACCGGTTCCACATACACCTCCAGGGCTCCCTCGCTTTGGCACGCGATCGGGATGACGTTGATCCCCGGGGGCACGGCCGCCCCGAACTGCTCGGAGGTGCCGAGCAGCAGCAGTTGCGGCTGCCCGTCCCTGATGACCCGCTGGGCCTCCCGGATCACGACGGGTTCGGCGCATGCACCGCCGATCCAGCCGAACAGCTGACCCGATGCGGTCACGATCGCCCTGGAGCCCTGCTGGCCCGAGGAGGGGCCCTGACGCCACACGACCGTGGCAAGGGCGAACTCCTCGCCTCGGCGGGCGAGCTCTGCGGCCCGCTCGATGACGTCCCAGCTCCCGGTCATGTCTGCGCCCATCAGTCGTCCGACCGCACCGGCGGAGCACCGGACACGTCACAGCGCTCGGTGAGGGCCTGGTAGACCCGGTCAGGCAGCAGCGGCATGTCGATGTTGCGCACTGCGCTGTCGCCGATCGCGTCCATGACGGCGTTGACGAAGGCAGCGGGGCCACCGACCGTCGCGCACTCCCCCACTCCCTTGGCGCCGATCGGGTGGTGCGGGCAAGGGGTCACGACCTCGTGCAGCTCGAACCCGGGCGTCTCCCACGCCGTCGGCAGCAGGTAGTCCATGTAGTTCGAGCCCACGCAGTTGCCCTCCGCGTCGAAGGTGATGAACTGCATGCTGGCCATCGCGAACGCCTCAGTCAGGCCGCCCATGATCTGGCCCTCGACGATCATCGGGTTGATCCGGACCCCGCAGTCGTCGACCGCGACCACCCGCAGAACGTCCCAGACACCGGTGGCCGGATCAACCTCCACCGTGACGATGTACAGGCCGAACGGCCAGGTCAGGTTCGGGGGGTCGTAGTACGACACGTTCTCCAGCCCCGGCTCCATACCGTCGGGCATGTTGCTGTAGGCGGCCATGGCGCACTCTTGGATGGTGACTCCGCGGTCCGGGGCGCCACGCACATAGAAGCGTCCCAGCTCCCACTCGACGTCCTCCTCGCTGACCTCCAGCAGGTGGGCGGCGAGCTTACGGGCCTTGGCTCGGACCTTGCGGGAGACCATTGCGACTGCGGCGCCGGCCACTGGGGTGCTGCGCGAGGCGTAGGTGCCCATCCCGAACGGGGCGGTGTCGGTGTCGCCCTCCTCGACCGTGACGTCCTCGGCCGGCAGCCCGAGCTCGTGCGCCACGATCTGCGCCCACGTCGTCTCGTGGCCCTGACCCTGGCTCTTGGCGCCGGTGCGCAGAATCGCCTTGCCGGTCATGTGGACCCGTAGCTCGGCGGAGTCGAACATCTTGATCCCGAGAATGTCGTACTCGCGACTGTTGCCGGCGCCGAGCGGCTCAGTCATGGACGACAGGCCGATCCCGAGCAGGCGCCCGTGCTTGCGGGCCTCTTCCTTCTCCTTGAGGAAGTCCTGGTAGCCGATCGCTGCCAGACCCACGTCGAGGCACTTGCCGTACTGGCCGGAGTCGGTGAGGAAGCCGAACGGGGTGCGGTGCGGAAAGTCGTCGTCGCGGACGAAGTTGAGGCGCCGGAACTCTGCCTGGTCCATGCCCAGGTCGTTGGCCGCGGCGTGGACCATCCGCTCTTGGAAGAACATCGCCTCGGTGACCCGGAACGAGCACCGGTACGCGACTCCGCCGGGGGCCTTGTTGGTGTACATCCCGCGCGCCGTCAGGTGCGCCGTCGGGATGTCGTAGCAGGCGAACGTCGAGTGCATCAGACCGATCTTGAACTTGCTCGGCTGAGCGTCGCTGAAGAAGGCCCCATGGTCGGCGTCGGTGTGCATCCTGACCCCGAGAATCTTGCCGTCTTTGCGCAGCGCCATCTGCCCGTGCAGGTACACGTCCCGCCCGAATCCGGTGGAGATCAGGTTCCCGGACTTGTCCTCTATCCACTTGACCGGGCGCTCCAGCAGGATCGACGCGAGGATCGACATGACGTAGCCGGGGTAGACCGGCACCTTGTTCCCGAAGCCGCCCCCAAGGTCCGGGGACACGATACGGATCATGTGCTCCGGGATCTCCGCGACCAGCGCCACCGCCGCCCGGATGATGTGCGGCGCCTGGGACGTCATGTAGACGGTGAGCT
>Ga0209698_10001087_pt1 | contig 31243 bp, 28 predicted proteins | sample LitLauG_LLR_2012_FD_187203 | JGI IMG/M metagenome (GOLD analysis project Ga0209698, IMG submission 187203) | Freshwater sediment microbial communities from Pennsylvania, USA - Little Laurel Run_MetaG_LLR_2012 (SPAdes) (version 2) | ecosystem: Environmental > Aquatic > Freshwater > Creek >... | reverse complement strand
GAAAGCGCCCGGCGGCGAGGCCCCGGCGGAATCCGTGGCCGAGAAGCCGGAGGCCCCGGAATCGCCAGCGAGCGCGAGCGCCGAGGACGCGCCCGCGATCGACTTTCGCGATCGTTGGCTGCGCAGCGAGGCCGACTTTCAGAATTACCGCCGGCGCGCCCAGCGCGATCTCGAAGAGACGCGGCGCGGCGCCGAAGAGCGCGTGATGCTCGAGATCATCGGCGCGCTCGACGACTTGGAGCGCGCGATCAGCTCGGCCGCCGCCGCCGGCGCGCCCGAGAGCTGGACGTCGGGTGTTCAGCTGGTGGCGAACCGGCTCGGCGAGTACCTCGCGCGCCAGGGCGTCACCGTCGTGGATCCGCTCGGGGCACCGTTCGATCCCGAGTTCCACGAGGCGTTGATCGAGGTCGAGCGAGAAGAGGGCGCGGCGCCCGGCTCGGTGGTGCAGGTCGTCCTCAAGGGCTATCGGCGTGGAGCGCGCGCGCTGCGCGCGGCGCGCGTCGTCGTCGCGAAGCGCCCCTCGGGGAGCGGAGCCTGAGCATGGCGAAGCGCGATTACTACGAAGTTCTGGGCGTGCCACGCGGCGCGTCCGAGGACGAGATCAAGAAGGCGTACCGGAAGATCGCGTTCGCCCAGCATCCCGATCGCAACCCCGGCAACCCGGAGGCCGAGAAGAAGTTCAAGGAGGCGACCGAGGCGTACGAGGTGTTGCGCGATGCAGACAAGCGCGCGCGCTACGATCGCTTTGGCCATCAGGAGAGCCCGGCCGGCGCGGGGCCCCAGGGCGTCGACTTCAGCGGCTTCGATCTTGCCGATGCGCTGCGCGCGTTCATGCGCGACTTTGGCGGCGACGTGGGCGGATTCGCCGATGCGTTCGGCGGCCGTCCCACCCGCGGGCCCGCGCGCGGCGACGATCTGCAGGCGCGGCTCAAGCTGTCGCTCGAGGAGATCGCGACCGGAATCGAAAAGAAGATCCGCGTCAAACACCTGCGCACCTGCGCCACCTGCGGCGGCAAGGGCGGCACCGGCGAGTCCGAGTGCCCGCAGTGCCATGGCCGCGGCCAGATCCGCCAGGTGCAGCAGACGGTGTTCGGCCAGTTCGTCAACGTGGGCACCTGCCCGCGCTGCCGCGGCGAGGGGCGCGTGGTGCGCTATCGTTGCAAGACCTGCGGGGGTGATGGCGTCGTGACCGAGACCGACACGTTGTCGGTCAAGGTTCCCGCCGGCGTCGCGAACGGAAACTTCATTCCGCTGCGCGGCATGGGGGACGCGGGTCCGCGTGGCGGTCCGGCCGGCGATCTCATCGTCGTGATCGAGGAGAAGCCGCACCCGGTGTTCGAGCGCGACGGCTCCGATCTGAACTTCGAGCTGCCGGTGAGCCTCCCGACCGCGGTGCTGGGCGGCCGGATCGAAGCTCCGGCGCTGAACGGCGGCTCACTCACGGTGGACGTGCCCTCCGGCGCGCAGAGCGGCCAGGTCGTGCGGGTGCGCGGCCGCGGCCTGCCGGGATTGCGCGGCGGCAACGGCGATGCGCTCGCGCACATTCGCGTCTGGGTTCCGGCGCGCGTGAGCGGCGCCGAGCGCAAGCTGCTCGAGGAGCTCGCGCGCTCCGAGAACTTCAAGCCGCCCGCGAGCGCGAGATCCGCCGAGCGCGGCCGGGAGCGATTTGCGCCCTGATTCACGCGCTGCCGAGGCGGCGCCCTCGTTCGTGCTGGTGGAGTCCCTGAGCGGCGCCGGCGATGAGATCGCCTTGCCGGAGGACGAATCGCGCTATGTCGCCCGGGTCTGTCGCGCCCGCGTGGGCGAGCGCTTGACCGCCACCGACGGCGAGGGGACGCTCGCCCAGCTGAGCCTGACCGTTGTGGGACGCGTCGTGCGCGCGCGCATCGAGAGCCTCGAGCGGCACGAGCGCTCGAGCGCGGCCGTAGTTTGGTGCGGCACGCCCGAGGGCGAGCGCGCCGACTGGCTGATTGAGAAGCTTGCGGAGCTCGGCGTCGCGCGATTTCAGCCGCTCGATTGCGAGAAGGGCCGCTGGAAGAGCTCGGGGCCCAGGTGGGACCGCATGAGCCGGCTCGCCAAGGCGGCGCTTCGTCAGTCGCGCCAGTGCCGGCTGATGAAGATCGAGCCGCCGCTTTCGCTCGCCGCGCTGATCGAACGCGAAGAGCCCGTCGGCTCTCGCTGGCTCGCGGATTCCGAGGGGCCGAGGCCCGATGCGCTTGGGGCCCGCGGCGATGCCCTTGGGGCGATCGGGCCCTCGCCGGGATTCACGCCCCAGGAGAAGCGGCTGCTCCGGGATCACGGCTTTCGGCCTATCTCTTTGGCCCCCGGCCGCTTGAGGACCGAGACCGCGGCGCTTGCCTGGGCCGCCTGGTGGGCCGGATCGCCGTCGAATTGAGCGCATCGGATGGCCGTCGGGGCCGGCCCCTTGACGGGGGCAGGGTGCGGCCATAGACTGCCATTGGCAAGTTTATGCCCTGTGCAGGGCGGTACGCGGCAACGATTTGCGGGAACTCATTTCGAGTTCCGAGCAAGCCATAGAGAGAAGGGGGGCGATTGTTTGCCCGGAATCAGGGTGAAGGACGGAGAGTCCTTCGAAAGTGCCCTGCGTCGTTTCAAGAAGAAGTGTGAGAAGGCTGGCATCCTTGCGGATCTGCGTCGACACCAGCACTTCGAGAAACCAAGTGAGCGACGCAAGCGCAAGTTGAACGCGGCCAAGCGAAAGAACATCGCGCGTCGGCAGCAGGAGAACTAGCGGGGCTCCATCTGACTCACGGATTCACGTGGCTGGACTGGACGCTCGGCGTCCTGGTTCTGGCGTTTGCGATCCGGGGCCTGTTCCGTGGCTCGGTGTGGCAGGTATTTGCCCTGCTCGGGTTGGCCGCTGGAATCTGGACCGCCGTGCTCGTGTCACAGTGGGTTGGGGCGCATTGGCAAGGCGCCCGACCCGCTGTGGTGTTTTTGGTGCTGCGCTGGCTGGTCGCCGTTCTGGCCGCGCTGGCGGTGAACTCGCTGGTGGTGTGGTGGGGTGACATGCTGGCCGGCGCCGTCAAGCAGTCGCCGGTCGGCTGGCTGGATCGGGCGATGGGTTTTGTCGTGGGTGGCGTGTTTGGCGCCTCGGTGGCGGCGCTCGTTCTGCTCGCGGCGTTCCGTGTGCCGTGGCCGTCCGAGCCACGCGAGTGGGCGAGTGCGGCGCGTGTCTCGCCCTCGATGTTTGCGGGCGCGGTCAAGGCGTGTGAAGTCGGCGATCGATACCTTCCCGGTAGTAACTGGCTGAAGACGCAGTTTCAGGCGGCCGCGCGCGAGTTGCGCGCGAGCGCCCGGCCTTCCTGATTTCCCGCGGGCCTTGCGGGTCGACTCCCTCAGGGCCGGGTTAAATCATGCCCGCCCCCAGGCGGCGGGCTCGAGAGATCCTTGGACCAGCATTCACTGACGTTGCTCGAATTCGGCCGCGTGAGCGCGGCGATGGCGAAGCGCGCCGTCTCCGACGCGGCGCGCGAGCGCTTGATCGCGTGGCAGCCGATCGCGGATGCCGCGCGGCTGGGCACGGAGTGCGAGCTCCTCGCCGAGGCGATCGCGCGATCGGGCGAGCCGGGCGAGTGGTGCTCGAGCGCCGTACGCGACGTCGCGACCAGCCTGCGCGAGGAGCACGAATTTCCCGCCGATGGCGCCGCGCTCGTGGCGCTGCGCGAGTGGCTCGAAGCCGGCGAGCGCACCCGGCGCGCCTGGTCGAGCGATGAGCTGAGCGCGCGCTTCAATCGGCTGGCGGCGCGCGTGCGCGAGCTGCCGGAGCGCGCCGGGCTGCTCGCGCGCCTCACCGTGGCGCTCGATCCGGATGGCCGCGTGCTGGATGCCGCCTCGCCCGCGCTCGCGCGCGCGCGGCGCGAGCACGCGCACGAGGAGCGTGCGCTGGAGCAGCGCGTGACGACGTGGGCACGCGGGCATGGTGAGGGCGCGCACGTGACGCGGGTCGCGGATCGTTTCGTGGCCGTGGTGCCGGCGGCGGGCTTCGCGCGCAAACGCGGCATCGTGCACGACGTCTCGGGCAGCGGGCAGTCGCTCTATGTCGAGCCGGTCGAGATGTGCGAGGCCAACAACCGCCTGATCGAGCTGAAGGCCGCCGCGCTCGAAGAGGAGAAGCGCGTGCTCGAGACGCTGGCGCGCGAGGTGTCGCACGAGCGCGAGGCGCTGGCCGGCCTGATCGAGGGCCTGGTGCACCTCGACACGCTCCGCGCCCGGGCACACTGGGCGCGCGCGTTCGGCGCGCGCGCGATCCTCCCCCGCGGCGAGCGGCTGCGGCTCGTGGCGGCCCGCCATCCGCTGCTCGCCATGGCGCGCGGGGAAGAGGGGGCGCTCGAGCTCGAGGCCGCGAAGGTGGGCGGTGAAGCGGTGGTCCCGCTCGATCTCGAGCTCGGCGCGGCCGGACGCATGCTGCTCGTGAGCGGCCCCAACATGGGCGGCAAGAGCGTGCTGCTCAAGACCGTCGGTCTCGCGGCCGCGCTCGCGCACGCGGCGCTGCCGGTGCCCGCGGCCGAGGGCAGCGAGGTCCCCGAGCTGGACGAGGTCCTGGTGGATCTCGGCGACGAGCAGTCCGTGGATCAGGGCCTCTCCACGTTTGCGGCGCACTTGAGGCGGCTGAGCGCGATGGCCGGGGAGGCTTCGCCTCGCACGCTGTTGCTGGTGGACGAGCTCGGCGCGGGCACCGATCCCGAGGAGGGCGCGGCGCTGGGGCGCGCGCTGGTCGAGCACTTCACCGCGCGCGGCGCGTGGGGCGTCCTGACGACGCACCTGGGAAGCCTCAAGCGCGTCGCGGGCGAGGTGACGGGCGTCGTGAACGGCTCGATGGAGTTCGATTTGGACACGCTCACGCCGCGCTTCCGATTCATCGCCGGCATTCCGGGCGCGAGCCACGCGCTCGCGGTCGCGGAGCGCATGGGATTTCCGCCCGAGTTGATCACGCGCGCCCGCGCGCGCACCTCGGACGAAACGCGGGCGATCGAGCGGCTGGTGTCGGACCTCCACGTGGCGCGCACGGCGCTCGAGACCGAGCGCGAGGCGGCGCGCGCGGCGGCCGCCGCGGCGGAGGCGGCGGCGAGCGAGCACCGGCGCGCGACCGAGGCCGGGCGAATCGCGCTCGAAGAGCTGAGGCGCCGGCTGACGCGCGAGAGCGAGGCGGTGCTGGCACGCGCGCGTGAGCTGTGGCAGACGGTGCAGCGCGAGGCGAGGCGCGCGGACAAGTCACGCGAGACCTCGGGAACGCTGCGGGGCGCCCTCGAGAGCTCCGAGCGCGAAATTGCCGCGCTCCATCGCGAGCTGGACACGGTGCTGCCGCCGCACGCGGGCGTCGAGCTGAGCCGCGAGACGATCTCGCCCGGACAGCGCGTACGCGTCACCGATCTCGGCGTCGAGGCGGAGGTGGTGAACGCGCCGGATGCCGAGGGCAAAGTCGTGCTCCAGCGCGGCAGCTGGACGATTCACAGCCACGTCAGCCGGCTCGCGGCCGCCGAGTCGGGCGGCGCGGCGATCCCGTCACGCGCGGTGCGCTGGGAGGCCGCCGAGGAGGCTCCCGCCCTCGAGATCGATCTGCGCGGGATGGAGGTCGAGGAGGCGCTGCGAACCGTGGATCAGGGACTCGATCGCGCCGTGCTCGCGGGGCTCTCACAACTGCGCATCGTGCATGGCATCGGAAAGGGCGTGCTGCGCTCGGCGGTCGAGCGCCATCTGCGCGGTCACCCGCTGGTGCAGATGGCGCGGTTGGGCGAGCTGAACGAAGGGGGCCGCGGCGCGACCGTGGCCACGCTGAGATGAATCGCGCGGCGAATTCCGGAGACGACTGGGTCGAGCGCGTGCGCGCGGCCAGCGACATCGTCGATCTGATCGGCGAGCGCGTGGCTCTGAAGCGCGTCGGGCGCAATCACGTCGGACTCTGTCCGTTTCACAGCGAGCGCACGCCGTCGTTCTCGGTCAATGCCGAGCGGCAGTTCTACCACTGCTTCAGCTGCAAGGTGGGAGGGGACGTCTTCAAGTTCTTCCAGGAGCTGGATCACATGGAGTTTCTCGACGTGGTCGAGACCCTGAGCCGGCGCGCGAACATTCCCGTGCCGGAGCGGCGCTCGGCGGCGCGGGGCCTGCGCGGACCCTTGCTGGAGGCTCTCGAGGCCGCGGCCGCAGCGTACGAGCAGTGGCTCGCCGATCCACGCGGCGGCGCCGAATCGCGCGCCTATCTCGAGCGACGCGGTTTGACGCGCGAGACCATGCGCGAATTCCGGCTCGGCCTCGCGCCGCCCGGCTGGGAGAACCTGGTGACGCGCTTGAAGGGCCGGTTCCGCGACGAGGTGCTGATCGAGGCGCGACTGGCGGGCCGGCGCGACGGTTCCGGGCCGCGTGGCGCCGGACTCTACGACTGGTTTCGCGGCCGGTTGATGGTGCCGCTCATCGCGAGCGGCGGCGGCGTGGTGGGTTTCGGCGCACGCGCGCTCGCCGCCGGCGATGAGCCCAAGTATCTCAACTCCGCGGAGAGCGCGGTGTACCACAAGGGCTCGTTCCTGTTCGCGCTCGACGCCGCGCGCCGTCACGCCAGCGAGGCGGGCGAGATGATCGTCGTCGAGGGATACTTCGACGCGATCGCGATGCATCAGGCGGGATTGCGTCACACGGTGGCGACCTCGGGCACGGCGCTCACGCTCGAACAGACGCGAATGCTCAAGCGCCTCGTGCCGCGCGTGGCGCTTACCTACGACGGCGATCGCGCCGGGCGCGAGGCCATGATGCGCTCGCTCGGCACGCTGCTCGCCGAGGGACTGGACGTCGCGGTGGTCGATCTTCCGGAGGGCGAGGATCCCGACACGCTGATCCAGCGCGGCGGCCGCGAGGCGTGGGACGCGGTGAGGCGCACGGCGGCCGATCCGGCGGAGTTCGTCCAGCGCCATGTCCTGCGCGCCGCGGCCACGGGCGGCGAGCCTGGCGATGCGCGCGAGCGCGCGGCGCAGGCGGTGGTGCAGCTCGCGGCGAGCATGCCGGATCCGATCCGCGTGCGCCTCCTGATCGAGCGCGCGGCGCAGCTCTTCGGGCTCGCCGAGGGCGTGATCTCGCGCGCGGTGGCGCTCCGACGCGCGGGCGCGGACACTCGCGCGCCGATCAGTGCGGCGGCTCGCGCGGTCTCGCACACCGAGCGCTCGCTCGAGCGGCGGCTGCTGCAGGCGCTGTTGCTGGCTCCGGGCGAGATGCCCGAGGCGCGCCAGAAGCTGAGCCCCGAGGACTTTCATGACGCCGGCTGCGCGGCGCTCGCGCTCGCGCTGTGGAGCGGCCAGTCGCGTGGCGACGATGCCGCGGCGCTCGAGCGCGAGCTGTCGTCCGACGCGCGCGAGCTCGACTGGGCCGCGGAGGCGCGCGGCGGAGTGCGGCGGATGGTCGAGCGCCGGCTCAAACAGCAGCTCCAGGAACGACGTCAGCAACTTCACCACGCGCCGCCTCCCGAAGAGGCCGCGCGTCTGATGCAGGAAATCGACGAACTCGCTCGATCCCTTCGTGACCTCAGCACATAAGGAGTGAATGCCTCCATGGCCACCGCCACCGCCACGAAACCCAAGCAGCCGAAAGCCGCCAAGCCCACGAAGCAGAGCAAGGCCAAAGAAAAGGCCGAGCAGCGTCGCAAGCTCGACGACATCCGCTCGCTGGCCCTGCGGCAGGGCTACGTCACCGAGGATCAGGTGGTGTGGCTGCTCGACGACGATCAGGATCCCGAGCGTCAGGTCGAGCAGATGGAGGAGATCCACGGCATGCTCAACCAGATGCACATCGAGGTGTTCGCGAGCGAGGAGGACGCGCACGAGCGGCTGAAGAAGCTGCGCAAGATCGAGGACAAGAAGCCGACGCCGGCGGCCAAGGCCGCGCCGCAGCAGCCGGTGCGTTACGACGATCCGGTGCGCATGTACCTGCGCGAGATGGGCCGCGTGCCGCTCCTGACGCGCGAGGGCGAGGTCGAGATCGCGCGCCGCATCGAGGCGGGCGAGCGCCAGGTGGTCTCGGCGCTGTTCCGCGCCGAGCCCGCGGTGCGCGACATTCGCGCCATGCTCAAGCGGCTCAAGGAGGGCGAGCTCAAGATCGAGGACTTCATCAAGGTGGATGAAAATGCCGCCACCGAGCAGGCGCTCAAGAAGGAGCGCCAGCGCGCCGTGAAGATCCTCGAGCGCGTCTTCACGCTGCAGAAGCGCTACAACGACCAGATCGAGCGCCAGAGCACGCGCATGACCGACAAGCAGCGCTCGAACTTTCAGGGCAACTTCGCGAAGGTCGAGGCCGAGCTGACGCAGGAGCTGCACAAGCTCAGCATGAATCCGCGCATGGTCGAGGGGCTGGCATCGCCAGTGAAGGCCATGGCGGAGCGCGCGCTCGAGGTGGACGAGGTGGAGGCGGCGCTCGAGCGCCGCTTCGGCCACGGCCTCGAGGAGATGAGCGGCTTCGCGCGGAGGCTCAAGCGGGGGCCCAAGGAGCTGCGCGCCGTGCGCCGCGACTCGAACCTCCAGCCGGCGCAGATCTCAGAGTTCATGAACGAGATCAAGAACCTGCGCAAGGAAACGCGGCGGCTCGAGGAAGAAGCGCGGATGACCAAGGAGCACCTGCTCGAGATGCACCGCCAGATCCGCGACGGCGAGCGCGCCACCGGCCAGGCCAAGAAGGAGATGATCGAGGCCAACGTGCGCCTCGTGATCTCGATCGCGAAGCGCTACACCAACCGCGGCCTGGAATTCCTCGACCTGATCCAGGAGGGCAACTCCGGCCTGATGCGCGCGGTGGACAAGTTCGACTACACCAAGGGCTACAAGTTCTCCACCTACGCGACGTGGTGGATCCGCCAGGCCATCACGCGCGCGATCGCCGATCAGGCACGCACCATCCGCGTGCCGGTGCACATGATCGAGCACATCAACCGCGTCGTGCGTGTTTCCCGGCGCCTGGTCCAGGAGCTGGGCCGCGAGCCCACCCCGGAAGAGATCGCCGAGCGGCTCGAGCTGCCGGTCGACAAGGTGAAGAGCATCCTCAAGGCGGCGCAGGAGCCGATCTCGCTCGATCGCCCGATCGGCGAGGACGACGACTCCAACCTCGGTGATTTCATCGAGGACACGAGCGTGGTGAGCCCGGCGCACTCGGCCGCCTCGGCGATGCTGCGCGACGAGGTGAACGATGTGCTGAAGACGCTGACGCCGCGCGAGGCCAAGGTGATCCGCCTGCGCTTCGGTCTCACGGAGGACGGCGCGCAGCGCACGCTGGAGGAGGTCGGCGCGTTCTTCAACGTGACGCGCGAGCGCATCCGGCAGATCGAGGCCAAGGCGCTCCGCAAGCTGCGCCACCCGACCCGCAGCCGGCGGCTCAAGGCCTACACCGAGCTGCTCTAGCGGCGCGGGGCGGGCCGTCGGGCGCCGCCGTGGGCCGCGATCGGCCCGAGCTTGACACCATGTCGAAGGCGGTGGTACGAACCATCGCCTTCGGCGCGGTGCACATGAGCGCTTCCACGCTGGGCCCATAGCTCAGCGGTCCAGAGCGGCCGGCTCATAACCGGCGAGACCCTGGTTCGAATCCAGGTGGGCCCATGTTCTCCCGGTCGCCGCCGATCTCGGCGCACGAGTCTCGGGGCGCCTTCGCGAGGGCGCGAAAATGGGGGCGGGTAGCTCAGCTGGCAGAGCACCTGGATCACAACCAGGGGGTCACAGGTTCAAGTCCTGTTCCGCCCACCACTTCTTCCGAACGTCGCGAGAGCCGAGGTCCCGCATGATCGAGAGCGCCCGATGAGCGAAGAGCTCGACCGCCTGTGGGCGCTCCACGCGCTCGACGAGCAGGCGGCCGCGCTCGCGTCACGTCTCAAGCAGATGCCCGATGCCCGCGCGGCGAGCGAGCGGCAGGTGGCCGTGGAGCGCGCGACGCTCGAGACGCACAAGACGCGCGGCGCCGACGCGCTCAAGGTGAGGCGCCAGCTCGAGAAGGACATCGAGGCGATCGCGGCCGAGGAGCGCAAGTTCCAGAGCCAGCTGCCGGCGGTCAAGAAGAACGAGGAATACACGGCGCTACTGCACGAGATCTCGGGCGTGCGCGCGCGGCGTTCCGAGCTCGAGACTCGTGTGCTCGAGCGCATGGAAGAGGAAGACGCGCTCGCGGCCGGGCGACCGGCCCTCGAGAAGACGCTCGCGAACGCCGAGGCCGAGCATGCCGCGCGGATCGGGATCCTGACGCGCGAGGAGGCCGGGGCGCGCGAGAAGCTCGCGCAGCTCGACCAGCAGCGCGCCGCCGAGATCGCACCCCTGCCGGCCGCGACACGCGCCCGCTACGAGCGCGTCCACGCCTCGCGCGACGGCCGTGCCGTGGTGGCGGTGGTGAAGAACGCGTGCGGCGGCTGCTTCCGCTCGCTTCCGCCGCAGGCGCTCCAGGAAGCGAAGCGCCGTGACCGCGTGCTGATCTGCGAGGGCTGTGGCCGCCTGATGGTGTGGCCCCCCGAGGGGTCTTAAGGCGAGCGATGGAGACCAACGCGCGGCGCCTCCGCGCCGATCTGCCGTTTCGCCGCGTCGCGGTCGTGCTCTCGGGCGGGGGCGGCCTCGGCGCCTACGAGGTGGGAACGCTCCGGGTGCTCGAGCGCATCGGGCTCAGGCCCAGCATCGTGCTCGGCGTCTCGGTCGGCGCGATCAACGCGCTGGTGTGGGTCGCGAGCGGCTTTCGCAGCGAATCGCTGCGCAGCACCTGGGACAGCCTCAAGCCCTCGAGCGTCGGCATCCGCTGGTACGCGCTCGGGGCGCGCGCCGCGGGCGCGTTTCTGATCGCCCTCGCGCTGCTCGAAGCCGTGCTGACGTTCGCGGACGTCCCCGAGGTGCGCCACCTCGTCGGGCTCGGCCGCTCCGCGCACGTGCTCCCCTCGCGCTGGTCGGAGGTCGCGGTGGACACGCTGGCGTGGTCGCTGGTGGCGCTCGCGGGCGTGCTGCTTCAGCTCTTCTCGGGGCGCATCGAGGCGGCGCTCGCCCACCTGACGCCCGCGGCGGATCCCGAGCGCCTGCCCCGCCGGCTCGGCGCGGCGCTGCTCGTGCTCGCGATCCTCTATCCGATCTCGCTGCTCTTCCCGTTTCCGTGGCCGCACCGCTTCCATCTCGCGCTCGTGGTGTTGTGCGCCCTGCTATGGCTCGCGGGCCGCGCGCTCGGGGGGAGCGAATCGCTGCGCCGCGCGGTGATGCGCATGCTGCCCGAGACCGGCGGACGCGGCCTGTGGCGCAGCACAGCGCGCCGCCGGCTGATCGAGGGCCTGCTGCCCGCCGATGCCGAGCAGCGGCTGTTTCGTGGCGCCACGCGCGTGATCCTGCCGGCGTGCGAGATCGCCAGCGGGCGGATGTGCTACTTCGTGAATGCCGGGCCGGATCTCACGAGCTTCGCCGCGCGGCTCTACGACGCGCTCGATGAGAGCTTCGAGTTCCGCACCCGCGGCGCGGCGGTCGAGGCCGCACTGGCGTCGTCGGCGGTCCCGCTGGTGTTCGAGCCGGTGCGGATCGGCGGACGCGAGTACATGGATGGCGGCATGTTCTCGGATCAGCCGGTGCATGCGGTGCTCGCCGACGGGGCCGACGCGGTGCTGCTCGTCCTGCTCTCGCCGAGCCGCACGCCGCCGCGCGTGAGCGATGATCCGCACGTCGTGGAGCTGGCGGCCCGCATTCCGCAGCTCGTCAGCTGGCGCAACCTGCGCGGCGAGCTGCGCTCGCTCCCCTCCGGCTGGACCCATGGCAAGCCGCCGCTGCGCCTCTGCCTCGTCGAGCCCGATCACGCGCTTCCCGGCTCGGTGCTCAATTTCAACTCCGCAACGTCGGCCGAGCTCATGAGCCGCGGCGAGACGGACGCTTGGCGCGCCCTCGAGACCGCGGGCTGGCTCGAGCCCGGGCACCTTGAGACGCGGGGCGCGCTCGACTAAGGTGCGTGGATGAAGAAGGACGCCACCTCGGAGTGGACTCTGCGCTGCGACGGCGGCGCGCGCGGCAATCCGGGTCCTGGCGCCGCGGCCTGGGTCCTGATCGATCCGGCCGGCGCGGAGGTCGAGGCCCGCGGCGAATACCTGGGGCCGGTGACCAACAACGTCGCCGAGTATCGCGCCCTGATCGCCGGTCTCGAGGCCGCTGCTCGGCACGGTGCGCGGGCGCTGCGCGTTTGCATGGACTCCGAGTTGGTGGTGCGTCAGATGACCGGCGAGTACCGCGTCAAGCACGCGGGCTTGAAGCCGCTTCACGCCGAGGCGCGCGAGCAGGCGGCGCGGCTCGGCGCGGTGCGATTCGAGGCGGTGCGGCGCGAGCTGAACGCGCGCGCCGACCAGTTGGTGAATCAGACACTCGACAAAGTCCTGGGTTCCGAGTCTCCCAGGTGATCGCGGCCGGGACGCCGACGCCACCGCGCAAGCGGGGCCGAGGCTACCGGTCGAGGAAAGTCCGAACTCCACAGGGCAAGGTGCTGGGTAACTCCCAGGGGGCGCGAGCCCACGGAAAGTGCAACAGAGAGCAAACCGCCAACGGGCGTGCCGGTCCGCGTAAGCGGAACGCGCGCTGCGGGCAAGGGTGAAACGGTGCGGTAAGAGCGCACCAGCGGTCCCGGTGACGGGGCCGGCTCGGCAAACCCCACCTGGAGCAAGACCGCGTAGAGGGGGAGAGGTGTGACCCGCCTCGTCATCACCCCAGGGTCGGTCGCCATGAGGCGCGCGGAGACGCGCGTCCCAGTCAAATGATCGCCACGGAGCAATCCGACAGAATTCGGCTTACGGGAGACTCGGTTGATGTGGGCGCCCGGCCAGGTCATGGCCGGGCGCTGCTAGTATGAAATGGTCTGCTGCATCCGGGAGGGCTGCATGAGCCTCGGGGAAGAGAACCGTCCATGATCGCGCCACCGCTGTCCCCCTCGTGGACGCTGCATGCTCGTCGGGATCGCGAGGCCGCGCGTGAGCTGGCGCGCGCGCTCGGGGCGCCCCTGGCGGCCGCCGAGGCGCTCGTCAACCGCGGGATCGCGACGCTCGAGACCGCGCGCCGCTTCCTCGAGCCCTCGCTCGACGATCTGCTCGATCCGCGCGAGCTGAGCGGCCTCGATCCGGCGCTCGCGAGGCTTCAATCGGCGCTCGAGCGTGGCGAACGGATCCTGGTGCATGGCGATTACGACGTGGACGGAATCACGTCGACGTTCCTGCTCTTCGCCGTGCTGTCGGCGCTCGGCGCGCGCGTGGACTACCGCATCCCGCACCGCACGCGCGACGGATACGGCCTCTCGCTCGAGGCGATCGACGAGGCGCGCCGCCGCGGCTGCACGCTGGTCGTGACCGTCGATTGCGGCATCACGGCGGTGGAGGCCGTGGCGCACGCGAGCGCGCTTGAAATCGACACCATCGTCACCGATCATCACGAGCCGGCGGCGACCCTACCCAACGCCGTGGCCATCATCAATCCGCGGCTCAAGGAGTGCCCGTATCCCTTCAAGTCGCTGGCCGGCGTCGGGGTCACGTTCAAGCTCGCGCAGGCGCTCCTGCGCGGCCGCGGTGGACTAGAGCGCGCCAGCGAGTTCCTGGACGTCGTCGCGCTCGGCACCATCGCCGACGTCGTGCCGCTGGTGGGCGAGAATCGCGTGCTCGCGCGGCTCGGGCTCGAGCGGCTGAATCCCGCGGACCGGCTCGGCCTCAAGGCCCTGGTCGACGTCGCCGGCCTCTCGGGGAAGCACATCACGAGCGGCCAGGTGGCGTTCGTGCTCGCGCCGCGGATCAATGCCGCGGGGCGCATGGGAAATCCCGAGCAGGGCGTGCGCCTGCTCCTCAGCCGCGACATCCATGAGGCGCGCTCGATCGCCGCCAGCCTCGAAGAGGACAATCAACGCCGCCGGGAGTTCGACGAGCACGCGCTGGTCGAGGCCGCGGCGCGCGTCGAGTCGGAGCTGCACTGGCCGGATTGCTCGGCGATCGTGCTGTGGTCGGAGGCGTGGCACCCCGGCGTGATCGGCATCGTCGCCTCGCGCCTGGTCGAGCGCTTCCAGCGCCCCGCGCTGCTGGTCGCGCTCGACGGTGATCGGGGCCGCGGCTCGGGCCGCAGCCTTCCCGGTCTCGACCTCAACCGCCTGCTCTCGGACTGTGGCGATCTGCTCGAGGCGTTCGGCGGACACGCGTTCGCGGCCGGGCTGACGGTGCGCCGCGAGCGGCTGCCGGAGCTGCGGGAGCGCTTCGAATCGCTGGTTCGTGAGCGCCTGGCGCCCGAGGATTTCGTTCCGCGCCTGACGCTCGATGGCGAGCTCACCTTCGCCGAGTGCACGCTCGAGCTGGTGGAATGGCTGGAGCGCATGTCGCCGCACGGACTCGACAATCCCGAGCCGCTGTTCTGCACGCGCGACGTTTCGGTCGAGAGCGCGTCCGCGGTGGGGGGGGGCAAGCACCTCAAGCTCTCGCTCGCGGACGGCACCGGCCGCGCCGAGGCGATCGGCTTCGGCCTCGGCGACCTCGCGCCGTCGCTGGCGCGCGCGCGCCGCTGCGACGTCGCGTACAGCCCCACGCGCAACGAGTGGATGGGAGAGACGCGGCTCCAGCTCAAGGTCAAGGGGGTGAAGGTCCTTTGATCGAGAGCGCGACGGGCGGGGCGCACCCGGAGCTGCGGGCCACGCTGATCGCCGCGCTCGACGAGCGGGCGCCCAAGGCCGATCGCGATCGCGTGGCGGCCTGCTTCGATTTCGCTTCCGAGGCGCATGCCGGGCAACGCCGCATGTCGGGGCAGCCCTACGTCACGCACCTCGTCGAGGTGTGCCTGATCCTGCTCGAGCTGCTCGAGACGCGCATCGACACTACGCTGCTGTGCGCCGCGCTGCTGCACGATGTGGTCGAGGACACGCCGGTGACGCCCGAGGACGTCGAGAAGCGCTTCGGCCGCGAGGTCGCCGGCCTCGTGGAGGGGGTCACCAAGCTCGCCGGGCTCCACTTCGACAGCCGGCAGTCGGCGCAGGCCGAAAACTTCCGCAAGATGCTGCTGTCGATGGCGCGCGATCTGCGCGTCATCTTCATCAAGCTAGCCGACCGCGTGCACAACATGCGGACGCTCGAGTTCCTGCCGGCCGAGCGCGCGCGCCGCATCGCCGAGGAGACCCGCGACATCTACGCGCCGCTGGCGCACCGGCTCGGAATGGCGAGCATCAAGCGCGAGCTCGAGGACCTGAGCTTGAAGGCGCTCGATCCCGACGCTTACGCCGAGGTCGCGGAGCGCGTGCGCGCCGGAGGCGCGGAGCGCGAGGAGTTCCTCTCGCGCGTCAAGTCGAAGCTCGAGGACGGCTTGAAGGGCGCGGGCGTCAAGGGTGAGGTTAGCGGACGTCCCAAGCACTTCTTCTCGATCTACCTCAAGCTGCGGGCCGGGCGCGATTTCGAGACGATTTACGATCTGTTCGGGCTCCGCATCATCACGCACACGCGTAACGACTGCTACCGCGCGCTGGGCGTCGTGCACGACCTGTTCACACCGGTGGCGGACCGCTTCAAGGACTACATCGCGACGCCCAAGAGCAACATGTACCAGTCGCTCCACACCACCGTGCTCACCGATGCCGGCGAGATGGTCGAGGTGCAGATCCGGACGCGCGACATGCATCGCACCGCCGAGAGCGGCGTGGCCGCCCACTACGTCTACAAGCAGGGCGGCGAGATGGATCAGGAGCTGGACGCCAAGCTGGGCGGCTTCCTCGCGCAGACCGCGGATTGGCAAAAATCGGCGAGCGACGACGAATACATGGACTTCCTGCGCACCGCGCTCTACCAGGAGGAAGTGTTCGTCTACACGCCCCGCCGCGAGCTGAGGCGGCTCGCGAAGGGCGCGACCGCGCTCGACTTCGCGTTTCAGATCCACACCGAGGTGGGCCATCACACGGTGGGCGCGCGCGTCAACGGCGAGCTGGTGCCGATCCGCTACGAGCTGCGCAACGGCGACACCATCGAGATCCTCACCTCGGCGCAGGCGCACCCGCACGAGGACTGGCTCCAGATCGCGCACACCGCCGGCGCGCGTACCAAGATCCGGCAGTGGCTGCGCGCGCGCCGTCACGCCGACAGCGTGGCGCTCGGACGCGAGATGCTGGAGCGCGAGTTGAGGCGCCTGCGGCTCACGCCCGTGGAGTCGGCGATCGCCGAGACCGCGCGTGAGCTCGGCTGCTCGGACATCGAGCAGCTGCACGCGCGCATCGCCGAGGGCCAATGCTCGATCACGCAGGTGGTGCGCCGGCTCTCGCCGCCCAAGGAGGGCTTTGCCGAGCGCTTCGCGAAGGGCCTGCCCGAAGCGCTCGGGCTCGGCAAGAAGCCGGCCGGCGGCGTCAGCCTTCACGGCATCGACAACGTGATGCTGAGCTTCGCGCGCTGCTGCCAGCCGGTTCCCGGCGATCCCGTGATCGGCATCGTCACCGTTGGCCGGGGCGTCTCGGTGCACCGCCAGGATTGCCCCAACACGTTCGATTCGCGCGTCGATCCCGAGCGCCGCGTGCGCGTGGATTGGGATCCCACGCTCGGCCAGACGTTTCCGGTGCGCCTGCTCGTCTACGGGCAGGACCGCCCGTCGCTGCTCGCCGACATCGCGAAGGCGATCGCCGCGGTCCCGGTCAACATCCGCACCGCGGGGATGGCCAGCGAGGACAAAACGGTGCGCGGCGTCTTCGTGGTCGAGGTGCCGCACCTCCAGCGCCTGCAGGAGGTGATGAACGCGATTCGCCGGCTGCCGGGCGTGACGCGCGTCGAGCGCCGGCAGCGCCTGCTGCGCTCGTCACCGCCCGGAGGCCGGGCAGGGGGCGCGGCGTGAGGGCGCTGATCCAGCGCGTGGCGCGTGCCGAGGTGGCGGTCGAGGGACGCGTCACCGGGCGGATCGGCGCAGGTCTCCTCGTGCTGCTCGGCGTCACGCACGACGACGGGGCTGAGGACGTCGAGTGGCTGGCGCGCCGCGTGGCGGGGCTGCGCGTGTTCGCGGATTCCGTGGGCAAGATGAACCTCGATCTCGGCGCGAGCGGCGGCGCGGCGCTGGTCGTGCCGCAGTTCACGCTTTACGGCGACGCGCGCCGCGGGCAGCGCCCCGACTTCACGGCCGCGGCGCGTCCCGAGCATGCCGAGCCGCTGTGCGAGGCATTCTGTCAGGCGCTTGAGCGCGCGGGGCTGCGGGTCGAGCGCGGCGTCTTTCGCGCGCACATGAAGGTCGAGCTCATCAACGATGGCCCGGTCACGCTGATGGTCGAGAGCCCGCCCCGCCGCGAACCCGGCCCCGCCATCGCGCCATGACGCCGGCGCGCGGCACGCTGTTCTTCCCATCTCGCCGCTCGCTGGTGCTCGCGTCGGCCTCGCCGCGGCGGGTCGCGCTGCTCAAGCAGGCCGGCGCGGCGTTCACGGTCGCGGATCCCGGGCCGGACCGCGCGTGGCCGGGCCGCTCGGAGCCGCGCCACGGCGTGCGTGCGCTCGCGCTCGAGAAGGCGCGCCGCGTGGCGGCTTCGCGGCCGCAGGCGGTCGTGGTCGGCGCCGACACCGTGGTGGTCGCGCGCGGCGTACGCCTCGGCAAGCCGCGCGATCAGGATGAGGCGGCCGCCATGCTGGGCCGGCTGCAGGGCCGCACGCACGAGGTGTGGTCGGGCATCGCGATCGTCTGCGGGCGCGAGCAGCGCACGGTTTCGGAGTGCACACGCGTCACGTTCGCGCGGCTCTCGGCGGCCGAGGTCGGTCGCTATCTCGAGTGCGGCGAATCGCTGGACAAGGCGGGCGCCTACGGAATTCAGGGCGCGGCAGCCCAGCTCATCACGCGCATCGAGGGCGATTGGACGAATGTGGTCGGCCTGCCGCTCGCCCGCCTGAGACGCCTGCTCACCGAGTTCGTCTGAGGCGCGGGCGGGCCGCAGGCGCCCGTCTTGACACCCGACGCTCGAGCGTGCTAGCTTCCGTCGCTTCTTGTGGATAGCGGGGCGGCACATCACCGCGCACGGGCAGCGCCAGGTTCCCGTGGCGCGGCTTTTCGTCGCCTTGGCGGCAGCATGGGAGGGTGAATGAAGACGTATTCGGCCCGGCCGTCGGACATCCGGCGCGAGTGGCTCGTGGTGGACGCGGAGGGCAAGACGCTGGGCCGGCTCGCGACGCAGGTGGCGACGGTTCTCAAGGGCAAGCACAAGCCCATGTACACGCCCAGCATGGATACCGGCGATCACGTGATCGTGATCAACGCCGCCAAGGTCGCCCTGACCGGCCGCAAGGCACAGGACAAGAAATACTTTCATCACACGATGTACCCGGGAGGCGCTACCTGGACGAGCATCCAGGAGGTGCTCGCCAACCATCCCGAGCGCGTGGTTTCGCGCGCCGTGCAGGGCATGCTTCCTCACACCAAGCTCGGCCGCGCCATGTTCAAGAAGCTCAAGGTCTACGCCGGCGCGGATCATCCGCACCAGGCACAGCTGCCGGCCGCCTGGACGCCCGGGCGCAAGGGCACGAGGAACGGATGACGACCGACACCACCCGCAGGCCGATGACCGGCCGGCGCAAGGAATCCGTGGCGCGCGTGCGTCTGGTTCCCGGCCCCGGCAAGCACGTCGTGAACGATCGGACTCCGATCGAGTACTTGAAGCGCGAGACGCTCGTGCAGGCCGCGTTCCACGCGCTGGTGGTCACCAATGCGGCCGCCAAGTTCAGCGTGATCGCCCGCGTTCACGGCGGCGGACTCACCGGACAGGCCGGCGCCCTGCGCATGGCCGTAGCGCGCGCGCTGCTGAAGGATGACGAGACGCTGCGTGGCACGCTGGGACGCGAGGGCCTGCTGACGCGGGATTCGCGGATGAAGGAGCGCAAGAAGTACGGACAGCCCGGAGCTCGCAAGCGCTTCCAGTTCAGCAAGCGCTAGATCGAGGGCCGTCCGATCACACACGCGACCGAGAGCCTCGGGGTCTTCCCGCCGCCCAAGTTCGAGCCGGCTGGGAAGGAGAGGCCGTTGACGACTCGGACGCGGAGGCACGAACCCCTGAAGGAGGCGGCAGTGGCGGAAGTGACGATGAAGGACTTGCTCGAGGCGGGGGTCCACTTCGGGCACCAGACGCGACGATGGAATCCCCAGATGAAGCGTTTCATCTTCATGGAGCGGAACGGGATCTACATCATCGATCTGCAGAAGACCCTCAAGTGCATCCAGGAGGCGCGCGCCGCGATCGAGAAGGTGCTGCGCGCCGGCGGGCACGTGCTGTTCGTGGGCACGAAGAAGCAGGCCAAGACCATCGTCGTCGAGGAGTCGCAGCGGGCCGGCATGTACTACGTCACCGAGCGCTGGCTGGGCGGCATGCTCACGAACTTCAAGACCATCCGCAGCAGCGTGAAGCGCCTGCACGACCTCGACCGCATGGCGACCGACGGGACGTTCGAAAAGCTGGCGAAAAAGGAAGTCTCGCGCCTCTCGCGTGAGCGCGAGCGACTGGAGTTCGCGTTCGCCGGCATCAAGGAGATGCCGGGCCTGCCCTCGGCGGTGTTCGTGGTGGACACCAAGAAGGAGAAGATCGCCGTCAGCGAGGCGAATCGCCTGGGGGTTCCGATCATCGGAGTGGTCGACACCAACTGCGATCCCTCGGTGATCGACTTCCCATTGCCGGGGAACGACGATGCCATCCGCTCCATTCGTCTGTTCGCCCGTTTCGTTTCGAGCACCATCATCGAAGCCCGCTCGCTGGCGCTCGAGGGTGGCCAGCAGGAGACGGTCTCCTTCGGTGGCGAAGGCGTCGAGCACGAGGGTGAGACCAGCCCCGCGACCGTTTGAACCGGTGAACACCATCCAATTTTCGCCCGTCCGTGCCGCCCGGCGCGGGCGGGCGTTGCCACACGGGAGAGTTCGAGCATGACCGTAACAGCCGACCAGGTCAGACAACTCCGCGAGCGAACCGGCGCGGGAATGATGGAGTGCAAGAAAGCGCTGGTCGAGACCTCCGGCGACTTCGACGCCGCGGTCGAAGCGCTGCGCAAGAGCGGCATCGCCAAGGCCGAGAAGCGCTCGGGGCGCGCTGCCAGCGAGGGCCTGGTGGAAGCGTATATTCACCCCGGTGGCCGCGTGGGGGTGCTGATCGAGGTGAACTGCGAGACCGATTTCGTCGCCCGCACGCCGCAGTTCCAGACGCTGGTGCGCGATCTCGCCATGCAGGTGGCGGCAGCCGGCGCCGAGGTCGTGCGGCGCGAGGACGTGCCGGAGCCGCGCGTGGCAAAGGAGCGTGAGATCCTCGCCGCGCAGCTCGCCGGCGAGAAAAAGCCGGCCGCGATCGTCGAGAAGATCGTGGAGGGACGGCTGAACAAGTTCTTCTCCGAGATCTGCCTGCTGGAGCAGCCCTACATTCGAGACGACAAGATCTCGATCGGAGACCTCGTGAAGGAAGCGTCCGCGAAGACCGGCGAGAACATCGTCGTGCGGCGGTTCGTGCGCTTCCGGCTCGGAGACGAGTAGCCGTGGCCGCGCGTTATCAGCGCATCCTCCTCAAGCTGAGCGGTGAGTTGCTGGCCGGCGCGGCCGGCCACGGCATCGACGAGCAGGTGCTCCACGACGTCGCGGAGGAGATCCGCGAGGTCCACGACCTCGGCGTCCAGGTCGGGATCGTGACCGGCGGCGGCAACATCTTCCGCGGACTCGCGGCCAGCACGCGCGGCATGGACCGCGTGGGTGCCGACTACATGGGCATGCTCGCCACCGTCATCAATTCGCTCGCGCTCCAGCACGCGCTCGAGAAGCGCGGCGTGTACACCCGCGTCATGTCCGCTATCGAGATGGCGCGCGTGTGCGAGCCCTACATCCGGCGCCGGGCGGTGCGGCACCTCGAGAAGGGCCGGATCGTGGTTCTGGCGGCCGGCACCGGCAACCCCTACTTCACGACCGACACCGCGGCCGCGCTGCGGGCGATCGAGGTCGGGGCGGACGTGATCCTCAAGGCCACGAAGGTGGATGGTGTTTACAGCGACGATCCCAAGACCGCCCCGGCCGCCACGCTGTTCCCGCGCATTTCCTATCTCGACATTCTGAACCGCGGCCTGCGGGTGATGGACTCGACCGCGATTTCGCTGTGCATGGACAACCGCCTGCCGCTGGTCGTGTTCAATATCGGCGTGCGTGGGAACTTGCTGCGCGTGGTGAACGGGGATCCGGTGGGAACGATGGTGGGAGAAACGGTGTCATGACGAATCAACACGTTCACGATGCGGAAGAGCGCATGAAGAAGGCGCTCGAGGCGGCGCGCCGCGAGCTGGCCACGATTCGCAGCGGCAAGGCCTCGCCGGCCCTGCTCGACACCGTGCGGGTCGAGGCCTACGGCCAGACCGTGCCGATCAACCAAGTCGGCTCGGTGAGCGCGCCCGAGCCGCGCCTGCTCGTGATCCAGCCGTGGGACAAGGGCCTGCTCAAGGCCATCAGCCGCGGCATCCAGCTCGCGGATCTGGGCTTGAATCCTACCGACGACGGCGTGCTGGTGCGCATTCCGATTCCCGCGCTCACCGAGGAACGGCGGCGCGACATGGTGAAGCTGGTCTCGAAGCTCGCCGAAGAGGGCCGCGTCCACATCCGGCAGGTTCGCCACGACGTGATGAAGGACCTGAAGCAGCTGGAGGGCGGGGGCCACGTGTCGGAGGACGAGACGAAGCGTCTCAGCGCAGAGATCCAGAAGCTGACCGACCGCTACATCGCGCTGGTCGATGACATGCTGAAGAAGAAGACCGCCGAAGTCATGGAGGTCTGATGCCCGCGGCCGGGGTCGCGGCGCCGGTCGCCGATGCCCGTTCGCAGGCCTGTGAATCCACCGCGAGGATGCGCCGGTGCCGGCACGATCGCTGACGCCCGAAGCCGTGCGCGAGCGCGGCAACCTCCCGCGGCACATCGCGATCATCATGGATGGCAACGGCCGCTGGGCGAAGGCCCGCGGCGTGCCGCGGTTGATGGGGCACCGCGCCGGCCGCGAAGCGGTGCGCGAGGCGGTCAAAGGATGCGTCGCGCTGGGCGTCGAAGTGCTCACGCTCTACACCTTCTCGATCGAGAACTGGAATCGGCCGCGTCGCGAAGTGCAGGCGCTGATGTCGATCCTGCGCCACACGCTGCGCGAGGAGCGTGATGAGCTGCGGGATCAGAACGTTCGCCTCGGCGTGATCGGGCGCATCGCCGACCTCCCGGCCCCGGTGCGCGAGGTGATCGACGAGACGCGACGCGAGCTCTCCTCGTGCACCGGGTTGCTCCTGAACCTCGCGCTCTCCTACAGCGGGCGCGCGGAGCTGGTGGACGCGATCGGCCGCATGTTGAGCGAACCCGCGCGGGGAACGCGCCCGCGCGTGGACGAGGCGTTCGTCGAGGCGCACCTCGAGACCGCGGGGCTGCCGGACCCCGACCTCCTGATTCGGACCAGCGGCGAGATGAGGCTTTCGAACTTCATGTTGTGGCAGCTCGCCTACACCGAGCTGTGGATCACCGACACGCTGTGGCCCGACTTTCGGCGGCGCCACCTCTATCAGGCGGTGGCCGACTTTCAGGGGCGCGAGCGCCGCTTCGGCAGGGTCGATTGAGCGCCCGCGAGAGCGCGTCCAGCGTGCCCGATCCGCCGCCCGCGGATCCGACGGCGCCGAAGCGCGGGGGCTGGTCATTGCGCCTGCGCGTGGCGAGCGGCGTGTTGTTCGTGCCGCTCCTCGTGCTGATGGCCCGCGCCGGAGGATTCGTCTTCCTCGCGTTCGTGGTGGCGGAGGTGCTGCTCGGGCTGCTCGAATTCTACGGCATGATGTTCCGCAAGGGGCTCCAGCCCTACGTGCGGCTCGGGCTGGCCTGCGCGCTCGGCCTGCTGTGGGTGACGTTTCGCCCCCACACGCCGCAGGTGGATTTTCTCGTGACCGCGGCGCTGCTGCTCACGCTCGCGCTCGAGCTCCGGCGACCCGAGGCGCGCCAGCGGGTCGAGGACATGGCGGTCACCGTGTTTGGCGTGCTCTACGTCGGGTGGCTGAGCGCGCACTTCCTGATGCTCCGCGAGTTGCCGTGGCGCGCGGGCCGGCCCTATGCCGAGGGCGCGTCATACGTGTTGCTGGCGTTCTTCCTCACCTGGAGCTGCGACACCGGCGCCTACGCCGTGGGCCGCGTGTTCGGCCGCCGCCGCCCGTGGGCGCGCATCTCGCCGCGCAAGTCGCTGGAGGGAGCGATCGGCGGTCTGGCGTCCGCCGTGATCGCGGGCTTCATCGCGCGCGCCTGGTTCGCTCCCTACCTGAAGGCATGGGACGCGGCCGCGCTGGGACTCTTGGTCGGCGTGTTCGCCCAGGTCGGCGATCTCGTCGAGTCGTTGCTCAAGCGCGACAGCGCGCACGGCGACTCCTCGGACTTCATCCCCGGCCACGGCGGCATCCTCGATCGCTTCGACAGCCTCTACTTCGCCGCGCCGCTGGTGTTCTACTACCTCAAGGTCGCCGTGCTGGGGGTGCCGTGATGCGCGCGCTCGCAGTGCTGGGATCGACCGGCTCGATCGGCGTTCAAGCGCTCGAGATCGCCGCGCGCGAGCGCGAGCGCTTCGCGGTGGTCGCGCTCGCGGCGGGAGCGAACCTCGAGGCGCTCGAGGCCCAGGCGCAGGTCTGGCGGCCGAAGTGGCTCGCGCTCGAGCGTCCGCGCGACGCGGCGGCCGCGCGCGCGCGCCTCGCGGGGGCCTCGCCGGGCGCGCAGATCGAGCTCGGAGCGGGCGCCTCCGCGCGCGTGAGCCGCGAGTGCGGAGCCGACGTGGTCCTGAACGGCATCGTCGGCGCGGCCGGCCTCGAAGCCTCACTCGCGGCGCTCGATCGCGGCGCCCGACTGGCGCTCGCGAACAAGGAGACGCTGGTCGTGGGCGGAGAGCTGGTGCGCCGCCAGCTCGCGCGCCGCGGAGAGCTGGTGCCGGTGGACAGCGAGCACAGCGGCGCGCTTCAGTGCCTGGGAGCGCGGCCGGGCACCGAGGTGGCGCGCCTCGTTCTCACCGCCTCGGGCGGCGCGCTGCGCGCCCATGCCGACTGGCGGCGGGCGAGCCCGGCCGAGGTGCTCGCGCATCCGGTGTGGAGGATGGGCCGGCGCATCACGGTGGATTCGGCGCTGCTCGTCAACAAGGCGTTCGAGCTGATCGAGGCGCGCTGGATGTTCGATCTCGAGTGGCGACAGCTCGAAGCCTGGCTCCATCCGCAGGCGATCGTGCACGCGCTCGTGACGTTCACCGACGGCTCGACGGTGGCGCAGGCGGCGCGGCCCGACATGCGCCTGCCGATCCAGCTCGCGCTCTCGTGGCCCGCGCGCGGGACGGAAGCGGCGGCGCCGCTCAGCGCGGGCGAGCTGTGCGGCCTCACGTTCGAGCCGCTCGCCGCCGGCCGCTACCCGGCATACGATCTCGCGCTGTCGGCGGGGCGCGTCGGGGGAACGGCGCCGTGCGTGCTGAACGCCGCGGACGAGGAGGCCATCGAGATGTTCCTCGCGGGCCGCATCGCCCTGGGGGCCGTGCCGCAGGTCCTGGAACGCGTGCTCGAGTCCCACGAGGTGCGCGCGGTCGAATCGTTCGAGCAGCTGCGCGAGCTGGACGCCTGGGCGCGGCGCGAGGCGCGCGCGCTCGAGGTGCGATCGTGATCGCGCGCGCGGTGAGATCTCCCGCGATCTCGCGGCTCAAGCGCTGGCCGCCCGTGTTTGCGGGCCTGCGCGCCCTGGTGTGGGGCGACTTCATGCTGGACGAGTATTGGCGGTGCCAGACGCGGCGCGTCTCGCGCGAGGCGCCGGTGCTGGTGCTCGATTACGAGACCCGCACCGTGCAGGGCGGGGGCGCGGCGAACGCGGCGCTCAACCTGGCGGCGCTCGGGGCGCGGGTCACGGCGGTCGGTTGGGTGGGGCGCGACGAGGCCGGACGCGAGCTCAAGTCTCAGCTGAAGAGCGCGGGGGTCGACGTCGCGGGCTTGATCGCGACCAGCTCTCCCACGGTGGTGAAGACCCGCATCGTCGCCGGCGATCGGCACACCGCGCGCCAGCAGGTGGTGCGCGTGGATCGCGGCGGCCCGTTTGCGCCGTCCGCCGCGGATCGCCGCGCGCTCTCGTCGGCGCTCGAGCGTGCGGGGCGCGATGCGCGCGCGGTGGTGCTCTCGGATTACGGGTACGACTCGGTCACGCCGATCCTGGCACGTACGCGCGTTCAGGCCTGGCGGCGCCGGCGCGTCGTGGTGGGGCTGGATGCGCGCTACCGGCTCGCGAGCTATCGCGGTGTCACGGTGGCGACGCCGAACGAGTCGGAGGCCGCCGCGGCCGCGGGCCTCGCGATCGCAAGCGAGCGCGATCTCGCGCGCTGCGCGGCGCGGCTGCGGCGCGCGCTCGCTTCGCCGCACCTGCTCATCACGCGCGGCCGCGACGGGCTCACGCTCTGGAATCGCGAGGCCGTGAGCCTCGCGGCCTGGGGAGGCGAGGAGGCGGTGGACGTCACCGGCGCCGGCGATGCCGTGGTGGCGACCACCACGCTGGCCCTGGCGGCGGGCGCGCCCGCGCTCGAAGCCGCGGCGCTCGCGAACGTGGCCGGAAGCGTAGCGGTGAGCCGGCGCGGCGCCGTGCCGGTTTCCGCCGCCGAATTGCTCACCGCGCTCGACGCGGGTGGCGCCCGGTGACCGGCGCGGCCAGCCGCATCGTCGATCGCGCGCAGGCCGCGAGCCTGATCGAGCGCTGGCGTGCCGCCGGCGAGCGGGTCGTGCTCGCGAATGGGGTGTTTGATCTCGTGCACGTCGGCCACGCCCGCTACCTCGCCGACGCGAGGCGGCTCGGGGATCGGCTGGTCGTGGCGATCAACGGCGACGCCTCGGCCGCCGCCTTGAAGGGCGAGGGGCGGCCGATCGTGCCGGCCGCGGATCGCGCGCGGGTGGTTGCCGCGCTGCGCGGCGTGGACGCGGTCGTCGTCTTCGAGGAGCGCACGCTCGACGATTTGCTCAGGCTCCTCCAGCCCGCGATTCACGCCAAGGGCACCGACTATCGCGTCGACACCGTGCCCGAGCGCGACACGGTGCGCGCGCTGGGCGGCGAAACCGCGATCGCCGGCGATCCCAAGTCGCACGCCACCCGGGATCTCGTGACACGCGTGCGCGAGCGCTGCGGCGGAGCGGCGTGAATGCGCATCCTCGCGATCCGGCCGCGCGCGCTCGGCGACGTCGTGCTCGTCACCCCGGCGCTGCGCGCGCTCCAGCGCGGCTTTCCCGAGGCGGCGATCGAGGTGCTGGTCGAGGCGCGTTACCGCGCCGTGATCGAGTCGGCGCCCGGGATCGGGCTGATTTGGACGCTGGAGCGCTCGTGGCTCGCGACCGCGCGGCTGATCGCGCGTCTGCGCGCGCAACAGTTCGATCTCGCGGTGGACTTTTTCGGCAATCCGCGCACCGCGCTCATCACCCGGCTCGCGAGCGCGCGCCGCACCGCCGGCTACCGCCTGCGAGGCCGCTCGAGCGCCTACGACGTCGTAGTGCCGCGCACCTTGAGTTGGCCGAATGGACGCGACGGCCGTCCTCGCCGCGAGTACGCCGCCGAGACCCACGTGCGGCTCGCGCGCGCCGCGGGCGGACGCGGCGATGGGGCCGCGCCACGTCTGATCGCGCTCGGTGGCTCGCGCTCGGCGGCCGCGCGGCTCATCGAGGCGAGCGGCATTCGGGCGCCTGCGCGCGCGGTGGGGCTGGTCGCCTCCGCGACCTGGCCCTCGAAAGCGTGGCCGGCCTACAACGCTGGCAGGCTGGCGCACCGGCTCTCGCAATCCGGGCGCGAGGTGCTGCTGCTCGCGGGCCCCGGCGAGGAGGGCGCCAGCGAGGTGGTGAAACGCCACGCGCCGGCCGTGCGCGAGCTGCCGCCGTGCGGCGTGGGCGAGCTGATGGGCGTGATCGAGTCGCTGGGCGCGGTGGTCGGGACCGACTCGGGTCCCAAGCACCTGGCCGCCGCGCTCGGCGTTCCCACCTTCACCTGGTATGGGCCGACGCATCCCGATACCTGGTCGCCCCTCGGCGATGCGCACGGCTCGTGGTGGACGCCGCTGCCGTGTCGCGGATGCGATCGCACGCAATGTCCACATTGGAATTGCATGAGCGGACTTTCGGTCGATCATGCGGCGAAGAGCGTGCTGGATCACCTGGAGCGACATGAGCGAAAAGCTGCCGATCTCCGTCCTACTGCTGGCGCGTGACGAGGCGGGGGAGCTGGCCCGCTTGATCCCGGCGCTCTCGTTCGCGCGCGAGATCGTCGTGGTGTGGGATCCGCGCGGCCGCGCCGAGGCACGCGAGGCCGCGGAGCGCCACGGCGCGCGCGTCAGCGCGCGGGAGTTCGCGGGCTTTGGCCCGCAGCGGCAATTCGCGCTCGCCCAGTGCCGCGAGCCCTGGGTGCTGTGGATCGACGCCGACGAGCTGCCGGCGCCCGGATTCGAGGCGGCCGTGCGCGGCTGGATCGCCGCAACGAGCGCCGCGGGCGCGACGCTGATGCGGCACACGTGGTTCCTCGGCCGTCGCATTCGCTTCTGCGGCTGGCGCGGCGAGCGGGTGCTCCGCTTGTTCCGTCGCGAGCGCGCACGCTTCGACGATGCGCTCGTGCACGAGCGGTTGATCCTCGAGGGCGCGCGCGAGGATCTGCCGGCCGCGATCGAGCACCACAGCTACGCCACCATGGATCAGTGCCTGATCAAGATGGACCGCTACGGCCGCGCGGGGGCGGAGAAGGCGTGGCGCGCGGGCCGGCGCGCCGGCGCGCTGGACTTCGTGATTCGTCCACCGGTGCGATTCCTGAGGCAGTACGTGCTGCAGGCGGGCTTTCTCGATGGCGCACGCGGCTGGCTGTTGTGCTCGCTCGCCGCCTCCCAGGTCTTGATAAAATACGGGCTCTTGTGGGACCGCACGCGGAGCGAGCGGGGCGGGGAGGGATCGCCATGAGCTCGAGTGTGGCGGAGGCACGCGGCCGAACGGGATCGGGGCCGCCCGCGGCGGACGCGCTCCGCGTCGCGCACCTCGACACCGCGCGCAGCTGGCGGGGCGGGCAGGCGCAGGTGCTCCTGCTCATGAACGGGCTCAGGGAGCGCGGCGTCACGAACCGCCTGCTCGCGCCGAGCGGCCCGCTCGCGGAGCGCGCGCGCGCGCAAGGGTTCGAGACCATCGAGTGGAACTCGCGCGGCGATCTCGACGTGGGCGCGACGCTCGCGGCCATGCGCCACTTGCGAGGCATCGACGTCGCGCACGCGCACAGCGCGCATGCCCATGCCATCGGCGTTCCCGCCGCGCGGCTCGCGCGAGTGCCGGCGGTGGTGGTGTCGCGGCGCGTGGACTTCAGCGTCTCGACGCACCCGCTCAGCCGGCTCAAGTACCGCCTGCCCGTCGATCGCTACTTGTGCATCAGCCGCGGCGTGATGGACGTGATGCGCGCGGGTGGAATCCCCGCCTCCCGGCTGGCGCTGGTGCCGAGCGGCGTGGTGATCCGCCGCTCGCCGCCGCTCGCCGTCGACCTGCGCGCGCTGATCGGCGCGCCGCCCGGCGCTCCGGTGATCGGAACCGTGGCGGCGCTCGCGCCGCACAAGAATCACGCCGACCTGATGCGCGCCGCCGCCATCGTGGTGCGCGAGCGGCCCGACGTTCAGTTCGCGTGGGTGGGCGAGGGCTCGTGTCGCGCCGCGCTCGAGGCTCAACGCCGGGAGCTCGCGCTCGAGCGCTCGGTGCACCTCGTGGGATTTCGCGACGACGCGCTCGGGCTGCTCTCCCAATTCACGCTGTTCGTGCTGTCGTCCTATCTCGAGGGCCTCTGCACCTCGCTGCTGGACGCTCAGGCGCTTGGGATCCCGGTGATCGCGACCGCGGTGGGCGGCGTTCCCGATGTGATCGAGGACGGCGTGAACGGGCGGCTCGTGCCCGGCCGTGATCCCGCGGCGCTGGCCGCCGCGATCCTCGCCGCGCTCGACGCTCCCCGGGCACGTGAAGCCTGGGCGGCGGCGGGGAGCGAGCGAGCGGAGCGCTTCAGCGCCGCGAGCATGGTGGAGCGGACGCTCGCGGTCTATCGCGACGTGATCCGCGAGCGCAAGGCGGGGCATGCGCTGGCCTGATTCGCTGCCGGGCGAGCGCGGTCCCGGCGGCGGCGCGCTGCGCTGCGCGCAGGCCGCGCTCATGCTGCTCGCGATCGGGCTCCCCATCAGCATCGCCGTCACCGAGATCGCGCTCGTGAGCGGCCTCGTCGCGCTCGCCGTGAGCCGCCTGCGCGGGCGCAAGTTCCGCTCGGCGGACGGACGATTGCTGTGGGCGAGCCTCGCGCTGGCGGCCGCCTGGACGCTGAGCTCGGTGCTCGGCGAGAACCCGCTGCCGGCGCTCCATCATGTCGGCAAGCTCTACGCGATGGGCTTGATCCTGCTGGCGGCCGAGGCCGGGGCCGACCAGCGTGTGCGGCGGCGGGTGGTCGCCCTGATCGTCGCGAGCGCGGTCTACATGTCGATGCTGGGATTCCTGATCTACGCCGTGCGCGCTCCCCTGCACCCGAACGATCGACTGGCGGCGGTGTTCTCGAACACCATGACCTCGGGCGGCGTGCTGGCGGCCGCCTCGCTGTGGGCGCTGGGCGCCTTCCTCGCGCGCCGTGACGCGCGCCGCTTGTGGTTCCTGCTGGCGATGGCCCCGCTCGCGGGCGCGCTGGTGCTGACCCAGACGCGCAGCCATTGGCTGGGCGCGGTGGCGGGCGCGGCGGTGATCGTGATGTCGCTCGCGCCGCGCTTCTGGTGGGCGCTGCCGGCGACGCTCGCGATCGCGCTGCCGCTGCTTCCGCATCGGCTCCATCGGCGGCTCTACGGCATCATCGATCCGCACGAGCCCGGGAACCAGGGCCGGATCTCGATGTGGCGCTCGGGGCGAGACATCGTCCGCGATCATCCCGTCTTTGGCGTCGGCTGTCAGGACCTGCTGTCCATCTACCGACGCTACCGCTATCCCGACTGGACGTTCGAGAGCGGGCACTTCCACAACAATTTCGTCCAGATGGCGGTGATGACCGGGCTCCTCGGGCTCAGCGTGTTCGTTTTCTGGCTCTTCAGCGCCGCGCGTGCGCTGATGAGGGCGCTCGAGGCCGCGCTGCCCGGTGCGGATCGCGGGATGGCGGCCGCGGGAATCGGGATCTTCACCGCGCTGCTCGTGAGCGGCATGTTCGATTACACCTTTGGCGACGCCGAGGTGGTCTATCACACGTACCTCGCCATCGGGTTCGCGCTGGCGATCGCCCCGGGACGCCGTCCCGCTCTCCGCCCGTGAAGCTTGACGCTGGCCTCTCGAGACGATTAGCCTCCCCAAGCCTCGGCTCGACAATCATTTCCCATGGATGGGTCACGTGATCGATAAGCTCGGACCGTTGCTGGGCTTCATGGTTCCCGCCGTGCTGCTGCTGGGAATCGTGATCTTCGTGCACGAAGTCGGTCATTTTCTCGCCGCCAAGGCTGTCGGCGTCACCGTGCTGCGGTTTTCGCTCGGTTTCGGCCCGCGCCTGGTGGGATTTCAGGCCGGCACGACCGAGTATCGGCTGTCGTGGATTCCGCTCGGCGGCTACGTCCAGATGGCGGGCGATGCGCCCGGCGAGGACGGCCACATGCCGGAGGGGCCCGATCAGTACCTCTCGCATCCCTGGCCGGGCCGCATGCTCATCGCGATCGCCGGCCCGCTCGCGAACCTGATCACCGCGTTCGTCGTCCTCACCCTCGTCGGGCTGACGGGCGAGACCTATCCCAACGATCCCAACGTCCTGGGCGCCGTGCCCGACACCAGCGTGGCGTACCACTCGGGATTTCGCGAGGGCGACCGCATCGTCGCCCTGAACGATCACGCGATTCACAGCTGGATCGAGATCTTCCTCGTCAACGAGAACCTCGACCGCAAGCAGCCGGCGCGCGTCGGGATCCGCCGCGGCGCCGATTCACTCGAGGTGTCGCTGTCGGCCGATCAGCGCGAGCCGCTGTTCTCGAGCCTGAAGCCGCCGGCCGATCCTCCGATCGTCGCCCGCGTGCACGTCGGGATGCCGGCGTACAAGGCCGGCCTTCAAGTCGGCGATCGCGTCCGCGCGGTGGACGGCGATTCCGTCGCGACCTGGGACGAGATGCGGGCCCACATCGTGGACAAGGCCGACCGGCCGCTGCGGCTCACGGTCGAGCGCGCGGGGCAGGTCTTCGATCTCACCGTGGTGCCGATCAATTCGACCGGCGACAAGGGCGGCGCTGGGCAGATCGGGATCGAGAGACAGACCCACGCGGTGTACACCGGGCG